>Ga0105240_10015601_pt1 | contig 10322 bp, 7 predicted proteins | sample KBSC54metaG_FD_80426 | JGI IMG/M metagenome (GOLD analysis project Ga0105240, IMG submission 80426) | Corn rhizosphere microbial communities from Kellogg Biological Station, Michigan, USA - KBS C5-4 metaG | ecosystem: Host-associated > Plants > Roots > Rhizosphere > Soil | place: Michigan, USA... | reverse complement strand
AGACCAAAAAACCGGCAATAAATAAGAGTTCGTTTGTCACTATTTGTCGCGTTCTGTGGTAAATCTAACCAGTTGTTCCAATCCCCGGCGCGAGTCGCTATCCGGGAATGTATTTAATATCTCAAAAGCTTCGTCCCGGTATTTTTTCATCTGGGTTTCGGCATATTGCAGCCCCCCGGTTGTATTTACAAAGTTAATGATGTCGGCAATTTTCTCCGGTTCGTCATTATGGTTCTTAACCAGGTTGATCATCCGTTTTTTATCTGCCGCGTTGCTGTTGTTTAGCGAATAGATAAGCGGTAAAGTAACTTTCTTTTCTTTAATGTCGATGCCCAAAGGTTTACCAACATCATCCGTGCCAAAGTCGAACATGTCATCTTTGATCTGGAAAGCGATACCTATCTTTTCGCCAAACAGGCGCATCTTTTCTATTGTTTCATCATCGGCCCCGCCTGATGCCGCCCCGCAGGCACAGCAAGCAGCTATTAACGACGCTGTTTTTTGACGGATGACTTCGTAGTAAACAGTTTCGCCGATGTCCATCCGGCGCACTTTCTCTATCTGCAGTAATTCGCCCTCGCTCATTTGTTTTACCGCTTCTGATACGATCTTAAGCAATTTAAAATCGCCGTTATCTATAGACAGCAGCAAGCCTTTTGACAGCAGGTAATCGCCAACCAAAACAGCTATCTTATTTTTCCATAAAGCGTTGATGGAGAAAAAACCACGGCGCTGGTACGAATTATCAACCACGTCGTCATGTACCAAAGTAGCGGTGTGCAGCAGCTCAACTAAAGCGGCACCACGGTGGGTAGACTCATTAATGCCACCACAAATGCTTGCCGAAAAAAAGACGAACATCGGCCGTATTTGTTTGCCTTTGCGTTTAACAATATAATGGGTAATACGATCAAGCAATGGTACTGAGCTTTGCATAGAGGCTTTAAAGCGCTCCTCAAAAACGTCAATATCAGCAGCAATGGGTTTTTTGATCTCGTTGATGCTCAACATTAAAATTGCACGGACTTTTTATAAGCCAAACTGCTTGTTTGGCTAATTGCAGCAAACATAAGCTAAAAAACTTTATCTGCATTTATCACCATAAAAATTTTGACGGCAATTAAACCAATTTACGTTTAAACACTCATATTGATACACTGACATTACAACCGCGACGTAATTAAGTGGTAATATAGTTTTTGGTTATTTTTTATATGAGCGAAGCATTTAACGGGTGCTTCGCTTTTTTTATGGCCAGCATGCAATATTATTTTACCTTTGCAATCCACTTACACGGAGAGGTGTCTGAGTGGTCGAAAGAGCACGCCTGGAAAGTGTGTATACGCCAAAAGTGTATCGAGGGTTCGAATCCCTCCCTCTCCGCTGAAAATAAATACTGATTTTAACTGATTGAAAATCAGTATTTTACAAGTTAAATTTAAAAAAAAGGGGTTTCCGAACCTTGGACTTTTTAAAACTAAAAAACCCCTTAATTTCGCTAATTAAGGGGTTTTTCAATTTTAGCTTGATAAAAAAAGTCGAAACTCTATTGCGTCTTTCATAGCGTCTTTTTTTATAGAAAAACGACGCTTAAAAGCCTTAATCGCTTGTAAACTAATAAGTTAACACATATTTAAAATATTTTTTGCTCTCGTCAAAAGATGACTGATAATCAATAAGTTACAACTTTATATTTAGATATAATTTCCCATTTTTTATTGCATAGGAACTCGTTAAAAATGATTAGAAACTATTGCTAATTTGATGTAGTTAAATTGATTTTAAGCCTTGACAACATTTAAATTTATAGAGAAACTTAGGAATTATACTCCTATCTGAATCTTATTTTAAGTAAGGTTACCGAGTAAAAATCAAACTACAGGAATGTAATAAGCCCGTAACTGCATAAGGTATAAAGAACCTGTTTATCTACGATTTAGGCACGGGAATTGAATAAGTTACCGCTATAAAAAAATAAAAAGCGTTTTCATGTTTAAGTCCTTAATTTTTTAGTCTAAGCGTCTATGTCTGCCATCGAACCGTCTATTTTTGAACTCATTTTTAATCAATCGGCGGTACCGTCTATCACCCTGCAGGCCAAAGTACCCGAATTTAATGTAGTCGCCCAAAACAATGCTCAATTGGCGGTACATGCCGATCTATCGGGTAAGCGCGCTTATGAGTTATTCGTGACCGATGCTACGGACGTGGAACTGCAAACATCTTATGAAGCGTTAGAAGAGGCTTTTATCCAAGCTATCGAAGAAAAAGTGATAGTCAAACTACCGGCCATTAAAGCTTTGGTAAGAGACCCAGATGGCCTGCAAACTCACAGCGTTTGGAAACAGATCGAGGTCTCCCCAGTATCAGACAGCCTGAATGAGGTGAAATTTTTGATTTGCACAATCTACGATATATCAAAACAAGTTTGGCTGGAAGCTGCGCGAAAAGATGGTTTGCATAATGAAATTAACTTGACTGAAGAACTGGCGGCTTCCAATGAGGAACTCAGCGCAACCAATGAAGAACTGAGCGCTTCAAATGAAGAATTGCGTCAAAGCCAGGAAAGCCTAGCCGAAAGTAACCTCGAACTGGAAAATCGGGTCGAACGACGTACCCATGCCCTGGCAGAAAGTGAAAGTCGTTTCCGAGCTATGGTACAACAATCGCCGGTACCAATGCTCGTGACGATGGGTGAAAAGATGGTTTTTACGATCATTAATCAACCGATGCTTGATCTCATCGGCAAAGATGACTCCGTAATCGGCAAGCCATGGCATGACGCGATGCCGGAACTGGAGGGGCAGGATATCATTCGGCAATTACTCGATACCTATGATTCAGGCGTAAGCTGGGAGGGACTGGAAGTGCCGATTATGATTTATAAGAGCGGCACACCTGTATTGGGGTTTTATAACATATCTTATAAGCCATTAATTGAAAATGGTGAAACGATCGGTATGTTGCAATCGGCGATCGATGTTACTGAAATGGTTAAAACGAGGCTGAAAGTCGAAGAATTACACCAGGAACAGCAAGCGCTTAATGAAGAACTGGCAGCCACTAATGAAGAATTACATACTACAAACGATGAACTAACCGCCATTCAAGAGAAACTGGAAAATATGGTCGTGGAACTTGCAGAAAGCGGACAGCAACTGGAGCAGATCATCAATATCCTGCCGGTAGCGGTAGTAGTAATCCGTGGTGAAGAACTTATTGTAGAATCGATCAATAACAATAATCTGACTTACTGGAATAAAACCAGGGAGCAGGTGATGGGTAAACCACTGCTGGAAATTCTACCGGAGTTAGCCAGCCAGGCTTTTCCGGGCCAGTTGCGGCAGGTGATGCAAACTGGCGAAACCATTGATGTTAAAGAAAGCCCGGTATTGTTAACCGATACAGAGGGAAATCAACAAGAAACTTTTGTGGATTATACTTACCAGCCACTAACAGACAGCAGCGGTAAATATACGGGGGTTTTAGTAATGTCTTCCGAAAACACGGAACGTGTATTATCCCGCAAACTACTGGAACAGTTTTCTGAGGAAATGCAGTCGATGAACGAAGAACTGACCGCTTCTAATGAAGAACTTGCCTCTGTCAATCAGGAACTACATGAGGCGCAAAAAGTAGTAGAGGAAAGCCGGATCGCATTACGTTTAGCCATTGACGCCGCAGAATTCGGTACATGGTTCATCCATTCCGTCACCCGTGAGTTTATTACGGATTCCCGTTTAAAAGAATTGTTCGGTTATTACCCTGACGAGCCGCTAAGCATCGAAAGCGCTTTAGCGCAGATCAGAGAAGATTATCGTGGAACAGTAGCTACCGCGCTTGAAAACGCCATTTATCATAACGGAGATTACGATATGACCTATCCGGTAATAGGGTTGCATGATCAGCGATTACGCTGGCTGAGAGCCATCGGTAATTTAAAAGCGGACCCGTCCGGTGCTTTTTCTGCGTTTACCGGTGTAGTGATGGATATCACCAAGCAAAAAAATGATGAAATCAGGAAAAATGATTTTATCGGGATGGTCAGCCATGAGTTGAAAACTCCTTTGACGTCATTGAGTGCCTATCTGCAAATGCTTCAGCTCCGGGCTAAAAAAGCGGATGATACCTTTACTTTTGGTGCCTTAGATCAGTCGGTGAAACAGGTTAAACGAATGACTACCATGATCAATGGCTTTTTAAACGTTTCAAGGTTGGAATCAGCCAAGATTCATATTGAAAAACAACAGTTCGACATGGCCGACCTGATTCATGAAATGGAGCTTGAAACGCGTACGCTTTATTCAGGTCATCATTTCACATTTCATCCTGTTGAACAGACACTGGTCATTGCTGATCATGACAAGATCGGACAAGTGATCAATAATTTGATCAGCAACGCGGTAAAATATTCCAAAACGGGAACGATGATCCAAATCGCTTGTGTCCAAAAAGATGGCTTCGCGCAAGTTAGTGTGCATGACGAAGGCATGGGAATCGATCAAGCCGAATTGTCCCGTCTTTTCGAACGCTACTACCGCGTTGAAAGTAATAACCACATATCAGGTTTTGGTATCGGTTTGTACCTTAGTGCGGAGATCATCGAAAGACACCAGGGTAAGATTTGGGTGGAAAGCGAACCGGGCAAAGGCTCGACCTTTTATTTTAGCTTACCGATTGGTGATTAACTAACTGCACAACTTTACCGACCATATCTTCCAGATCAAAGGGTTTGCGGACATAGTTATTAGCGTCACATTCTTTTGTGATCAGTTCAATGTCGTTTGCTGTAGATAGGATGATTACCGGGATAGCTGACAAAGCCGGAATTTTTTTTATCTTCCGGCATAAACGGTGGCCATGGTGATTATTAATAAACTCGTCTAACAGGATTAGATCGGCGTTAAAAGTAATTAGTTCGGAGAGTTCTTGAGGTTCGGGAATGCTTAAAGTTTCAAAACCCTGGTCTTCTAAAATGTATGTTACGATCTGGCGGATATCCTGGTCATTCTCAATAATCAACACGCGCTTCTTTTCCAATGTCCAATAATTTGGTTTAAAGATAAGTCTTTAAAAATAAAAAAATATAAATGCACCTTATCATAAGCTTCTGCGGCTTGCCATACGGGTAGTAGACAGCGACGGCCTATGCTTTTTCCTCGGTTTCGAAGCCCCGCTCCAAAGCTTCTTAATTATGTGCCCTTATCATCTTTTTTGCGCTTTTATAATTAACATACTGCCTAATCTGGTATAGCCCCCGCAAACTAAATCCTGATTTTGAAGGTAAAATTCGGAAAGACAAGATTCCTAACCTTTGGAAAGGATTAGAAAACTGTTACTAATTTGATGTATTCAAATTGATTTTAAGCTTTGACAACATTTAAATTTTATCATGCTAGAAAAAAGCTTCGGACTGTTTTATTATTTAAAACTAGCCAAAAATCAAAAAAGTAAAAGGTATATCTATTTGCGTATTACGGTAAATGGTAAGTTTTGCGATCTGTCAATTAAAAGATTATGGGAATCGCATAAATGGAATACATCATTTGGCAGAGCCATTGGTGACAATAAGGAAATAAAGGAATTAAACTCCTATCTGGATCTTATTTTAAGTAAGGTTTACCAAGCAAAAACCAAACTACATGAACGAAGTAAGCCCATAACTGCAGAAAGTATAAAGGAGGTACTTTTAGGAAAAGATGAGAAAAAACACCTCATTAAAGCAGTTTTTCTGGAACACAACATTCAGATGAAAGCTTTAGTAGGAAAAAACGTTGCTGAAGGTACGTTAACCCGATACAAAACAGCCTACTTGCATACAAGCAGTTTTATTAGATGGAGGTATGGAAAAGAGGATATGGAACTAGTAGAATTGAATTACGAATTTATAGACCAATTCTTATTCTGGCTTAAAAGCGAAAGAAATTGTGGGCATAACACAGCTGTAAAATATTTAGGTCCTTTTAAAAAAATTATAATCGGATGTCTGAAAAGCGGACTATTAAAAACAGATCCGTTTCAAGGTGTTAAATTCAAACGCATAGAAGTACATCCTATCGTCTTAACCAAAGAGGAAATAGTTAAGATAATTAATAAAAAGTATGGGATCGAAAGACTTAAATATGTGCGTGACATATTTCTGTTTAGCTGTTATACCGGACTTTCATATAGTGATGTATATAGGTTACAAAGTTCAGATATAGTAACAGGAATTGATGGAGAAAAATGGATTATAACATCGCGCAAAAAGACAGGTTCGCCTACAAGACTTCCAATACTACCTTATGCATTAGAGATTTTAAAGCGATACGAAAATCATCCGAAATGCTTAGATAACAGAACTGCTTTTCCTGTCCTGACAAATCAAAAAATGAATTCATATCTGAAAGAAATAGCCGATACATGTGGCATAAAAAAGAAACTTACTTTTCATACCGCCATGCATACTTTTGCCACAACGATAACTCTGAATAATGGAGTGCCAATGGAAACGGTTTCGAAAATGATGGGACATAAATCGCTTAAGCACACCCAGCATTACGCAAGAGTTATTGATCTAAAAGTTAGTGAGGATATGAAACAATTGAAAAAGAAATTAGAGCTAGCATGATTTTATTCAATTCAAATGACGTTCTATCGTCTGCTTTTAATTAATTACAAGAGTCAATTTGCACTCTTAAATAACAAAGGAAATCTTTTAATATTCAACTAAAATACAATTCAACTTACTGAAAGCAAGATGTTTACCTCGTAAACATCTTGCTTGAAAAAAGATATAAAGGTATTTTGCTTCGAATAAATATAAATGCCATGTTTAAAAAAACTGTCAAACTTCTTTTTTTTCTTAAACAGTCTAAAAATCAAAGCGATGACCGATTCATTTACTTAAAAATAACTGTTAACGGTCTTTCAATGAACTATCAACAAAACGGAAATGTAACGTCTCGAAATGGAGCTCAGTTGCGGGTAAGGTCAAAGGCAATCATCAGTCGGCGAAAGAATTAAATAATTATCTCTTCTCATTTAGATACTTGGTTTTTTTAGCTAAAGAGAGATTAATAGAATCGAATACAGTCATAAGTGCTCAAGTCTTGAAAGATGTATTAACCAAGGAATTTATTAAGCCTAAAACTAATATTAGATATTTTTAACGTCAAATAGCTATAAGTATTTGCTCAAATGTATTCGTTTTGTTATTGATAATGTGCAGTTATCGATTATTGAATTACATAGCTGATGCTACCTTTATAAGGTAGCTAGGTCGATATTTTAATACTATAGCTTGATTCGATCCTTGTTTTATATTTCTTTAAATGAGGTGGTTACGATATAAAGTAACTGCCTTTCTTATTTTTGGTCATACAGTGTTCATACACACCAGCCATTGCATGAATTTAATTAACGAATGAAACAATCCCTTGAAAATTACTGTGCGAAGGAAAGAAAACAACTACTTTTTGTCAAGTTATAACCGTGTTTAATCGGCTCTGAAAAAAGAAAAATAAGAGAGCCGGTTTGCGCAATTCGTGCAATATCAACTACAAAAAATATCCAGTGAGGAATTTGCTATCCTTTTTTGGCACTGGTCATACTATGTTCATACAGGCCGGTACATTAAAAATCAGCTTGGCTTATTTATCACGCCCGTAGCACCACGTTCAAGAGGTTATTTTTTTATTCCCCGTACAATAGCTTTGTAAGTATCACCAATAGTCAATTCCTTCCCGGCGATCTCTACATCATTAGCGGTAAAAGCAGTCACGTGCTCTAGGTTCACGATAAAGCTGCGGTGTATCCTTAAAAAGCCTTTGCCATTTAATTCCAGCTCCAACTCACTGATCTTGTACTTGGAAATGATCTTATTTTCTTTCGTATAGACATGCACATAATCCTTCAAGCTCTCCGCATAGAGGATATCCCGCGTGTTTACCTTGAAAAATTTATGCCCCGATTTCAGATAAATAAATTGCGCCTCAGATGAAGAAAATACTTCGGGTATCGTATAGTTAGCCGTATTCAAATAACGTTCGGCAGCTTTAAAGAAGCGGTCGAACGTGATCGGTTTCAATAAATAGTCGATCACTCCCCACTCAAATCCGTCGAGTGCAAATTCCCGGTAAGCCGTGGTCAGGATGGTTTTAGGCGGGTGGCGCAGTGTTTTTAACAGGTCGATACCGGAAAGCCGGGGCATTTTAATGTCCAGGAACAACAGGTCGATCGTTTGTGTATTCAGAATTTCCAGGGCCTTAATGGCATTACCACAGGTAGCCACCACCTCGAAAAAATCCAGTTGCGCGATGTGCTGTTGCAATAACTGGATCGCGAGGGGCTCGTCATCCACGATCAGGCAGCGGATCTTCATGTCAAATCCAGTTGAAGTTCCACCATAAACAGGTTATTATTGGGGCTGATCTGTAAGGTATGTTTGCCAGGGTAGATCAGTTCCAACTGCCGGGTCAGGTTAGGCAGACCGATGCTGCTTGCATGCCTGACTTCCAGGTTAGGATAATAGGTATTGGATACTTTAAAATCAAAATGGCCAGTCCCGGCGGCAAGTTCAATGTCTATGACCGGTGAACCGGTATCATTGCCTGCGCCATGTTTGAAGGCATTTTCAACAAGCGATAATAAGATAAGCGGGGCAATTAAAATATCCTGCTGTTGATCAAAACGGAAGTCAACCCGCAGCCGCTCGTCATAACGGAGTTTTTCAAGGCTGATATAGTTTTTCAGCAGTGTAATCTCCCCGGACACAGGTACATACCTGGCGTTGCATTGGTAGAGGATATAATCCAGCATTTCCGACAAATGGGCGATGGCGCCGGAGGTCACCGGGGAGTTGCTGAGGGAAAGTGCGTAAATATTATTCAGTGTATTGAATAAAAAATGCGGGTTGAGTTGCGCTTTCAACAGCTTTAATTCCGTTTCCGCCTTTTGCTTTTCCAGTTCTAGCGCACGCTTTTTCGTTTCAGTCTGGTCTTTGGCTACTTTTACAAAGGTGAAAATGGCCGCCGCCGCCAGCATATCGAAAAGGTAAACATATAGCAGTTTGGGCAGGTCGGTCAGGATCTCGCCATAGGTTTCAAAGGATTTAGGTTTTACACCGGCCATCGGCTCGCAGAGCTTAACGATAAAAATGCGGCCGGTAACGCAGGCCGTATAACAGATCACCACTAAAGCAATCACCGCCAGTACATACCGTTTACGGTAAAAAAATAAGGGCACGACGACATAGGCCAGGCCGTAAGCGGCGATCATTTCCGCAAACATATAGACCGCATCGGACATGAATTCGAAAGCATAGGTACCATCTCGCCCGTCCCGGTATTTACTGGCACTGACGGCGATCACCAAATAGACGAGCCAAAAAGCCGCATGGCCCAGCCAGCGGTGCTTGCGGTGAAGATCTGAAAGCCGGTCTAAAAAACTCATCAGCGGCAATAATAAGTATTTTATGATTGCAGTGGTGCATGCGCCGACGAACAGGCGAAAGTGACCCCTGAACCGGGTTCAGTCATTTATCCGGCCTGTCTGCCGGTTGTTTTCGCCTGTCCGCCCATCATGGCTTTTTCGGGGCGTTGGCTGCCTTATTCTTGTAGCATGAGAACGCGGTACCTGTTATTATTTTTTGTGCTTTACGGTTCTTTTGTGCAAGCGCAAGGCATCATCCGGGGCAAGATCAACGATGATAAAAACCTGCCTGCGGCAGGTGTGATTGTCCGCCTGCAACAGTTGCCGGATACCACAGTTTATCTATCGCTGATGACCGATACCTCCGGGCATTTTGTTTTTAAAAATGTTGTGCAGGGGAATTACTTGTTGAAAATCAGCCTACTGGGTTATCTGCCGGGCGAGCGAAAAATAATCTGTGGGGACAGCCTTACTGAGGCAGGTGTAATCATCTTAAAACCTGCTGTTACCCAGTTGCACGAAGTAGCCATCCAGGCAAAAATGCCCCTGATTGAAAAACAGATCGACCGGACGGTGGTCAACGTAGAACAGAACATTGCCAACACGGGCACAAACGCATTGGAATTATTAAAAAAGTTACCGGGTGTGCAAGTATCGGCTGACGGACAGATCACGCTCAACGGCAAATCGGGTGTCAATATCACCATCGATGGGCGGACCACCTATTTGTCGGCAGACGATCTGGCCAGTTTGCTGACCAATACGCCGTCCTCAGATATCCAGAAGATCGAGATCATGACCAACCCATCGGCAAAATATGACGCAGGCGGCACCGGCGGTATCATTAACATCATCCATAAAAAGAATACCAAGAGCGGGTTTAACGGGAGCGTCACCGCAGGTTCCGGCTT
>Ga0105240_10015599_pt1 | contig 10323 bp, 8 predicted proteins | sample KBSC54metaG_FD_80426 | JGI IMG/M metagenome (GOLD analysis project Ga0105240, IMG submission 80426) | Corn rhizosphere microbial communities from Kellogg Biological Station, Michigan, USA - KBS C5-4 metaG | ecosystem: Host-associated > Plants > Roots > Rhizosphere > Soil | place: Michigan, USA... | reverse complement strand
GGGCGGGCATGGGTGCGGCGCTTCGACAATGCCTTCCTGAAATCGCTGGCGGGTGGCTTGCCCGAGCTCGACACACAACTCACCCGCACGCCGGACGGGATCCTCCACTTCGCGAACCTCAAGCTCACCGCGCCCGCCATCACCATCACCGGCGGCGGCACGCGCCAGAAGGACGGCACGATCCAGTTCACCGGGCAGGGCCGGCAGGCGACCTACGGCACGTTCCGGCTCAACCTCGACGGGCAGATCGATCACCCCAAGGTCGCCCTGCTCCTTGATCGCCCGCTGGAGGCGCTGGGGCTGGATCAGGTGAAGCTCGATCTCGATCCGGTGCCGCAGGGCTTCGCGATGAAGGCGGCGGGCGGATCGACGCTCGGGCCGTTGGCCATGGCCGGCTCCATCGACGCGCCGCCGGGCGGCACCACGATCATCCATGTCGATGCGCTGAACGTCAGCGGCACGACCGCCAAGGGGCAGCTGCGCGCCGATCCCGGCGGCTTCACCGGCCAGCTCGCGCTCGTCGGCGGCGGGCTCGGCGGCACGCTCGATTTCTCGCCGGTGGATACGCGGCAGCGCATCGTCGGACATCTCTCCGCCGATCGCGCGCAGCTTGCCGGGGATTTCGACACCAGCGTCCGCAAGGGTACGCTGGATCTCGATCTGCTGCTCGATCCCGCCGGCACCCATGTCGATGCGACGCTGAACGCGCAGGGCTTGCGGCGCGACGCGATCTTCCTGGCCCGCGTCGCCGCGCACGCGAAGCTGACGGGCGGGATCGGCGACGTGCGCGCCTCCGTCGCCGGATCGCGCGGCCGCGCCTTCGCCTTCCAGACCGATACGGCGATCGCGCCGGACAGCTACACCGTGCACGGCCAGGGGCAGGTGGATGGGCGCCCCGTGGCGCTCGCCACGGCGGCGGTGCTGCGCCACGTCGGCGACGCCTGGGTGATCGCGCCGACCAGCCTCTCCTTCGCGGGCGGCAGCGCCACGGTCGCCGGCCGCTTCGGTGCCGGCAGCACCAGTTTCGAGGCGAGCCTCGACACCATGCCGCTCTCGGTGCTGGACATGTTCAAGCCTGGGCTCGGCCTTTCGGGGCAGGCGACCGGGCATGTCACCTATGCCGTCGCCGCGCCGGGCGCGCTGCCGGCCGGCAAGGCCGATCTGCGCGTGCGCGGGCTCAGTCGGGCGGGCCTCGTCCTCTCTTCCAAGCCCGTCGACATGGGGCTGGCGGCGGTGATGGACGCGGGCAAGGTCGCGGCGCGCGCGGTGGCGACGAGCGGCGGACAGGTGATCGGCCGCGCGCAGGCTCGCATCGCCCCGATCGGCGCGGGCGCGACGATGGGCGAGCGGCTGCTCAACGCCCCGCTCTTCGCGCAGCTGCGCTACAACGGCCCGGCCGACACGCTCTGGCGCCTCTCGGGGATCGAGACGATCGATCTCTCCGGCCCGGTCGCGATCGGTGCGGACGTCGGCGGCACGCTCCACGATCCCTCGATCCGCGGCTCGCTGGTGACGCAGGGCGCGCGGCTGGAGAGCGCCACGATCGGCACGGTGATCGAGAAGATCCGCGCCACCGGCCGGTTCGACGGCTCCAAGCTGCTGATCGACCAGTTCGCCGGATCGACCCGCGACAACGGCACGCTCACCGGCCGCGCCAGCTTCGATTTCGCCGGCGCCAAGGGGCTGGGCATGGACATCGCGCTCAACGCCAGCCACGCCGTGCTGCTGGCGCGCGACGATATCGGCGCGACCGTGACCGGCCCGCTCGCGATCAAGTCGGACGGCAGGGGTGGCACGATCTCCGGCGACGTGAAGCTCGATCGCTCCTCCTATCGCTTCGGCAAGGCGGCGCAGCAGGGCGTTCCGCACCTCGCGGTGAAGGAATTGAACCGCGAGGATTACGAGGAGGACGAGGCCACGCCGCCCGTCCCCTGGGCGCTCGACATCAAGGCGGACGCGCGCAACCAGCTGTTCGTGCGCGGGCTGGGGCTGGACAGCGAATGGCGCGGCAAGCTCGCCATCAGCGGCTTCGTCGACAATCCGGTGATTGCCGGGCGTGTCGACCTGATCCGGGGCAATTACGAATTTGCGGGTCGCCGCTTCGACATCGATCGCGGCATCATCCGCTTCGGCGGCGGCCTGCCGATCGATCCCTCGCTCGACATCGTCGCCAAGGCCGACGTGCAGAGCGTCAGCGCCACAATCCAGGTCTCGGGCACCGGTCTCAAGCCGGAAATCAGCTTCACCTCGACGCCGGCGCTCCCCGAGGACGAGCTGCTCTCGCGCCTGCTGTTCGGCACCTCGATCGCCAACCTGTCCGCCCCGGAGGCGCTGCAGCTGGCGGCGGCGGTGAACGGGCTGCGGACGGGCGGGCGGGGCAGCCTCGATCCGATCAACGCGGTCCGCAAGGTGGCGGGGCTCGACCGGCTGCGCATCGAGCCGGCCGACATCACGACTGGCCAGAAGACCTCGATCGCGGCGGGCAAATATATCGGCAAGCGCACCTATGTGGAGGTGGTGACCGACGGGCAGGGCTATTCGGCGACGCGGCTGGAATTCCAGGTGACGCGCTGGCTGTCGCTGCTCTCGACGATCTCGACGATCAACCGGCAGAGCGCCAGCATCCGCATCTCCAAGGATTATTGACCGAGCCGGCGCAGGCGCGCGGGCAGGCGCGCGATGACGGCACGCTTCTCCGCATCGCTGGCGTGGAACCAGTCGCCGATCTCCTGCGCGGTCCGCCCGCAGCCCCTGCACCAGCCGGTGGCCTCGTCGAGCGCGCAGATCTTGGTGCAGGGCGAAGGGACCATGGCGTGCCTGTAGCAACGGCGGGCCCCTCCCGGGAAGACCGGGGAGTGACCCGATCTTAACGCCCCTCGTGCCATGCCGTCGGCATGACCGCCGTCGCCGTTCCCGCACCCTCGTCCGAAGCAGGCCGTGCCCGTATCGGGCTGCGCTGGCTGCCGGCGCTGCTGATCGCGCTCGCGGCGGTGTGGCGGCAGGCGACCACCTTCCTCGATTGCGACGTCTCCTGGTTGCTGACGGTGAGCGAGCACCTGCTGAACGGCCAGCGGCTGTATGTCGACATCATCGAGACCAATCCTCCGGCCTCGGTATGGCTTTACCTGCCGGGCACCGCGATCGCCCGCGTGATCGGCGCGACGCCGGAGCTGGTGACGGCGACGTGGGTGTTCGCGTTGGGCACGGGCGCGGTCCTCGGTTCGTTGCGGCTCGCGGCGCGGACCGGGCAGCCGATGCTCGCGGCGCTCGCCGCCTTCTGCGTCCTGCTCCTGCCGGGCTATTGCTTCGCGCAGCGCGAGCATGTCGCCCTGCTGTTGCTGCTGCCCTGGCTCGCCGTGTCGGCCGCCCGCATCGAAGGGCGTCACCCCGGCCGCCTTGCGCCGATCCTCGCCGGGCTCGCCGCCGGCGTGACGATGGCGATCAAGCCGCACTTCGTCCTGGCGGTGGCGCCGCCCTTGCTGTTCGTCGCCTGGCGGCGGCGGTCGATCCGGGCCCTGTTCGGGATCGAGGCGTGGATCGCGGCGGCGGTCGCGATCGCCTACGGGATCGCGGTCGTCTCTATCTATCCGCGCTTCCTCAGCGACATGATGCCGGTGCTGCGCGTCGCCTATCTGCCGTCGCGGGCCGGGCTCGGCACGCTCCTGCTGCATCCCTGCTTCCTGCTCACCGCCGCTTGCTGGGCGATGACGCTGGCGATCGCCCCGCGCCGCGCGACGACCACGCCGCTTGCGTTGCCGCTGCTCGCCTCGGCGGGCTTCACCGTCGCCGCGCTGGTGCAGGCCAAGGGCTACGTCAACCATTTCTACCCCGGTCTCGCGCTGGCGCTCTTCGGGTTGGGGGTAGTCCTGGCGGGGATGGGTCCGAAGCCCGGAGCCCGCATCGCGGCGGCGCTGGGGATCGGCCTCGGCGGCCTGTCGCTGCTCGCCTTCCGCCCGGTGCCGGATGTCGCCCCGCTCGCCGCGCTGATCGCGGCCAAGGCCCCGCCGCACCCGCGCCTGGCGATGATCGGCGGAGAGCTGACCACCGGTTATCCGGTGGCGCGCTGGGTGGGCGGCCAATGGGTGCAGCGCCAGCACAACCTCTGGATCAGCGCCGGCTCACCCGGCATCCTGCGCTCCGGCGGCCTCGACGTGGCCGATCGCGCGACGCTCGCCGCCGCGGTCGCGATGGACGAACGGATGCTCGTGGAGGACATCGCGCGTGGCCGCCCCGATGCCGTGCTGGTGCAGGGGCGTGCCTGGATGGGCTGGATCGCGCGCCATCCCGCCGTCGCCGACGCGCTGGCGGGCTATCGCGAGGCCGGGGTCGTCAACGGCACGATCCTCCTGACCCGGACACGCTGACCGGGAAATCGGGCGGGATGACGCGTCGGGCCGCGCCCGCTATGCCCCGCGCATGACCGACGCCGAACCCCTCGCCCGCATCGCCGCCGCGCTGGAGCGTATGTCGCCGCCACCGCCGCCCGCCGCCGATCCGCTGGCGCACCCGGCCTATGTCTGGCGCGAGGGCGTGCTGGTCGCGACGCGCGCGTTCCGGCCGCTGGCGCTCGACCTGCTCACCGGCATCGAGGCGCAGAAGGCGCAGGTGCTGGAGAACAGCCGCCGCCTCGCCGACGGCCTGCCCGCGCACGACGTGCTGCTGTGGGGCGCGCGCGGCTCCGGCAAGTCCTCGCTGGTGAAGAGCGTGGTCGGCGCGCTGCAGGGCGAGGGGAAGGACATCGCGCTGATCGAGGTCGCGCCCGATGCGCTGTCCACGCTGCCGCACCTGTTCGATCTGATCGCGCCGCTGGCACGCGCGTTCGCCCTGTTCGTCGACGATCTCGGCTTCGAGGAGGGATCCGCCGGCCCGCGCACCCTGCGCTCGCTGCTGGAGGGCGGGGCCGAGGCGCGGCCCGACAATGCCCGCCTCCACGTCACCGCCAACCGCCGCCACATCGTCGCGCGCGAGCATGGCGAGGCCGAGCGGGCGATCAACGCCCGCGACGTGATGGACGACAAGCTCGCGTTGGCCGATCGCTTCGGGCTGTCGGTGGGCTTTCACAATGTCGATCAGCCGACTTATGTCGCGATGGTCGAAGCCTATGCGGCGAAGCTCGGCCTGCCCTTCGACGCCGCCGACGCCATCGCCTGGGCGACCGGGCGTGGCGCGCGTTCTGGCCGCGTGGCCTGGCACTATGTCGTCGATCTGGCCGGGCGCGAGCGGAAGCGGGTCTAGCGCCGCCGGGCCTTGGCAAACGCCTCGCGTAGATATATAGCTAGTAATATAACTGGCTATGGAGTTATGTCGTGGCCCGCGATATTCTCGTCGATCTGGGTGAATTGTTCCTCGGCAGCCGGCTCAAGCGGCTGGCCGAGCGGCTGCAGGCGGATGCCGCCCGGGTCGCGCAGGCGGCGGGGCTGCCGATCCAGCCCGCGCAATTCCCGCTGCTCGCCGCGATCGATCGCTATGGCCCCCTGACCGTCGGCGAGGCGGTGGATGCCCTGGGTGTGAGCCAGCCCGCCGTCACCCGTTGCGCCACGGGCCTGGTGGAGTCCGGGATGATCGAGGTCGAGCGCTCCGACACCGACCTGCGCCAGAGGCGGCTGCACCTGAGCGACGCCGGCCGCGCCGCGATGGCGCGCGCCAAGCAGGCGATGTGGCCGCAGCTCGACGGCGCGGTGAAGCAGGTCTGCGCGCCGCTTTCCGGCGGGCTGCTCGATCAGGTCGCGCAGATCGAGGCCGCGCTGGATCGCACTTCGCTGGAGGAGCGGGCGCGGCGCTGGTCCCCGCCGCTCCGGGTGCGCGAATATGAGGATGCGCTGGCGGAGGATTTCCACCGGATCAACGCCGAATGGATTTCCTCGATGTTCCGGCTGGAGGAGAATGACGTCCAGATCCTCACCCGCCCGCGCGAGCTGATCGTCGATCGCGGCGGCGTGATCCTGTTCGTGGAGGCGCAAGGGCTCGGCGTCGTCGGCACCTGCGCGCTGATCCGCATCGAGGAGGGCGTGTTCGAGCTCACCAAGATGGGCGTGCTGGAAAGCGCGCGGGGGCGGAAAGCCGGAGAGTTCCTGCTGGCGGCGACGCTGCAGCGGGCGCGATCGATGGGGATCGGGACGCTCTATCTCCTCACCAACAGCCGCTGCGCCTCGGCCATCCACCTCTACGAGAAGCTCGGCTTCGAGCATGATGCGGAGATCATGCAGCGCTATGCCGCCCGCTACGAACGCTGCGACGTCGCGATGCGCTGGCGCGGCTGAGCGTACCGAGCGCTTGCTCCGATTGCCGATCTCTGCTGAATCCGTCGATGGGGATTTGGATCAGGGGGTGTTCGATGCGTCGCGGGCTTTTCTGTCTAGCAGCCGCCATTCTTGCCGTTCAAGCGGTGCCGGCGTCCGCCGGCCTCTATACCGACGATCTGACGCGGTGCGTTGTCGCCAAGTCGACCGATGCCGACAAGCTCGCGCTTATGCGCTGGGTCTTCTCGGCAATGTCGGCGCATCCCGCCGTTGCCGATCTGTCGAAGACGACGCCCGAGCAACGGACCGCGATCGCGCGGCAGTCCGGCAATCTGATGATCCGCCTGCTGGCGGACGATTGTCACGCACAGGCTGTCGCCGCGATCAAATATGAAGGCCCCGAATCTCTCAAGAGCAGCTTCGAGATTCTCGGCAAGATCGCCATGCAGGGCCTGATGGCCGATCCCGCCGTGGCGCAGGGCATGGCGAACCTCGCCACGCCGGCGGCAACCGAAAAACTCAAGGCGCTGGCGAAGGAAGCCGGCGTTCCGTTTACGGATACGCCCGGGAAATAAGAACGCCCTCAGGCGGCGGTGCGATATCCCGCCTGGGGCGTCAGCTCGGTACTGGCGCAGTACCGCGCCTCGACCTCTGCGGCGGCGAGGTGGCGGCGGATGCGGCCCATCATCGCCTGCGCGTCGATCCGGTAGCCGGCCCAGCGATCGATCACCGGGTTGATCGTGCAGTCGCGCGTGAAGGCGCGGAAATCCTGGGCGAGCTCGGCGCATTCGGCGGCGATCGCCTTGATCCGCAGTCGCTGGGCGGGATCGCGCGCGGCGCACGGCCCGAACAGCTCGCGATCGGCGAAGAGATGATAGGCGGTGAGCACGCGCGCCATGCGGTTGCGCGCCAGATCGAGCATCAGGCTGTCCGGCGGCACGGCATGACCGAGCTTGGTCTCGGCGCCCGCCATGATCGACAGCATCCGATCACGATATTCGTTGAAGGTTTGCAACGTCACACCCGACCCCCTTGCTGACGGGACCGGCATCGGTCGGCGCGGTTACCGAAACCTTACCGGCGGGACGGGGGCAGGGGCGGCTTCCACCAATGTCGCAGGGTGGCTTAGCCGATGGTCGGTCTAAAAGTGCGTGAAAATACGAATTTCCCGTAGAAACCGCAGGTTAGCGCAAAAGGCGAGGCGGGGGTGGACGTGGGGAGATTCGCCTTGGCGCGGTCAGCCCAGCGCCTCGGCCATCTCGGCAAGCTCCAGCCAGCGCATCTCGGCGGCGTCCTTCTTGTCCCGCGCCGCCTCGATCGCCTTCATCAGCTGGTCGAAGCGCTTGGGATTCTTGGCGAACAGCTCCGGATCGGCCAGCGCCGCCTCGTCGCGCGCGATCTCGGCTTCCAGTGTCTCGATCTCCTTGGGCAGCAGATCGAGATCGCGCTGATCCTTGTAGGAAAGCTTGGACTTCTTCGGCGGAGGCGGCGCAGCCGTCGCATCGGCCTTGGGCGTCGCGGGCTTCTTCGGTTCCACCTTCGGCGCGCGGCGCTTCGCCCAGTCGTCATAGCCGCCCGCGACGATATCGACCTTGCCCGATCCGTCGAGCCCCAGTGTCACCGTCACGGTGCGATCGAGGAAGTCGCGATCGTGGCTGACGAGCAGGACGGTGCCGTCATAATCGGCGATCACCTCCTGCAGGAGGTCGAGCGTCTCCATGTCGAGATCGTTGGTCGGCTCGTCGAGCACCAGCAGGTTGGACGCGCGGGCGAATTCGCGCGCCAGCAGCAGCCGCGAGCGCTCGCCGCCCGAGAGCGACCCGATCCGCGCCTCGGCGATCGAGGGATCGAACAGGAACTCCTTGAGATAGCCCTGCACATGCTTTTTGGTGCCGAGCACGTCGATCCAGTCGCCGCCATCGGCGAGCACGTCGCGCACGCGCTTCTCGGGTGCCATCAATTTACGCTGCTGGTCGATGATCACGCCGTTCAGCGTCTTGGCCTGCGTGATCGTGCCTTCGTCGGGCTGGATCTCGCCGGTGAGCAGCCTGAGCAAAGTCGTCTTGCCCGCGCCGTTGGCGCCGACGATGCCGATCCGGTCGCCGCGCGTGACGCGGAACGTCAGATCCTTGATGATCGTCCGCTCGCCATAGCGCTTGGTGACGCCCTTGATGTCGATCACCGTCTTGGAGCGCGCATCGTCGGTCGCGGTGGCGAGCGCGGCGGTGCCCTGCGGCCCCATCATCGCGGCGCGGCTCGCGCGCATCTCCTTGAGCTTGGCGAGGCGGCCCTGGTTGCGCCGCCTGCGCCCGGTGACGCCGCGTTGCAGCCAATGCTCCTCGATCTTGAGCTTGGCGTCGAGCTTCTGCGCGTTGCGCTCCTCCTCGGCATAGACCTGCTCGGTCCACGCCTCGAAGCCGCCATAGCCGATCTCGGCGCGACGGATGCCGCCGCGATCGAGCCAGAGCGTCTGCCGCGTCAGGCGGGTGAGGAAGGCGCGATCGTGGCTGATCACGATGAAGGCGCCGGTGAAGCGGCTGAGCCACTCTTCCAGCCACTCGATCGCGGCGAGATCGAGGTGGTTGGTCGGCTCGTCGAGCAGCAGCACGTCCGGGTCCTGCGCCAGCGCGCGGCAGATCGCGGCGCGGCGCCGCTCGCCGCCCGATGCGGTATCCGCGGGGCGGTCGAGATCGAGCCCGATCTGCTGGGCGATCGCCTCCACTTCGTGCACGGCGGGCGCGTCAGGCGCGGCCAGCGCATAGTCGCGTAGCGTCGCGCAGCCTTCCATGCGAGGCTCCTGCTCCAGAAGGATCACGCGCGTGCCGGGCACGATGGTGCGCCGGCCCTCGTCCGAATCGATGGCGCCCGCGATCAGCTTGAGCAGGGTCGTCTTGCCGGCGCCGTTGCGGCCGATCAGCGCCAGCCGGTCGCGCGCGCCAATATGGATGTCGAGATGCCGGAACAGCCAGCCGGAACCCTGGATAACGCCAAGGTCTTCATAGGAAAGAACGGGAGCAGCCATGGCGTCCCGCTAGGCGATGTCGGGCCGAATTGTAACCCTGAGCGATGCAATTCGGCCACAGATCGCAACGTCGCGCAAAGGAACGCCTATTCACGGGTTGTTCAACGCCGCGAAGCTATGCCAGCCACCATGCTGATGAAGCGTATCGTCCTGTGCCTGTCCCTGATCGCGGTCGTGCCCACGACCGCGGAGGCATGGCCGCGCCGATCGCGCGAGCAGTTCGAGGCGCGCGAAATGCGCCGCGAGGGCGGGCCGCCGCTGCGCGACATCCAGCGCCAGTGGCAGGGGCGGATGCCCGGCTACGACTATCTGGGATCGGATTACGATCCGGACCAGGGCAGCTACCGCCTGAAATATATGCGCGACGGTTCGGTGTCCTGGGTCGACGTCGACGGCCGAACCGGCCGCGAGGTCCGTCGCTCGCCGCGCTGAAATCCGCTATCGTTCCTGTTCGTCCTGAGCGTAATCGAAGGACGGGCAGCAAGTGCTGCGCCTGAGGCCGGCACTTCGACCATGCTCAGTGCGAGCGGTGCGGAGGGCGCGCTGGGATTATGAACCTTTCGCAACCGTTCCGTTGCTTGCCCGTTCAGCTTCCCCGCGCCACATAGGGGCGAAGGATCACAGAAAGGGCCGAACCGCCATGCGCATTCTCGTCGTCGAGGACGAACCCACGCTGGGCCGCCAGCTGCGCGCCACGCTGGAAGGCGCGGGCTATGCCGTCGATCTCGCCACGGACGGCGAGGACGGCCATTATCTCGGCTCCACCGAAACCTACGACGCGATCATCCTCGATCTCGGCCTGCCCGAGGTCGACGGACTGACCGTGCTCGATCGCTGGCGCAAGGACGGCAAGGACATGCCCGTGCTGGTGCTGACCGCGCGGGACAGCTGGTCGGACAAGGTGGCGGGCCTCGATGCCGGCGCCGACGATTATCTCGCCAAGCCCTTCCAGACCGAGGAGTTGATCGCCCGCCTGCGCGCGCTGATCCGCCGCGCCTCGGGCAATGCCTCGTCCGAGCTGATCGCCGGCGACGTGCGGCTCGACACCCGCTCGGGCAAGGT
>Ga0105240_10015597_pt1 | contig 10324 bp, 10 predicted proteins | sample KBSC54metaG_FD_80426 | JGI IMG/M metagenome (GOLD analysis project Ga0105240, IMG submission 80426) | Corn rhizosphere microbial communities from Kellogg Biological Station, Michigan, USA - KBS C5-4 metaG | ecosystem: Host-associated > Plants > Roots > Rhizosphere > Soil | place: Michigan, USA... | reverse complement strand
TTCGAAGGTGAATCCTGGAAGAGGTTGGCGCATCCACTCAGTATAGTGCGCTTTACGGAGGGCTTGCCGCAGCGTTAGAGCGCGCATACACTTAAATAGTCTATTTGTTAGACGAGGAGATTTGCCATGTCCACTGCATCCGTTACCCCGACTAGCCCTGAGGTGGTTGCCGCACCGCCTGCTTCGACTCCCGTGACGCTGACTGCGGCTGCGATTACGAAGGTGCGCGAGATTATGGCCACGCAGGACCCGGTTCCGGCAGGGCTGCGGATTGGCGTGGTGGGCGGCGGGTGCTCGGGTTTTCAGTACTCGATGTCGTTCGAGAATCAGGCTGGGATGATGGATAAAGTCTATAAGTTCGAGGATCTAAAGGTGTTTGTGGACGCCACCTCGGCGGCGTACCTGCAGAATTGCCAGGTGGATTATGTGGAGACGCTGGAAGCGGCCGGGTTCAAGTTTGAGAATAACGCCGCGGTGAAGAGCACTTGCGGGTGCGGGTCTTCTTTTAGCGTTTAGTTTGCGGATCTTTTTCCGAAAAAAATGCCTCGGGTTCGTCCGGGGCATTTTTCTGCTTAAATGGGCGTTTTTCGCGTGATAGACGTGGTTTTTTGTGGTGAGGTTGTGGTATTTGGGCTGGTAAAGATGGTCAGGAGACTGCGTTTTTCTGAAGGAACCCGGGGATAACAATTGGGATTAGTGGGCGGCGGTGGATTTGCCGCTGATTTTGAAGCTCTTTGTGAACAGGACCAGGGGGGCGGTGATGAGGGTGACGATGCCGATGATGTGGAAGCAGTCCATGAAGGCCAGGAGTTGGGTTTGGGCGTGGAGCTGCTCGTAGACGCGGGCGTAGGCGGCGGAGACGGCATCTGTGGGTGAGAAGCCATGGGATTGCAGGTAGGCGGCGGTCTGATGGATGTATTGCTGCAGGTCGGGTGAGGATGGGGAGATGTTGGATCCTACACGGGACTGGTGGAAGTTCTGGCGACGCTCGGACATGGTGGTGATGAAGGCGATTCCGAAGCTGCCGCCCCAGTTGCGGAAGAAGTTGGTAAGCGAGGAGGCCTTGTTGTTCTGGTTGGGACTCAGTTGGGAGTAGGCGATGACGGAGAGCGGAACGAAGAAGAAGGCATAACCGAGGCCTTGCAGGGCGCGTGCCCAGGCGTAGTGGGGATAGTCGGTACCGAGGTTGAAGTGGCTGTAGTGGAGGAAAGAGATGCCTACGACCATGACCGCTCCGAAGAGCAGGATGCGCGGCTTGATAAGACCACGCTGGACGAGTTGTGCGCCGACGGGAGCGAGAACGGTGATGACGAAGGCTCCGGGCCCAAGAACGAGGCCAGCGTCGATGGCGCGGTAGCCGTAGAGGGATTGGAGCAGCTGGGGAATCATGGTGGTTGATGCGAAGAGGCCGAAGCCAAAGACGAAGTAGAAGATATTGGCGATGGCGAAGTTGCGGACCTTGAGCATGCGGAGGTCGATGACAGGGTCGGGGTGGTGTAACTCCCAGAAGACGGCGGCGGTGAGGCAGGTGAGGCCGATGACGAACATGCAGGTGATGAAGGAGGAGCCGAACCAGTCGTCGATCTGGCCGCGGTCGAGAAGGACTTCGAGGGCGGCGGAGCCGAGGCCGATGAGGGCGATGCCGATGCCGTCGACCTTCAACTTGCCATTGCCGGTGCGGACGGTCTTGCGCTCGTCGGCGTAGGAGGCGGGGTCGTGGACATAACGGCCGGTGAGGAAGATGGAGAGAATGCCGATGGGGATGTTGATGAGGAAGACCCAGCGCCAGTTGTAGTTGTCTGTGATCCAGCCGCCGAGGACGGGACCGATGGCAGGTGCGGTGACGATGGCGACGGTGTAGAGGGCGAAGGCGGAGGCTCGTTTGGCAGGGGGAAAGGTGTCGACAAGGATGGCCTGCTCGACGGGTGCGAGCCCACCACCACCGATGCCCTGAAGGACTCGAGAGACAAGCATGATGCCAAGGGTGGGGGCGATACCGCAGAAGAAAGAGGTCACGGTAAAGAGGGCGACGCAAGCCATGTAGTAGTTCTTGCGGCCAAAGACGCGGGAGAGCCACGCGGACATAGGGAGGACGACGGCGTTCGCGACGAGATAGGTGGTGAGAATCCAGGTGACTTCGTCGTAGGAGCGGCCCAGTCCGCCGGCGATATAGGGGAGGGAGACGTTAGCGATGGAGGTGTCGAGCAACTCCATAAAGGTGGCCAGGGTGACCGTGAGGGCGATGACCCAGGGGTTGATGGCGGGGCGGGTCGTCGCTGCTCGAAGTGGAGGGGCGATGGTGGCTGTGGCCATCTGAGGTGCTCCGGTGTGCTAGATTCAAAAAAGAGACCGTTTGGTCTTTTTCAAGCATCTGATTCTTCAAGAGGCGCCCCAGATGCGTTTTCTTCGCGATATTCTGGCGGGCGAGGTGGAAGCGATGAGTAAAGGGGAGATGACGCGGCAGCGGATTATTGAGGAGTCTGCTTCGATCTTCAATCGGCGGGGGTATGAGGGATGCTCCATTCAGGATGTGCTGGACGCTACCGGACTGGAGAAGGGGGGGCTGTACCGCCATTTTGCGAGTAAGGAGGAGCTGGCGGTGGAAGCCTTTCGCTATGCGATGGCGCGAGTGGCGGAGGTGCGGCGAGAGCGAGTGGATGAGATTGACGGGTCGGTGGAGAAGTTACGCTATCTGATCAAGCGGTTTGTGGATACGCCGGGGATCGTGCCGGGAGGATGTCCGCTGATGAATACGGCAATTGATGCAGATGATGGCAATGCGGTGCTGCGGGGGCTTGCCCTGGAGGGGATTCGAGAGTGGAAGACGAGGCTCTGCGAAATAGTGAGGGAGGGGATTCGAAAGGGCGAGATTCGGAAGGAGATTGAGTCGCGCCAGATCGCGAATGCGATCGTTGCGGCGTTGGAGGGGGCGCTGATGATCAGCAGGCTGGAGGGAAACAGAACTTCCATGTCCGATGCGCAGGCGACATTGGAGATGATGCTGAAGGGGATTGCTACCGCAGAGGGAGACCGCAGCGCGATTCATGGTAGAGAACGTCTAAGATAGACTGAGTCGCTAAAACTGGTTGGGTGATTGCACGTCTATGACTGAGTTTGTGGTGAAGCTGGCGGATGAGCGGGGGCGGGTGCAGGAGCAGACTCATGCCGCGGCTACGGCTGAGGAGTTGCGCGCGCGGTTTACCCAGGCGGGGTACTACGTCTACTCCGTGAAGGCGCGGGGAGTGCTGGGTGGGTCGAGCAAGAAGAAGGTGAAGCTGGATACGTTTCTCGTGTTCAACCAGCAGTTTTTGACGCTGATTAAGGCTGGGCTGCCGATTCTGGGGTCGCTGGAGTTGCTGGCGCGGCGGCAGAAGGAGTTGAATTTTCGGGCGCAGTTGGAGGATATTGCTGCGAGGGTGAAGACGGGCGAGTCGATCTCGCAGGCGTTCGAGGCGCAGGGCGGGTTTCCCATTGTGTATACGACGACGCTGCTGGCGGGGGAGCGGTCGGGGAACCTGGAAGAGGTGCTGCAACGGTTTCTGGACTTTCAGCGAGTGAGCCTGACGTTTCGCAAGAAGTTGAAGGCGAGTTTGATCTATCCGGCGCTGCTGATTGTGATGGTGGTGGCGCTGTTCATCTTCCTGATTACGTTTGTGGTGCCGCGGTTTGCGCAGTTGTATGAGCAGCTGGGGACGAAGCTTCCGGCGCTGACGGTGTTTCTGCTGGACCTGGGGCGGAATGCACAGCACTATGGGATCTATGTGGCGCTGTTGCTGGGGGCGGCGGGGTTTCTGATTTATCGATGGGCCAAGACGGATGCCGGGGCGACGGCGCTGGATAAGGTGCGGATTTCGCTGCCGATCTTTGGGAGTGTGTGGCTGAAGTATCAGGTGGGGCTGTTTTCGCGGACGCTTTCGACGCTGCTGACGGGCGGGTTGCCACTGGTGCCTTCGCTGGAGACGGCGGCGCGGTCGATCGACTCGCGGCAGATTGGCAATGCGGTCTTCAAGAGTGTGGAGACGGTGCGCGAGGGGAAGGGGCTTTCGGCGAGTTTGCAGCAGACGAAGGTGTTTCCGGAACTGGCGATTGAGATGATCGAGGTGGGGGAGTCGACTGGCGCGCTGCCGGGGATGCTGAACTCGGTGGCGGAGTTTTTCGAGGAGGACGTGCAGACGAGTTTGACGGCTGCGATGAGTCTGATTGAGCCGGCGATCCTGATTGTGATGGGTGTAGTGGTGGTGACGATCCTGATTGCGCTGTATCTGCCGATCTTCAGCCTGAGCGCCGGAGGGGTGGGTGGGTAGGTCGCTGGATGGTGCGTAGGGGATAGCGAAGAGCATCCGTCGAAACGAAGGGCCAGGTTATTTCGTGGGTGGCGTGGAAGCTAGGGGAGACCCTGTACCAGGCGGCGGGCCGCGAGGGAGAGCATGAGGCGGGAGACGCCGCTGAAGATCATGCTGATGCCGACCAGGGTGCCGATGACCCAGACGGTGCTGGCAGGCCAGGAGCGCCAGATCATGACGGCGAGGATGAGGGTAATGATGGCGTCGACGAGGAGCCAGGTGACTCCGTGGCGGGGACGAAGCTGGAAGAACAGGATGACTTCGATGATTCCCTCGCAGAAGAGGTAGATGGCGAGGATGAGGGTGAGAGCGATGAGGGCTTCGAGAGGGTGCAGGAGGAGGTAGACGCCGGTGAAGAGGTAGACTGCGCCGACGAGAAGCTCCCAGATGACTCCGCCGGTGGTGTGGGTCTTAAAGGCAAAGATGAAGTGGGTGAGGCCACTGACGATCATCGCCCAGGCGAAGAAGAGGGTGATGCCAATGCCGGAGACGAAGGGAATCAGCAGGGCGAAGAGACCGGCGAGGACGAGGAAGATGCTGAGCGCGATCGACCAGGTGATGGATTTGGGAGCGATGACAGAGAAAGGAGTTACGTCGCTGCTCATGATCGATTCTCCAAAAGTCGTAGATTCTGAGCAATAGCTGTTGTGCGGGAGGATACCACACTGGCCTTCCTTCCTAGATAATGGAGTAGGTTGGATAGGACGTTCGCTGGAATGGCTTTGGGCCATGGCAGGGGTGAAACGGGCGCGGGAGAGAGGGAAGCGCTGAGCGCACGTCCCCGAAACGTGTGAGTGACGGATGGGTGGGAGAGGAGTCTTACGAGTATGGCAATGGCACCGTTGGCGATACCTCTGAACGACATGGGGATGGATGAAGTAGAGCGCGCGCAGGCGTTGGCGCGGCGTTATCATGCGGAGTTTGTTGACCTGAAGAACTTCAAGATCTCGCATGATCTGTTCAAGAGCGTGCCGGTGGACATGATGTTCCGGTACAACTTCGTTCCGCTGGAGCAGAAGGAGGGGCGGCTGGCGATTGCGGTCAGCGATCCTTCGAAGCTGATGATGCTGGACGAGATTTCCGGCCTGCTGGGGCAGCGGGTGGTGACGCGGGTGGCGACGCTGAGCCAGATTACGGAGTTGCTGAAGAAGACGGAGCAGTCGCAGCGGGTGCTCGATGAGGCGAGCGAGGGGCTGGCGTTCGATGTGCTGTCGAGCGACGAGAACGCGGATGAGAATATTTCGATTGAGCGGCTGACGAGCGAGGACGATATCTCGCCGATTATCCGGCTGGTGGATACGACGATCTTTACCGCACTGGAACGGCGGGCTTCGGACATTCACTTAGAGACATTTGATGATTGCCTGCTGGTGAAGTACCGCATTGACGGCGTGCTGCAGCAGGCGATGGCTCCGATTGCGCGGGAGCATCATCAGACGATACTTTCGCGTATCAAGGTGATGAGCGAGTTGGATATTGCGGAGCGAAGAGTGCCGCAGGATGGGCGGTTTCGGGTTCGGTACAAGGGGCGGCTGATCGACTTTCGCGTGTCGATTATGCCTACGGTGCATGGCGAGAATGCTGTGCTGCGTGTGCTGGATAAGGAGTCGATGTCGGAGAAGTTCAAGCAGCTTTCGCTGGATGTGGTGGGGTTTGCGGCGAAGGATCTGGAGCGGTTTCGGCGGTATATCAAGGAGCCGTACGGGATGGTGCTGGTGACCGGGCCTACCGGGTCGGGTAAGACGACGACGTTGTATGCGGCACTGAATGAGATCAAGAGCGAAGAAGACAAGATCATTACGATTGAAGATCCGGTGGAGTATCAGATTCGCGGGATTACGCAGATTCCTGTGAACGAGAAGAAGGGGCTGACGTTTGCCCGTGGGTTGCGGTCGATTCTGCGGCATGACCCGGACAAGATTCTGGTGGGCGAAATTCGCGATGCGGAGACAGCGCAGATTGCGATCAACTCGGCGCTGACGGGGCATCTGGTGTTTACGACGGTTCACGCGAATAACGTGGTCGACGTGCTGGGGCGCTTCCTGAATATGGGCGTGGAGCCTTATAACTTTGTCTCGGCTTTGAACTGCATTCTGGCGCAGCGGCTGGTAAGGCAGGTGTGCGAGTTCTGCGTACGGGATGTCCATTACAGCGATGCGGACCTGGTGGCGAGCGGGCTTGAGCCGGAGGAGTGGAGGGGTTTCAACTTCCGCGAGGGGCCGGGGTGTATTGAGTGTGGCGGGACGGGGTATCGCGGTCGGTCGGCGATCCATGAACTGTTGGAGCTGGACGACGAGATTCGCGAGATGCTGCTGGCGAAACGGCCGGGAAGCGAGATTCGCAAGAAGGCGAGAGAGAAGGGGATGGATTTTCTGCGGGATTCGGCGCTGGATCGGGTTCGGCTGGGGATTACCACACTGAAGGAGATCAATAAGGTTACGTTTATTGAGGCGGGACGGTAGAGAGCAGGGTGTAGGGAATAGGGTGTAGGGAGTAGCGTGCAGAGCAATGGCTGGTGAGAGTTTCGTTAGAACAAGGTAGTCTTGGACGGCATGGAATTTTTACCGACAACATTGGGGACGCGGCCGCGGCTGGCAGTTGAAGTGCGCGCTGAGGGCGTGGTGGCTGCACGGGCAGAGGATGCGGCTGCTCTGATGACGGCTGTGATGCGTGCGGACCTGGCTGTGGGGGCCGTGGTGCCGGGGCTTCGCGGTGGCAATGTGCTGGATCGGGTTGGGGTGGTGGGCGCGATTCGCAGGGTTTTGGATAGCGTGGGCGCAGGCGAGCGGTCGCGGGATGTGACGCTGGTGGTTCCGGATGCTGCGGTGCGGGTGCTGTTGCTGGATTTCGATCAACTGCCTTCGAAGATGACAGAGGCACTGCCGGTGGTGCGGTTTCGCCTGAAGAAGCTACTGCCGTTCGATGCGGATGATGCGGTGGTGAGCTATCAGGTGATGTCGAGCGGGAAGGGTGGAGTGCGAGTGGTGGCAGTGGCGATGCCGAGGGATGTACTCGGGGAGTATGAGGGTGTGGTGACGGAGGCGGGGTATCTGCCGGGTGCGGTGCTGCCGAGTACGCTGGCGGCGTTGGCCGGGCTGGATGAAGCCGAAGTTCCGGCGCTGGTGGTGAATGCGGGACCGGGTGCGGTGACGACAGCGATTGTGCGGGCGGGAATTTTGTTGCTGCACCGGTCGGTGGATATGAGTGGGGATCGGAGCGGGTCGGAGGTTCCATCCGGTGCGTTGCCGCTGGTGGATCGCGAGAGTTCGGCTGAGGAGTGGGCACGGCAGGAGGCGCTGGGGCCGGGTGGGTATGACCGGCTGGATGCAGAGGCGGCGATGCAGACTTCGGTGGTCGAGTCGGCTGGGGTGCGGGAGGTTGAGGAGTCGATCTTGGCGCGCGATGTGGCGCAGGCTGTGAGCGTGGCGGCGGCTTACTTTGAAGATACGTTGCAGGTTGCGCCGGAGAGTGTGCTGGCGGCTGGGACGCTGGGCGCGGAGACGCTGGCGACGATGATGCGGGAGAGCGGCCTGGAGGGCCTGCGGGTGCGCGAGATGGTGGATGCGGGCATGTTGCAGGCCGGAGCGGTGACGGCGACGATTCCGCGAGGTTGGCTGGCTGGCGTGAGGGGGGCGCTGAAGAACTGATGCGGATCTCAGTCAATCTTGCGACACGCCCGTTTGTGGAGCTGCGGCCACTGTTTGCGCGGCTGCGGCTGGCGATGGTGCTGCTGGCGGCGCTGGCGGTGGGGTTGGGGTTTGCGCTGCATGCACTGAATGGGAAGGCTGCGGTGGCGCGGGCGCGGATGGATGCGTTGAAGGCGAAGACGACGTCGTTTCAGCAGGAGCGGCAGACGAACGAGGCCAGGATGCGGCAGCCACAGAATATGGCGGTGCTGGATCGGTCACGGTTTCTGAATGCGATGTTTCAAGCAAAGAGCTTTAGCTGGACAGCGGTGATGATGGATCTCGAAAGAGTGCTGCCGGTCGGGGTGCAGGTGACCAACATCGAGCCGCAGATTACCAAGGAAGGCGAGGTGAATATCCGGCTGCGGGTCAATGGCGACCGGGAAAAGGCGGTGCAACTGGTACGGAATCTGGAGACCTCGCAGCGGTTTGTTGCGCCGCGTCTGTCGGGGGAGTCGGCGCAGACGGCAGAGGCGAATCGGGCGGCGATGGCACCGGGTATGATGCCGGGCGGCGTGGTGTTCGATATTTTGAGCGGATATAACCCTCTGCCCGAGCGGCAGATGAAGAAGTCGAGCGGTATGGGTGCGAGTGCAGGTGGTGAGATTGGAAGTACCGATACCAGTTCGGTAAATAAAGTACCGCGTAAGAACTCGACGAGGCGGAGCGCTGGAAAGGCGGGCACGGCTACGGCTGGACGCACGAACGGGGGGACGCGATGACAGTGATGACGAAGCGTCCGGTAGTGGCACATCATGTGACGGAGCGGATGCGTGGGCTGCTGAATCTGCTGAACCTGCACTTTGCCGGCGTGGCTTTGCTGGGGTTGGTGAATCTTTACCTGCTGGTGCATATGGCGTTCGCGTGGAGTGCGGCGAACAGCCAGAACGAAGATGCGCTGGAGCAGCAGACGGTGACGATGCGCGCGGCGGAGATTGCGAAGAAGCCGTTAGAAGGACTCGATAGCAAGCTGGAACAGGCGACTGCAAATGCAGACGAGTTTTATCAACGGCGGCTGCCGTTTGCAACCTCGGAGGTGGCGGGGGAGCTGGGTGTGCTGGCGAAGAAGCAAGGTGTGAAGTTGACGCGCGTGGGCTACACCTATACACCGATGATGGCGGGCGCAGCTGGTGCGCTGACAGAGGTTCGCATGGATGCGAGCCTGAGCGGAGACTATCGTCCGCTGGTTCTGTTTATCAATGGCCTGGAACGGGACAAGATGTTCTTCCTGATCAATGGGGTGACGCTGACCGGGCAGCAGAGCGGGACGGTGGGGCTGCGGCTGCGGTTGACGACGTATCTGCGTGCTCCGGTGGGTGCGGAGGGTTCGGAGAAGAGTGTTGCTCTGCCTTCTACCACCGCTGCGGAGGACGGTTCGCGATGAACATCACTCCCGATATACAGAAGAAGGCGATTGCGATTGCAGCGTTTGCGCTGGTCGCCGTGGGGATTGCTTATTACGAGCTGCGCGATGATAGTCCGCCGCCGGCTGCTCCTGTGGTGGTGACGACGCCTATTCGAAATAGCGCTGGGAGCGCGGCTCCGGCTGGGCGCGTGGCTGGGGCCGCAGCGAAGAGTGTAGGGACGACTTCGGCACAACTCGATCCGACGTTGCGGATGGGACCGATGCTGGTGACGGAGTCGCTGGTGTACTCGGGGAGCGGACGGAATATCTTTTCGGCATCGTCGGCGCCGGTGGATATTCCGAAGCCGATCGCTCCGGTTCGGACTAAGGGGCCGGTGGTGCCGGTGAATACGGCTCCGATTGGACCGCCTCCACCTCCGCCGATCGACCTGAAGTTCTTTGGGACGGAGACGGCAGCGAATGGGCATAAGCGCGCTTTCCTGCTGAAGGGGGACGACGTGTTTCTGGCGTCGGAGGGAGATATTGTGCAGCGGCGGTACAGGATCGAGGCGATTGCGGCCAACTCGATTGTGGTGGAGGATCTGGCGACCAATAACAAGCAGACGCTGCCGCTGCTGGGACGCTGAGGCGGGCATGGGGTACGGGGAGAGAGAGCGGGAGCAAGGGTTCATGCTGCTGGGATTGATCGTGGCGATCTTCCTGATCCTGCTGGTGCTGGGTGTGGCGGCTCCGCGGGTGGCGCGGGAGTTGCGGCGGGAGCGCGAGGTGGAGACGGTGCGGCGGGGGAATCAGTATGTGCGGGCGATCCAACTGTACTACCGGAAGTTTGGACACTATCCCGGCTCGATGGAGCAGTTGGAGAAGTCGAACAATATACGGTTTCTGCGACAGCAGTATGTCGATCCGCTGACGGGGAAGGCGGATTGGCG
>Ga0105240_10015596_pt1 | contig 10324 bp, 9 predicted proteins | sample KBSC54metaG_FD_80426 | JGI IMG/M metagenome (GOLD analysis project Ga0105240, IMG submission 80426) | Corn rhizosphere microbial communities from Kellogg Biological Station, Michigan, USA - KBS C5-4 metaG | ecosystem: Host-associated > Plants > Roots > Rhizosphere > Soil | place: Michigan, USA... | reverse complement strand
GCTGGTGAAGTACGACGAGGAAGGCTGGACCGCCAAGCGCACCAAGACCATGGAGCAGATCAAGGACGTGCTTCAGGACTCGCGCTGAGGTGAGCGGCATCGTCATCGCAGGCGCGAGCCGGACCTTCGGGACCGTCCGCGCGGTCGACTCCGTCGATCTCACGGTGGAGCAGGGCGAGTTCTTCACCCTGCTCGGGCCGTCGGGCTGCGGCAAGACCACCCTGCTGCGCATGATCGCAGGTTTCACGCCGCTCGACACCGGCGAGATCCGCTTCGGCGAGCGGCGCATCGACCGGCTGCCCGCGCACGTGCGCGACATCGGCATGGTGTTCCAGAACTACGCCGTGTTCCCGACCCAGTCGGTCGCCGGCAACGTGGCCTACGGCCTCAAGGCGCGCGCCGTGCCGGCCGCCGAGATCGCTTCGCGGGTCGACGAGGCGCTGGCGATGGTCCAGCTTGGCGGCTACGGCGACCGCCAACCGCACGAGCTGTCGGGCGGCCAGCTCCAGAGGGTGGCGATCGCCCGCGCCCTGGTCATCCGCCCGCACGTGCTGCTGTTCGACGAGCCGCTCAGCAACCTCGACGCCCGCCTGCGGGTCAGCATGCGGGCCGAGATCCGCGCGCTGCAGAAGTCGCTGGGCATCACCGCCATCTACGTGACGCACGACCAGGAGGAGGCGATGTCGGTGTCCGACCGCATCGCCCTCATGAACCACGGCCGGCTCGAGCAGGTCGGCATCCCGGTCGACATCTACCGCAAGCCCGCCACGCGCTTCGCCGCGGAGTTCATGGGCACCACCAACCTCGTGGAGGCGCGCGCGCTCGGCCTCGCCGCGCCGGTCTGGGTGTCGCTGCGGCCCGAGGCGCTGCGCTTCGCCGAGGAGGCGCCCGCCGGCTGGCCGCACCTGCCGGGCGTGGTCGCCGCGATCGAGATGCTGGGGCCGATCACCCGCCTCGACGTCCGGCTGGAGAACGGCACGATCCTGAAGATGGTGGTGCTCGACGCGCCGGGCCACGTCGTGCGCGAGGGCCAGCGCGTGACCCTGGCCTACGACACCGCGCGCCTCACGGTCGTCTCCTGAAGGCCGTCCGGTGATCCTCGCTATTCCGCACGGCCAGCGCCTGCCGCTCGGTATCGCAGTACTGGCCTTCGTCTTCCTCGGCCTGTTCCTGGTCTATCCGCTGCTCAACGTCTTCGGCGCCAGCTTCCTCGACGCCGAGGGCACAGCCTTCACCTTCGCCAACTACACTCGGATGCTGGGCCGGCCGTTCTATCGCGCCGCCATCGCCAACACGCTCGAGATCGGCGTCGCCGCCACGCTGATCACCACGGTGCTGGCCGTGCCCTTCGCCTTTGCGCTGGCCCGCCTGCCGATCCCCGGCAAGGCGGCGATCCTGGCCATGGCGTCGCTGCCGCTGATCCTGCCGTCCTTCGTCAGCGCCTACGCGCTCGTGCTGCTGCTCGGCCGGTCGGGCATCGTCACGCAATGGCTGCAGGCGCACGGCGTCGGCTTCGGGTCGATCTACGGCAGGGGCGGCATCGTCGCGGTCTACACGCTGACGCTCTATCCCTACGTGCTGCTGCCGACGATCGCGGCCTTCAAGGCGGTCGACGTGTCGATGGAGGAGGCCGCCCAAAGCCTCGGCTCCTCGCCCGGCCGCACCGTGTGGACCGTGACCCTGCCCATCGTGCTGCCGGCGATCCTGGCCGGCGGGCTACTGGTCTTCATCGAGACCCTGGAGAATTTCGGCGTGCCCTTCGTGCTGGCCGAGGACATGCCGATCTTCGCCGTCGAGGCCTTCAAGCTCTTCATCGGCGAGACCGCGCCCAACCCCTCGCAGGCCGGCGTCCTGGGCGTGCTGCTGATCCTGACGACGACGGCAGTGCTGCTGGTCCAGCGCCGCTTCCTCGCTCGCCGCCGCTTCGCCACCAGCGCCCGCCAGGCGACGCCGCTTCTGAAGGTCGGGCGGGGCGTGCAGGCCGTCGCGACGGCCTACTGCTGGGCGATCGTGATCCTGGCCCTGGTGCCGTTCTTCTCGATCGTCGTGCTGTCGTTCATGGAATTCCGCGGTCCCGTGCTGCACCCGCACTTCAGCCTCGACAATTTCGCCTTCCTGTTCGACCGCGCGCTCAGGCCGCTGGCCAACACGCTGATGTTCGCCACCGCCGCGGCGCTGGGCGTGACCCTGATCGGCGTGCCGGTCGGCTATGTCGTGACGCGCTATCGCAGCGGCGTGGCCAGCCTGCTCGACGTCCTGGCCACCCTGCCGTTCGCCGTCGCCGGCACCGTGCTGGCCATCGGCTTCATCGTCTCCTTCAACGCCGGCGCCCTGGTCCTGACTGGCGGACCGCTGATCCTCGTGCTGGCCTATACCGTGCGCAAGGTGCCGTTCGCCGTGCGCTCGGCCAGCGCCATCGTCCACCAGATCGACGTGTCGCTCGAGGAGGCCTCGGTCAGCCTCGGCCGCTCGCCACTGCAGACCTTCCTGCGCATCGTCGTGCCGCTGATGCTGGGCGGCATCCTGAGCGGCATGGTGCTGAGCTGGGTCACCGTGGCCTCGGAACTTTCGGCCACCATCGTGCTTTATAGTGGGCCGTGGAGTACCCTCACGGTCGTGATGTTCCAGGCGCTCGAGAGCGGCGGCGCCGGGATCGCCACGGCAGCCGCCTCGTTCCTCATCGTGGTCAGCCTGCTGCCGATCGCGCTTCTCTACAGGCTGGTGCGTCGCTACGAGCTTTCCTGAATTGGCGATACCATGCGCGTGCACTGGATCAGATACGGGTTGATCGCCATTGCCGCGGTCGGAGCCGTCGTTGCCGCGCTTTCCAGCGTGCCCGGTCTCGTCAATGTCGAGGCCTACAAGCCCGGCCTGATCCAGGCGGTGCGCGAGGCCACCGGCCGCGAACTGGTGATCGACGGCCCCATGCGGCTGCGCATGTTCCCGGTGCCCGGCATCGGCGCCGGCACGGTGCGCTTCGCCAATGCCGTGGGCGGCAAGGGTGCCCAGATGATCGACGTGCGCTGGGTCTCCGTCCGTCCGGACTGGGGCGCCCTGCTGCACGGCAGGATCGCGGTCGGCACCCTCACGCTCTATCAGCCGACCATCGTGCTGGAGACCGACGCCAAGGGCGTGCCCAACTGGGAGTTCAAGCCGGGCGGCAACGCCAGCCAGGCCGCCGATGCGCCGAGCGCGGGTTTTCATCTCGCGGTCGGCCGGCTGGAGATCGTGAGAGGCACCATCAGCTACACCGACCCCGGCACCAAGACGCACTATGCGGCGGAGAACGTCGATGCCGGTGCTACGGTGCGGTCGTTCGACGGCCCGTTCGAGATCGACGGGAGCGCCACCGTGAATGGCGTGCCGCTGAAGCTCGACATGGCGTTCGGCGCGCCGACGCCCACCGGACACACGGCGCGGCTCAACCTCAAGGTCTCGAGCGGCGAGCTCGACTTCAAGGGTGGCGCCGCGCAGCTCTCGCTCGACAGCAAGCTCTCGGGTCACCTCACGGTGAAGACCGGCGTGCTGAGCGACTTCGTCAATGCCGTCCTGGGGGCCCTGGGTGGCACCAGGGCGAATTTCGACATGTCGGGCGCCGGTCGCTTCGCCTTCGACGGCGACATCGAGATCGGACCGGAACGGCTGGCCGTCAGCGATTTCGAGATCGGCATGGGCAAGGACGAGGCCAAGGGATCGCTGTCGCTCGCGCTCAAGCCGTCGCCGGTGCTGGGCGGGCACGTTTCCCTGTCGCGCCTCGACATCGGCAAGTGGATCAAGATCTTCTCCAAGCCGGCCGAGCTGGCGTCCGGCACGGCCGCCAATCCCGTGAAGGCCGCGGCCACCGCGCCGACGGCCGAGGCGGCGGCGGCCAAGATGACGACGGCGGTGGTCGGCCCCTCGCCGTGGGCGAAGGTCGATGCCGACGTCAGCCTGGAGATCGCCGAGGCAGTCTACAACGCCGATGCCATCCGCGGCCTGTCCGCCAGCTTCCAGATGAACAAGGGCGTGGTCACGATCCCGCGTCTGAAGGCCTCGATGCCGGGCGACCTCGCCATCGACCTCGATGCCGACAGGGGCACCCTCAAGGCCTCGACCGGCCATCTGCGCGACACCTTGCGCTGGCTCGACGTCGACATGGGCGGCATTCCGCGCGGCCGGCTCGAAAGCCTGTCGATCGAGAGCAGGCTGGCCGCCAAGGCCGGGGTGCTCGAGCTCGGCGACGGCACGTTCAGCCTCGACGGCATGCCGGGCACGATCGCCGGCACCGTCTCGCTGAAGGCGCCGGCCGCGGCGAAATTCAACGTCGGCATGGAGCGTCTCGACCTCGATTCCTACCTGCCGAAGTCCGCGGCCGCGCCGGTTGCCGACGCCTCGTCGCCGGCTGCGCCCGGTGCGCCGGCGGCCCTTCCCAAGGTCTCCGCCGCCGCGCCCAGCCTGGCGCTGAAGCTCGACATCAGGAAACTGGCCTATCGCGGCGAGACGCTGGCGGGCGTCACCGGCGGCGCCACCTGGCAATCCGACGTGCTGAAGCTCGACGACATCAAGGTGGCCGATGTCGTGGGCGCCAGGCTCGGCCTCAAGGGTCTGGTCGGCAACTTCGGCAGCGTGCCGCGCTTCGACCTGGCCTTCACCGTCGCCGCCCCCGACACCGACCGGCTGCTCGACTATGCCGGCCTGCCGAAGTTCATGAACGGAAAGATCGGTGCCGGCACCGCCAGCGGCTCGGCCGCGGGTACGCGCGACGCCGTCTCGTTGCGCGGCGTCGCCATTCATCTGCTCGACACCGACGCCCAGGTGGCGGGCGCGCTCGCCTTCACCGATCCGCCGACCTTCGACTTCGGCACCTTCAACCTGCAGACTCCCGAGGCAGCCAGGTTCGTCGCGGTGGCGAGCGGGCAGAGGATGAGCGCGCTCGGCCCGCTCACGGCTACGGGCGCGCTGAAGGGCTCTTCGGAGCGCGTGCTCTACACCGGCGATCTGGTGGTGCGCGGCAGCGAGATGAACGGCACGCTCGACGCCACCCTGGGCAAGCGGCCGAAGCTCGCCGCGAAGCTCAACGTGCCCCGGACCCTCGACATCGATTCGCTGCTCGGCATCGAGGACGACTCCGCGCCCGCGCCAAAATCGCCCGACGAGGTGCCGGTGGAAACGCGCCACAGGGGGCCGGCACGCAAGGCCACCCCGAAGCCGATCAACCTCGGCGCGCTGCGCTCGTTCGACGCGACCCTGGTCGTCTCGGCCAAGGCGATGTCGATGGCGGCGCTGACGGTCGACTACGCCGATCTCGACGCCACGCTCGTCAACGGCGTGTTCAGGATCAACAAGCTCACCGGCCAGTTCTACAAGGCCGCCGTCGACTTCACCGGAACCATCGACGCCTCGGGGCAGGCGCTCGCCATCGAGGCGAACGGCAGCCTGCTCGGCATGCATGTCGACGAACTCCTGCGCGGCACCGTCGGCGACAATATCTTCGGCAAGTCGTCGTCCTACAGCGTTGCGGTCGACGGCAAGATCGATGCGCACGACATAAAATTCACGGCCAAGGGCGCATCTGCCACCGAGTTGCGCGAGAGCATCGCCACCGCCACCAGCTTCGGCGGCACCGTGCGCGCCGCCATGGCGAACGGCGCCCAATCGTTCGCCCAGTTCGCCACCGGTATCGGCAGCATCTTCAGCAACACGCTCGCCTTCGATTCCGCGGTGCTGAGCGCCTTCGTCAATCGCGAGAACACGGTGACGGGCGGCGTGACCCTGGGCGGCGGTACAGTCACCTTGAAGGATGTGACGGTGCAGGGCGGAGGCACGATCGCAGTGATCAACGGCAGCAACCGCATGGCCGACGGCACCACCGACACCACGATCCGCCTCGACACCGGCAGTCGCCGTTACGTCGCGCGGATGACCGGCAAGCTCTCCTCACCGGACCTTCACGCGGATAGTCAGTAGCCCATCCGTCAGTACATCCCAGGTGCGGCTGGGCGTCTCGATCAGCCGGCCGGGGGCCTGTTGACCGCCAATTGGCCGTCGAAGGCGCGTTTGTAGGCGGGGCGTGCTTCGCCGCGGGCGACATAGGCGGAAAGGTTCGGATATTCGTCCAGCAGGCCCGACGTTCTCAACCTCAGCAGCACCGACACCATCATCAGGTCGGCCGCGCTGAACGCGCCATCGAGCCAGTCGGCATCGCCCAGGCGACGGGAAAGGGGGCCCAGCCGGCCGCGGACGCGATCCTCGACGAGAGGCATGCGCTCTGCGGACCACGGCTTGTCACCCTCGAAGAGCCTGGCGGTTCCGAGTTCGAGGATCGGCGGCTCCACCGTGCTGAGCGCGGCGAACATCCAGGTGATCGCGCGCGCCCGGGCGCCGGCATCGTCCGGCAACAGGCCGCCATGGCGCTCGGCGATATGAAACACGATCGCTCCCGTCTCGAACAGGCCGAGGCCGCCTTCCTCGTAGGTCGGAATCTGGCCGAAAGGATGAAGCGCAAGGTGCGCGGGTTCCTTCATCGCCTGGAACGAAACGAGACGCACCTCGTAGGGCTGGCCCACTTCTTCCAGCGCCCAGCGAACGCGCGTATCGCGCGCCAGTCCCTTGCCGCCATCGGGCGATCGTTCAAAGGCGGTAATGGTGATGGCCATCGCGAGGCTTCTCTCGGAATGACAATGTCTCTAGGCCGCCTTGTCCTTCAGGATTCCCCAGGCGTGGCTGAACGCCTTGACCATTTCCTCGGGCGGCTGGGCGCCGGAGAACAGCACGTGGCCCTGCAGGGCGAAGCTCGGCACGCCCTGGATGCCGGCGTTGCGCGCCATCTGGTCGCCCGCCAGCACCTCGCGGCGATGCTCTTCGCCCTTCAGCATCTTGAACACCACGTCGGGGTCGAGGCCGCCGGTGCCGCCGACGCCGGCCAGGATCTCAGGATCGCCGATGTCGGCGCCCTCGCAGAAATAGGCCTTGAACAGCGCCTCGACGACGGCGTCCTGCACGCCTTCCTGCCCGGCCAGGCGGATCAGGCGGTGGGCGTTCACGGTGTTGGGCGTGCGTGTCAGCCGGTCGAGGTGGAACTCCAGGCCCACGGTCGCGGCGGTGGCGGTGATGCGCTCGTCGATCTGTCTGGCCTTCTCGGGCCCGCCGAACTTCGCCTCGCGATAGGCTTTGCGCTCCACGCCCTCGGCCGGCATGTCGGGATTGAGCTGGAAGGGGTGCCACATCACGGAGAAGTGCAGCTGGTCGCGCTCCGCCAGGATCTTGAGCGCGCCTTCGAGGTTGCGCTTGCCGATGTAGCACCAGGGGCAGATGGCGTCGGAGATCACGTCGATGCGGGCGACGGGCGCAATCGTGTCCATGGCATTTCCTTTCGCGGTGGTTGGTCTAGCCTATACTCCCGATTTCACCCGAACAACGAGGCCGCCCCCATGGAGAAACCCAAATATAGTTCCGCCCTGATCGTGGGCGCCGGCCCGGGCTTGAGCGCCTCGCTGGCCCGGCTGTTTGCCCGGAACGGCCTCAAGGTGGCTGTCGCCGCCCGCCAGACCGACAAGCTCGCGGCACTGGCAAAGGAGACGGGCGCGCAGGTTCACACATGCAACGCCGCCGATGCTGCCGATGTTGCGAAACTCTTCGACGCGGTCGAGGCCGCGGGCGGCGCGCCCGACGTCGTGGTCTACAATGCCAGCTCCCGGGTGCGCGGCTCGATCGTCGATCTGCCGCCCGACGACGTGAAGCGCGCCATCGAGATCAGCGCCTTCGGCGCCTTCCTGGTCTCCCAACAGGCGACCAAGCGCATGGTGCCCAAGAGGCATGGTGCGATCCTGCTCTCGGGCGCGACCGCGGGCGTGAAGGGCTTCGCGCTCTCGGCCACCTTCGCGATGGGCAAGTTCGCGCTGCGCGGCCTGGCGAATCGATGGCGCGCGAGCTGTCGCCCAAGGGCGTGCACGTGGCGCACTTCGTGATCGACGGCGGCATCCGCAGCGCCGCGCGCCCGGTGCCGGCCGACGCGCCCGACAGCTTCCTCGACCCCGACGCCATCGCCGAGGTCTACTGGAGCACGATGATGCAGCACCGCAGCGCCTGGAGCTGGGAAGTCGAAGTCCGTCCGTGGGTCGAGAAATTCTGATTATTTGACGGCAGGGGCAGATTTCACAGCTGCTCGCGCAGCAGCCGTTCGACCGCGACCATGTCGGGCGCGACGTGCAGGCACTTGGCGCGCACCTCGTCGCTGGGCTGGAGAATGTCGGGTACCATGATCGCCATCGTGCCGGCGGCGTGGGCGGCGGTGAGGCCGGGGCTCGAATCCTCGAAGGCCACGCAGTTCCCGGGCGCGACGCCGAGGCGGCGGGCGGCCTCGAGGTAGATGTCCGGAAAGGGCTTGGCGCGCTCGACGTCGTCGCGTCCCACGAGGGTGGCGAAGCGGGGCAGGAGGCCGGCGCCGCCCAGGTGGCTTTCGGCGGTGGCGCGCAGCGCCGAGGTGGCGACGGCGCAGGGCACGCCGCGTTCGGCCAGCAGGTTGAGCACGCCGACAACCCCGGCCTTGACCGGCACGCGCGCTTCCATCACTTGGCGCACGTTGGCGGAATAAACTTCGCGGAATTCCTCCAGATCGAACGCCGCGCCGTAGAGCTCCTGGATCATGACGTTGCACTCGGCTCTCGGGATGCCGATCATCGAATGGCAGAAGTCGAGCGACATCTCGCGGTCGAAGGTGCGGGCGGCGGCCTGCATGGCCTGGAGGTAGACGGCCTCGCTATCGATCAGCAGACCATCCATGTCGAAAAGAGCGGCTTTGACGGGTTTCTTGAACATGCTTTCGTTCTAGTCTGTCTGCCGGGAACGTAAAGAGACGAACCTTTGGGCGGGAGAAAAAATCATGCGCATCCATAATCTATATGTCGACGAAAAGGGCGAAACTCACTTCCGTGACATCGACGTCGAATGGAAGAACGAAGGCCGCGGCGGCAAGACCTCCGCGACCCTGCCCGCGACCGGCATCATCTTCCGCGAGACGCCCGGCACCTACGACTACGAGTGGCATCCCGCGCCGCGCCGGCAATACATCATCAACCTCGACGGCGGCGTCTCGATCTCGGCAAGCGACGGCGAGACCCGCATCATCGGCGCGGGCGAAGTGATCCTGGTCGAAGACACCAGTGGCAAGGGCCATTGTTCCAAGGCGATCAACGGCAAGATGCGCCATTCAATCTTTGTTCCCATCGAATAGTCGGGGGAACGCGCCACTCCAGTGGCGCATCTTGGTCTTCGAGCATAGGCGCCACTGGAGTGGCGCGCTCCAATGAGGTGAAGCATGAGCGTCCAGACCGTCCCCAATCCCGTCATCGATCCCACCGCCGACCTCGTCGCCGAAGCCAAGCGCGTCCTGCCGGGCGGCAGCTTCGGCAACATGCCCGCCGAGGTGATCCTGAGGGAGGGCAAGGCGGGCCGGATCTGGGACGAGGCCGGACGCGAATATGTCGACTTCCTGCTGGGCTCCGGACCGATGTTCATCGGCCACGCCCATCCCGAGGTGACGGCGGCGATCCAGGAGCAGGTGCCGCTGGGCACGACCTACTTCGGCAACAACCGTCACGGCATCGCGCTCGCCAAGGCGATCTGCGAGGCCGTGCCGTGCGCCGACCAGGTGCGCTTCGTCTGCTCGGGCACCGAGGCCGACCTCTACGCCATGCGGGCCGCGCGCGCCTATCGCAAGCGCGACAAGATCCTGAAGTTCGAGGGCGGCTATCACGGCATGAGCGACTACGCGCTGATGTCGCTGGCGCCCAAGAACCCCGGCAACTTTCCCCGCGCGACGCCGGACTCGGCGGGCATCCCCAAGAGCGTCGCCGATGAGATGCTGGTCTCGGCGTTCAACGACCTCGAGATGTTCGAGGGCCTGATCAAGGAGCACAAGGACGAACTCGCCGGCGTCATCATCGAGCCGTTCCAGCGTCTGATCCCGCCCAAACCCGGCTTCCTGCAGGGCGTGCGGAAGATCACCAGGGAGCATGGCATCCCGCTGATCTTCGACGAGGTCGTGACCGGCTTCCGCTTCGCCTATGGCGGTGCGCAAGAATACTACGGCGTCACGCCCGATCTCTGCACCCTGGGCAAGATCGTGGGCGGCGGCTTCGCGCTCGCGGCCGTCGCGGGCAATGCCGACATCATGAAGCACTTCGACCGGCTGGCGATGGCCGACGAGGATTTCCTGTTCCAGGTCGGCACGCTGTCGGGAAATCCCGTTGCCTCGGTCGCGGGCCTGGCGACGCTCGAGGTGCTGAAGCGCCCCGGTGCCTACGAGCAGGTCTTCAGGTCCGGCCGTACCCTGATGGCGGCGCTG
>Ga0105240_10015595_pt1 | contig 10324 bp, 7 predicted proteins | sample KBSC54metaG_FD_80426 | JGI IMG/M metagenome (GOLD analysis project Ga0105240, IMG submission 80426) | Corn rhizosphere microbial communities from Kellogg Biological Station, Michigan, USA - KBS C5-4 metaG | ecosystem: Host-associated > Plants > Roots > Rhizosphere > Soil | place: Michigan, USA... | reverse complement strand
GCGCCAGCACCGGCACCAGGCGCACGGTTCCGAGCTCGATGAACTCGAGCCGCAGATCGGCTTTGTCGACGTGATGAAAGATCAGGTCGGCGTCGTCGTCAAACAGCCGCTCCTGGGGGCCGGAAATCGCTTCAAAATGCAGGTGCAGGTAGGTATTGACCGCATCCTGGAAGAAGTGGCGTAGTACCGCGAGTGTCTCTCGCAGCGGACATAAATCTCCGAGCACAACCCGGAATTCCGCCTCTTCGCCCTTCGCCACCTGTTTGGTGAATTGACGCAGGTCGGCCAACTCGCGCAACAGCACCTTCGCGCGGCGATGAAAGGTTTCCCCGGCATCGGTCAGCGCTACCCGGTAACCGCTGCGATCCAGCAGGCAAAATCCAACCTGTGCCTCCAGATTCTTGACGGCCGTGCAGACGGTCGGATGGGTTCGGTGTAATTTGGCCGCCGCGGCCTGGAAGCTTCCCTCCGTGATGACCGCGTCCAGGCATTGCAACTGATACAAAGTCACTCCGTGCATGTATCGTCTCCTCGTACACGTCCATTCTCCCTGTGCATGTACATTCTCCTTCGGCGCTCGACAACTCCCCGAGCGATGAATCCACATCGCCCTCACGGGAGAGCGATTTCAACTCCGTCCATGACATTCGCCTACGTTGATTCGGCGCCGGTCGGAATCTCCGGCCGCACTGGATGATCAACAATCCCTGTTCGTTGCATTTTTATGACCCAAATGCGGACAGTAGCCCCCGCGCTCAAACAACGCACGGGGCCGGACACGTACTGTGCCGCCCTTTTTCTACCTGTGCGGCATATTCATGACACAAGTTATGTCCATGACGCAACTACCCGCAAGCAAACCCAGCCCTCACGAGAGCGTGTCACCGGGTACAGGGGCGGCAGGTTCGGGCACATTCATTCACATGCGAACCACCAGTTTGCCATTCGCCTGGTCGCTCTCCATGAGGCGATGGGCTTCCTGGATCTGCCCGAGCTGGAATACCCGAGCCGGCGCTGCCTTGTAGGCCCCCGTTGCCACGCGATCAAAGATCCGCTGCAGAGGGACGTCGCTCACCGGAAACTGCGGTGCGCCGAACATCAGGCTGGCGAAGAAGCTCAAGTATACCGCGCTCGGCATGTCGCGCGACGGGTCAAATGTGGCTATCGCGGACCGCCCGCCAAGGGAGCCGGCGACGCAAACGTGGCCGCCCCGTCGAACCGCATGGAGTGAGTCTAAGATCGTGCTGTCTCCGATAATGTCCAGCACGGCGTCGACGCCTTCAGGATAGCGCTTACGGATGACCTCCGAGACATTGGAGGTCTCCAGGAGCGGCTGATGCGCCCCGAGGGACTCCAAGGTGACAAATCGCGACTTGTTGCGTGTGGTTGCCAGCACGCGTACTCCGCTTTCCACGGCGATGTTGATGGCAGCCTGGCCCAATGCGGAAGTGCCCCCCCGAATCAGCAGAATCTGCTCGGAGGCAATCTGCAGATTGCGGTGGAGGCAGGTCCACGCGGTCGCAAAAGATTCAGGCACCGCCGCCATTTCCTCCCAGCTCAAGCTTGACTCGATGGGCACCACGTTAGCCGCGGGGGCGCAGGTGTATTCGGCATAACTCCCATTCAGGGTAAAGCCGAGACCGCCCATCAACGCGACAACCATCCGGCCGGAATCGAGCCGGCCCAGCGGGTCACTGCGCACAATTCCGACACATTCGATGCCTCCGATGCGGGCGACCCGGCCCCATAAGCCGCGGCGCATTTCCGTCTCCATCCGGTTCAATCCGAAAGCCTTTACCTCGATCAACACCTGGGAGGCTCCCGGCCGGGGCGGCGGACACTCCTCGACCATGAGATTCTCGGGTCCCCCATACTGTCTTATGACGATGGCACGCACTGGCAATATCCATTTGCTATGTAGGGTGGCTCGACAATAGCCCTCCGGCAGCGCCGCGGTCAGTTCAAAGTTCTTTCAGTGTTGGTATAGCCGGCGTGCCTTCCAGGCCGCGGCATCCCGTCCGCAGCGGGGCATGGTCCTGCGTACCACGCGCCGACCCGATCGAAGAAAATCCGCCGCCTTTCATTCTCTGTCGATTAATCCAACTTTCTTACCTCTGGACACCCGGTCGATCATGTGACCCGCCCAACGCACCCGAGGTAGACGAACATGTATGACGCAATCGTGATCGGCGGAAGAGTCGCAGGCGCGCCCACTGCGATGTTACTCGCGCGGCTGGGGCACCGCGTCCTGTTGGTCGAGCGGACCCGGTTTCCGCGGGATACGCTCTCGACCCATTTCATCTGGCCGCGTGGCGTGTCCTACCTCAACCGGTGGGGCCTGGCCCAACGTGTGTTGGCCGAGACGCCCGGCATGCGCTCCATGGAAGTCAACATCGAGGGCATCAGCCTGAAAGGCTCGGTCCGGCTGCAGGATCTGCGCGAACGATTTACCCACCTGCACGGTGATGACCACGGCGTGACGGACACCTACTGCGGACCGCGACGCTTCTTCCTGGACAATCTGCTGCTGCGGGAGGCGCAAGCTGCCGGCGCGGAGGTTCGCGAGGGATTCAGTGTCGTAGGCCCGATGATCGAGGACGGGGTCGTCGTCGGCATTCACGGCAGGACCGAAGACGGTATCGAGAGGTCGGAGCGCGCGCGGCTGGTGATCGCGGCTGACGGCCGTTTTTCCCGATTCGCCGAGCAGGTTGGCTCGAAAGTCGTGGATTTCCGGGAGAAGTCCACCTTCGCCTACTTCTCGTACTTCCGTGGAATTCCAATGGAAGAGCTGGCGATCCACAAACGGGGCCGCATGGGCACCGCGATCTTTCCCACCATGGAAGGTAAGCACATGGTTCTGGTCTACGGACCAACCCATTGGTGGCGCGAGTTCAGACGGCGTGCGGAAGCGAACTTTCACTGGATATACGACTTCTGCGCTCCCGAGATCGGCGAGTTGATCCGCACGCGGGGCACGCGGGTCGAAGGTTTCTACGGCGCCGGAATCATGTCGGCATTCAAACGTGAGGCAACCGGTCCGGGATGGGTGCTCATCGGCGATGCCGGCAGCTTCAAGGACCAGGTCACCGCGATGGGAATCACCCATGCCTTCAGGGACGCACAGTTGCTCACCGACCACCTGCATCGGGCCTTTACCGGCGAGATGTCGGTCCCGGAAGCTCTGAACCACTTCGTGGCCCGGCGCAGCGTCGACTACGACGAATACTTCGACCTGGTTTGTGGCACAGCAGAGATGAACATCTACACCGAGGAACAGCTCGAGTTGTACGAGGCCCTGCGCGGCAACCAGGATCAGATCGACAGAATGATCTCCTGCTTCGGAGACACCCTGCCGGCTCACCAGTTCGCCTCGGCTGACAACGTCCAGGCGATTGTGTCAGCTCATCGGCGGTTGCCGAAGGTGAACCAGGACTACGACAGTCTCATCGCCGATTACGACCGCAATCCGTTCATCGACGCCGCCCAGACCGCTGCGGCGTGAAGGCCTCGAGTGTCATCACCATTCAACTTCAAAGAGGGTTCAAGACCATGACTTACGATTCATTTCTGATCGATAAATTCTCCCTGACGCTCAAGGATGCTTTTCACAGCGGCGCGTTGAGCGGCAATCAACGTGACTTCTCGGATCTGCGAGGTAACAACGCATTGGCGAGAACGGCCTCGTATCATGACTGGCAGAGTCGGCGTCGGGATGCATTGCTCTGGTCTTATACCAATGCCATTCACAGTCCCGCCGCTCCTTCGCTCACCGTCACCGACTGCCACGGCGATGTGCGCTCAGGTATCAATTACGCCTCTCAGGATTATCTCTCGCTGTCTTCCCATCCGGCCGTCAAGGAAGCCGCCCATGAGGCGATCGAAAAGCACGGCATCCACAGCGCGGGCTCCGCGATTTTCCAGGGCAACACCAGTGTGTCACTGCAGCTCGAGGCGGAGTTGGCCGAGGCGTTGGCGGTCGAGCACGTCCTGTTGTTTCCTACGGGCTGGTCGGCGGGCTACGCGGCTATCAAGGGGCTGATGCGACCCAAGGATCACATCATCCTGGATCGCTTCGCACATAACTGTCTCGCCAACGGCGCATACGCGGCGACCACCCATATTCATAGAGCGAACCACCTGGACGTGGATCACGTGGAGGCGATTCTGAAGGAAATCCGCGCTCGCGACACCGAAAACGCCGTCATGGTCGTTTCCGAGAGCCTCTTCTCGATGGATGCCGATACGCCGAACCTGGCGCGGCTGCAGGAGGTTTGCACGGACTACAACGCCACATTACTGGTAGATATCGCCCATGACTTCGGCTCCATGGGGCCGAATGGCACCGGGGCACTGGGCACTCAGGGGATTCTCGGCCAGGTCGACCTGGTCATGGGAAGCTTCTCGAAGACCTTTGCATCCAACGGCGGCTTCATCGGCACGAATAATGCCGCCGTGAAGCAGTACCTGAGTTGGTTCGCGCCCTCCTTCACCTTTACCAACGCGCTTTCGCCGGTGCAAGCCGCAGTGGTGCAGCAGGCCTTGCGCATTGTCCGCTCCGCGGAAGGCGATCAGCTCCGCACGCGACTGCTGAGCGCAATCCTCAGCCTGCGCAACGCCTTGCAGACACGCGGTATCGAGGTGATGGGCGTTCCCTCGCCGATCGTTCCGGCTCTGCTGGGTCATGAAGGCATCGGCCGGATCGCCACTTCCATCTGCTTCAGGATGGGCCTCTTCACCAACCTGGTGGAGTTTCCGGCGGTGCCGGTCGACAAGGTCCGTTATCGCATGCAGGTCATGGCGAGTCACACCGCCGAGCAAGCGGAGCGCGCCGCCGACATCATCAAGGAGTCGCTGCTCGAAGCGGAGGAGTTATATCACAACTACGAAAAGCTCGGTCGTGCCCGCAGGGAACGCCTGGAGACCGCCGCCTCACCCGCCTGAGGAGTCAACAGCCGCCGGATGAAGCGCCGTCGCGAAACTCGTCGCCCGCGACGGTGCTCCCCTTCAGTCTCCCGTTGAACCACCCATCGTACGAAGTGATCACTATGCAACTCGCAACCTCCTCCTGTTGGCATGGGTTACCTCGCAGTCTCCTGTTGGGCTTCGGATTGACTCTCTGTGGAGGAGCGCCCGTCCGCGCGCACGTCAAGTGGTTCGTCGACGACGGCGATCCAGCGGTTATGGCGATGGCCCCTCAGAACTACACCCTGACAGAGCCCGCGGTCCTTCTCTGGACGGCAATTGCCCTGAGCACACTGGCACTGGCGTGGTGGCTGCAGCGGCGCGTCGCTGACACATCATCGGACCTGCAACCGTCTCATGAGAGACACGGCATCGTATCTCACGGGGTGACCCTGGCGACCGGGGCATCCGTTCTGGCACTGGCTTACGCGGGGAAACTGTTGGTGCCGTGCATGCCCGCCGAGGTCGGTTTGCTACATTTGATGCTGTATGCTCAAGGCATCGCCGGGGCCCTCCTGGTGGTGGGATTCGGCCTCGGCGCCGGTGCTGCGCTGCTGGTGATGGTTTGGATCTGCCTGACCGTTACAATGGGTGTCGCGGATGCCCTTTCGAGCCTGCATCTGCTTGGACTCGCGGTCTTCGTGTTGTTGAGCCGATCCGGACGGACCGCCCAGGGTCTGTCCATCGCACTCTGGCTGGTGCGCGTCACGCTGGGAATCAGTCTGATCACAGCGGCCCTCACCGAGAAGCTGCTCGATCCACGCGCCGCCCTGGTGTTTCTCCAGCGGTACCCTGGCGTGAACTTCATGCAGGACGTGGGCTGCGACTACTCCAACCGGCTATTCGCGCTTTCGGCGGGAGCCTGTGAAGTGATCTTCGGAGCATTACTCCTCTGCGGCTGGATGACCCGGGCCACCGCCGCGGGACTTCTGACCTTGCTGCTGCTCAGCAATGTTTACTTTGTCGTCGCGGGTTGCCCGCATGAGGCGCTGGTCGAAGCCGTCGGGCACCTGCCCATCATCGGAGCGCTGGCGGTGACGTTGATTCTTGGCAGAGGCTGCTCACTGACGCAGTTGCGCACTCTGATGCCAACAGTTGCCATGGGGCTGCCTGTTGTGCGCACCTGGTGGCGAGTTCGCCGGTTGGAGCGCTAGCTGGAGAAATCAAACCGAGGCCAACCGAGCCGGGCAAACGTACTGCGTGAGCCTCCGAGATCAGTTGGTGCGGACCGAGCCCACAGCACGATCAGTCACTTCGAACGCGCTCACGATGGTCTGGTACTTCTGGACGTACCAGCGGTTCTCGTTGTTGTATTTCGGGATGGCCAGTGGACGCGCATCGGTGCCTTCGGTTTTCCAGATACAGGGACACGTCACCGACGCTCCTGCGAGCAGCACTCCCGGACGGTTCAGCTCATCGAGCTTGACCTTCATTCGAGTCAGGACACGGTAGAGCTTCGCGACATTTCGGGATCCGCCGTTGTACGCGGCGACCGGAAAGATGCCCAGCACTTCCGGGTTGGCACGATAGGCGAGGCGAATATCCTCCCGCATGTCCGACAGGTCGAGATCCAGCAGGCAGGCCGCTGCTTTCATCGCGTTCAGCAGATTCGTCGCGCCGCTCTCGAAACTCGGGTCGAGCCTTGCGCCGGCGCAGCGTCTGACCACGAGGGCGTAGGTCCCGTTGCCCTTGCGGTTGGTGAATTGCATTGGCCCTAACGCTTTTGCGCTCGAGACACTGTACCGATACGCCTCCTCCCGCTTCAGCCCGTACTGACTCAGTACCTCATCGAAGGCGAGCGCCTGCTTCTCCACGTAGTCCTTGTCATCGGTCTGCTCGATGACCGCAAGTGTGGTGATGAGCTGCGGAGGAATGACATCGGCGAGCAGCTCTCCGCGAAACGCCTCACTCGGTACCTTTGCATGGCGCAGTTCCTCGATCGCCTTATGCGCGGTGGTGAGCAGAAACTCCTTCCCACCGGCGACGAAAGCCGGGTCGAAGGTGTCTTCGGTGAAGGGCAGGTAGACGATCGGCTTCGCGGTCTGGACGACGGCGCTCCACTGCTTATGCTTGACGAGGTTGTTGTCGAACACGGGGAACTTGCGTCCGTAAACCTTCAAGGGATCCCCGCCCCGGGAAAAGGCAAACATCAGCCGCTCGGCACCGGTGCCCTCCACGTGCCGCGCCTGAATACCCGGCGTGAGAGAACGGAAGGCCAGGGGCTTCCGCCCGGGTTTCCACTTGATCGGCGGACGCGGGAGCTCGATGTGGGCGATGACCCACTCCTGCTTCGATTCGCTCCACAGTGCAAAGGCGACCGGGCGTCCACGGAGCACCTGTTTCTTCCCCTTTCCAGTAAATACGTATTGGAGCTCGACGTCACGGAGACGTGCCTGCCCTTCGGCGACGAAATCGTGGATCGCCTCATCACGGCTACGGCTGCCGTGGACGATGACCTCTCTGGGAGCCTGATCGGGGTGTTCCGATTCGGCGATCGCAAGGGGAACCTCGCCCTCTACCTGCTTCGAACCCCCGTCCTTAGTGGCTTCCTCGGTGGAAGCCGCCGCCTCGACAGAGGCGACAGGCGCCGAATCGGTCACCGGCGGCTCAATTTCGTAAGTAGGGCCCCTGGTCGTCGTGCATCCGACAAAGAACAGGGAGGCCAGTGTGAGCAGGGTCAGCGCAACCGGGTATCGGGCAGGTGTGTTCATCCCACCGATGGTACTCAACAGCGGCGCGGTATACGCGTGCTCATGTCAAAAAATCCAATGCCTCTGAACGCCATAATGCGGGTCACTCCAGGCCGGGACGCAGCGAGACCACTCGCTGCAATACCGCAAATACCGCCCCTCGCACCCAGGGCCCTACGCCGCCCTTGCCCCGGAGCCGAGGTCAGAACCGGCCCGCGACACCTGATCACGCCAGGACGGGTCGACCGGCTACACCGACCGAGTCCGCATCTCGCAATGGCAACGGAGCAAGCAGTTCGCGCTCGCTTTAGCACCCTGCCGCTGGAAATTCAGGCGGCGATGGCAACGCAGCGATGGCCTTCCGAATGGCGCGCCCCTCGAAACATTCCCTGGGTATTGAGGGTCATCGCAATTTCTCCCTTGGAGGAAATTGCGATGACACCCCCCAGCCCGCCTAATCGGGGCAGCACTTTATGTACGAGCTCCACGGTCGCTTCCTGGAGTGACAGTCCCCGATACTCGACTGCGCACGCGATGTGATGGGCCGCCACTGAGCGGACGAAGTACTCGCCTTGGCCTGTGGCTGATACAGCGCACACCCCATTCTTGGCGTACGTGCCTGCACCAATGATGGGAGAATCTCCGACGCGTCCGGGCATCTTGTTACTCGTGCCTCCAGTTGAAGTGGCCGCTGCCAAGTCACCTGCGCGATCCAGCGCCACCGCACCCACCGTACCCTGCTTCGAGGCGATCTGATCCACGAGATGTTCTCCGGCTTGCTCCCGTGCAAGCTCCCGCCGCCGCTCGTCGGTGCGGAAGTACCGGTTCGGCACAAGGACTAATCCTCTTTCGAGCGCAAACTCCTCGGCTCCAGTGCCGACCAGCATCACATGGCGCGACTGTTCCATGACTTGCCGGGCGAGTACGATCGGGTTCTTTACACGCGTGACGCACGCCACTGCACCTGACTTTTCGGTGCGTCCGTCCATGATGGAGGCGTCGAGCTCCGCCGTACCGTCCTGCGTGAGCCCTGCCCCGCATCCCGCGTTATAGAGAGGGTCATCCTCGAGCATGCAAACCGCCGCAGTCACGGCATCGAGGCTCGAACCGCCCTCCTCGAGAATCTGAAAGGTCCGATCAAGGATTTCTGCCAAGCTGGTTTCGTGTTGGCGATACCGTTCAGGTGAGAGCCGCGCGGGCACTACGCCCGCACCGCCATGAATCACGATTCCGTGCATGGTGCCGATGACCTGCTGTTATAGACAAGGAAACCTGCAATGGCATCGAGCAATTGACGCGGCTCGTCCCGGGCAATCGAGTGGCTGCTGTGCTCAAAGATGCGCAGGTCCGAATGCGCGACCAATTGATGGATCTCTGCTGAGAATTCGGGAGCGCAAATCCAGTCATGACGACCCGCTAGAATGAGCGTAGGTGCTTTGATACAGGTCAGCTCGGGACGCAGATCAAAGTTGCGCATGCAGCCGGAGGGTGCGTAAGCGCGATTCAGAGCCTCCGGTGACAGGATGGCCTCAGGAGACATCGGCGCTGGATTGGCAGAGTGTGTGCAAGAATATAGCGGACCCATGACATCGAAATAGTGACGCATCTTCTCAGGCGTATCGATCAAACCGCCCCAAAACGCTTCACAAACAGAGACCTGTTCAGTCGTGCCTCGCTCACGCACGATCTGCTTCGATCGGTCGATAATTCCGGCGTGAGCGGCTGTGGCAATCAGAACGAGATGAGATACCGCATCCGGGTAGCGTGCCGCATGAGCCATGGCTACCATTCCTCCATAGCTCGTGCCAATACTAACAATGGCGTTGAGACCTAGATGGACACGCAATGCTTCCATGTCCTCGACATTTTCATCCAAGGTGTATTTGGCCGGATCGCGGCGCGCCGAACGCCCTTGCCCGCGATGATCGAAATACACCAGCTGCATCCGCTCTCGCAGTTGACCATAACGCGCCTTCTGACTCGTGTGGTCACCTCCAGGCCCACCATGAATCAGGAATGCCGTAGGTCGCTCATACATCCGCTGACCGTCAGACACCAATGACGCGCCGTCGACGTCGAAGTAAATGGTGGTATCTCGAATTTTCGCTTGCATCACATTCTCTACAGGGTGGCTTCTTCACCACGGCACGCGGGACTTACCGAACCTATATGTACCAGGAGGTCAAACGACTCAGCGAGACGAGATTCCAACACGATCCTGTAGCGATCGCGTAGCTCAAAACCGCGACCCAGCGCGCGCGGCTCATTCACAAAATCGCGGACGTCGGCTGGCATCGTGCGCAGATCCAACACGAAAAGCGCAGAGCCGACTTCACCTGCAAGCGCATCGATGGACTCGGGTTTGGCAAGCCTCAACTCCTGGCGAGCATCGCCGGTTCCAATAGCGCCCTGCCCGATCGCATTGGCCACGCAGCACAACCGATCACCCAGGCGATCGCGCAAATAGGTTCCCGCTACCTGATGTGTGAAGGTTTGCCCCCGCTCAACAGCCGGGCTTTCAGCGCCACCCAGTGCGTGCCAGTGCCAGGTGATCGGCGACTTGCTCAAGTGACCGTTGTGAGCGTAGATGAGGAGCTTACCGTTAGGCCCCTCTTGATGCAGGATCCAGTCCAGGTTACTCGCCTGCGCTCTGTCTCGAACTTCGGAGGCTG
>Ga0105240_10015593_pt1 | contig 10325 bp, 8 predicted proteins | sample KBSC54metaG_FD_80426 | JGI IMG/M metagenome (GOLD analysis project Ga0105240, IMG submission 80426) | Corn rhizosphere microbial communities from Kellogg Biological Station, Michigan, USA - KBS C5-4 metaG | ecosystem: Host-associated > Plants > Roots > Rhizosphere > Soil | place: Michigan, USA... | reverse complement strand
CACAGCTTCGCGCCACGATGCTTCTGACGGCGGCACTATGGCTCACGATGATGCCCGCCACCGGGCCCAGCCTCGATACGCATTCGATCGTTACGCGCGTGGCGCTGAAGCTATCCGGCCACGAGCGACCGTATACCCGCGGCACGTGGTCCGCTCGCGGAGCGCTGTCTTCTTTTGAATAGTCTTGAGGTGTTACGGCGCTTCTTGCAATAGCGACGTTTCACGCCGTGATGTGCTCAGTGGGCCAGCGCTTCGTAGGCGCCCCTCTTGAATTGGTAAGCGTAAGGATTGCCAAAGCCAAAGTAACGCTGTGTCATCAGCACTGCCGCAATATTCAACCGCGGATTGATCCACCAGATCGTTCCGGCCAGGCCGCCCCAGCCGGCTTCCCCAACAACCTCCGCGGGCTCACCGGCGTCGATGCCGATGGCAACCGAAGAGCCAAGGCCGAAACAAAGGCCCTCGGTCCGCGGCATGTTCAGAAAATTCACGAACAAGCCGGGAGCCAACTGGTTCGTGAACATCATCGCCACGGTTTGCGGCTTGAGCAGCGTCGGGCCACCCGGCATCAGGCTTTGAATGAGGCGCACCGAGTCATTCAGCGTCGAAACGAGTCCGCCTCCGCCTGATTCCTTGGGCACCCGCTTCAGGTAGGCCCCGGGATAGGGCTTGTCGTCGGCACGTCGCAGGCCCGGCTTCCTCGGATCCATCAAGTCGACGCCCGCGTAGAGCGCACACAAGCGGGCTTGCTCGCCTGGCGGCACCCAAAAGCCCGTATCGACCATGCCCAAGGGATCGAAAATCCGCCGCTTCAGGAATGCGCCGAAGGACTCGCCGGAAACGACCTCGACCAATCGAGCGAGCACATCGGTGGCCACCGAGTACTCCCATCGCGTCCCCGGTTGAAACGACAGGGGCAGCAGCGCCAGCGTTTCGACCATCTCGGACAGTGTCTTGCCCGGATGCAGTGGCAGCGCTTTGTTGTAAGCATCGAAGAGGAGCGAGCCCGGATCAAAGATCCCGTATGAGAGCCCGGACGTGTGTGTCATCAAATGCTGAATCGTGATCGGGGTGTTGGCAGGCTCCACATCGTCGATGCGGGTCGCACCCATGCGCAAGACTTGCATCTGCGCCAGCGCAGGAAGGTACTTCCCTATTGGGTCGTCCAGCCGGACCTTTCCTTCCTCGACCAGGAGCAGAACGGCGCAGGACGTGACGAGCTTGGTGCTCGAAAACATGCGGAAGATGTGATCTTCCCTCAGCTGGATTGCGGCTTCCTTGTCCGCGTGGCCATAGCAAAAACGATCGACGACTTCGCGGCCCCGCAAGAGCGCCGTGGAGACGCATGGCAGGAATTGCTGGTCCACCTGGGCACGCATCGCCGCGTGCAATGCCTTGAAGTCTCCGCCGGGCATGCTGTCTCCTCGTTCCGTGTTGTTGGGGAGAAGACCGGCCGTCGAGACGGAAACCACGTAGGCCGATTACATCTTCATTGTCCGTGAAGGCGAGCAGCAGTTCAAGCGTCCCCAGATGGCCCGGCATCGCGCAACGCCTGCCAAACCCGCATCGGTGTCGCCGGCATGTCGAGATGATGCACACCTTGCGGCAGCAGCGCGTTGCACACAGCGTTCATGGTCGCGCTCAGCGCCCCTACCGTTCCGGCCTCGCCGACGCCTTTCACGCCCAGCGGGTTCAGCGCCGTCGGCGTCTCCAGGTTCGCGCTGACGATCGGCGGAACATCTTCGGCGCGCGGCATCGCATAGTCCATGAAGGAGCCCGTCAGAAGCTGGCCGTAGCCGTCGAAGCAGACCTGCTCCATCAAGGCCTGCCCCATGCCCTGCGCCACGCCGCCGTGGATCTGGCCTTCGACGAACGCCGGGTTGAGCACCCGGCCCACGTCCTCCACGCTCACGTATTGCAGCGGGAACACCTGCCCGGTGGCGGGGTCGATCTCCACCTCGCAAATGTGGCAGCCGTTTGGAAACGTCGGCCGCTCCGGTTTGAACATGCCAACGCCTTGCAGCGTGTGCCCATCGCTCGCGAGTTCGCCCAGGCTGACCGCATGATCGGTGCCGCGCACGCGCAGCACTCCTTGCACGAACTCGATGTCGTCCACGTGGGCTTCGAGCCGACTCGCCGCCGCGTTGCGCGCGTGCTTTATGAGGTCGTCGGCTGCAATGCGAAGCGCCGAGCCGCCCTGGATCAGTGCCGACGATCCGCCGTTGCCGCGCCCGACCTCGAGCAAATCCGTGTCGCCCTGCTCGTATTGCACGTGCTCGATCGGGATGCCGAGCGCCTGCGCGACCAGCCGCGACAAGCCCGTCTCGTGGCCCTGCCCCACCGACATGGAGCCGACCCGCAAGGTCACGGTCGCGTCTGCATTCGCGGTGAGCCTTGCGTTGTCGGAGAGCAGCCCGCCCGCCATCTCGATCGGCATGGCGATGCCGATGCCGCGCAGCATGCCGCGCCGCTTCGCCTGGGCGCGCCTGTCGGCAAAGCCCGCGTAATCCGCCAGCGCCAGTGCCTTGTCCAGGTTGCGCTCGAAGTCACCGCAGTCGTATTCGAAGCGGAAGCTGGTGCGGTACGGCATCGAGCTCGAGGGGATCAGGTTGCGGCGGCGCAGTTCGGCCGCGTCCATCCCGATCTCGGCGGCCGCCACGTCGATGACGCGCTCGATCGCATACGTGGCGTCGGGCCGTCCGGCCCCGCGGTACGGTGCCGTGGGATGCGTGTTCGTGAAAACGCCGAGCACTTCAGCGGCCGTGGCCGGGATCATGTACACGCCCGAGATGCCGCCGATGTTGTTGACCGGCGCCGTGGAGCGCCACGACATGTACGCGCCCACGTTCACTTCGTAGCGGATACGCAATGCACTGAAGCGTCCCTGCGCATCGAGCCCCAGTTCAGCGTGGATGACGACGTCGCGCGCGTGCTCGTCTGCCAGGAATGATTCGCCCCGCGACGCCGCCCAGCGCACCGGCCGGCCCACGTGGCGCGCGGCCCACAACACAAGCAGCTCCTCGCGCAGTGCGCCCGCCTTCATGCCGAAGGAGCCGCCGACATCGCGCACGATGACCCGCAGGTCCGCGGGTGCGAGGCCGAACAGCTTGGCCGCTTCGTCGCGAAACTGGTGCGGACTCTGGTGCGACAGCCGCACGATGGGACGGCCGTCCTCACCGGTGTACGCCAGCGCGGCGCGCGGCTCCATCGCCATCGCGGCGACACGGCTCACCCGCGAGGTGAGGCGCACCACGCGCGGCGATGCAGCGAGAGCCGCTTGCACGCCGGCGTCGTCCCCATGCCGCCAGTGGTAGGCGATGTTGCCGGGCCGGTCTTGCCATACCAGGGGAGCCGCAGCAGCGCACGCGTCCGCCGGCTGCGTGACGCACGGCTGCTCCTCGAAGTCGACCGCGACTCGCTCCGCGCCGTCCTGCGCAGCGGCAAAAGTCTTCGCCAGCACCATCGCCACAGGCTCGCCGACGAAGCGCACGCGATCGCGCGCCAGCAGCGGCCGCGGTGTTTCGAATGCGAAGCTGCCGTCGCCCTGCGCGAACTTGTACGTTGCCGGAAAGTCGAGAAAGCCTTCGGCCGCCATGTCCGCGCCGGTCAGCACGGCAACCACGCCGTCGCTCGCCAGCGCCGCAGCGCTATCGATCGAGCGGATCCCCGCAGCCGGGTACGCAGAGCGGACGAACACCGCATGCAGTGCACCGGGGCAAGCGACGTCGTCGGTGTATTCGCCGCGCCCGGTCGTCAGGCGATCGTCTTCGCGCCGTGATGCGGGCGCTTCCGGTTGAATCTCATCCATCGTTTGCTTAGAAGTAGTGAAAGACATTATCGGGTCCAATCACCGGGCGATCAGCGGTGCACCGCGGCGTGACGATGGCAGCCTGCTGTGCTGTGCTTCATCCAGGGGAAGTCCTATCGGTACTCGTGACGTTTGCGCTAGCCGTTGCAGGACATTTAGCCCATGGCCACCCGCGCTCGGGGAAGTTAAATGGCTCGCATGAAGGATAGCGCCAACCTCGATTCGCTGCGGACCTTGGCGATCGCGCTGGTGGTGTTCAGTCACTTGGGGCTGATGCTTGGCTGGAGCAGCCCGGCGTGGGAAATGGTGGTGCTCGGCCGCATTGGCGTGGCGGTCTTTTTCGTGCACACCAGCCTGGTGCTGATGTGGTCGCTGGATCGGCACGCGGGCAGTGCGACGCCGTTCCTGATCCGGCGGTTCTTTCGCATTTATCCGCTCGCGATGTTTATCGTGGCGCTTACTGCCGCAGGAAACTGGTTGGGCGGCGTGCCGCTGGACCGGTGGACATTGATCAGCAACCTTGCGCTGGTGCAGAACATCCCTGATCTCAGTTCAAACCCGGGGCCGTTGTGGAGCCTGCCCTACGAAGTCCAGATGTACCTCGCCTTGCCGGCCATTCACGCGTTCATCCGGCCAGCATCGACGCTGGTGCGCGCCGCGCTGCTCCTGGCCGGCTCGATCGCCCTGCTGTCGATCGCGCAGGCAGTGGGCATCGACTTTCGGCTGGTCCGATTCCTGCCTTGCTTTCTCGCCGGCGTGCTGGCCTATGCAATGAGCGGGCATCAGTCGCGCACGCTACACCCGGCAACGCTTCTGGCGATCGTCGCGGCCGCCGCCGCCGTTGCGCCCGCGCTCGTCGCGGCCGGCGCATCAGAGACCTTGGTGATGTGGGTCGTGTGCCTGGTGCTGGGCGTTTCAATCCCTCGTTGCCGCGAGGTCGATACAGGATGGGTCGGCCGCTGGGCCAAGACCGGCGCGACCTATTCGTACAGCATCTACCTCACACATTTGTTCGCGATCAGCGCTGGGTTCGGCATTGCAGCCTGGATGCCGGCGCCGCTTCGCTGGGCGGGGTTCGTGATGATGCTGGTCGCATGGCCGCGAATCGCCTATCGCTACGTCGAGGCACCGGGGATCAGGCTCGGCGCAGCAGTGATCCGCCGTTTTTTTCCGGCCGGCGAACGCCTGGACAGGCCGAGCGCGCAACCGGCGCAGAGCCAAACATAAATTGCGCCTCGTGACCGGGCGGAACGCGGGCGCACGAAGCGCGGACATGTCCAATCTCCTGGCGATCAGACGAATGTGACCTGCACCTTCCCGAGCCCGGAAAACTCCATCGTCGCTGCATTGCCGGCTTGCAGCCACACGGTCTTGACCAGGCTGCCGGTCATCACGATTTCGCCGGCACGCAAGGCCGTGCCTTGGCTCGCGAGATGATTGGCCAGCCAGGCCAAGGCATGGTGCGGATGACCAAGCACGTCGGCGCCGGTTCCCCTGCCCGCCTCCGTGCCATTGATCAAGGTCCGGCCTTGCACCTCGAGAAGGTCCGGCAATGCGGAGCGCGCGACCGGTTGCCCGAGAACGATGCCCGCGGCGAAGAAATCGTCGGCGATGAGGGTTGGAGCGCCGAGGGTTTCCCACTTCACGTAGCGGTCGTCGACGATTTCGATCGCCGGAAAATAGCACTCGATGCTTCCCGCTACCGAATCGCTTGTGAACGGTGCGCCTCGCGGGACGAGATCCTTTTCCAGGCGGACCGCGATCTCGCACTCGACCCCAACGCGCACATAACTCGATGCCTTCAGCACGACCCCGCTCTCATGCGCCGTGCTTGCATGAACGCCGCCTGCGCACGGATGTGGAATGGCAAGGTACTTCTGCATGACGTCGCTGGTGCAGCCGATCTTGTAACCGACCAAGGGACCCAGCTCGGGCGCCAGGAGCTGATGCACTTCCGCCTGGATGCGATAGCCGTCCGAGGCGCTCGCCGGGATGTTCTGTTGTGGCAGCGTCGGCAGAGGTGTCAGGCTCTTTCGGGCTGCCGCGATGATCTGGGCGCTTTGCCGCAAGGCGTCTGAAGCGAGATGTGGGTTCGTCACGCGGGTCGTCCTCAATGGTTATGGTTCACCCGATTTCGACGCAATCGGAACCGCACGCGCCCGGCACAGCAGGTTCGCGCGACGGCGCGGGCCGGTGCAGCACGGCGCGCGCGGGCGTGATGCGCAAACCAGCGCCCGCCACGACGGCCGGCCCGTCGACGATCAAGGAATAGTCCGACTCCGACTGCGGCGGCCACACGAGCGCCACGTCAGGCCGCTGCTGGACGTTGTCGCGGGTGCGGCGCCCGGCCTCCTTCACGACCAGCTCGCCGCCTTGCAGCACGGGCGTTACGGCGAGCGCATGCGGCGCGCCGTGCTCGCTCGCCGTGAGCAGGTAGGCAAAGCGGTAACGGGTCATCGCTTCCGCCAGCTTGGACAATTCGACAGGAATGCTCATGGCGTACCCCCGGGGTTCATGTGAACGCAAGCGTACCCCAGTCCGGCGCCGATCAGTCATCATCATCAAAGCCGTAGACTAGCGCGAGCCCCCAACAGATCGGACCGCAAGTTGGACAGCATCTCCCCACAGTCGAAGGCTTGGCCCAACCACCTGCCGCGCAGCTTGCCGCGGCCGGCGACCACGCTCGCGCACAACCTCGCGGTGTCCGCCGCGGCCTATCCGGACCGCGCGGCCATCGGCTTCTTCGGCCAGGACCTCACGTACCGTGCCTTTGCCGCGCAGGTGGAGCAGTTCGCCGGCTGGCTGCGCCATCGCGCCGGCATGCAGCGCGGGGAGCGCGTGGCCCTTTTCATGCAGAACTCGCCGCAGTGGTTGATCGCCTGCCACGGCGCGCTGCGCGCCGATGCCGTCGTGGTGCCGATCAGCCCGATGAGCCGTGCCGACGACGTGGCTCATTTTCTGCGCGACAGCGGCGCCACAGTCCTGGTGTGCGCGCAGGATCTCGCCGACGCGGCCATCGCCGGCGCGCGCTCGACGGATCTGCGCCACATCATTGTGGCCCGCTACGGCGACTACCTGCCCGAGGCGCCCGAATTGCAATTGCCCGAGTGGCTGCGCGCGGGCCCGAAAAAGATCGACGGCACGGTCGCATGGCAATCGGTGTTCACCGCCGACGAACGCCCTGGCGCGCCGCAGTCGCAGCCCGACGACCTGTGCCTGATGCCATACACCTCGGGGTCGACCGGCGTGCCCAAGGCCTGCATGCACACGCACGCCACCTTCATGCACACCGCCGCGGGCCAGGTCCTCTGGCATGGCGACAACGCGCAGTCGGTGTTCCTGGGCGCGCTGCCGATGTACCACGTGTCGGGCCTGATCAAGAGCATGATCTGCCCGATCCTGGCCGGCGGCTGCGTCGTGCCGCTGCCGCGCTGGGACGGCGCCCTGGCCGTCGAGCTGATCGAACACTACCGCATCTCCCACCTGGGGATCGCGCCGACCGCGATCATCGACCTGCTGTCGCGTGACGACCTCGCGCGGCACGACTTGTCCAGCGTGCGGCGCGTGGCCGCCGGCGGCGCGTCGATGCCCAACGCGGTGTGGAAGCGCTTGCAAGATACGCTCGGCCTGCCGTTCATTGAGTCTTACGGCATGACCGAAACGGCGGCCACCACCCACATCAACCCGATCGACGCGCCCAAACCGCAGTCGGTGGGCATTCCCTTCTTCGATACCGACGCGATCGTGGCCGACCTCGACACGATGCGCCCGTTGCCGGCCGGTGAGCCCGGCGAGATCCTGGTGCGAGGACCACAGATGTTTCGCGGCTACTGGCAGCGCGAGCAGGAGACGGCCCAAGCTTTTGCCGAGGTCGAGGGCCGGCAGTACTACCGCAGCGGCGACATCGGCTACTTCGACGAGCAAGGCTACTGGTACATCACCGACCGGCTCAAGCGCATGATCAATGCGGCAGGCCTGAAGGTCTGGCCCGCGGAGGTGGAACGCAAGCTGTATGTGCATCCGGCGGTACAGGAAGCCTGCGTGATCGGCAGCCCCGATGCATATCGCGGCGAGACCGTGAAGGCGCTGATCGTGCTGCGCGCAGCCAGCCGCGGCAAGGTCAGCGAGCAGGACATCATCGCCTGGTCGCGCGGCTGCATGGCTGCCTACAAGTATCCGCGGGTGGTGGAGTTCGTGGACGCGCTTCCCAAGTCGCCCGTCGGCAAGATCCTGTGGCGCGAGCTGCAGGAGCGCGAAAACGCGCGGCCTGATCGACGGTCCGCCGGCTGAGCCAGGATTTTCCCGCGAGCTTCCGCTACATTCCAGGTGGATTCGAACCGACTTCGGAAAGGGCCGCATGGGATTCACCGCGATCGAGAAAGTTTTGGCGCGCGTCAGCCGCGACGAGGGCCACCGCGCCGGCGTGCGCGCGGGGACCTTGGTCTATCCGGAGCCGGACATGGTGATGATCCACGACGGGCTGGTCATCGACGCCAAGAACGCGCTCGACGCCGCCGGCATCACGCAGATCCATGCGCCGGAGCGCACGATGATGGTCAGCGACCACGACGTGTTGTACGGCAGCGAACGCGCGGCGCAGCGCGGCGCCTTCAATCGCAGGACCGCGAAGACCTGGCGCATCCAGAACTTCTACGACGTCGGGCGCGGCGGGCACGGCCACATCTTCCCGATGGAAGATGGGCTGGTGGTGCCGGGCATGTTCTATTTCGACAATGACACGCACGCCACCAACGCCGGCGCCGTCGGCGCATTCGGCCTGCGCGTGGGCGGCGAGATCGCGCGCGTGCTGGCAACGGGCACCACCTGGGTTCCCGTACCGCAAAGCGTGCGGCTGGAATTGCGCGGGCGGCTTGCGCGCGGGGTGTACGGGCGTGACGTCGGCTTTTATCTGGCTCGCAGCGTCGCGGCGGGCCTGCTGCCTTTCGATCTCGATTACCGGGTGCTCGAATACGCGGGCGACCTGGACCAGTTCGGGCTCGGCGCACGGGTGGCCCTGTGCAGCACCGCCACCGAAATGCGCGCGGCGGGCGTTTTCGTTCCGCCTTCCGCTCGCATCCTCGACTACTGCAAGGCCCGCGCAAAGCGGCCGCTGCACACCGTCTACCCGGATGCGGATGCGCATTACGAAGCCAGCGGCACCATCGACCTGGCGCAGATCGGCCCGCAAGTGGTGCTGCCTGGAGACGTTACACGCGCCACCGACATCGGCGAAGCCGTGGGCACCGCGGTGGACCATGCGTTCATCGGTTCGTGCGGATCGGGCATGTACGACGACTTGCTGGTCGCCGCGAGCATCCTCAAGGGACGCCAGCTCGCGCCGGGCACGCGCCTGTTCGTCGTGCCGGGTTCCGAGCGTTCCACCAAGCGCCTGGTGGCCGACGGCCTGATGCAGGTGTTCCTGGACGCCGGTGCCATCGTGCTGCCGGCCGGCTGCGGCCCCTGCAACGACGCCGTGGTGGGCCCGCTCGGCTCGGGCGAGGTATCGATCTCCACCGCCACCAACAACAACACCGGCCGCTTCGGCCCGCGCGACGCCAGCCTGTTCCTCGGCAGCCCCGCCACCGTGGCAGCGTCGGCGGTGATGGGCCGCATCACCGACGCACGCACGATGAGCGCCGATGCCGCGGTGCTCGACGCGCTGGAGACCTGCTATGCCTGAAAGCTTCTGGAGGCTGCGCGGCCGCTGCCTGAAACTGGGCCACGACGTGCCGCACGCGAATGGCATCGTGCCACTGCGCCTCATCACCGGACGCGAGAACGATCCCGCGAAGATCACGCCTTACCTGTTCGAGCAGATCGCGCCGGGTTTCGCGGCGCAGTGCAAGCCGGGCGACATCGTCGTGGCCGGCCGGCGTTTCGGCATGGGGCCCAAGGTTCCCGGCTACATCGGCATGCGTGCGCTCGGCCTGGGACTGGTGTGCGAATCGATGCCGGTGCAGGCGTATCGCGGCGCCATCGGCGAGGGCTTGCGCGTGCTCAGCCCTTGCCCTGGCGTGCTGGACGCCTGCGAAACCGGCGACCTGCTGGAGGTGGATTTCTCCACCGGCCGCTTCACCAACGAAACGCGCGGCACGACGCGCGAGTTCGCGCCGCTTCCACCCGAATTGCAGGAACTCGTGCTGCACGGCGGCACCGCGGGATGGCTGGTGCAGTGGGCGAAAACCAATCAACCGGCATAGCCACAAGGAGGTCCACGGTGTTCACTCGACGCTTCGCTCTCGCAACCCTGCTCGCCGCCTGCACGGCCGCGTCTGCGCAGGAACCCGTTACGTTCCCGCAGAAGGACGTGCCGCTGCACATCATCGTGCCCGCCACAGCCGGGGGCACCACCGACATCATCGCGCGCGCGGTGCAGCGCCACCTGGAGACGGCGCTGGGCGTGCCGGTGATCGTGGACAATCGCGCGGGCGCGGGCGGCGTGATCGGCGCATCCGCGATGCTCGCGGCCAAGCCGGACGGCCACACGATCCTGTTCGCACCGAGCGCCCTGGGTGTT
>Ga0105240_10015591_pt1 | contig 10326 bp, 6 predicted proteins | sample KBSC54metaG_FD_80426 | JGI IMG/M metagenome (GOLD analysis project Ga0105240, IMG submission 80426) | Corn rhizosphere microbial communities from Kellogg Biological Station, Michigan, USA - KBS C5-4 metaG | ecosystem: Host-associated > Plants > Roots > Rhizosphere > Soil | place: Michigan, USA... | reverse complement strand
TGTGCCGAGAGTGGTATATGCATCCGAACGGTCAGCTTCCCGCCTACGAATGGAATTTTGGCGATGTAAATCCGCCTGTTCATGCCTGGGCCGCGCTAGCCGTGTTCCGCATAGACGGCGGCAAGGATTTCGACTTCCTTGCGCGCGCTTTCCACAAGCTATTGATCAACTTCACCTGGTGGGTCAATCGGAAGGATGCCAATGGCAATAATATGTTCAAGGGCGGCTTTCTCGGTCTGGATAATATTGGTGTATTCGACCGGAGCCATCGCCTTGGCGGGGATATGCAGCTGGAGCAGGCGGACGGCACGAGCTGGATGGGCATGTATGCTCTGAACATGATGGATATGGCGCTTGAGATCGCTATGAAGGATGAAAGCTTTGAAGATACGGCTACCAAGTTCTTCGAGCAGTTCGTACTCATCGCGGAGGCCCTGAATGAACAGGGTATGTGGAATGAGGAGGATAAATTCTTTTATGATACGTTGTCTATTGCGGGTAGCCCGATGCAATTGCGGATACAATCCATTGTGGGATTGACGACGCTGTTCGCTGTATCGATCATTGAAAAAAAGACGTTGTTGAAACTGGCGGACTTTAAGAAAAGGATCAACTGGTTCGAGAACTACCGGCTAAAGAACAAGCGTTACTGGCCAAACGAGGAGCATAGCGATGGGGAGCAGATATTGCTATCATTGGTGCCGCAGAAGAGACTTGTCCATCTGCTGGAGCGGTTGCTCAACGAAGATGAGTTCCTTTCGTCGGGGGGTATAAGAGCGTTGTCGAAATACCACGAACAGCATCCTTACACCGTAAACATCGGAGGCATCAACTACCATATCAAATACGATCCGGGTGACAGCACCTCTGATTTTTTTGGTGGCAACTCCAACTGGAGGGGACCGGTGTGGATACCCATCAATTATCTCATTATACAATCCATCCGCAGATATGGAAAGTTTTATGGCGACACGCTGCTGGTGGAATATCCGGTGGGCTCGGGCAAACAGCTGAATCTGGAGCAGGTAGCCGATGAGCTGACCCGGCGGGTGGTAAGCCTGTTCCGTATGAATGATCTGGGCGAGCGTCCCCTGCATGGGAAATACAATTGGTTCTATCAGAAGCCCGCCAATCGGGACCTTCTTCTCTTTTATGAATACTTCCATGGCGACACCTGTCATGGTCTTGGCGCCAGTCACCAGACGGGCTGGACCTCCCTTATCGCAGAGCTTATCAGCGAGACTTCACAGGGGAGCAACGCCTCGGCCCAAAATGTCCGAAAAACAGGGCTCTCGGAAATATAGCCCTGTTTTCGGAAAGGTCTAATGATTGTCCGGCGGACGATGGGCCTTTGGCCCATTTCGAGAAAATTCCATAATTTGTAAATTTTTCCTTTCCCGGGAATTTTTCTCGGATGAAGGATTTGTATTATGTATTGATTTATAGTGACTTATAAGAATGGCACTTGCTTGGTATTATACTTAGCAACCATCTTAGTACACTATGAACAAGTTATACAAATCCCTAACCCTGACGATCCGGACCCTGCTGCTGACTGTGCCTTTCTTTTATACGGCGGGGGTTTCTGCTCAAACGAGCTATTCCATCACCACTAATAAGAACTGGTCGGCTGCTTTGCCTTCGACCTGTGCTACCTGTGCGATCAATATTTCTTCTGGTGTGACGCTGACCATCGACGGGTCGGTCACCTGTCAGAACTGTACGTTCCATGGTGGTGGGAATATTTCCATGACCAACCAGACGCTGAACATTCAGTATACTGGTAGCAGTCCTGTAACGACTGTTTTTAATAACATCAATTTTGATGTATATGGTAATAACGGAAAGGTTGTCGTGAATGCGCCTTTGTCCATGACCTCTTCCACTTTCACCTTTCATGATGGCTCTTATTTCAATACGAGCTACCAGGTGGACATGGTTAGCAGCACGGTGAATCTTTATGATGCTTCCAATATGTATTCTACGGGAAGTTCCAGCACCGCGATCACCTTATCCAGCAACAGCAAGATCTCTATCGGCAACGGCAGCAAGACCAGCACTTCTTCTTTTACGGTGAGTGGCCCTACGCTGACGATGTATGATAATTCTACTGTAGTGGTTGCGAATAACAATAATTCGTATTACAACTGGTCAAGCTATCAGGCGTCACCCGCCAATAGCACCAATGCTACGACACATGCCAAGTCTACTACCAATAATAATCTGAACTGTGGCGGTAGCGGTCAGCATAGCTGTTCGGCTCCTGTTGTCTACGGTCCCGCTACCCTGACGACCTCTAATGCTGGTCTGTTGTCTGGTAATACCTTACCGATAATCCTGTCCGGATTTGTCGCAGCGGTGAATGGCGATGGCAGCGTTAAGCTGGGTTGGGAAACGAAAATGGAACAGAACTCCAGCAGGTTTGAGATCGAGCGTAGCGCCACGGGCTCCAACTGGAGCACGGTTGGTACGGCGCAGGCTAAAGGTAACTCTACCAGTGCTACCAGCTATTCTTATACGGATGGCAGCCCGCTGCAAGGCGCTAACTACTATCGCCTGAAGATGATCGACCTGGATGGTAGCGCGGTATACAGTGAAGTAAGAGTTATCGAGACGGCTGCTGTTAGTCATATCAGTTTTTTCCCCAATCCTGCCCGTGATTATGTGAACGTGACGCTGGGTGGTATGAGTACAAGCACTGCTACGGTACGTCTGATCAACATGGCCGGCGCTGTATTGCAGGAGAAAAAAGCGCAGGCTGGTTCTACGGTGACTTTTTCCCTGGATCAGTATGCTAAAGGGGTCTATATCCTGACTGTTATGTCATCGGATGGTACCCACGAAAGCAACAAGCTCTATAGAATGTAAGTATGTTACAGTTTTCATAAGTATGGGTACATAGTACTCAGGTTACTTAAGGTGTTAATAGTTAATAGTTACGACGGGCCCCCATTTCCATGGGGGCTATTTGTTTTCCGGGGGACAACGGTGCCGGGTCATAGGCCGTTTATAAAATTCAGGATAAATTTGGGGTGCTTATGACCGACCGGCTGATTTTCGAATTAAGAAAGATCGATGCTTTTTCCGATGAGGAGATCGATATGCTGCGGGGCTTTCTGGCGCCTAAATTTATCCCGAAGGGTGAGCATTTTCTCCGGCCGGGCCAGGTAAGCCGCTATATGGCTTTTATCGACGCGGGTCTCCTGATGCACTATAGTCTGCATGACGGGGTTGAGGTACCCTGTAATTTTTCCGTGGAGGGGGACTGGACGGGTAGTCTTAAGAGTTTTACTTCCGGCGCGCCCACCGAGGTAGCGATCAAAGCCCTGGAAGATGTATGGGTCCGGGAGATCTCTGCCGAACAGTTGCAACAGCTGTTCCAATCGTCTCCCCACTGGCTGTTGTTCAAAAACCACATGGTGCAGCTTGTTTTCTTTACCATGACGCAGCATAATGCGGATCTTGCCATGCTGGATGCCAAAGGGCGCTATTACAAACTGATGAGCGAGAAGCCGGAATGGATCAGCCGGGTGCCGCAATATTATATCGCCGCCTATTTGGGGATCAAACCTCAATCGCTCAGCCGGATCAGGAAATGACGGAGCCTGGCCGGGCCAGCCTTTGGGGGCGGAACCCGTGGACGGGGACTTCACCGCACCAACCTGCCAGGCCAGAACCAGTGGTCCGAAGGGCGGATAGATCCTTTCTTAACAATTGTGAACGGTTCCGGGCTCCGCCCTTTTGAAATTTGTGTCTCAATAAATAAAAAATGATACACAAAAATTCTTATGCCCATCTGGAGGAGATAACTATCAACAACTCCCTGCAATGGGTGCTTGTGCGCGGCAAGAACCTGAATGCTCCTTTATTAATTCATGTTCAACAGGGGCCGGGCCTGCCGATGATCCCGGAGGCGGGTGAAACGGAAAGGAAACTGCATCTGGAAGATAATTTCATGGTTGCCTACTGGGATCAGCGGGGTTGCGGCAAGTCGTTTAGCGAATCCACTCTTCCGGAGACAATCAATCTTGGGCAAATGGCCGACGATCTGATAGCTGTGACCACGCATCTGCTGGCAAAATATAATAAGAGCAAGGCCGTCATCATTGGCTATTCTATCGGCGCCACTATAAGCCTGATGGCAGCGGCAAAGGACAGCAGCATTTTCAGCGTACTATTCGCCGCCGGCGTTGATGTGGATATTCCCTTTGCAGACAGCTATGCTTTAGATCTCGCCATGAATAAGGCGGTGGCAGCCGGCGATAAAAAGCTGATAAAAAAGATCGATGAATTGAAGGGGCAGCCGATAGTTGAATCCAGGAGATTTCAGCAAAGGGCTAAGATCCTGACCAATCTGGGAGGGATCCGGGCGGACAGGAATTTTAACCAGCTGGTTCTGGGGACTGTCAAAAATGTTCTTTTTTCAAGGTATTATGGATTGGGTGGGTTGGTAAGGACGATGAAAGCGATGACCTTTTGTCAAAACGCGTTGCTCCCGGAACTTCGCCACCTCAACCTTTTTGAAAGCGTGAAAAAGGTTTTTGTTCCGGTGCATTTTATACAGGGAGATCTGGATGTTATTGCGCCACCGGCGAGGGGGAGAGCCTATTATGAGCTATTGGAGGCCCCAGATAAAAGCTTTACCGTATTTGAAAAGTCGGCACATATGCCGCAGTATGAGGAACCCGGGAAATTCTCCAGCCTGATACAGACGGTCGTAAGCTCCATGGGGAGGGACTGTTTATGAGCGCCTGCCTTAAAGCCATTGTTATCAAAACACCCCGGCTTAAGGAGACGCTATCATTTTTTACCGGCGAGCTCGCGTTTGCGGTGAAGGAGTCCTCTCCTACTCATTTTGTCATTCATTCTAAAGATATACGGGTTTTGTTTGTTGGGACGAATTCCGGAGGGGGTGGAGATCCATTGGCGGCGACCGGGTTAGAGAAGGGTCTCCAGACATTTGGTGGACTGGAAATAGAATTATATCTCACGCAACCGGCGGGTAAAGAGCTTATCGTTCAGCAGGACCCGAATAATATTACCGTGATCATAGCATAGGCGCTCCTGAAGACATAAAAAAACCGGCTACACTGTGGGCGTAGCCGGCGGGATCCCGTGAGTACACCGTCCTAGTGATTAACGATCAGCTTAACCTGCTGAGGTTTCAGGCCGTCGAACCATTGAAGAATGTAGATGCCATTGGGGATATTTGAAAGTTGGTCCAATAAGATGGAGTTGGTGCCTGCGGCAACCCTGGTCTGCTTCTGCCAGATGGTGCTACCCTTCAGGTCGAATAGTCGCATGCTGACGTCCGCGCTGTTGGAGGCGACAAAGCTTACGGTTGCAGAGGTTTTTGCCGGATTGGGGAATACGGTCAGCTTGGCGGTGACCCCGTTCATCAGTACGGAGACGGTCTTACTGTACTGCCCATTGCCGGACACGGCTATCAGTTTTATCCGATAGTATACCGTTCCTGTGCCAACGATATTTTCATTGTCCTTGTATTCATATGTGTTGACATTAGAAGTATGTGCCTGATAAGATACATGCGCGATGTCCGTATAGTTGATACCATCCGTGCTCCTTTCGACAATATATTCTTTGGTGCTGATTGATTCGTTTGCAACCTGCCAGTTGAGGTTCGTGATACCGTCCTGCTGTGCAGCGGCGACATTGACGAAATTGACATTCAACGTCACACATGCGACCGGGAAGGAGGGCGTCTGGCTCTGTACAATGGATTGGGTCATTACACCTATAGATCCGGCTGTAGCGCCATAGTTGGTTGTACCTTTTGAGGTCGTTCCGGCTGCGCCACCCGCAACGGAGCTGGAAGCGTTCAGGGCCGAATTGGAATAGACGACACCGCCGCCGCCGCCACCGCCAGGTCCGTGATTATCGACGGTGCTCAGCTGGTTGTTACCGCCGCTACCACCCTTGGCCTGTACGACGAGATTGCTTGTGCCACCATTTTTGCTAAAGATCAATATGGAACCACCGGCGCCAGCGCCACCGGAACCGTCGTTCTTAACGGTACTGTTGCCATTTGCGCCATTGGCCTTGATGGTCCCTGTCCCGGTGAACATATTATTAGCTGTCAGGATGATGATACCACCGCCGGCAGCGCCGCTGCTCGCGAAACCGTTAGCGGGGCTACCTGTAGCGTTGTTGGTAGTACCTGCGCCACCGCCGCCGCCCATGATCAGGCGAGAGGGGGAAACTTGTGTAAAGACCGAACCGGCCCTTCCACCGACTGCAAGGTTGGAGCTCCAGGAATTACCACCCAGGCCGCCGGCGCCACCATTGGCACCACCTCCACCACCTGTATTCTCATCGTTGTTATTAGCAGGATTGCCGTCCGTACCGCCGCCACCAGCATTGGCTGGGGCGCCCCTGGCATAGCTGCCACTGGGATATCCTTCTGAGGTCGATACGTCCAGGAAAGAGTTATTATCGTTCAGATATTTTGGTGTACCCGCGATGCCTTCGCCCTTGCCTCCATTGGCATTGCTAACGGAGGAAGTAATATAATCATTGCTTGAGCCAGAACCGGCACCGGTAAAAGCACGACCGCCACCGCCTCTGAAACCAAGACCTGAGGCATCGATGGTATATCCGGCCATGTTAATGTTGTCTGTAGCATACAGCACGATGACGCCACCACTAGCCCCATCCCACCTGGGAGCTGTGATATTGCCTGTCAGTGTCACATCATAATATACGGGCACCCGGATGACCTGGTATGTATACTGACCATCTGTGCCAAAAGGTGTATTCTTATAACTATTGGTAAGGCCGGAAAGAATATTCAATGTACCACCCGTCAAAGGTACACTGTTGGTCGCCACCACATATTCCATGTTACCTGCCAGCAACGAGCTGTTGGTCAGATAGCCACTGCCTGTTCCCGCATTGCCCCCATAGGCGGAGCTGTTGCTCGAATTGATCTGAGCCCCCTGCATTTGTATGATCAACAGGACATCCCCGGAGCTAATAGCGGTACTTCCGTTGGTAACCGCTCCAAGGGTTATCGACTTGGCGCCCGCGTTCACAGTAGCCTGACTGGCAGGATAATAGGTGTTGGGGTAGCTGTTGATGTTGGAGGCGGCGGTCAGAGGGCAGCTCTGAGCGTTGGCGGAGGTGGCGTAAAGGGCTAAGAATGCGGTGATTACGAAGTTCGATATGTAATCCCGGAACTTAGCAGCCGGGTAGACGGGTTTCATGGGTTCAGATTGTGGGTGACGGATCTAGGGTTTAGTCTTCGAACTATAATATACTAATGTGATACCAAAATACACCTACCTATTACTCAACTTTATACGTAAAAGGACGGGACGTAGAATTTCTATGGGGGGGAAGTATTTTCCGCATTTGGGAAGACGGGTGGGAGCCGGACTTGCCTCGTGGGGGTCTTTAAGGGGGATGGTTATTGCAAATGCAAACGAAAAGACAGGCCCAGGTTGTAGGCAAGCCCGTATTCGCTGACCCTTTTCTGGTCGTTGGGTTTCGTAAGTCGTTTAAAATGACTGTATTTGCCTTGGCTGTTGTCAAAATATCCCAAGCGCCAACGGGAGTTGAAATCCAGGTCTGCGCCAACACTGCCAAAGAGCCCTATCTGGAGTTTGGATAGCTGGAGCGGGTACCAGAATGCGCGTAAGGCGGGTTCCAGGATCAGTCCTCCTCTGCGCAGGCCCAGCGGTTTATTATACTGGGTGGCGTAATGCTGATATTCGACGGGCAGCTGGCCATTGAGCGCGATGATATCCCGATGGAGGCCTATCCCACCACCCGCCAGCAAAAGAAAGCTATGTTGCTTTATCAGTGCGGTATAGAGGCCTATCAGCAAATTGAAAGAAGAGAGATTCTTTCCGGAATTTATGGTGGATACGCGTATGTCATACATCTTTTTGGAACCTACGGGCATGGCGCTAAGCTCGAAGTGACAACTGGACGGGACATGTGGTTCGGTGGGATAGCCATATTTGGCCAGCCATCGGTTGATATGCGGGTCGTTGGCATGCGTGAAGCTGAGCCCGCCATTAAATATCAACGAGAATGTTGAATCTACGGGGGCCTGATAAACCGATGGTTCTGACGAGCCGCCTTGGGCGACCCCACGTCCAGAAACAGATACCAGTAGTGCCAGTATATAGAAGCCGCGCTTCATCGCCTATAAATGTACTCAAATTCAGATGCAGCGCAGATTTTTTAACAAAAATCTGCTATTGCATTGAAAGCGCCTTTTTCTCCTTCAGTTCCTTCTTGGTCATATTAAAAAGAATGCTATGCCTATTGCTCACGCGTTGTACCAGATGTACATGGGCTATAAAATCTTCTACGATCTGGATCTTATCGCTGGGTGTCACCACCAGCAATTGTAGGTGCAATTGCTTACAGAGTTCCATCAGGTAGGTGGCTTTTTCTTCGTCCTGGTTGCTAAAGCTCTCGTCCACGGCGATAAAGCGGAGGCTTTTTGCGTTGCGTCCTTCCCGGGTGATGCCAAACTGGTAGGCTATGGCGCTGCATAGGATGGTATAGGTCAGCTGGGCCTTTTCGCCGCCGGAAAGTTGTCCCATCTGGCGGTAGGTCTTTTTCAGTTCATGCGTCTCCCGGAATTTTTCATCGGCCCAGAATTCGAACCAATTGCGGACATCCAATACCCGGCCTCTGTAGGATTCATTTTCATCCAGGCTATGGATAAGGGGTTGAACATTTTGTTTAAAGTGCAGGGCTTTTTCCTCGAAGCTGTTTTGCTGCCAGTCGGCCGCCTGTGGCAACGCATTCAGCAGCCGGGCGCGGAATTCTTTGATCACGGTGTCGGTGACGGGGCGTATCCCCAGCTGTATATAGGTATCGGGCAGTCTGTTGAAGTTGATGCCGGCCAGCGAGCCATTCAAGGTGAAGATGCTGTTCTTTATCTTCCTCTCCCAGCTTTCCAGCTCTTCGTTGAGCACTCCCATTTTTATCACAGCCGTGTCGTGTAACAGGCGTTCAAAATCTTTTTTGTATTTGGGAAGATTTTCCGTTTGCAGCTTATTCAACCATTCGAGGTATTCTTCCGCATGCTCTCTTTCGGTGGGCAGCTGTTGTGTATCCCCTATCCAGTCGGTGAAGCGTTGCATGATCTCGGGTGAGGGGTTCTTGATGCGCATCATGGCGCGGTCCAGTTCGCGACCTTCCCGTTGAACGAGCTCTTCCAGCTGGGTGGCGATGGCGGCTGCCTGTTCCGTCAACTGCTGGTATTTTGTATCGATGTTGTCCAGGGTGCAATCGGCCAGCGACTCGGCGTGCTTTTGCTGGAACAGGAGGAGCTGATCTTTATCTGTATCTGTGAGCAGATCGAGGAGGGGCTTGCGTTCCAGCCGCTGTTTCTCCATATTGTCCAGGGCATTGCCGTCCAGGCTGATCCTGCCGATGAGCTGGTCCTTTTCTGTTTCTGTCGCTGCGATGGTGGTGCGGATGGTCTCCAGCTGCTTTGTGAGCGCCTTCAGCTGATCGCTGCCTTTTTTGAGCTGGCCCATCTGTTCTTCTATGCCGTACATATCCCGTTGGATACGGGCGCAGTTGAGACCTTTGAAGCCCGGATGTTCGGTGATGCGTTTGACGGCAAAGACCTGGTCCTGCAGCCGGCGGCTTTTATTTTCTGCCCGCTGATGGGCTTCTTCCGACTGTTCTATAGTGGTGACGACCTGCGACCTGCGGTGTTGAAGCGCCGACCTTTTTTTCTCGTTGTTCCATCCCATTACGTATTTGCCGGGATCGTTACGTTCGGGCCTGTCGTCCTTTTCGTGTCTGTCACGATTTTTTATAAGACCGTTGAGCGTGATCGCTTTTTCGTAGCGCTCGAGTGTCTTTTCGCCGTCGACACAGCTGTGGTTATATAATTGGATCACCTGCTGACTGACCCAGGCGCTGAGCGGATGTTCGGGGTGGAACTCCAGCTTGTGCCAGACGGTGTCTTCGTCGGCAAATTGTTGGAGCGCTACGTCCTTTACATGGCTGTATACGAGTCGTGTCCGGAGATTGGTATTGTTTACGTGCTTGTTGAACTTTTTATATTGTTTGTCGGGAATGAGCAGGCGGAGAGAAAGGGGGGTAAGCAGCTTTTCCAATGCCGGCTGCCAGTCTGCGTCCTGGTGTGTGACCTGCATCAGCTCCCCCGCGAAGGGAAGCTCGTGCTCTTCGAGCTTCAACGCGTCGCAGATCTCACGTCGCAGCCGGATGAGATGACCGGGGATATTGTTCTTGTTCTCCAGAAGGGTGTTTAATTCCGCCTGGATACGGGTCTTTTCTTCCCTGGCCTTTTTCAGCTGGTCCTGGGCGTCG
>Ga0105240_10015590_pt1 | contig 10326 bp, 7 predicted proteins | sample KBSC54metaG_FD_80426 | JGI IMG/M metagenome (GOLD analysis project Ga0105240, IMG submission 80426) | Corn rhizosphere microbial communities from Kellogg Biological Station, Michigan, USA - KBS C5-4 metaG | ecosystem: Host-associated > Plants > Roots > Rhizosphere > Soil | place: Michigan, USA... | reverse complement strand
GAAATCTGAATCATATCTCTGTCAACCATTGAATATTGCGTAACGTCAAGAAGCTGATCATTTACATAAACTTTAATCACGTGCTGTGTATCACTCGAATAAAACTTTCCGGCATACATCCCATATTGAAACAATGGCGCAGCAACAGCCCCCTGCTTATAGTTGATATAACTCCATGAAGCAATGAACAACAAAAAAAATATTGTTGCTTTTTTATTATGATGCCAAAGCTCTTTTAGAAACATATCACTAAAGTATGCAGAAATATGCAATCGTGGTAAGCTCTATGCTCTGTTGACAAATAAGGATGATGAAATCGATCAATACACATTGTAGTATCGTGTTCTGTTCAGTTTCAGATCTCGTAACAGTCCCGATTTAGGACTAATGCTGATATTGAAGAAGCGATACACTCCAACAGGAGAAATACTGATTGCCATTTGCCAGCAATGCATTTCACGTGCAAGCGACATGGAAACCAATCCTAATTGTTTTAAAGTAATATTATAAGAACTGTTCAGCGTTACCTGCCATTTAGCAGAAAGCCCCAGCGATCCGTTCCATGTTACATTTTGTGAAGTCGTTGTGGTAAGTCCTGTATGTGTAACATTTTGTCCTCGGGAAACATTGAATGAATATGCTACGCTTAACGACCATGGAATAGTAAAATCTGTAAACTCAGCAGGATTGCTATTAATATAAGCTAACTCTGTTTCATATTCATTCTGTGGCAATCCTGTTGTTTGATTGTATGGTTGATTTAAAAGTTGCTGTGCTTTGTTTGCAGTAGTTTTCTTTTGATCGCCTCCCTGGAATTGGCTCGACAAAGAAATATTTGCATTAACCAATCGTCCAAGCGCTAATAATTTATTCTTCCAGATAAGCGAATTAATTCTTGTACCACTTGAATTAACCTGGTATGGATCAAGCAATGCAGATGCTGTAATATTTATCTTATTAAATAAATTACTGCGGGCACTTACATTGAATGTGCTTAACGGAAATGAATCCAATAAAAAATTATAGTTTCCATTTATGCTCAATCCATCTAATAAATTCACCTTCTTAACTCCGCCACCGCTGGTATCTTTTGAATCACGAACCTTCATTTGAAGATTATTATCAATACCGAAATTCAAGCCTGCAAATTTTGTTTCGGTAAATGCTCCGCCATACAATGTTCCTTCATAATAATTCGCTCTTCGCTTATCACCAAACGCATCATATTGTAGGTCATAATAATTCTGACTGTTCATATCGGGCACATAACTCAGGCTGATTGAAGGACGCATCTCGTGGCGGATGGCCTGAATTTTGGATTTTTTTCCAAAAGCAAACAATCCGAATATCCTGGTAGATAATCCAATGCCGAATGACATGAAACGTGATGAATAAAAGCCTTTCTGAATGGATGTATCCAATTTTGTTCCATCCCACCGTTGATATACTCTTTCCTGAAACCACCTTTCCTGGTAACTAACGGAAGGGGCTATCTGCAGAAATCCTAATTGCGGTAATGACAACGTAATTGGAACATTGTGAGAAGCGCCCCATTGCAGATTATTGAATACCTGATTAGTGATACTTGCTTTGCTAACAGCAGTACTATCACTGGAAAAAAATGTCTGGCTTTTTGCATCTGTATTTAATGCAACACCGATATTTTCATACCATTTATAATTGCCAATAACTTCTTTACGCCTGAAAGGATACAATGTATTTACATTAAACACAACATCGGGCAATGTCACACTGTAAGTTTTAGTAAGTGAATTTTGATTGTGATTGGCAGTGATGGAAATATTGAATGGCTTATCCTTCCACACTTTGGAAAACTGAATACTCGAACTAAGCTGATTGGTAAAATTCAGTGTAGGATTATTCGGCACTAATGAATTGTATGAATCACTTCCTGCATTTACATTGGCAGAAAACGTAACGCCGGGATGAGCCTTACTATCCATGGAATGATTCCATACTACCCTGAATGTTTTTCTTACAGAATAATCAGGGTCACCTTTGAAATTATATTTAAAGCGTTGATAATCGAATGAAAAATTTCCTTTGTAATGGTATCGTTTATAATAGGTCGGGCTTAGGTTTGCAGTCCATCCTCCGTAAGAATATAATGTGCCCCTGAATATTACATCCCAATTATCACTTAATACTTTATAATAACCAAGTCCTTCCAATGCAAGACCCAATTGATCATTTGCAGTAAACACCGGTGGCAATAAACCTGAATGTCTTCCCGGAGAAAGCGGAAATATTCCGAATGGTAAATAAATTGGTATTGGCACACCTTCAAACTCCGGATGAACCGGACCTGTGATTGCCATTTTCTGATTAATGAATTCGATCTTATTACTTACAAAAGCAAAATGAGGTGTATCTAAATTACAAGTGGTAAAATGCCCACGATAAGCATAAAAAACATCCGGACTTATCTTTTTTATTTTTTCTCCGGTAACATAAATTTCTCCTTGTCTTGTGTAAGTGCCCACTGTAACACCTTTGCCTGTCTTCATATTGAATTTAATGGTATCACTGATGGATGTGAAGTTTCCCTGCTGAAAAGTCGGATAGGAAATCACTTTTCCGAGGCTGTCTTTTTTAATCGCTGCAGTTACAGTGTTATTACTTTGATCAAACTCGATTCCCGGCGCAGTCAGATCATTGTCTTTATATTTTGTTTCTGTTTTCTTACCATATAAAATTATTTTCTTGGTTGGCGCATCCAAAACCATTGAATCGTCTGCATGATAAACTACCGGCGCATCCAACGAATCCTTTGACATTTTAACGTTCAATGTATCAATCTTTTGTTTTGGAATTGAATCTTTTGTTAAAATCGAATCTTCAAAAACTTTACTGGTATCGCTGACCGTTATACTATCCTGTTGCCCTTGATTTTTAGAAATGATTGACGGAGAGCCAGATGGAGGCAGCGTATCCACTGCAATATGCAGTTCAAAACACGACATGCGTTTACCACTGCCCGGCAATGCAGCAGTTATTAACAACAGTATGAGAACCGGCGCTAATATATATTTTGCCTTACCTTTGTAAACGTTGTTCATGGCAGTTGGCGGCAAAAATAATCATATTAGCCTCAACTAATTGTGAATGAACTTATAATTACTAACCCCCGTTAAACCTGTTTCAGCATGTTGAAAAGCAAAATTTTCATTACAATCTTCACAGGGATTGCATTTATCTCACTTCACAGTTTTGCTCAGGCACCCAAAAAAATAAGAACAATTATCGTTGATGCCGGCCACGGTGGCGAAGATGGCGGTGCACATGGAGCATACGAAGGAGGCCTTTATTCATGGGAAAAAAATGTTACGCTTGCCATCAGTTTGAAACTGGTTGCAGAGCTTCAGAAAGAATTGCCTGATGTAAAAATTATCCCGACCCGTACAACAGACATTTACCAATCGCCACCCGATAAAGCTGATATCGCCAACGCAAACAAAGGCGATCTATTTATATGCATACACGCAGATGCAGTTGCATTGAAGGAAGGCAGAAGACAAATAGGCACCCATGTTGAAATAAGACATACAATTTATTATGTAGGCAAAGGAAGGAAGAGAAAGAAAATGATTAAATCAAAAAGTGTGGTTGTACCAACATATGAATATTACAAGATAGGTTGTCCGCAACGTGGAACCAGTGTATGGATATTCGCTGCACATAAGACCAGTCAGAAATGGGAAACCATTATGAAGAATACTGACTTTGATATTGGAGAAGGTGAAGACAGCTCACTTAATAAACAGGATTTTAGTGTAGGCGATGGAAAAATAATTGCAAACATCTATGCAAAACGCTACCAGGATAGAAGCATAAAACTTGCTAACCTGGTGAATGATGAAATAGCTCAAACAGGCCGCCCTGCATTGGGAACCAACCAACGTCAAAAGGGTATCTGGGTTTTACAAGCCACCAATATGCCGGCAGTTTTAATTGAAACAGGTTTCATCACCAATGATGATGATGAACGTTACCTGAACAGTGAAAAAGGCCAGCAGGAATTAGCAGAATCAATTTCTAAAGCTGTTAAGCGTTATAAAGAACAATTAGAAAATCCGCAATTTTCTTCTGAATCTACTCCTGATTCAACTGGCGCTCAAAAGACAAAACAATAATTATACGTTACAGTTACTTTGTTAACGCACAGTATATTTCGTTACTTTTGAGCTATAAAAGATACTGTTTACGAGATGAAAATATCTAATGAGACAAAAATAGGTGCCCTTACCAGCATAGCAATTGTATTGTTAATTCTTGGTTTTAATTTTCTTAAAGGAAAAAGCTTTACAGACAAGAACCTTCATTTTTTTGCAAGGTTTGATAATATACAAGGACTTAATAACAGCAACCCTGTTGTTATCAATGGAAAGCAGGTAGGCACCGTAAGCAGCACTGATGGCGGACGGGATATGCGCCAGATAATAGTATCCATGAGAATGTCTCAGGTGATTGACATCCCTGATAATTCTGTTGCTATCATCAATCCTTCTCTTCTTGGCACTACTTCTTTGGAGATCAAACTTGGCTCTTCAAATACTTTTTATAAAGATGGCGATACTATTTCCACCAAAGGCGCTGCAGGTATGTTTGATGAAGCGCTTCAAAGGATAGATCCGGTTTTATTTGAAGTAAAAAAAGCAGTCACTTCATTAGATTCCCTGCTGATTGCAGTGAACGGCGTTTTCAATGAATCAAACAAGAACAACTTCAAAGGCATCATGGAGAACCTGAACAAGACAACAGCATCATTGGCTGTTACAGCTTCATCTTTGCAAACCATGATGAACAATCAAACAGGCTCGGTTGCTAAAACAATGGATAACCTTAACTCATTTACAGGGACGCTTGCAAAGAACAGCGACAACATGAATCAAACATTTACCAACCTGAATAAAGCAAGCAGCAATTTTGCAAACCTGGATTTGCAAAAAACAATGGCTAATCTGGAAGCCACTGCCTTACAGCTAAACCTGCTAATGGCTAAAATGAACAGCCAGTCAGGAACGCTCGGCAAACTGATCAACGATCCTGCATTATATAATAACCTGAAAGCGACTTCGAATAAAGTAAATACATTGATCGATGATCTACGTACTCATCCAAAGCGCTATGTAAGTTTTTCGCTTTTCGGCAAGAAGGATAAATCAGATCCTTTGAAAACGCCTGATTACGATTCGCTTGATGCTCCTTACAAGCATTGATAAAAGAATTTCTTCTATGCTTTTATTAACAAATAAAACAGGAAATTGCGGCAGAATAATTTTTCCTGACAAAAAGCATTTCTAATAAATCTTATTTTGATACCGGCATTAGTACTACTATTAAGCATCGTTGTGTCACTCACTTGTACGACATACCGCTATTCAGCCATTCCTTCGAGATGGCAGCGCTATTCTATACTCATTGTTTTATTTGTATTGTTACAGCAAACAACACATGCACAGAAAACAATTCCACCGCCAACAACAACTAATGACACCATACGAATCATTCAGATCATCCAGGGAAAAAGTCTTCGCCAAAAAACATTAGACTCAGGCTTTGTAATGGAAACTATAGCAGGCAATGTCATTTTAAAAGAAGGGCTCACTACATTCAGTTGTGACAGCGCAACTATCAATCATCACACAAACGTATTGGAAGCATTTGGCAATATTCACATCAACCAAAACGACAGCATTCATACATACGCACAACATCTTCGCTACATCGGCAATGACCACATCGCATTTCTCGATAACAACGTAAAGCTTACAGACAAAAAAGGGATTCTATATACACAAGCATTAAAGTATGATCTGAAAAGCAACATCGGTGAGTATTCCAACGGTGGTAAAGTAGTGAACGGCAAAACAGTTCTGACAAGTGACAACGGAACTTATTATGCAGATACAAAAGATGTTTATTTCAAAAACAATGTTCATCTCGTCGATCCAAAGTATGACATCAATACTGATAGTATGATGTATAACACTCAAACGCAGGTCACAACTTTTATTACTGAAACATTTATAAAAAATAAAAGCGGCGCTACTATTTATACAAAAGAAGGAACGTATGATCTGCAGAATGGCAAAGCATATTTTGGAAGCAGCCCGATCATACAGGATAGCACTCGTTTTTATACTGGTGAAAATGTTGCCATTGATGAAAAGAGTGGCATCGCACAATTGGAAGGAAACGCCGTTGTAAAGGACACAGCCAATGGCTATACTGTTATGGGACGAACTATATTTACCAATAACAAAACTCAATCATTCCTTGCAACAGGCAAACCCGTCCTTATATTTAAAGGCGATGCAAAAGACAGCACGTTCATTTCAGCTGATACACTTTTTTCAGGCATGGAAAAAAGAGATTCAATACAACAAAAAGATACAACTGAAAACGACACTTTAAAAGAAACTAAAGTTGTTACTGCTTCTTCAAAAGATACGTCCATCCGTTATTTCCTGGCATTTCATCATGTACGCATATTCAATGATTCATTGCAATCTGTTTGCGACAGCCTCTTCTACTCTTCCGAAGATTCAACTTTCAGGTTGATGAAAGATCCATTGGTATTTGCAAACAAATCACAAATATCAGGCGACACGATTTTTCTTTACACAAAAAACCGAAAGGCAGACAGAATTGATGTTTTCGAATCCGGAATGATCATCAATCAATCAAGTCCGCAACTCTTTAACCAAATTAGCGGAAGAACGATTAACGGATATTTCAAAGATGGTGTGATGGATTATATGAGAGTAAAAGGCGCTCCAGCTGAAAGTATTTATTATCCGCAGAACGACGACAGTTCTTACATCGGTATGAACCGCAGCAAAGGTGATGTCATCGACATATATTTTATTAACCGGGAGATCAACAAAATAAAATTTGTGAATGATGTGGATGGCACATTGTATCCGCTCCATCAAATTCCTGAAGATCAAAAATATTTAAAAGGCTACCTGTGGCAGGATGAACGTCGTCCTAAAACGAAATATGAGCTATTCGAATAAAACCTTCTTTAGTCATCAATAATTAAGATGATGTTAATGCACTATCCTATTAGCAGGTATATTGTACCTTTGCCAATTACTTTGCCTCCATTTTGAGCATGAATATTTTATTAGCTGAACCACAAATTGATTGGAAATCTGCCTGGGAAAACAAAATTTTCCGCAGGAGAACCTACACAGGCATGATCTTATTGGCTGTTATTCTCTGTGCTTTCCCAATCTTTTTCCAGGCAATAGAAAGAAGACAAGGCGCCGTTTTAAATGATTGGCTTGTAGGTTCAATCCCTGCAGTCAATGTTTCCATCCCGATATTTATCTGCATCTGGTCGACTATTTTATTGGTTATTATAAGGTCGCTTAAACAACCTTCTTTTTTTATTACTGTATTATATACTTATTGCATAATCAGCATTTTCAGGTTCATAACTATTTCTATGGTGGAATTAAATCCTCCGGCAGGACTAATTCCATTAATAGACCCCTTAAGTAATCCCTTCTATGGCAAGGGTTTCGTGACAAAAGACCTCTTCTTTTCAGGGCATACTTCCACCCTTTTTGTGATGTATTTATGCTTCGATCAGAAGATTGATAAATATTTTTCCCTTGTAACTTCAACAATTGTTGGTATTTTGGTGCTTGTTCAGCACGTTCACTATACTATTGATGTGCTTGCAGCCCCGATTTTTGCATTTTTTGCTTTAAAAATCACCAAAAAGTGGATAATTTCGGGATAAAAAATCATTTAACGAATAATAACCAAAGTTTTCCTTTTAAAGTTGCTGCGAAAGTTTAAATTTGCGGCGTTATTTTAATGTTATCATTGGAGCCAAAAAAACAAGGCATGAGTAAACTGAACAGAGAACCCTTTATTTTATCGGATAAACTTACAGAAGAGCAATTGAATTTTTTTAGTGAAAATGGCTTTATCCATTTCAAGAATTTTCTCCCTAAGGAAATGGTAGCGCTCTACCTGCAGGAAATTAAAAGAATTGAAACACAATGGCTTGAAGAAGGTCTTGATAAAATAAACGGCGTACCGTTGAAATTCGGTAAGGACGAAGACGGTAATAAAATGATTCAACGCTTTTGCTTCCTGAATCAATACAGCAAACCTTTACAGGAATTGCTTGAAAATAAACGCTTACAACTGGTGACAAATTTCCTTGCTCCTTATGAAGGAAGAATCGCACAGGATGAAAAAGATGGTTTAATCCTCAACTCTTACGTACGCACTCCAAACAGCAAGTTCACACAGATGGGATGGCACACAGACAGCCCAAGGGATCTTTTCCTTGGACAGAAGATTATGCCAATGCTGAATGTGGGCATTCACCTGGATAATTGTTCTTATGACGAAGGCGGCTTGAGAGTATTGCCCGGAACACATAAACAAGGTTTCTTCAAATTAATGTTTGGTAAGAAATACTTTATTGACAACAACCCTGATCCAAAAGAAGTAGGCTTGGATATAGAAGCCGGCGACCTTACTGTTCATGATGGACGTATGTGGCATCGTGCTCAACAATCTCCTTACTTTGGCGAAAAGAGCCGTAGAAGGGTTATGTATGTTCCTGTTGTTACCGGCAAATACAGGCCAAAAGATAAGAACAGTAAAACTCCTTTTTATCATCGTCTCGCAGCCAAGGTTCAAAATTAAAAAAGGCTGATCCTTATGACTTACGCACTGATTACAGGTGGCAGCAAAGGCATAGGTAAAGCTATTGCTATCGAGTTAGCGAAAAAAAAAATCAACATTTTATTGGTTGCACGTTCTGTTGATCAACTTCAGACAACTGCTAAAGAGATCAGAGACAATTACCATGTAGAGGTCGACTTTCTATCCACTGACCTTTCTCTTTCCAACGCAGCACAAACTGTTTTCAACTGGTGTATTGAAAAAAGATATTCCGTTTATATTCTTGTAAACAATGCCGGCTATGGCTTGAGTGGCCCATTTGAAAGTTATACTGCAGAAAGAAATAATAATATGCTGCAACTGAATATGATCACAACAACGCAGATGTGCCATATCTTTTTACCCATGTTAAAGCAACAAACACGTGCATATATCTTAAACATAGCAAGCTCAGCAGCGTACCAGGCTGTACCATATTTGAGTTTATATGCTGCCTCCAAAAAATTTGTATTGAATTTCAGCAGAGGTTTATCACATGAATTAAGGCGTACATCCGTAACTGTTACCTGTGTTAGTCCCGGTCCTACCGACACTGATTTTCCAACACGTGCAGAGCTAAATGAAAAAGCACGTAAAGCTGCTGAAAAGTTTCATGTGCCACCGCAACCCGTAGCAGCCGCTGCTGTAAAAGCCATGTTTGCAGGTAAACGTGAAATCGTAGTTGGCTTCGTCAATAAACTGGCTGCTTTCCTGGCATGGCTTGCTCCCAAAAGTATTACTGAAAATACTGCAGCCAACATCTACAAATAGTATTTAGATTTCGGCTTCCTGTTTTGTACTTTTAAAGTATGAAAATTTTTTCTGCTGAACAGATACGTAATTGGGATCAATACACCATCGCACATGAACCAATCAATTCGATTGATCTGATGGAAAGAGCGGCGGGAAAATGTTTTACATGGCTGACCAAAAATTTTAGTCCCGATAAACAATTTAAGACCTTTTGTGGCTCAGGCAACAATGGCGGAGATGGATTGGCTTTAAGCAGCATGTTGCATAAAGCAGGATTCAAATCAACAGCTTTTATTTTAAGTAATAAAAATAGAACTATTGATTTTATTACAAATCTTGAAAAAATTGTAGCGCAAAATATTCCCCATCATTTTATTACATCTGTCAATGATTTTCCTGTTATTGAAAAAGATGATGTAGTTATTGATGCTTTATTCGGAACAGGCTTGAACAGGTCACTTGAAGGATTAGCTAAAGAATTAGTCATGCACATCAATCAATCAAATGCAACATTATTAAGCATTGATATGCCAAGCGGAATGTTTGCCGATAAGCCATCTGATCAAAAGAGTATCATCAAAGCATCACATACACTTTCATTTCAGATAAATAAGCTTGCATTCATGTTGCCGGAAAATGAACCTTTTATTGGCGAAGTTCATTTGCTAAACATTGGTTTACATGATAAATATTATGAAGAAGCAATCACAAATTATTTTACTGTTGATGAATCGATCATCAAATCTATTTATAAGCCAAGAAAAAAAACAGCACACAAGTATGATGCAGGCAATGCATTGATTTATGCTGGCAGCAGGAATATGATGGGTGCTGCAATACTAAGTACCAAAGCAT
>Ga0105240_10015589_pt1 | contig 10326 bp, 4 predicted proteins | sample KBSC54metaG_FD_80426 | JGI IMG/M metagenome (GOLD analysis project Ga0105240, IMG submission 80426) | Corn rhizosphere microbial communities from Kellogg Biological Station, Michigan, USA - KBS C5-4 metaG | ecosystem: Host-associated > Plants > Roots > Rhizosphere > Soil | place: Michigan, USA... | reverse complement strand
GAACAGGATCAGTGTCGGAATGCCGCGGATGCCAAACTTGGCCGGAATGGCCTGGTTCGCATCGACGTCCAGCTTGGCGATCTGCAGTTTGCCGTCGTATTCCTTGGCGACTTCTTCCAGGATCGGGGCGATTGCCTTGCAAGGACCGCACCATTCAGCCCAGAAGTCCACCAGGACAGGCTTGTCGGATTTCAGGACGTCTGCTTCAAAAGAGGCGTCGGAGATGTGTTTGATGTTTTCGCTCATGGTAGATCCTCGATCTGAGGGAATATATAAGTAAGTGGTCAAATAGCGCCGGGGGAACATACCATTTGCTTGGCGTATGCCATCAACGCTTCCGGAGTTGCTTCATTGCGTAACTTTGCTTAAAGCAGATGGAGTCGTTGTGCCCTGATTCAAGTTATTTTGAAGCGCGGCAACGGGTATTCGGCGGGGTACGGAGGCAATCATAACCCATTTTCGGGAAAAGTGCGCCTCGCCGCCGCCGATAGGCCGCTATCCGGCAAAGCCTGTTGCCCCTTGGCCCGGCCGGTCGCATACAATGCCGCAAAGACGTGCCGGGTCGATAGATTCCGGCAATCATTTCGATAAATATATTTTTCTCTCCGGCCCTCTTTTAATGTTGCATTCGCCCCTGCTGATCAGCCCTTCCATCGATTTCTGGCCGCAGACGGCGGCCGCCTTGCTGGAGGCCGGTCACATGCTGGGCGCTGCATTTGAGGCGGGGTCGCGCGACTTTTCCGGTTATCAGGTGGTGGTGCCGGCGTTTTCGCACGCCGTGCACTGGCGTGCGGCGCTGGCCCAGGCGCTCCAGCGCCGGTCGCCGCAACAGGCCGGCTTCATCCCGCCGCGCATCAATACCATGGCCGGCTGGCTCGCCATGCAGACACCCCAGCCGCAGCAGGACGACAGTGAGCGCCTGATGCAGCTGTATGCGCAATTGCGCCAGCACGCCTGGCTCAAGAAGATGTTTACGGCGCGCCGCAACACGGACTTGCTGCCGCTGGCGCAGACGCTGCTGTCGCTGTCGGATGAATTGACCCAGGCGTTGCTGCCGGCCATGGAGCGCACTCCGGGAGATGCGGATGAGCGCTGGCAAGCCGCGCTGGCGCAGCTGTCGCCGTCGGCGCGCAGCATGCTCTCGGATGAGGCGCAGCTGGTGTGGTCGATCTGGCAGAGCCAGCTCGACGGCAACGACAAGACCGCGCAGCGCTACGCGCGCATGCTGGCGCTGGCCCGGCCCGGCGCGCATGCGCCCTTGGCGCCGCTGATGTGGATCAGCCCGGTGGCGCCCGAGCCGATGGAGCAGGCCTTCCTCGAAGCCTATGGCGAACACGCCGAGGTGCAGCCGGTGCAGATCGATTGGCGCGGCCCCGATATTCCCTTGCTGTACCAGACCGCATGGCCGGAGTTGTGCGACGCACCGCTGGCCCCCGCGCCGGATGACCTGTTCGCGCCGCAAATGGACGCGCCGACGCTGGCGCTGTGTCCGGCCGCGAGTCTCGAAGACGCTTCGCTGCAAAGCGCGCAGATCGTGCTCGACTGGCTGCGGCAAGGCAAGGACGACATCGCCATCGTGGCCCAGGACCGCGTCAGCGCCCGTCGCCTGCGCGCCTTGCTGGAACGCGCGCAGGTCTCGGTGGCCGACGAAACCGGCTGGAAGCTGTCGACCACGCGCGCTGCGGCGGCGATGGCGGCATGGTGCGACGTCGTCACCTCGCGCGGCGAAACCACCGCGTTGCTCGACCTGTTGAAGTCGCCGTTCATCTTCGCCGGCATGGCGGACAAGAGCGCAGCGGTGATGCAGATCGAATGGCAATTGCGGCGCGAGAATATTTCCGGCGAATGGCGCAGCGTGCAGGCGGTGTTCAAGGAAGGTTCGCTGGCCGCTGAAGTCTTGCACGCGGTGGCTGCCCAGGCTGCGCTGTTCGACGGCCGCAAGAACCTGATCGACTGGAGCGCATGCGCGCAGCAACTGCTCGATGCGCTCGACATGCGCGAGGCGTTCGCGCAGGACATCGCCGGCCAGCAGGTGCTGCAATTGCTGGATGAGCTCGGCGCACGCCAAGGCGACGCCGACGGCGGTGAGCTGTTTTCCTTCTCCGAATGGCGCGCACTGCTGAACCTGCAGCTCGACGCCGTCACCTTCATGCCGCCGATCACCGATCGCCGCATCGTCATGCTGCCGCTCAACGGCGCACGCCTGCGCAACTTCGACGCAGTGCTGGTGATCGGCGCCGACGCCGAGCATTTGCCGTCGCAACCGCAGGAAACGCTGTTCTTCTCGAACGCCGTGCGCCACGAACTCGGACTGCCCACGCGGCTGTCGCGCCAGCATCAACAATTGCGCGACCTGACCGAACTGCTGTGCGCCAATCGCGATGTGGTGCTGTGCTGGCAGACCCACAAGGACGGCGAACCGAATCCCAAGAGTCCGTGGCTGGAGCGTCTTGAACTGTGCCTCGCCAAGGCCGGCATGGAACCGCTGCGCGAACTGCGCCACAATTTGCCGCTGCATGAGCTGCTTGCCGCACCATCCGCCATGCCGGCGCCATCCGCCGCGGAGCTGACGCCGGCGCGGTTGTCGGCCAGCGCCTATAACCGGCTGGTGGCGTGTCCGTACCAATTCTTCGCCCAGCACATGCTGCGCGTGAATGTCATGGACGAGCTCTCCGACATGCCGGAGAAGCGCGACTACGGAGGCTGGCTGCATGAAATTTTGATGAAATACCACGAAGCGTTGCGCGATGCGAAGACGCCTGTCGAGCAACGCCCCGCCTTGCTGGCGACCATCTCGGATGACGTCTTCGGCAAGGCGATCCGCGAGCATCCCGCCGCGCTCGGTTACGAAGCGCGCTGGCGCAAGGTGATGCCTGCGTACCTGGTCTGGGCCAACGAGCGCGAAGCGCAGGGCTGGCATTTCGTGCTCGGCGAATTGCCCTTGCAGCATGCGCTGGCCTGGCCGGACGGCGGCGTCGAGTTGTATGGCCGCCTTGACCGCGTGGATGAAAATGCCGAAGGCCAACGCGCCGTGCTCGACTACAAGACCAGCTCGCTGCCCTCGCTGGTCGCCAAGCTGAAGAATGCTGAAGATCACCAGCTGCCGTTCTACGGATTGCTGTCGGGCCAGACCATGGCGGCTGCGCACTACGTCGCGCTGGAGCCGTCCCGCGACAAGACCGGCGACGTCGCCGCCCCCGATTTCGAGAAACAGCAGCAGGTCTTGCAGCAGCAGATCATTACGGTCATGCAGGCCATCGGCAACGATGCACCGTTGCCGGCCAACGGCATCGAATCGGTTTGCCAGTATTGCGATGTGCGCGGACTGTGCCGCAAGGGAGTCTGGCAATGAGCAACAAAGAATCAATCGCGGCCTACGAAATCAACGGCCGTCCCGCAGAGGCGGCGGCCTTCACAGCAGCCGCCTGCGATCCACGCCAGTCGGTGGTGGTGGAGGCCTGCGCCGGCAGCGGCAAGACCTGGCTGCTGGTGGCGCGCATGTTGCGGCTGCTGCTGGCGGGTGCACAGCCGGCCGAACTGCTGGCGATCACCTTCACGCGCAAGGCCGCGCAGGAAATGCGCGAGCGCCTGATGGAGCTGCTGCACGAACTGACGCTGGCGCCGGCCGAACAGGCGCGCCAGTTGCTGCTGGAGCGCGGTGTCGACGCCGACGAGCTGCCGCGCGTGATGCCGCTGGCGCGCTCGCTGTACGAGCAGATCCTGGCCGGCCAGCAGGGTTTGTCGATCGACACCTTCCACAGCTGGTTTGCCCGCTTGCTGCAAATCGCGCCGCTGGCCTCGGGCGTGCCGCACGGCTATGCGCTGACCGAGAAAAACGGCGAGATCATGAACGAGGCTTACCGCCGCTTCATGCAGGCGGTGCAAAAGCCGGCGCAGCAGCAGGTCAAGCTGGCCTTGCTGGAACTGTACGACCTGGCCGGCGACAGCGGCGCGCGCAACCTGCTCGATTCCTTCCTCGACAAGCGCGCCGAATGGTGGGCCGCAACCATGCCGCCGCTGTCGTCGGAAGACGCGCCGCTGCAATGGCTGGAGGAATTGTGTGGGCCCGACGCCGCGCGCGACGCACGACTGACCGTCTGGAGCGACGACGCACTGAAGGCGCGGCTGTACGAGGTTTCGTCCTTGCTTGGCAAGGGCACCGCAATCAACCAGAAGCGCGCGGTCGCCATCGAAACGCTGGTGAGCGGAGAAGCGTCGTCGGAGCAGTTCGCCGCCTTGTCGACGCAGTTCTATGACGACAACGGCAAACCGCGAAGCAACACCAAGACCAAGGATTTGAAGGCGGCATTGAGCAAGCACTACGGCGTCGACGAAGAGGTCGCCGTGTCGCTGTTCGACGAAGTGTTCGCGCTGACCGGCAACGAACTCCGGCTGTTGCAGCGACGCAGCGCCGAAGGCATTGTGCTCAGACTCAATCGCGCCCTGTTCACGGCCGGCCGCGCCTATCTCGACGCCTATCAGGAAGTGAAGGCCGAGCAGCGCGTATTCGATTTTGCCGATCTCGAATGGCACGCCTACCGCCTGCTCACCAACGAAGAAAGCGCGGCCTATCTGCAGAGCCGCCTCGACGCGCGCTACAAGCACATCCTGCTGGACGAATTCCAGGACACCAATCCGCTGCAATGGAGCATCGTGCGCGCCTGGTTGCGCGCCTACGGCGGCGATGCGGCGCAGCCGAGCGTGTTCGTGGTGGGCGATCCCAAACAATCGATTTACCGTTTCCGCCGCGCCGAGCCGCGCGTGTTCGCCGCCGCGCGCGCCTTGCTGGAAGAGCAGGGCGCGGCGGTCTTGCGCGCCAACCAGACACGCCGCAACGCCAGCGTCATCGTCGATGTGCTCAACACCAGTTTCAGCGGTCGCAATGAATTGTTCGCACCGCAGACCACGCTGGGCATGGACGGCGGCGCGGTGTGGCGCTTGCCGTTGGTGCAGGCGCCCGAGGCGGTTGAAGAGGACGCCTCCGACGCCGCTCCATCGGCACTGCGCAATCCGCTGATCACCCCGCGCGAGGAAGAAGACGATGCACGCCGGCGCGACGAAGGCCGCCAGGTGGCGCAGGCGATCCTGCTGGCGCGTCAGCGCATACAAGTGGGCGGGCGCTCGCTCAAATGGGGCGACGTCATGCTGCTGGTGAAGAAGCGCCGCCACCTGATCGCGTATGAAAGCGCATTGCGCGAGGCCGGTATTCCCTTTGTTTCCGACAAACGCGGCGGCCTGCTCGACTCGCTGGAGATTGCCGACCTGATCGCGCTGCTGACTTTCCTGATCACGCCCAATGACACGCGGGCGCTGGCCCATGTGCTGAAGAGCCCGATTATCGGCGCCACTGACGAGGACCTGATTGCGCTGGCGCAGCGCAGTGAATCCGACTGGTGGAAACGCGTGCTGGCCGCGCAGGAAGCCGGCGCAGGAACGGCGTCGGCCGCCATCGCACGCGCCGCGCGCTTGCTGGGGCAATGGCTGGAAGCCGCGCCGCATTATCCGGTGCACGATCTGCTCGATCGTATCCTGCACGAAGGCCAGCTGGCCGCGCGCTACGCCCAGGCCGTCGCGCCGTCCATGCGCAGCCAGGCGCTCGGCAATATCGAGGCCTTCGTCGAACTGGCGCTCAACCTCGACGCCGGCCGCTACCCCAGCCTGCCGAAATTCATCGACGCGCTGCGCGTCCTGCAGCGCCACGCCGAAAGCGATGCGCCCGACGAGGCCAGCATCGATGCCGCCGCCGACGCCGTGCGCATCCTCACCGTGCACAGCGCCAAGGGCCTGGAAGCGCCGGTGGTCGTGATGATGGACACCAACCACAGCGATCCCGCCAACGACAATATCGGCATCTTGTGCGACTGGCCGCAGGACGAAGACGCGCCGACGCATTTTTCCGCCTTCGGCCGCAAGAGCGAGCGCGGCACGGCGCGCGACCGCTGGTTCGACGCGGAAGAGCACTTCAAGATGCAGGAGGACTGGAACCTGCTCTACGTCGCGCTGACACGCGCCAAGCAACTGCTGATCGTCAGCGGCGTAGCCGGCACCAAGGGCGCGCTGGAAGGCGGCGTCCAGGAAGGCAGCTGGTACAGCCGACTGTTTGATCGCGCCGGTGAAGCGCAGGGCGTGGAACAGATAGCGCCGGCCGCGCAGGTCAACGACGCCGGACGGCAACGGGAGGAACATTTCACACTGCCGCTGTTCATCCCGACACCGTTGCCGGCGCCGGTCGTCGACGCGCCGGAGAGTTATAGCAACGACGCCATCGACGAAGGCGTGGCCTTGCACGCACTGCTCGAACGTGCGCTGCACGCGCGCACCTGGCCGGTTGCCTTGCCCGACGAAGCGACGATTGCACGCTGGCTGCCGTGTCCGCGTCCGCTGGCGGCGGTGATCCGCGCCCAGGCCGTCAACATGCTGGCGCAACCGGCGCTGGAGCGTTTCTTCAATCCCGCCCTGCATCGCCATGCGCGCGACGAAATGGAGATCGTTACAACCGACGGCGTATTGCGTTGCGACCGCGTGGTGGTGTTCGATGACGAAGTGTGGGTGCTCGATTACAAACGCAACCTGCTCGACAGCGAGCGCGCAGGGTACCAGGCGCAACTCGCGCGCTATCGCACAGCGCTGTTGTCAGTGTTTTCTGACAAGCAAATAAGGTCTGCGCTGATTACTGCCGACGGCCGGCTTTGGGAATAATGGCAACGCATTCGCCACTTAACCGCAAACAAAAGACGATCAGATCACAGGAAAAAATTTCGTTTAATATAAAAATGGTTTAACCTCGGGTTCCCTACCGCGGTTAATGTTCAGGAAGCTTTCAAGCAGCATCGCTTCATATCAATCATCAGTGCGTGTCCCACAGCATCGCCACGGAACAGGCGAAGCGCGCGCACCGTCAAAATAAAACTGTCAGGAGGAGCTATGCAGTGGACTCTTCCGTCTTTCGCCCTTGCACAACCGATCCAGTGGAACGCGTTGCTGCTGTTCGGCAGCTTGTTGCTGTTCGGGCTGATAGCCGGTCATATCGTGTCGAAGTCGCCATGGGTGCCGCGCATCACGGGTTATCTGATCGTCGGTTTCATCCTCGGTGGCGGCGGCCTGAACTGGCTGTCCGGCGACGTGCTGAGCGTGACCAATATCTTTGCCGACATTGCCGTCGCGCTGGTGGTGTATCAACTGGGCCGCTACGTCGACATCGGCTGGCTGCGCCGCGAAAAATGGTTGCTGGCCACCGTCGTCACGTCGGCCGTGCTGTGCTTCGTTTTCGTCAGCCTGGCCTTGCTGTGGTTCGGCACCTCCAACGTGCTGGCCCTGCTGGGCGGCGTATGGGCCATCGCCACCGCGCCGGCCGTGGTGCTGGTGGTGTTGCGCGACCTCAAGGCCGAAGGCCAGGTCACGCGTCGCCTGGCGACCATGACCGCGCTCAACAACTTCGTCGCCATCCTGGCCGCGTATGCCTTGCTGCCGGTGATTGCGCATGAGTCGGGGACGCCGCTGCTGACGCTGATTGAGCACACCGCGTATTCGCTGATCGGCTCGCTGGTGCTGGCTTACCTGACTTACTGGTTGATGATGCCGCTGGCGCGCCTGCTCGGTCGTCAGGGCAGCCGTCAGTTCGTGCTGGTGATTTCGGTCATCGCACTGGCTATCGGCGTGGCGCACGCGCTGCACTTGCCGGTGATGCTGACGATGCTGATCTTCGCCATCATGTCGAAGAACCTCGATCGCCAGTACGACCTGATGGAGTTGGAATTCGGCGTCGCCAACGAATTGTTCGTGGTGATGCTGTTCGTCACCGTGGGCGCTTCGATGCGTCTGGCGGACCTGAGCATGGTCGGCCTGTCGGTGCTGATCCTGATTGCGGCGCGGTTCGTGGCGATGGGTTGCGGTGTATTCCTGTTCGCCCGCTTTGCGCGCATGAACTGGAAACAGGCCGGCTTGCTCACGCTGGGCACCTTGCCGATGACCGAGGCGGGACTCGGCCTGATGCAGACGATTTCCAACCTGTACCCGCATACCACGTCGGACGTCGTGCCTTTGCTGGCGGGATGTCTGATCGTGCTGGAATTGTTTGGCCCTGTCGCCACGCAATTCGCCCTGATCAAATCTGGTGAAAGCGGCCGCGAATGACTACTACCACTCTCCAAGAAGAAGGACTGACGCACTTCCCGACGTCCAGTGCAGGCATCCTGCCGTTCACTTCCTCGACGCCGTTTACGATGGGCATCGAGCTTGAGCTGCAGCTGGTCAATCGCCGCAACTACAACCTCGCCAGCGACGCCGTCGACCTGCTGACCTGGATCGAACCGCGCGAACTGCAAAAGCAGATCAAGCTGGAAATGACGCAGGGGATGATCGAACTCAATTCCGGCATCCATACCCGCGTTGACGAGCTGATCGAAGAGCTGAAGGATTTGCGCGGCGCCCTCAACAACGGCGCGCAGTATCTCAACATCGACGTCTCCGGTGGCGGCGCACATCCGTTCCAGCACTGGAACGAGCAGCGCATCACGCCGAGCGAACGCTTCTTTCACCTGCACGAGAAGTACGGCTACCTGGCCAAGACCTTCACCGTGTTCGGCCAGCACATCCACATCGGCGTGGCCAACGGCGACGACGCGCTGTACCTGACGCATGCGTTTTCGCGCTTCGTGCCGCACTTCATCGCGCTGTCGGCGGCGTCGCCCTTCTACCAGGGCGCCGACACCAAATTCGACTCCTCGCGCAGCAACGTGGTGCGCGCGTTCCCGTTGTCGGGTACGGCGCCGGTACAGACAAAGTGGGCCGAGTTCGAGACTTACTATGACGAGCTGCTGCAGATGGGCATCGTCGCCAGCATGAAGGATTTCTACTGGGACATCCGCCCCAAGCCCGAATACGGCACCGTCGAAATCCGCGTGTGCGACACGCCGCTGACCATCGAGCACGCCGCCCACCTGGGCGCCTACGCGCAGCTGCTGGCGCGCTGGATCCTGACCGAGCGGCCATTCGTGATGCGCGACGATTTTTACCTGCTGTACCAGTACAACCGTTTCGAGGCCAGCCGCTTCGGATTGAACGGCATGCTGGCTTTGCATGGCGAGACGCCGGCGACTTCGAGTAAACTGCCGATCTTCGAGCATTTGCTGTTGCAATTGCAGTTGCTGCAACCGTATGTGCAAAACGAGGTCGAGGAATTGACCCTGAAACGCCTGCGCCACATGGCGCACAACCGTCTCAGCGACGCCGGCTGGTTGCGCCAGGCATTTGCCCAGCGCGGCTCGCTCAACGATATGATGCGTCTGTCGTCCGAACTGTGGATGGACCGGTCGCCGCCTTCTTATTTCCAATAATGCCGCCTGCTTTCGCCAGTGAAAGAGGCTGGTGAAAGCAAGCATGAATCAAACTTTCGATCTAGCAGTAATCGGCGCAGGCGCCGCCGGCATGATGTGCGCAGCCGTCGCCGGGCAGCGCGGCAAGTCGGTGGTGCTGATCGACCACGCGTCCAAGCTGGCCGAGAAGATCCGCATCTCCGGCGGCGGTCGTTGCAACTTCACTAATATCGGTGCGACGCCGCAGAACTTCCTCTCGCAAAATCCCCATTTCTGCAAAAGCGCCTTGTCGCGCTACACGCCGCAGGACTTCCTGACGCTGGTCAAGCGCTACCAGATCAGCTTCCATGAGAAGCACAAGGGCCAGTTGTTCTGCAATGACTCGTCCGAAGAGATCATCGCCATGCTCAAGGCCGAGTGCGACTCTGGCAATGTCGAGTGGCGCATGCCGTGCGGTGTGGCCTCGGTGGGCAAGGATGGGGAGCTGTTCCGGCTGGAGACCGATTCCGGCGAAATCCTGGCGCGTAACGTGGTGATCGCCACAGGCGGCTTGTCGATTCCCAAGATCGGCGCCACCGATTTTGCCTATCGCATCGCCAAGCAGTTCGACGTCAAGCTGGTCGAGACGCGTCCGGGGCTGGTGCCGCTGACCTTCGACGGCGCCAGCTGGCAGCCTTTCGTCGACCTGGCCGGCATTGCACTGGAAGTCGAGGTGGAGACCGGCGTCAAGAAAGAGCGCGGCTATTTTCTTGAAGACTTGTTGTTTACCCATCGCGGCCTGTCCGGCCCGGCGATCCTGCAGATTTCCAGCTTCTGGCAGCAGGGCGCCTCGCTGACGCTGAACCTGCTGCCGCAGATCGACGTCGCCGACACCCTCATCGAAGGCAAGACCACGCTCAAGAAGAACCTCGGCAACCTGCTGGGGCAATGGCTGCCGGCGCGGCTGGCCGACGGCTTGCTCAAGGCCAACGGTTTCGACGGCACGGCGCGCATTGCCGACATGCCGGACAAG
>Ga0105240_10015588_pt1 | contig 10327 bp, 7 predicted proteins | sample KBSC54metaG_FD_80426 | JGI IMG/M metagenome (GOLD analysis project Ga0105240, IMG submission 80426) | Corn rhizosphere microbial communities from Kellogg Biological Station, Michigan, USA - KBS C5-4 metaG | ecosystem: Host-associated > Plants > Roots > Rhizosphere > Soil | place: Michigan, USA... | reverse complement strand
TTTCCCTGCGCATCGGCCAGCGGCATCGTGCGCACGAGGAACCAGCGATACTCGCCGTCGGCGCCGCGCAGGCGCATTTCATCCTCGGCCGATTCGCCGGCAGCCATGTTCACCGCCCATTTTTCCATGATTCCCGGAAGGTCTTCCGGATGGACGATGCCGGTCGCTTTTTCGAGCGCCTCGTCCGGGGAGAAGCCCGTATATTTCAGCCAGCGCTGATTGACGAAATCGACGGTTCCGTCAGGCAACAGGCTCCAGGCCATCGTCGGAATGGTGTCGATGACCAGCCGGAGGTGATCCTCGGCGTGCTTGCGCTCGGTGATGTCCTCGGCGATTCCGGCGACGCGGTACAGCTTTCCCGATTGATCCCTGACCGGGAAGCCGCGGTCGCGGATCCAGCGCACGGATCCATCGGGCCGGACGACGCGGAACTCGGTCTCGAAACCGGTCTCCCGCTGCTCCTCCACGATCCTGGCCACGCGCTCGCGATCGTCGCCATGGATCGCGTCGAGGAACGAACGCGGCGAACGGCGCAGGCTTTCCAGCGACCGCCCAAAGATCCGCTCGTAGGCGGGGCTCACGTAGAGCACTTCGTCGATGCGCGGCGTGGCCATCCAGAAAATCTGCCACATGTTCCCGGTGATCTGGCGAAATCGCTCTTCGCTCTCGCGCAGCGCCTCGGCCGCGCCGCGTTGCGCGGCGCACAGCAGCACGATGAACAGCGCCGTCACCGCGGCAACGGCCAGCCGCGGAAGGTCGGCGGGAATTCCGAACGCATACATCGGCGGCAGCAGGAAGAACTCGAAGGCCGTCAGGGAAAGCCCGACCGCCAGGAGGCCCGGCCCGACGCCTCCGAACAGCGCAGTGAACAGGATCGCGCAAAGAAACGCGTTGTAAGGCTCCCATCCGTACTTGATCTGCAGCAGCCGCGCAATCAGCAGCGCCAGGGCCACCGACAGGACGGCCACCGCATAGTTGAGCGACGCAGGATGCGTGCGCCAGGCAAGCGAATGCAGCTTCGGCATGTTGGGCTCCCCGCTATTCGAGCGACGTCAATCCCTGCTGAATCGCGAACTTGACCAGCGCGGCGACATTGTCGAGCCCGAGCTTTTCCATCACCCGCTCGCGGTATGTCTCCACCGTCTTGCGCGACAGCGACAGGTTTTCGGCAATTTCAACGATCGGGCGTCCTTCGGCGATCATCTGCAGCACCTCGCGCTCGCGCGCGCTCAGCCGCGCCAGCGGATCCTCCGGCGCTTCGGACACGATACGCTCGATCAGGTCGTCGGCGTGCAGCTTGCTCAGGTAGCGGCGCCCGGAATGCACGGTGCGGATGGCGTCCAGCAATTCGTCGGCGAGCGAGCTCTTGACGACATAACCTCTTGCCCCGGCCTGCAGCGCACGGTACACATGCACCGAGTTCGAATGCATCGACAGGATGACGATCCGGATGTGCGGGCTCCTCCGGGTGATCTTCCGGGCCGCCTCGGTTCCGTTCATCAGCGGCATGCCGTTGTCCATCACGACCACGTCCGGTTGCGTCTCCTGCACGCAGCGCACGGCATCACGTCCGTCGATGGCCAGGCCCACGACTTCCATGTCGGGTTGGGCTGCAATGAGCGCGCGCAAGCCCTCGGCGACCACCCGATGGTCGTCGGCTATCACCACCTTGATCGTCATGCCGGAATTCTCGCCGAAAGCCCGATTCTTGCCCAATGCGTTTCGATGTCAAGCAGCAAATCCGCGAATTGCCGCATGTGCCAGATCATGCCGAAAGTCCGGAATTCCCGGATATCAATTGTCGGGAAAGGGCTACAGCGCGTGCGCCGCGTCTCTGATTAGATCGCTACCGTATACTCGACATGACAACAGTTGCGGCCGCCCGGCACGCAGCGGGCGGGGACATGGGCAACAAGCTGCGCGCATTGCTTCTGGAAGACGTGCCTGAGGACGCCGAACTGGTCGTGGCCGCGTTGCGCCATGCCGGCTTCGACCCGGAATGGCTGCGCGTCGATCGGGAGGCCGCGTTCCGCGACGCGCTGGAGCAAGGTCCCGATATCGTGCTGTGCGACTTCAACCTGCCCGGCTATGGCGGATTCGGAGCGCTCGCTGCCGTCAGGGCGCACGACCACGACATCCCGGTGATCATGGTGACCGGCACGCTCGGCGACGAGATCGCAGCCGAGTGCATCCGGCGCGGCGCGTACGACTACATACTCAAGGACCATCTTTCCCGCCTGGGCCCCGCGGTATTCCAGGCGCTCGAGCGGCGGCGGCTCATCGCCGAGCGCAAGCTTGCGGCAAAAGAGCTCCTGGAAAGCGAAACGGCGCTGCGCCGCGCGCAACTGATGGCCGGGCTCACGCACGTGGTCACGGGGCCCGACGGCGCGTTCGAACGCTGGCCCGAGACGATGCCGCAGATGATCGGAGTGGATCCGGCCGACATGATCAGGAGCACGCGGGAGTGGCTCGACATCATTCATCCGGAAGATCGGGCGCTGTTTCGCGCCAAGGCCATCGAGGCCGGTGCCACGCACATGCGGATGGACTTCGAATACCGGTTGCGGCGCGCCGACGGCATATGGCTGCACGTGCGCCAGGTGATGGAGCCGCTGGAGGCGCGCACCGGGCCCGGCGATCGCGTGCGCTGGTTCAACACGATCCAGGACATCACCGCGCAGAAGCTGGCGGAATCCAGGATCCGGCGGCTGAACCGCGTGTATTCGGTGCTCTCCGGCATCAATGCGCTGATCGTGCGCGTGAAGAGCCGCGAAGAGCTGTTCGGCGAAGCCTGCCGGATCGCGGTCGATGCCGGCCAGTTCGTGATGGCATGGCTGGGAATCGTCGACCGGAGCGCGATGCGGATCGTGCCGATTGCCTCGGCGGGGGTCGAGGCGGAATTCCTCGAAATGATCCGGGACCGTTTTTCGCTGCGCGAAGATGCGCCGCTCGGCAACACGATGAGCGCACGGGCGGTCAGGGAGAAGCGAGCCTTCGTGTCGAAGGACATGCCACGCGATCCGGGAATCCTGTTCGCGGAGGAGCGCAGCCGGCGCGGAATCGCCTCGATGGCCATCCTGCCGCTGCTGATCGCGGACGAGGCAGTCGGCGTGCTCGCGTTGTATGCGAGCGAGGCCGGATACTTCGATGAAGACGAGCTGAAGCTGCTGAAAGAGCTGGCCGGGGACATCTCGTTCGCCATCGATCACATCGACCGGCGGGAGCGCCTCGACTACCTCGCCTACTACGATGTGCTGACCGGGCTGGCGAATCGCAGCCTGTTCCTGGAGCGCACCGCGCAGTTCCTGCGCAGCGCCGCCGGCGGCGGCCACCGGCTCGCCTTGTACCTGATCGACCTGGAGCGATTCCAGCAGGTCAACGACAGCCTGGGGCATCCAGCAGGCGATGCACTGCTGCGGCAGGTCGCGCAATGGCTTACGCGCAGGGCGGGCGATGTCAACCTGGTCGCGCGCATCGGGGCTGACCAGTTCGCCGCGGTGCTGCCGAGCGTGAGGCATGACGGCGACGTCGCGCGCCTGCTCGAGAAGACGCTCGATGCATTCGTCGAGCATCCGTTTCCCCTTGACGATTCGCTGCTGCGAATCGGATTCAAGGCCGGGATTGCGCTGTTCCCCGACGACGGGGCCGACGCCGACACGCTGCTCAAGCATGCGGGGGCCGCGCTGAAGAAGGCGAAGGCCAGCGGCGAGCGCTATCTGTTCTACACGCAGAAAATGACCGAGGCGATGGCCGGCAAGATGGCGCTGGAAGGTCAGCTGCGCCGGGCGCTGGAGCACGGCGAGTTCGTGCTCCACTATCAGCCGAAAATAAACATCGACGGCGGCAAGCTTACCGGCGCAGAGGCGCTGCTGCGGTGGGACGATCCGCAGTCGGGGCTGGTGCTGCCAGGCCGCATCATCGCGACGCTGGAAGAGACCGGGTTGATTCATCCGGTGGGACGCTGGGCGTTGCATCAGGCGATTGCCGATTACCTGCGCTGGCGTGACGCGGGATTGGCTGCGGTGCGCATCGCAGTGAACGTGTCGCCGATGCAATTGCGCCATCGGCGCTTCGTCGACGAAATCGAGCAGGCCATCAGCGTCGATCCGGATGCGGCAGCCGGTTTGGAGCTGGAGATCACCGAAGGCATGATCATGGAGGACGTCAGGCACAGCATCGCGACGCTGCGGGCAATCCGCGCGATGGGTGTCACCGTCGCGATCGACGACTTCGGCACCGGCTTTTCGTCGCTCAGCTATTTGTCCAGGCTGCCGGTGGATACGCTGAAGATCGACCGCTCGTTCGTCAGCGACATGACGGGCGGGCCCGATGGCTGGGCGCTGGTGTCGACGATCATCAACCTGGCCAATGCGCTGAAGCTCAACGTGGTGGCCGAGGGCGTCGAAACCGAAGAGCAGTCGCGTCTGTTGCGGCTGCTGAAATGCAACGAAATGCAGGGCTTCCTGTTCAGCCAGCCGGTGCCGGCGAAGATCTCCGAAGACAGATTCCTCAGGCCGGCTGAAAGTCCCTGACTGGCGGCTGCCGCTACTTCGCCAGGATCCAGGCCGCGATTTGCGGGACGACTTCGCGCTCGATTCCGTTGAAACCGTGATACGCGAATGCTTCACACGGATCGCCACTGCTTTCGCCGCCTTTGAACGACAGCAGCTGACGCTTCGGAGCGCCGCCCAGCTTGCTCATCAGCGCCGGCACGACCGAGAACGCACAGTTCGAACAACCATCCTGCTCGTGATGAACGACGAGCACCGGCACGTGAATGTTCGACAACGGCATGTCCGGCACCGGACGACCCCTGTTGTCGGTGAGGATCGTCGACGTCAGGACGATGCCGTCGGGTCCTGCGGGGCCATGAAGCTCCGTGGCCAGGTAAGCCACAGACTGGGTGCCTCGGCTCGTTCCCACCAGCCAAACCGGAACCTTGACCGTTTCGCGCAGCCACCCGATGACGGCCTTGATGTCGGCAGCATGCTCTGGCCGTTGGCGAAAGCCTTGCAGGAACGGCGGGCTCTGTCGATCCGAAGGCGCATCGACGACCGCGACGAACAGTCCCTGGTCCGCGAACAACTGGCGTGTGCGTACCAGGAAATTCCCCTCGCCCCACTTCATCGAGCCGTTCGGGTATATCTGCAAGCCGCCATGCCCGCCGGCGAACAGCACCACGGCGGCTTTGGGATCGGGCGGTGAATGCACGAGCAACCGTTCTGTGACCCCTGGCCGGGTCGGGATGTCGACAATCTTCGGGGTGGTCTCTGCGTACGCCGGAAGCAAGGTGGTGAAGAACAGGGCACCGGCCAGCGCCATCATTTTGCCGATGCAGTGTTTGAAAAGCGGCATGGATGCGATTGGGTTCATTTCACGTTGGGCAGTGGACAATGGAATGCGCGCATTTCGATTCGCGTGAACTTATGGACAGGACATCAGCTGCCCGGTTGCAGCTCATGCTCGCTTGCCATGAATCGCTCGCCGTCGGATGCCTCGATTTCGTATTGCACGATCTTCCCGGAAGCATAGCCCTCCGCGACTTTTCCGCTCCGGCCTTTGAAGAGGACGCGCTGGCCTCTGGCGAAGCGAAAGACCGACTTCGCGTCGAAATCGTCCAGCGTATGCAGACCGGCGAGCCAATGAATCCGGAATGGCCCGACACCGTGCACCTGGACGATGGCCCCTGTTCGCGAATAACCGAACATCGTGCTGCCCTTTGGAGCGAACGCATAGCTGCCCGCCTTCAACTCCTGAAGCATCTCAGGCTTGTAATCGTCGCCCACCGCAAAGTACCAGGTGCCTTCAACGACGGTAATGTGTTCATCGACGGGATGAGAGTGCGGCGGAATGACTCCTCCGGGCAGTTCGCGGATACGCATGACAAACGGTTCACCTTCGACCTCGGGATCGCCATAGAGGATTTCGACATCGCCTGTCATCGACTTCAACGGGATGATCCGGTACTCGCGGAGACCTTTTCCAGGATCTGCTCGGGAGATGCCCGAGGCGGCGGCCATCGGGGGACTCGAAGTGGGGGAAGTCATGCAGCCGGCCATCGCGGCGAGTGACAAGACCGAAACTGCCTGGAATCGGCTGTGCATGGTGGGCCTTTCTGCCTCGGGCACTTTGCGAGGTGCTGTAATAACTCAGCTGGTCGCCAAACATCAAGTCCGTGAAGCGCCTTATCGTCGCCATCATATCTACCAATAAGTCACCACCATCTTCGTCGCCAGCAGATACAACAGGCAGGCGAACACGCGCCGCAGCGTATTCACCGGCAGCTTGTGCGCATAGCGCGCGCCCATCGGCGCGGTGACGATGCTGCCGGCGACCAGCAGCGCCAGCGCGGGCAGATAGATGAAGCCGATACTCCACGACGGCAGCGCCGCGACATGCCAGCCTGAAATGATGTAGCCGACCGTGCCGATGATCGCCACCGGAATGCCGATCGCGGCGCCGGTGCCGATCGCCGTATGCATGCGCAAGCCGCAATACAGCATGAACGGCACGGTGAGGAACGTGCCGCCGGCCGAGACCAGTCCCGAGATCACGCCGATGATCGTGCCGACGCCGAACACCACCGGCGCGCCTGGCATCGTTGCGTGCGCCGCGGGCTTGCGTCCGATGAGGATCTGCGTAGCACCCGCATACACGATTACGGCGAACGCGAGCGCCAGGGTTCGCTGCGCGATCCAGCCGGTCGCGACCGTCGAGATCAGCGCGCCCAGCAGCATCCCGGGCACCATCCGCTTGACGATCTGCCAGTCGACTGCGCCGTGCCGGTGATGCTCGCGGACGCTGGCGCTCGAGGTGAACACGATCGACGCCATCGCGGTGCCGAGCGCCAGATGCACCGAGTGGTCCGGTGCGAACGACTGGGCGGCGAACATCGCGGCAAGCACCGGCACCAGCGTCATTCCGCCGCCGATGCCGAGCAGCCCTGCGAGAAAACCAACGAGCGCGCCGGTGGCGGCGTATGCGGGAAGCCAGATCACTATATCGGGAGGAAGGGACGATGACGGCGACGCCAATTATCCGCTAACATCGCGCCGCACCCGAAGCGCGACAGCCGCAACGACGCGGGTTATCATCGTTTCGGGCGCGAAAGCGGCGTCCGGGGCCCACAACATCGTCGCGCCGGACGGAACGCCGGCAGCGATTCTCCAGGAGGTATCGATGAGGCAGTCTGCAATTCTTCGCGGTCTTTTCGCGGCGCTCACGGTCGCGATCGCCGTCACGCTCACGTTGCTGCCGATGCAATCGATCGCGCAGGACACGCTGAAGCTGGCAACGGGCCAACGCGGCAACTGGGACACGTCGATCGGCGAAGTCGGCCAGCGCGCCGGCATCTTCAAGAAGCACGGGATCGTCCTCGAGATCCTGTATACGCAGGGGGCGGGCGAGACGCAGCAGGCGGTGCTCTCCGGCAGCGTCGACATCGGCGTGGCCACCGGCATCATGGGCGCGCTGTCCGCATTCTCGAAAGGCGCGCCGATCCGGATCATCGGCGCGGAGACCACCGGCGCCGGCGACCTCTACTGGTACGTGCCGTCGACCTCGCCGATCAAGTCGCTGAAGGACACCGAAGGCAAGACGATCGCCTACTCGACCAACGGCTCGTCGACGCACGGCATCGTCACCGCATTCATGAAGCAGTACGACCTGAAGGCGAAGCCGACTGCGACGGGCGGCCCCGCGCCGACTCTGACGCAGGTGATGTCCGGCCAGATCGACGTCGGCTGGTCCGCCCCGCCGTTCGGATTGCAGCAACTCGACGAAGGCAAGATCCGCGTCATCGCCAGCGGCAACGACGCCGCCGCGTTCAAGGGACAGACGGTGCGGCTCCTCGTCGCGACGGCGCCGACATTGCAGAGCAAGAAGGCGATCATCGAGCGCTTCATGAAGGCGTATCGCGAGACGATCGACTACATGTATTCGAACGATCCGGCGGCGATGAAGATCTATGCGGATTTCGTCGGCATTCCACTGGCGCTCGCCAAGCGGACGCGCGACGATTTCTTCCCGAAGCCCTCGCTCGACCCGGACCGGATCATCGGGCTCGACACCATCGTCAAGGATGCGGTCGACCTCAAGTTCACCGCGGCGCCGCTGACGAAGCAACAACTGGATACGCTGATCCAGATCCCGCCACGGCAATAAGCTGTCATCCCGGCAACAACCGGAATCCAGTGCCGTCCGACCGCGACCGGATTCCCACCAGGCTTGAAGCGAAACGAGCTGCCATGAACGATTCTGGGTCCCGGCCTTCGCCGGGACGACAGTCTGTTGAAATACCTGCCGGCCACCTGCCTGCATCACCGCAATTCGGCAGCGACGTCGTAGCCGAGGCGCTGCGCGCGACCGGCGTTCGCTACATCGCGCTCAATCCGGGCGCGAGCTTTCGCGGCCTGCACGACAGCCTCGTCAATTTCCTCGGCAACAGCGATCCGCAGATGCTGCTCTGCCTGCACGAAGAGCACGCGGTGGCGATCGCGCAGGGCTACGCGAAAGTCACCGGCCGGCCGATGGCAGTCGCTGTCCACTCGAACGTCGGCCTCTTCCACGCGACGATGGCGATCTTCAACGCATGGTGCGACCGGATGCCGGTAATCATCCTCGGCGCGACCGGACCGGTCGATGCGATGAAGCGCCGGCCGTGGATCGACTGGATCCATACCGCGCGCGACCAGGGCGCGGTGATCCGCGGCTACGTGAAATGGGACGACCAGCCGGCATCGCCCGGCGCCGCGCGCGAGGCGGTGCTGCGCGGGCACTGGCTCGCGTCGACGCAGCCGCAGGGTCCGGTCTACATCAACCTCGACGCGGAGATGCAGGAGTCGAAGCTGCCGGCGGCGCTGCCGCCGATCGATGCGTCGCGCTATCTGTCGCCTGTCGCATCGGCGCCCGCTCCTCATGACATTGCGCGCGCCGCGACGATGCTGCGCGAAGCGAAGCGGCCGCTGATCATGGTCGGCCGCATGTCGCGCGACGTCCAAGCGTGGAATGCGCGCGTGGTACTTGCCGAGACATTGAACGCGCGCGTGGTCACGGACCTCAAAGTCGGCGCCGGCTTTCCGACGTGGCATCGGCTGCACGTCGATGCGCCGGGCGTGATGCTGCGGCCCGGTGTCAGCGCCGCCATCGCCGAAGCCGACGCGATCCTCAGCCTCGATTACGTCGACCTGGCCGGCATCCTGAAGGCGTCGTGCAACGGCGAATGCGCGGCGAAGGTGATCCAGGTATCGCTCGACCAAGGATTGCACGGCGGCTGGAGCATGGACTACCAGGGCCACCCGCCGGTTGACTGCTTCATCGCGGCGACGCCGGATGCGACGGTGCCCGCGCTCCTGGAAGCCTGTCGTTCCCGCGAAGGCGGGAACCCAGTGTCGTTCGGCACTGCGACACTGGGTCCCCGTTTGCACGGGGACGACAACTTTCACAGGTTCACTCCCGCTCCAATGCCCGCCGGTTGCATCGGCGTCGACGATCTCGCGCTCGCGTTGCGCGCGGCGCTCGGCTCACGGCCGGTGTCGCTGTCGCACCTGCCCTTGTCGTGGGACGGTGGATGCTGGCCGTTCGAACATCCGCTCGATTTCCTGGGATCCGACGGCGGCGGCGGAATCGGCGCCGGTCCCGGCATCGCGGTGGGCGCGGCACTTGCGCTGTGCGATGCCGGATCCGGTCGGCTGCCGATCGCAATCTGCGGCGACGGTGACTTCCTGATGGGCGCGACCGCGCTGTGGACTGCCGTCCACTATGCAATCCCGCTGCTGATCGTCGTCGCCAACAATCGCTCGTTCTACAACGACGAAGTCCATCAGGAGCGCGTGGCGCGGATGCGCGAGCGTCCGGTCGAGAACAAATGGATCGGCCAGCGAATCGCCGAGCCCGACATCGACTTCGCTGCCATTGCCCGCGCGCAGGGCGCGCTCGGATGGGGACCGGTTTCGACCAGCGATGCGATGGCGAGCGCCTTCGCCGAAGCGATCGACGCCGTGGCGGCAGGCAGCGTCGCGGTGGTCGAAGTGCGCGTGACGCCTGCCGAAACCGGAATGCCCGCGACACCTCCGCACAGCAAGCGCGACCGCGGATGACCCGATGACGTCGCTCCCGGCGGTACTGGAGGCCCGCCATCTGGCGAAACAGTTTCCGACTGCCGAAGGCACCGTCGTCGCGGTCGACGATTTTTCGTTCACCGTCGCCACCGGCGAGTTCGTGTCGATCATCGGACCGTCCGGTTGCGGCAAGTCGACCGTGTTCAACATCATCGGCGGCCTGCTCGGCGACTACGAAGGCCAGGTGCTCGTCGACGGCGACGACGTCT
>Ga0105240_10015579_pt1 | contig 10330 bp, 8 predicted proteins | sample KBSC54metaG_FD_80426 | JGI IMG/M metagenome (GOLD analysis project Ga0105240, IMG submission 80426) | Corn rhizosphere microbial communities from Kellogg Biological Station, Michigan, USA - KBS C5-4 metaG | ecosystem: Host-associated > Plants > Roots > Rhizosphere > Soil | place: Michigan, USA... | reverse complement strand
CCAGTACGGGCTCGACTATCGCGAGCTCGCCGCCTGGAACGGCATCACGAACCTCGCGCGCCTGTCCGTGGGCCAGGTCCTGGTGCTGGCGCCGCCGCCCGCGATGGCCGGAACGCCCGCGGCGCCGCTCGGCACCGCACCCCTCGCCCCGGGGCCCGGAGCGCCCATCGCGACCCCCCTCGTCTCCGCGGGCCCTCCCATCGAGGCGCGCCCGCTCGCCAACACGCCCACCGTGAAGGTCGAGCCGCGCGGGCAGAAGGTGCCGTACTCGGACAAGGCGATCGCGCAATTTTCCACGCCGGATTCCGGCCCCGCGGTTCCGGGCGGTCCCGCCGGGGTTCCGCCCGCGGCCGTGCCCGCGCCCACGCCGCTCGTGCCGGCCGTCCCCGAGCCCGCGAAGTCCGGGACGCAGAAGGAGGACATCGACTGGATGTGGCCCGTGAAGGGCAAGGTGATCGCGCCCTTCGCGGAGGCGACCAAGGGCATGGACATCGCGGGCAAGCGCGGCTCGCCGGTCGTCGCCGCCGCCGCCGGGCGCGTGATCTACGCGGACGCGGGCCTGCGCGGCTACGGGAAGCTCGTGATCATCCGGCACAACGACACGTGGCTCTCCGCGTACGCGCACAACGACAACATCCTGGTGAAGGAGCAGCAGGAAGTGAAGAAGGGCCAGAAGATCGCGGAGATGGGCTCCACGGACGCGGACCAGGTGGAGCTCCACTTCGAGATCCGGCGGCAGGGAAAGCCGGTCGACCCGGCGAAGGTCCTACCCCCGATGTAGCGCGGCGGCGAGGCGCGCGGTGAGCGTCGCGAGCGCCTCGTCCCAGTCGCCGTCGGCGCGCTGGCGATAGACGGCCGCCTCCGGAAACCACGGCGAGCGCTCTCCCGCCACGCCCCAGCGCCACTCCGGCGGCTGGGGCACCAGCAGGTCGACCGGCCCGCCCACGCCCGCGCGAAGATGCACGTTGGCGTTGCTCACGGCCACGTAGCGGTCGCAGCAGGCGAGGAGGGCCAGCATGTCCTCCAGCGCGTCGTTCGCCCCGCCGAGATCGTGCAAGGGCGCGCCGAGCGCCTCCGCGATCCGCCCGTATTCCCCCTCGCGGGGAAGGCGCTGGACGCCGATCCAGGTCGCCGGCAGGCCCCGCAGCGCCTGCCCGAGTTTTTCGAGGGGCGCTTGCTTCACCTGCGTGCGCGAGGGGCCCGCGGAGGCGATGCCGCCGCGCCACGTGAGCGCGACCCACGGGCGCGGCCCCAGGGCCTCCAGGGACGCGCGGACGCGGGCCGTGCGGTCCCCGCGCGGGGCGAGGGCGAGCGGCGGCGGAAACCGCGCGGCATCGTGGGCCGCGAGGAGCCAGGGCAGGTCGCCGATGGGGATCGCTTCGAGGCCGGGCGCCGGCGCTGCGTCGACGTCGAGGCCCAGCGGGAAATGACCCGTGCGGGCGAGCATGCCGTGCAGCCGCGCATCGCCCCGGAACGCGAGGCGCGCGCCGCGCGCGGCGAGCTCGGGGGCGAAGCGCAGGAAGAAGAGCACGTCGCCCAGGCCCTGCTCGGCGATGAGCGCCATCGAGCGACCCGCAAGCGAGGCCGGCAACGGGCGCGCCGCGGGATCGGGCGGCGTGCGCGAAAGGCCCTGGGCGAGGAGGCGCCAGCGGTACTCCCCCCAGCCTTCCGCGTAGCGGCCGAGGGCGAGGAGAGCGCGGCCGAGGTTCTGCCGCGCGGGCGCGAATGCCGGCTGCGCCGCGATCCCGGCGCGATAGGCGTCCACCGCGGCGTCGAACCGCCCCGCGGCTTCGAGGGCGAGGCCCAGGTTGTTGTGCGCCTCGAACCAGCGCGGGTCGACCTCGAGCGTCCGCCGGAAGCAGGCGATCGCCTCGTCCACGCGCCCCGTGTCGCGGAGGAGCAGGCCCAGGTTGTTGTGGAAGTCCGGGATCGACGCATCCGTCGCGAGCGCCGCGCGCATTCGCTCCTCCGCGGTGCCGACATCGCCCCGTTGCCACGCCGCGAGCCCGAGGTAGTGCGTGGCGATGGGATGCCCGGGCTCGCGCGCGAGCACCTCGCGATAGATCCGCTCCGCCTCGTCGATGCGGCCCTGCTGGTGGGCCATGAGCGCATTCGGGATGAGGGCGTCGGGAGCCGGCGCCGCCGCGGCGAGCTTCCCGTGGCACTCCTTGTAGCGACGTCCGCTGCCGCAAGGGCAGGGGTCGTTTCGCCGGATGGGCGGGGAAGCGGCCGGGGGAGCGCTCACGCCGGCTCGAAGCGCCGCACCCGCGCGCGCAGCTCGCGCAGCTCCTCGCGCGAGGCGCCGCCTCCGTATCGGGCCGCCACATAGCGGCGCGTGATCTCCTCCGCGTCCGCGGCCCACGGCGGCTTCCGGGCCCGCACCCGGGCGAGGAAATCGAGCGGGCCTTCGTGCGCCGCGCGCTCGAGGCCCGCGCGGGCGAGCTTCGCGCAGTAACGGTTCCACGCCGCGAGCGAGGGCTCGGTGCGCCGCGGCCGCTCGCGCACGAGGAGGCCCAGGGTCACGGCGGCGCCGATCGCGAAGGTGGCGATCACCAGCCAGAAGCCGAGCGTCCGCCAGTCGATCGAGGGGTAGCCCAGCCGCGCGAAGAAGTCGCGCTGCCGCGTCTGGTCGTAGCCCACGACCCACTGGTCCCACCGCCCGTTCAGGACCTGCCAGCCGAACCGCAGCCCCGCGAGGACCCCCAGGCGGTCCGAGGCGATGAGGTTCGGGATGACGCCGATGGGCCCCAGCGCGGCGTTGACGCCCTGTTCGACCCGCAGCGGCGACACGGCGGCGGTGGGATCGACCCGCAGCCAGCCCTCTCCCGGGATCCAGATCTCGGTCCAGGCGTGCGCGTCGGACTGGCGCACGATCAGCTCGTTGTCGATCGGGTTTACTTCCCCGCCCTGGTAGCCGGTCACCACCCGTGCCGGAATGCCCGCGGCGCGCATGAGGAGCGCGAAGCTTCCCGCGTAGTGCTCGCAGAAGCCGCGCTTGGTGTTGAAGAGGAAATCGTCGTACGGGTCGCGTGGGTCGAGCTCCGGCGGCTCGAGCGTGTAGGCGAAGTCGCGATTGAAGAACTGGGCCGCGAGCGCCACGATCGCCCGCGGGTCGCCGCCTGCCTTCGCCGCCCACGAGCGGCCGAGCGCGACCGCGCGCGGGTTGCGGTCCGGATCGTACCGGCTCGCGACGCTCAAGACCGCGGGATCCTCGTGCGCGCCGTAGCGGTAATCGAGCCAGGACGTCATCTCGTAGCGCCGCTTCTCGTCCACCGGCCGGCGCGAGAAGACCTGGAGGTCGTGCGTGAGGATCGCCTCCGGGGGTGCGGCGGCGGGCACGTCCAGGGCGAAGAATGCGTTGATCGAATTCGGCTCGACGATCACCTCGTAGCGGGTCGGCCGCCCCGTGCGGGCGTAGTCGAGCGGGCCGGCCGGCGTGGGCCGGCGCGCCCGCCACGTGCTTCCGTCGAGGACCGGCAGCACGGGCCCCCGCCAGTAGAGGAGCGAGTAAGGCGGGCGGTCGCCGTCGAAGCGCACGCGGAAGGCGATCGCGTCCGACTTGATGAGCTCGGAGATCTTGCCCGGCGACATCGTGTCCGAGAGTCCGGTCTGCCCGGAGCGCACGTCGCGGGGGAGCGCCCAGAGCGGACCCTGCACGCGCGGAAAGAGGAGGAAGAACGCCGCCATGAGCGGCAGCGCCTGGACGAGGAGCGCCGCCGCGGGGCGCAGGCGCTCCGCGATGCCGGGCGAGCGCCCCACGCGGTTGAATCCGATGAGCGTCCCCGTGAAGATCCACACGCACGCGAGGAGGTAGAAGCCCAGGGGGATCGCCTGCGAGAAGAGGAAGTTCGTGAGGACGAGGAAGAAGCCCAGGTAGATCGCGAGCGTCACCTCGCGCTGGGTGCGCATCTCGAGGAGCTTCAACGCCGCCATCACGACGAGGAGGGTCACCCCGCCCTCGCGTCCCGTGATCCGGCCGAACTGGAGCCACGTGCCCACGGTCGCCGCGATCGTGATCGCCGCGACCATGAGCCGCGGCGGGAAGTGGATCGCGTTCCACGAGATCCACGCGCGCCAGCCGACCACCACGAGGAAGAAGATGGCCACCCAGTACGGGAGGCGGAAGAGGTGCGGCGCCACCACGAACGCCATCGAGGCGAGGAGCCAGAGGACGTTGCGCACGTCCAGGTGGGGGGAGTACGAGGGGCTCGCGATGGCGTTCATGCGCCCTCCTCGAAGAGGGCGAGCGCCTCGAGGCAGCGCGCGCGATGCGCCTCGCCGCGGTCGGCCTCGATCCGCCGGGCCGGGAGGCGCAGCCCGTAGGCCTGACCGAACCCGTCGGCCTGGAGGACCCAGTGCGCGAGGATCGCGAGCCGGCCCTCGACGTCCGGGGCGCGCGCGTCCGCCCAGTCGAGCCAGAGCTCGCTCGAGGCCATCGCGCTGAATTCCTTGGTGAGGAGGCCCTGCCCCCGGGCGAGCGCCTTCCACGCGATCATCCGCGGCGAGTCGCCCGCGCGGTACGAGCGGAGCATGTTGAATTCCTCGTCACCCGGCACCGGGATGCCTTCCCGGCTCTCCTCCCGGCCTTCCTGCGGCGGCACGCCCGCGGAGGTGTCGGGCCGCGGATACACGATCACGGCGAGGTCGAAGTCGACGTAGGACCAGGCGTGGAAGAGCCCCAGCGGGTAGCGCGTGAAGATTTCGAGCCGCCCGCAGCGCACGACGCCGCGGCGGCGCGCCTGCAGGGGAAGGGCCATCGCCGCCGGCTCTCCGGTGCCCACGTCCGCGTACACCGGGTCCTCCCCGTGCCGGCGAAGCCCGATCGCGAAGCGCGTGAGCGAGGGCGATTCCACGGAGACGCCGAAGGCCGCCGTCTCCTCGGCGAAGACCGGGTCGCACCGGCCGGGGCGAAGCCGCAGGTGGGCGAGGTTCCTCCACGTGTGGAGCATCGCGACCCCGGCCATGCTCGCGAGGAGGAACGTGAGGAGGAACCCCAGCGAGAGGTTGTAGTTGATCGAGGCGAGGAGGAGCAGGACCAGGGTGAGCCCGAACCCGTAGCCCTGGCGCGTGGGAAGGATGAAGATCCGGCGCTGGACGAGCGTCACCGGCGGGACTTCCGGCGATGCGACGCGGAAGATCCAGTCCGAGACGTGCTGCCTCAGGTCGGCGAACACGGGCGGCGCCGCGCGCTCAGGGAATCGCGACGGCGGCGATCAGCTCGCGGGGCGCGTCGAAGCCGCTCTTCACCGCTTCCGAGTTGCCGTGGAGCCGGTGGCCCACCACCGCGGGGAGCGTCGCCTGCACGTCCTCCGGCAGCACCTGGCGGCGCCCTTCCATGAGCGCCCAGGCCTGGGCCGCCCGCAGGATCGCCACGCCGGCGCGCGGGGAGAGTCCCTGGGCGAAGCGGGGCGAGTGGCGCGTGTGGTGGATGAGCGCCTGGACGTAATCCAGGAGCGCATCCGACACCAGCATCGTGGGAACGGCCTCCTGCAGCTCCTTCAGCTGCGGCGGGGTCATCGCGGGCGGCAGGTGGGCGATCAGCTCGCGCCGCTCCGCCCCGCGCAGGAGCTCGCGCTCCGCCTTCGCGTCCGGGTAGCCCAGGCTGATCCGCATGAGGAAGCGGTCGAGCTGCGACTCGGGAAGCGGGAACGTGCCCACCTGGTGGAGCGGGTTCTGCGTGGCGATCACGAAGAACGGGTCCGGCAGCGGCCGCGTGGCTCCCTCCGCGGTCACCTGGTGCTCCTCCATCGCCTCGAGGAGCGCGCTCTGCGCCTTCGGGCTCGCCCGGTTGATCTCGTCGGCGAGGATGATGTGGGAGAAGATCGGGCCGGGGTGGAAGCGGAAGGTCGACGTCGCGCGGTCGAAGACGGAGACGCCGATGATGTCCGCGGGCAGGAGGTCGGAGGTGAACTGGATCCGCTGGTACTCGAGCCCCAGGAGCTTCGCCAAGGCGTGGGAGAGGGTGGTCTTCCCCACGCCGGGGACGTCCTCGATGAGGAGGTGCCCCCGCGCGAGGATGCAGGCGATCGCGAGGCGGATCTGGCGCTCCTTGCCGAGGATCACCTGTCCGGCCGCGGCGACGACGGCTTCCGTGGGACCGGCGGAGATGCGGCTGCGGGCGTCGATGAGCATGAAAAAAGCGGAACTCTGTCAGCGGTTTACGGTTGAATGCGTTATGCGGAAACGAGGATAGCATGACCCCGCCGGGCCCACGGTTCTCGGGGCGGAACATTCCGCTTGGAAGGCTGTTCAACTACATTAGTTGCAGGACGCGCCGCGTCCTGACGATCGAGGGAACGAGATGCGAAACTGGATTCGGGCGTTCATCGCCGTGCCGCTCCTCGCGGGAGCGCTTTGCGCCTCCGCGCAGGTGACGCCGGCCGCGAACTACACGGACATGTGGTATCTCCAGTCCGAGTCGGGCTGGGGCGTCAGCTTCACGCAGCACGCGGGCACGAACCAGGTCTTCGCCGTCTGGTACACGTACGACCCGCGCCTTCCGGACGCGTCCGCCCCGGGGCGCTTCAAGCCGTTGTGGATCGTGATGCCGGGCGGCACCTGGACCACGCCCACGACCCTCACGGGCCCCGCGTTCGTGACGGCCGGCGTGCCCCTGGGCGCGCTCAAGGCGGGCACGCAGGTGGGCACCTTCGCGTTCAGCTTCCAGGGGACGTCCACCGCGACCTTCACGTACACCATCGCGCCGCCCGCGGGCCTCGCCGCGTCGGACCCGGCGTTCGGCCTCCCCGCCTTCTCCGGCTCGAAGACCATCACCCGGCAGCCGTTCTAGAAAGCTCTAGAATCGGGGGATGCAGACCGTCCTCCTCACGCACCCGGATTGCGTGCGCCACGAGATGGGCGCGGGCCACCCGGAATCCCCGCAGCGCCTGAAGGCGATCCTCGCCGCGATCGAGGCGGCCGGCCTCGCGGGCGGGCTCGACAAGCGCGAGGCGCCGGAGGCCACGCGCGAGCAGATCGAGCGCGTGCACGAGCACGAGCAGGTCGATTTCATCTTCGATTCCGCGCCCGCGAGCGGCTACGCCTTCCTCGACCCGGATACGTCGATGAACCCGAGCTCGCTCTCGGCGGCATTGCGCGCGGCAGGAGCGCTCGTGAAGGCGGCGGACCTGGTCCTCGCGGGCGAGGCGAAGCGCGCGTTCTGCGCGGTGCGCCCGCCCGGCCACCATGCCACCCGCCACCGGCCCATGGGCTTCTGCATCTTCAACAACGTGGCGATCGGCGCGGCGCACGCCATCGCCGCGCACGGCCTCGAGCGCGTGGCGATCCTCGACTTCGACGTCCACCACGGGAACGGCACCGAGGACGCGTTCCACGACGATCCGCGGGTGATGCTCTGCTCCACTTTCCAGCACCCGTACTACCCGTACTCGGGCGCGGATTCCGGCAACGAGCACATCATCAACGTGCCGCTTCCCGCCATGACGGACGGGCGCGGCTTCCGCGCCGCGGTGGACGAGCGCTGGATCCCCGCGCTCGACCGGTTCCGGCCGCAGCTCGTGATGGTCTCCGCGGGCTTCGACGCGCACCGGGACGATCCGCTCGCCTACCTGAAGCTCGACGACGAGGACTACCGCTGGGTGACCGAGCGCCTCGTGGAGGTGGCGGAGCGCCACGCGGACGGGCGGGTGGTCTCGACCCTCGAGGGCGGCTACAACACCGAGGCGCTGGGCCGCTGCGCCGTCGAGCACCTGCGGGTCCTCATGGGCTGAGGAGGCGCGCGGGGTCCACGCCGGCCCCCCGCACCGTGAAGCGCTTCTCGCGCGAGCGTGCGCCGGAGACGAGCGCCACGTCGCGGCGCGCCACCCCCAGCCGCGCGGCGATGAATTCCGCGAGCGCCTCGTTCGCGCGATCCTCGAGCGCCGGCGCCTTCACCCGGATCTTGAGCGCCTCGCCGTGCAGCCCCGCGACCTCGGTGCGCTTCGCGCCGGGCTGCGCGTGGATGCTGAGCACCAGGTTTCCATCCGGGCGGCGGTAGAACCAAGGGGTCATGGCGAGCGGCGCCGCGGGGAAGGGGGCAGGTCCGCTTTTTCAATCCCGGTCGTCGAAACCCGTGGCTCTACGGTGCGTGTCTGAAAGCACGGAAGCCTCGGAATGAACGGGAAAGGCGACGTTCATTCCGAAGCTTCCGGCTTTCGCGACGCACTGCCGCATGCGAGCTGCGCCTGCATGCGCTCGAGCCTCGACTCCAGGGATGTGAAAAAGCGGACCTGCCCCCTTCTCGCGGCGAGTCCGCTCGTTCGCCACATCCGGCGATGCACGCGGCGCCGCAAGGAGAGTGGGACGGGATTCCTTTCCAGCTCCGTGGAGTCGCGGCCCCCAGCGCGCGTGCCTAAGCGGCCGAAAATCCATGAACGACCCAGGACGTGCTCGCATGCCTCGGTGATGGAAGGGTCGGTCGCGGATTTTCGGCCGCTTCGGACACGCGCCTGGGGGCCACGGGTGCGACGACTCGGAGATGGAAAGGAATCCCGTCCCACTCTCCTGGCATCCCGGGAGAACAGCTACTGCTGCGCGGTGCGCTGCTTGTCGTTGGCGGGGGGCTGGAGTCCGATCAACGACCAGTTCTGGGTGTTGATGGCGGTGTGGATGATGCCGCGGTAGCGGACGGCCTGGGTGTACGCCCAGGGGGAGGCGAGGAAGTTCTGGTAGAGCTCCTCGAAGCTGCTCGAGTTGCAATAGCCGCCGTAGGCGCAGGCGAGCTGCGGCTCGCGGCTGAGCGAGGTGCAGTCCGGGCCCAGGTCGCACGCGACGAGCGAGAAGGCGCCCAGGAACGCGGAGGGCTCCGGCACCTCGCCGTTCGGCCCGATGCGCAGCTGGCTCGCCATCGCCGATTGGGCGAGGAACTGGCCCACGATGATCATCGCTTCCGGATCGCGCGTCTGCAGGAGGCCGATGAGGCGCGAGAGGTCCTCCGCGCCCACGCGCTGCTGGTTCTGCGGGGCATCCGAGCGCTGGCTGTTCGAGAGGTTCTTGTTCAGCTCCGCCACGAGGATCCGGGCCTGGGCGCGGACGTCGCCCTGCTGCGCGGCGGCCGCGAAGAGGTCGTCCACGTCCTTCTGCGAGATCCTGGTGCCCTGGAAGCGGGCGCAGCGCTGCGTGTTGTCCACGGCCTCGTAGGCCGCGATCCGCTTCGCGTTGTTCGGGTCGTTGATCGGGAGCGCGGCGATGAACTGGCGGCGCTGCTTCGCGGCGTACGTCGCGATGTCCTCGGTCAACGAGGTCGCGAACTGGCACTCCTCGAGGGCCTTGGCGAGGTGGTAGCGCTCGTCCGACGTGAGGTCCGCCTTGCGCGCCATGAGTTCGTCCGCGAAGGCCTTGAGGTCGCGGGCCTGCCGGAATTCCACGGCGACGGCCGTGGCGTGCGGGACGTCCGCGCGGGCGATCGGCGCCGGGAGCGTGCGCAGGACCGCGGGCCGCGACTCCACCGGCGCCGGTGCGGCCGGCGCCGCCGCCTCCGGCTCGTCGAGCGCCACGACGGGCGCGCGCACGGGCTTCTCGTCGCGCCCGGCGGACATCACCGCGCTGTACTTGGTCGCGATGAGGAGCCCGTAGGCGACGAGCGAGGCCAGCCCTATGGCCGTCAGGCGATTCATGGAGGGGAAGTCTCCAGAAAAAAGACCGTTTCGTCAATGATTTCCGTTAAATGACCCCCTGGGGGGCCCTACCCCCGCCCGGCGGTCGCGGCCTGTGAAACGGGTCACTTCAGTGCTGGAGGATCTTCGACAGGAAAAGCTGTGCCCGCTCGCTCCTGGGCTTCCCGAAGAATTCCTCCTTCGGGAGGTCCTCCACGATCTGTCCCTTGTCCATGAAGATCACCCGATGGGCGACCTTCCGGGCGAAGCCCATCTCGTGCGTGACCACCATCATGGTCATGCCGTCCTTGGCGAGCTGCACCATGACGTCCAGCACCTCGTTGATCATCTCCGGGTCGAGCGCCGAGGTGGGCTCGTCGAAGAGCATCGCGACCGGATCCATCGAGAGCGCGCGCGCGATCGCCACGCGCTGCTGCTGCCCCCCGGAGAGCTGCGCAGGGAACTTGTCCCGGTGCGCGGCGAGGCCCACGCGGTCCAGCAGCTTCGCGCCCTTGTCGATCGCCTCCGCCTGGGAGCGGTTGAGCACCTTCACCTGGGCGAGCGTGAGGTTCTCCATGACCGTCATGTGGGGGAAGAGCTCGAAGTGCTGGAACACCATGCCCACGCGGGCGCGCAGCTTCGGGAGGTCCGTCTTCGCCCCGCCCACGGAGATGCCGTCGACCACGATCTCGCCCTTCTGGAAGGGCTCGAGGCCGTTCACGCACTTGATGAGCGTG
>Ga0105240_10015578_pt1 | contig 10330 bp, 7 predicted proteins | sample KBSC54metaG_FD_80426 | JGI IMG/M metagenome (GOLD analysis project Ga0105240, IMG submission 80426) | Corn rhizosphere microbial communities from Kellogg Biological Station, Michigan, USA - KBS C5-4 metaG | ecosystem: Host-associated > Plants > Roots > Rhizosphere > Soil | place: Michigan, USA... | reverse complement strand
GTGCCAAAGTGCTGCGTGGCGAGACCACGCTGGAAGAGGTATTGCGGGTGACGCGTGAAGACTGACGCCCGCCAAAAGCGCTGGCCCATCTCGGGCCGCAGGCGAACTTTGGCCAGATATTTGCCCAGATAAACGATGGGTGCATTCGAATACACGGCACTGGACGCCGGCGGCAGGGAACGCACTGGTATCCTCGAAGGGGATACTCCCCGCCACATCCGACAATTACTGCGTGAGAAGCAGCTCCTTCCCGTCACCGTCAGCGAGGTGGCCCAGAAGGAGGCGACTCGCCAGAAATCCTTCAGCCTGACCCGCCGTGTCTCCGCGGCCGATCTGTCGCTCTTCACGCGGCAGCTCGCGACGCTGGTCCGCGCCGGACTGCCGCTGGAGGAATCATTGCTCGCGGTCTCGCAGCAGACCGAAAAGCCCCGGGTGCAAAGTATCATTCTCGGGGTGCGCGCCCGCGTGATGGAAGGCCATACGCTCGCCGATGGCTTTGCCGAATTTCCGAAGGTCTTCCCGGAAATCTATCGCGCAACCGTCTCTGCGGGTGAGCAGGCGGGCCACCTGGACAACGTGCTCGAGCGGCTCGCCGATTACACCGAGAGCCGCGAAGGCATGCGGCAGAAGATCATGGCCGCCATGCTCTACCCCATCGTGTTGAGCGTCATGTGCTTCGCAATCGTGTGTGGCCTGATGACCTTCGTCGTGCCGAAAGTGGTCGCGGTGTTCGAAGCCACCAAGGGCAAGCTGCCCTGGATCACGCAGGCCCTGATCGGGACCAGCGACTTCATGCGTGCCGAGGGCATCTACCTCATCATTGCCGCCGTCATCGCTTTCATTCTGTTCACTCGCTGGCTGCGCAATCCGGACGCCCGGCGCAAGTGGCATCGTCTGCAATTGCGGATGCCGCTGGTCGGCAAGCTCTCGCGGGGCTTCAACACAGCCCGCTTCACCCGCACGTTCAGTATTCTCGCCGCGGCCTCCGTACCCATCCTCGAAGCGTTGCGGATTTCAGGCGAAGTGGTGAACAACCTGCCCATGCGTGATGCGGTGACCGATGCGGCGACACGCGTGCGCGAGGGCGCGGCGATCGGCCGGTCGCTCGCCACGAGCAAGCTTTTTCCCCCGATGACCATCCACCTGATCTCGAGCGGTGAATCGAGCGGTACCCTGGAGAACATGCTGGAGCGGGCCTCCATCGCCCAGGAACGCGAGCTCGATGGCTTGCTCGGCACCATGGTAGGGCTGCTCGGGCCGCTGCTCATTGTCACCATGGGGCTGTTCGTCATGGGCATCGTTTTTGCAATGCTCCTGCCGATCTTTGAGATGAATCAGCTGATTCATTGAGCTGCACGTTGCAGATGTCATCGAATCTGATTTAACTTCGCGCCGTCGAAAGACCTGGGCTATTGATCTTCTCGAGCTGCACTGTGCAGCTAACCTGGTGTCCGGATGAGTGAGAAAGGCGAGTCGGACGAGTTCGAGGACGAGGACGCAGAAGAGCCTGTTGCCGAAGAGGGTGACATCGACCTGGATCAGGTCACGAAAGACCTCGATCTGGCCAAGCGTCGAGGCCAGAAAGTCGGTGACCCTGCGTGGCGGCGACTGGAGCGGCTGCTCGAGGCCAAGCGCACCGCGGAGCTCACCAGCGACTTCGAGGACTACGAGATCGGAGTCGACGATGAGGAGGCGAAGCGCGCCAAACGCGGCCGCAAGCTGCCACCGTTGGAGTAAGGCAGCGGCAACGTTCAGGCCTTCAGGGATCAGTGGAAATCACGCGAGTGCGTCAGCAGCTCGCCGAGCATTTTCGTGCGATCGATCAGGCGGCGCGCGATGAGATGCATCACCTCATCCTGCCGCTGCCATTCGCCCTGCACCTCGAGCAGGCGCGCATCGACCAGCGCTCGCCGATGGTCGATGCCTACCTGTTCCCACACGATGACGTTTACTTGGCCATTCTCGTCCTCGAGCGTGAGGAAGGTGACACCGCTGGCCGTCTGCGGTCGCTGCCGCATCAGGACGATCCCCGCCGTACGCACCTGCCTTCCATTGGCAACGCATTTGAGCTCGTCGGAGCTCAAGAGTCGGTTCTTACGCAACCGCTCACGCAGCAACGCTAACGGGTGGCGGCCGAGCGTGAGCCCAATGGAAGCGTAGTCCGCAACAATCTGCTGCCCCTCGGTGGGCGCGGGCAGAAGGGGCTGCCCCTCGGCCAAGTGCCCGGTGCGTGCACCCAACTCGAGCACACCGCGGGCGGGTTTAGCCGTCTGAGCCTTGGAGACCCGCTCGGTGCCTGCCACCTCCCAGAACGCCAGATGTCGGTTGCCGCTGAGAGAGGCGAACGCGCCAGCCGCCGCCAGCGCCTCCAGATCGTTACGAGCGAGAGCCGCGCGCTCGGCCAAGTCCTGCACGTCGCGGAAGGGCTGCTCCCGACGCGCCTGCATGAGGCGGGAAGCGCCCTCCTGCGAAAGCGATTTCACCAGCCGCATGCCGAGGCGTAGCGCCGGTTGGTTGGCCCCATCGTGCGTCTCCAACGTGCATTCCCAGTCGCTCACGCCCACATCCACCGGCCGCACCTCCACCCCATGCGATCTCGCATCCCGCACCAACTGCGCCGGCGCGTAGAACCCCATCGGCTGACTGTTGAGCAGCGCGCAGGTAAACACCGCCGGCTCGAAATGCTTCAACCACGCGGAGTCATATACTAAAAGCGCGAAGCTCGCGCTGTGCGACTCGGGAAATCCGTACTCGCCAAAACCCAACATCTGTTGGTAGATGCGATCCGCGAACTCCGCGGTATAGCCGTTGGCGCGCATGCCCGTGAGGAGCTTGTCCTTGAAATGGTCGATGCCGCCGCTGCGCTTCCACGCGCCCATCGCGCGGCGCAGCGCATCCGCCTCGCCGGGAGTGAAGCCGGCGGCGACGATCGCGATCTGCATCACCTGCTCCTGGAAAATGGGCACCCCGAGGGTGCGTTGGAGCACCTGCTGCACTTCCGGGCTGGGATATACCACTGGCTCCTGCCCGTTCCGGCGCCGCAGATAGGGGTGCACCATGTCACCCTGAATGGGGCCGGGACGCACGATGGCCACCTCGATGACCAGGTCGTAATACTCCCGCGGCTTGAGCCGCGGCAGCATGGCCATCTGCGCGCGCGATTCGATCTGGAATACCCCGACGGTGTCGGCGCGAGAGATCATCTCGTAGACGGCAGGGTCTTCGGCAGGCAAGGCGCCCAGGGTGTACTCGGTGCCACGGTGTTTGTTGACGAGATCGAATGCCATCCTCAGCGCAGTCAGCATACCAAGAGCGAGCACATCAACCTTCAGCAGCCCCAGGTCGTTGAGATCATCCTTGTCCCACTGCACGACGGTGCGCTCCGGCATGGAGGCGTTCTCGATGGGCACCAACTCCTCGAGCGGGCCTTCCGAGATCACGAAGCCCCCCACGTGTTGCGACAGGTGGCGCGGAAATCCGGGAAACAACACCATCTCACGCGCAACCGGCAGCAATCGCCCGAGCACCGGGCTGTCGGGATCGAAACCCGCTTCCCGCAGCCGCTCGGGCATGCTGTCGCCGCCATCCCACCATTGCATCACCTTGGCGAGCTGACCGCTTTCCTCCGGGGTCAACCCGAAGACCTTGCCCAGGTCGCGCAAGGTACTCCGCGGCCGGTACATGATGACTGTGGCGGCGATGGCCGCCCGCTCGCGCCCGTACTTGCCGTAGATATATTGGATGACCTCCTCGCGCCGGTTGTGCTCGAAGTCGATGTCGATATCGGGCGGCTCGTTGCGCTCCTTGGAAATGAAGCGCTCAAAAAGCAACACGGCGCCGCGCTCCGGATCGACAGCCGAGACTCCGAGGCAATAACAGACCCGCGAATTTGCGGCCGAGCCTCTTCCTTGGCACAGGATGCCGTGCTCGCGAGCGAACCGGACTATATCCTCCACCGTGAGAAAGAAAGCCTCGTAGCGCATCTCGGTAATCAGCGCCAGCTCCCTGTCAATCTCGACACGCTCCTTCTCGGGCACGCCCTTGGGCCAACGTCGCCGGGCGCCCTCTTCGGTCAGCTGGCGTAGATAGGTGGCCGGTGTGTGTCCGGCTGGCACGAGCTCGTGCGGATATTCGTACCGCAGCTCATCGAGCGAGAATTGGCATTCCCGGGCGATTGCAGCGCTTTCAGCAAGCAACTCCGGGGGATAGAGGCGCACCAGCCGCGCGGGCTCCCGCAGGTAACGCTCACCATTTGGGTAGAGATGCCATCCGGCTTGCGCCAGCGGCACTCCGATGCGGATCGAAGTCAGTGCATCCTGTAATTGCCTGCGCGCGCGCGTGTGCATGTGAACATCCCCGCTCGCGACGAGGCGCAAGCCGAGCTTCCGGCCCATGCTCTGCAGCGTGGCGAGGCGCTCGCGATCAGCGCCTTCGCAAAGCAGCTCGACGGCGATCCGGACTCGCGGAAAACGCGCGGCCAGCCAGCGCGCCTCCGCCTCGCAGGGCTGTGCGGCAGGCAACCACAGAATAAAACACTGCTCGAGACCGAGCTCCTCGAGATCGGCACGCGTCAGGGAATACTCCCCCTTGGCTGCAGCGCGTCGTCCACGGGTGATGAATCGACACAACTTTCCATAACCGTTGCGATCGATGGCCAAGGCCACGAACCGCAACCCGCATTGCAGACGGAACTCCGCGCCGACGATGAGCTTCAGCGGCCTGCCCTTGGCTGTCATGTGGGCGCGCACGACACCGGCGACGGAGCATTCGTCGGTGATCGCGAGCGCTGTATAACCGAGCATGTCGGCTTGCGCGACCAGCTCTTGTGGATGCGAAGCGCCGCGAAGAAAAGTAAAGTTGGTAATGCAATGCAGTTCCGCATAATGGAACGGCTGGCCCATTGGTCTGCCGGGCTGGCCCATAGGTCCACCGGGCTTCGGGATGGGGTCGCGGCTCATGAGTCTCTCCCCCGCGCGCGGGACGTTTTCCAACGCCCCCGGCAGTGCGCTCCATCGCACCTATGCCAGCGCAGTGAAGAAACCCACGGGCAATGCCGCGACCCCATCCCGAAGCCCGGTTTCATAACACCATCCCTGGAGCGTTCGGGCCGGAACGGCGGCTCTTGCTCCATCCGGACAGCGCCCTCGTCCTCACCCAAACACCCCGTGCAAGAACCAGCGATGCGGAGCAGCCCGCTCGCGAAAGACCCATAGCCGTACGCCATGCAGATCGATGGCAGTGTAGTAATCGCGCGCGATATCCCCGCCGTCCCACCAACCTGTCTCGATGCGCTCCGGCTCGCTCACGAGCCGCAAAGGACCACGACGCCTTGGCAGACCATCACGCTCGGAGAGCAGCTTCGGCGCAGGCAACAGCCATAGAGGCCGGCGGAAAGCGGCCCAGGGTGTTTGCACAGTGGCTGCCTTTGCCGCGACTGAGCGGTTAGCGAAGGAATCCCCAGCGGGGACGACTGAGCGGTTAGCGATGACCGAGCGGTCAGCGAGGGAATCCCCAACGGGGAGGGAATCCCCAGCGGAAACAACCGGCTCTCTGACAGCCCAGGCATTCTCCGGCCGATGTCCCGGCAACACCTGCAGGCCATACACCGCCTCCGGCCCGAGCCGCGCGCGCAACCGCTCGATGAGCTCAGAACCCTCCGCACCCGCACTCCCGCCGTACTCACCGGGCTGCCAGACGGAGTTGGAAGTCAGTACTCGCGTGACGAGCGAGCTCGAGCGCAACTCGCAGGCGCGCACCGGCTCCGGCAAAACGATTGCGGCCAGCCGCTCACCCAGCAGCTCGGTGAGGCGACGCACATCCGCCACCGGCGCGGCGAGCCCGAGCACACAGATCGTCGGCTCCGCATGCCGATGCCGCAGCACACACTCGAGCTTCATGACACCGCATTGCCGCGCTGTCAGGAATTTCCCCAACTCTTCCAACAGGGGCGCGAGCGCGCCCAGCAGCGCCGCATGACTTTCCAGCTCGTAATTGAGCTCGCGACGGCGGCGGAAACGCTCGCGAGCCTGAAAGCGCCGGCGCGGATCCGGACTGCGACCCGTGAGCCGATCGAGTGTCGCCAGCGCGTCGGTGCCAAAACGTCGTGCGAAGCCAGCACGTGGTAAGCGCAACGCCTGCCCGATGGTTCGGACCCCCATGCGCGCGAGCCGCTCGAGGGTCTCTTGCGGCCAACGCAACGCCGCCAGGGGCAGCGGCATCAACTGCCCAACCAGTCGCGTCGACTCCGTAATGACGAACGGCTGGCCCATAGGTCTGCTGACCGAGCGGTCAGCGACGACCGAGCGGTCAGCGAGGGAATCCCCACCGGGGACGACTGAGCGGCCAGCGAAGGAATCCCCAGCGGGGAGGGAATCCCCACCGGGGACGAGCTGGCCGACGCGTGCCGCCACCAGAGCGGCCAAAGGTGTAGGCGCCAGCGCCATCATGGTCTTCAGTCCCAGAGAGGCGCACTCGCTCGCCAGCGCGCGGCTGAGGCCCTCCACGCCGTTGAAGAGGTGAAGGCTCCCCTTCACCTCCAGAACGATCCCGTCCGGCGGTACGAGGCTTACACGCGGCGTAAAACGCTGTGCGCGGACGGCGAGGCGCTCCAATCCACTCTCCGCCGCATCGCTCAGATGGATGCCGACCCAGAGCTCGGTCGAGGTGACAGCCGCGGCACCGGGAAAGCGCACGAGTCCAACACGCCGCTGCGCCTGTGGAGCGCCCGGTCCGGGTGGCAGGGCACCGCCCTTGCCTACCCTTGCCGGCCGGTGTTCGGCCTCGGTGTGCGGCGCTTTTTGTTGAATCACGCGCGAGCGCACGTATTCAACTCCCGAGGGTCACATTACCGGCGGCCGTCCACGCGAGCTCGATCGAGCCACGAGCGCCGCCCCGGCTCTTGAGCAATCTCAGTTGCATGCCGCCGGCGACCGAGCGGTCAGCGAGGGAATCCCCAGCGGGGAAGGAATCCCCACCGGGGACGACCGAGCGGCCAGCGGGGGATTTCGGCTCCACGAGAATGCGCAGAATCGCTGCGGAGGACTCCCGGGCGGCGCGACGCGGCCGAAACAAAACTCCCAGTGTCTTACCCCGCTCGGCGGCGAGCTGCAGGCGGCGGATCTCGCGGGGGTGCGGACTCTCCGTCGCCCATGCCAACGCGACATCACCGGCACCCGAGCCGAGTGTTTGCTCAAAAGCCCAGAGCGGCTCGGGAGCCCGAGCCACGAGCACCCGCTCGAGAGCTACGCCGTGCGCCGCAAGTGCCGGCGCATAGGGCTCCAAAGGTGGAGAGACCCAAACACACCAGCGGGCCGCAGGGCGGCGCGTGAGCGCGGCGAGCGCCGGCAATACCAGGTTGAGCTCACCAACGCCGAAGCGAGAGACGAGGACTTCGATCAGGCCGGTGCGCGGCCAGCCTTTGCCGGGCAAACAAGCATCGAGCGCGGCATAACCTGTAGGAATCGTCTCCGCCCGCGCGGCACTGCGGCCGCGCCAGATGGCCGGATGCTCGAGCAACCGAGCCAGTTCGATGACCGAGCGGTCAGCGACAACCGAGCGGTCAGCGAGGGAATCCCCAACGGGGAGGGAATCCCCAACGGGGAAGGAATCCCCAGTGGGGTGGGAATCCCCAGCAGGGGGAAGAACGGAGGCGGCCATGCGGATCTCATGAGCAAATTACATCAGCCCTTGAGTCCGCCCTCTCCGTAACACACCCACGACGATGCCTTCGATGATCATGGGCTCCTCCTTGAGATCGACTTTGATGGGCTCGAAATCGGTGTTCTCCGGCATCAGCCACACAATCGAGCCTTCCTGGCGATAACGCTTTACCGTGACTTCGTTCTCGAGGCGCGCCACCACGATCTGCCGGCTGCGGACTTCCGAGGTGCGATGCACCGCCACCAGGTCGCCATCGAGGATGCCGGCATCTTTCATACTCATGCCGGTGACCTTCAGCAGGTAGTGCGGCCGCGGCTGAAACAGGCCCGGGTCGATCTGCAGCCGGCCCTCGAAGTTTTCCTCGGCGAAAATCGGCTTACCGGCGGCCACGCGGCCGATGAGCGGCAGTCCCATCTGCTCGCGCATGGTGTCCTTGAGCTGGATACCCCGCGAGGTTCCGGGAACCAGCGCGATGACTCCTTTTCGGGCCAGGGCACGAAGGTGCTCCTCGGCGGCATTGGCAGATTTGAATCCCAGCTCGCGCGCAATCTCGGCACGGGTCGGCGGCATGCCGGTATCCGAGATAAAGCGCTGGATGAGCCGCAGAATTTGCGTCTGGCGCGGGGTCAGATCGGACATTTTGGACCTACCTGTTCATCCGTACAGTAACTGTGATTATATCCAGATCGAAGCGCAGAGCAAGTCCCAAATGAGCGAGCTGCTGATGCGGGATCCGCGGAATGTAAAAACACAAAACTCATGTGTGGCGCGCAAGCAAACGCGCCTAGTCGCAGTACCGTCCCTGGAGCGCTCGGGCCGGGGCGGCGACCCTCGCCCCAGCCGGCCATCGCGCAAACCCACACGCGAGCATCCATCCCTGGAGCCCACACTCCCAGCCCGCCCTCCATGGCGGGCGCGCGCCGCACGCGGCGCGCCCATGGCCGGCGCTCGGGGCAAGAACGATCGGCCCGGACGGGCCGCCCGAGCGCCCCTCGCCCGTGTAAGTAATTCTTCATTTGAAGGTTTGGTTAGCACGACCTACATCGTTGCGTGCACAACCCCGGCAGCGCGCGGCCCTGACATGCAGCGCGTCAGCTTACTTTTCGAGCATCCTTTCCCGGCCCGCTTCGCGTGCGCGCGCGCCCCTCGCCCCTGCGCATGATTCAGACAACGTTCAGACGAATGACGTAACATACGCGCCGCGAGAGGTCTCAACTGGTGTGTTCCTGCATGCTTCATTGGTGTGCTTTTCGACTTCCAAGCAGCCCTTATAGGCCAATGGCGCGTGCATACAATCCGTCGCGACCCCAAGACACGACCATTTGTCTACAGTTGCATTCCAGCGCCAAATTTGCTGCAGTAGTGAGCTGAGCTTGGCGGCGTGAAACTTGCTTGTCCGCACTTGTTCGTTTTATGGCAGCTCGTAAATCAGGGTTTCAGGACCTCCCGAATCAACAACCCAGAAGGGGACGTTTTATGAAGTACGCGATCGTTTTGAAGGTGGCTGCGGTGGCAGTCGTGGCTGGGCTTGCAGGCTGTCAGGATCTCAAGCCCCTCCAGAGCGATATCAACGACCTGAAGGCACAGGTGTCGAAGCTGTCGTCGGATGTCGCGGCGTCCAAGAGCGCCGCTGACCAGGCCAACAGCTCAGCGCAAGCGGCCAGCCAGGCTGCTAGCGGCGCGCAGAGCACCGCCAACCAGGCGTTGGCCGCCGCTCAGGCGTCTCAGTCCGCCGTGGATGCGACCAACGAGAAGATCGACCGCATGTTCAAGCGCTCGATCTCCAAGTAAGCGCACCGACCACGACCCAAAAAAAACGCCGCGCTCACGCGCGGCGCTTTTTTTTGTCTAAAACTTTTGTAATAAAACACGCGCGCTCGCCGCGCGCAGGTCAGTAACGCACCAGGGCGGACCCCCAGGTAAACCCGCCACCGAAAGCTTCGAGGAGCAGAAGATCTCCCCGTTTGATGCGGCCGTCGCGCACGGCGAGGTCGAGTGCGAGCGGCACCGAGGCCGCCGACGTGTTGCCGTGATCCTGCACGGTAATGACGACCCGCTCCAGGGGCAGCTCCAGCTTCTTCGCCATCGCCCGGATGATGCGGATATTCGCCTGGTGCGGCACGAGCCAGTCGATGTGCTCGCGACCGAGCTGATTCGCAGCGAGCGCCTCATCGACGGCCTTCCCGAGCGTGGTGACTGCAACCTTGAACACTTCACTGCCCACCATCGAGATGGTCATGAGGGGTTTGCTCTCACCGAAACCTTTTGAAACACCGCTGCCGCAATAGAGCAGGTCCTTGTAGTAACCGTCCGAATGCAAGTGCGTGGACAGGATACCCGGACGCTCCGAGGGCTCCAGAACCAGCGCCCCGGCACCATCGGCGAACAGGATTGCCGTGGAGCGATCGGTCCAGTCGGTGATGCGTGAGAGCGTCTCGGCACCCACAACCAACGCGCGCTTGGCATCCCCGCAGCGCACATACTTGTCAGCTATCGAGAGCGCATACATGAAGCCCGCGCAGGCCGCTTGCAAATCGACCGCGGGACAACTCAGCTTGAGCTGATCTTGCACCAGGCACGCCGTCGAGGGAAAAGACATATCCGGCGTGAACGTGCCGACGAGGACCAGGTCGATGTCCGCCGGCTTGACGCCGGCGCGGTCGATGCAGCG
>Ga0105240_10015576_pt1 | contig 10331 bp, 9 predicted proteins | sample KBSC54metaG_FD_80426 | JGI IMG/M metagenome (GOLD analysis project Ga0105240, IMG submission 80426) | Corn rhizosphere microbial communities from Kellogg Biological Station, Michigan, USA - KBS C5-4 metaG | ecosystem: Host-associated > Plants > Roots > Rhizosphere > Soil | place: Michigan, USA... | reverse complement strand
CGCGATAGATCTCGCCCACCACTCTGGTTCGTGCCGCCTTCGAAATGTTCTCCGGCAGCACGCGTGCCACTTGAGCCTCGATCGCCTGAAGCACTCCCCTCACCGCATCTGCATTGGCCGCCTGCAAAAACTGCTGCTGTGCACTCATTCCTTCATCGGTGTTTTTACCTTCCACATGAGGGCCTTCTCTCTCGGCCATAACGTTGCGGGTCTCCCGTAACCTTTGCCTTTCAGCAGCCAGCGTCCCCATGGCTTTCGCTAAAGCGTCGAATGCTTCAGAATCCAGTCCCGCCACCAGTCGCGCCAACTCCGCCTTGTCCTCTGACCGCTTCGAGAAAAACAGCGCGTCCATTGCGCGAACATCGGCCACCATCTTCGTCGCCGCTCGCGCTTCTTCAGGCGTTGCGAATACCTCGCGGTAAGCTCGCGCATCGTCCCAGGCTTGCTTCAGCTCCGGCTTCGCATCAAAAACGTCACGATACTCCTCGCCATCAGATGCCGCATTTCCATGGTCGAACGGCGAATCGGTATCGCGGTCTCGCGCGCCGGTCCCAGTCTCCTCCGCTGCAGTCGACGCGAAATCATTTACGGTCGCCTGTTCATCGCCGGCATCTGTCTTTCGGCTCCTCGAACGCACTCCCAGCCCCAGAATTTCGTCATCGCTGAGCCTGCGATTTGCCCGCGCGCTCCGTTCATGCCCCGAATTCTGCATACTGTGCAAGCCCGTCGCATCCGCCGCGCCAACTTGCTCCGCAAAAACGCCGGCCATAATCCCCTCCATCCTCAATTTCCTACAAACTGAAATCCGTAGGCAGGCTAAGTCCTTTATGCTCTTAGCGCCGTCCCCGTCCAACGTACAGCGAAATTGAAACGAACGTACTATTCCGCCCCGCGCTCAATCTTGGGAAACTCTTCTCACCAGCCGACGAAGCCACGCCTGCCAGGGCGGCTCGCTCGCCTAACAAAGAGGTAGCTAAATGGGGACCACAATCGCACCAGCCGCCGTCGCGGCCCAATCTTCCGCAGTAGCGCACTCATTCGCCGGAGCCAATGACCGCCGCCGCCGCAAACGCGCCAAGATCAGCGCTCAGGTTCACGTTCGATTTACCGGGTCATCCGGCGCCGCCGAAGAAACCTGTACCAGTGTTGATGTTTCCCGTGACGGCCTGCTTTTCCTCAGCACGCGCTCGGGCTATGCCGTCGGCCAATCGATCGACGTCACATTCCCATACTCAGCCGCGGCCGCTGGACTGAATAAGGGCGAGCCGGCCGAGATCGTTCGAGTCACCGAACAGCCCGGCAATCGTTTCGCCGTCGCTGTTCAATTCGCCGCCGCCAAAACGGGAGTCGCACGCGCCGGCGCAGCCGCGTCCGCCGCAACCGCGCAATCGGCCCAAACGCAGCACTCCGTGGTTCTTGCCGTCGAACCCGATCAGCGCACCGCCGAAGTCATGCGCACCACTCTTCAGCCCGATGGGTACAACGTGATCGTTGTCTCCACGGCAAACGAAGCCCTCGAAGTCCTGAAGTCTACGATCCCTGCCGTCTTGGTCGCTGAAGTCGAAGCCAAAGACATGTCCGGCCAGGACCTCTGCCTCATCGTCAAGCGCAACGAACGCCTCCAGCGCGTTCCCGTAATTCTTCTCACGCGCTCGGCCCAACCGTCCGATTACGCCACCAGCCACCAACTCGGCGCCGTCGTCTGCATGGCGAAGCCTTTCAAGCCCGAACGCCTGCTTCACGTCGTTCGCCTGGTCGCTCCTCCGCCACAACAAAAGATGTCCTACGCGCGCAGTTCCAGCTCCGTCGAACGCGCCTTCTAATCGCTAATTCGGCCGTAGTCGCACATTGTTTTTCGCTTGAACAGACGGCGTCGCCAGCCCCGCCGTCTGTTCCTGTTGTTTCCTCAAATAATCCCGGTGAAACATCGCATGCGCCTTCACGTTCGCGTATCCCGCCGGAGCCTCGATCTTCGCCACCTGCCCCGCATCCGACGAGAACCACCGCATGCAAGCCTCGAGCTCCACCGCATGGTTATCCGCAAATTCATCCGGCACGATGCTCGGCAACATCAACTCGATCCCCGTTCCATCGTCCCGCCGTATCACCGGCACCTCCGCCAGGAGCTGCGCAATCTCCCGATACTGCTTCGCCCGCGCTTCTTCATCGGGCATCACCAACTCCTCGAGTCCGATCAGTCGCTTCACGAGCGCCATATTTTCAGGATGCGCCAGCACGCTCTGGATCTGCGCGTCGGAACTCCCCAGCAGTTGCAGCAACACGGCACGTTGCTGCGACCACAGCGTCGGATATTGCTCCTCTGTATCCGGATAGCTGAACAGATTGCCCTTCAGATCCGCCAACCGTATCCATTGCGACTCAAACGCCGCGCCCGCTCCCAGCAGCGTCACCTCCACATCATTCGGCCGATTCTTCCTGAAACAATCCACGGCCAGCAGCATCACGTCCGCGTGGAAAAATTTCATTCTTCTCCACACAAGCCCGATCCGGCCCATCGCCTGGTCGCGCGCCATCGCATAACCCGAAGCCGTGTCGTTGTTTGACATTGCTCCGCCAAATAGCGCCGGGAACGCACCCGTCAAAAATTGTGCGATCGGCCCCATCAAATTCGCCGCATGTTCCGCCAAGTCGGGCGATACTTCCGCTGCCGCCGGTTGGAAAAATCCGGCAGCCAACGACTGCCCTGGCTTGGCTCGCGCCGGATAATGCGATCCCGGCTCTGCCGTCTGATTCTGCAACGAGTCGAAATCCAGCACTTCGCTGTCCGCATAAATTGGCGGAATCCCGTATTCGTACGTCTCCATCTGCAAATTCGAAAGCGTATTAAACCGCTCTTGCACGCTAATCAACGAATCGCCCAACGCTGGCCGGCTGCTCGATCCATCTCCCGGCAGCGCGTGCAACACTCGCCAGTGATCGTCCATGCCTTCGTTCCGCGATTCGCAATACACGTCGCCCGCAAACGCCACATACGCGCCGTCCGGAAACAACCTCAGCAACTCGTCGCGCAAATCCTTATCGTCAAGCGCGAAAAACGCCCACGGCCGCAGCCACGTCCTCTGAAACGTAATCAGGTTCGTATTAAAATCGCCGCCTTCCGTCAACGGCCCGCCCTGTGATTGCCCCAGTCGCGCAAGCCGCTCGTACTCCTGTGCGCCCGAAGCGACCGGCGCCCCGATCTTCTCCGCCGCAAACGGATACGCCGCGCGCAGCCGCGCAAGATGCACTTCCATATTCCACTGAAGATAGGGATACTCATGCATCTCGTTCGCCCACGGCGGAGTCTTCAACTCCAGCCCGCCGACAATCGTGACCACCTCTTGCCCGTTCGGCACTTTCAGACGTATTTCGCCTGGTACCGTAATCGTCTCCGCCGCGACAAAATCCTCTTCGGTCAATAGCGCCCCACATTGCGCGCAACTCATCAATGTCGCCGCGCCCGCATCGCCATCTGCCTGGCTCACCGCCGCGTCGCCCTTCTCCGTGACTTCATCGGCGCGATTCGCACTCGCTGGCGTTTCCCCGCCACACTCCGGGCAAACATACGTGTCCGCCCCGATCTTCACCTCGCGCTCGCCGATCTCAGACTCAGGATGAAACCCGAATCGCTGCCCATCCACCACATACCGCACGTACGCGCCAACCTTGCCATCCGTCCAAAGATGAAACGCCTCGTCGACAATCAGATTCCCGATCCGATTGTTTCTCTCGACAAGCTGCGCCACTTCCGTCGCCGCTTTCGCTGCTGCCACATCCTCTTCCGCCTGCGCCGAGGTCGGGAAAAATCTCACGCGCGGAACATCCTGTGAAAGCACGGACACCAGCGACAATCCAAACGCCTGATAAATATTCGTCACGAATTCATAGCGCGGCATCGAATCCAGCGAGCTGTTATTCAGCAACTTCTGCTCAAATGGCAAATGCCAATTCTGATCGCGCTCGTTCCACCACAAATATTGCAGTCCGCGCCAGAATTGATGCGCCTGCTTGATCCGCCGGATGTCCTCCCGCCGCGTCGACTCCGACTCGGTCGAATACTGAAACACGAGCCGTCGCAGCGCCTCCTGCAGCCTCTCAGGCAAGCGCTGATTATTCGGACCGTAATCCGAAGCGCCGCCAGCCGCGAGTCGCAACCGCGCAGCGCTCGCCCGCCTGTCCTGAGGTCCGGCGCTTCTATCCCCAGCCCTCAGGCTCCTGCCTGAGGAATTTTCCGTCGGCCGCGATCCGGTCACGGCTTCTGCATCTTCCCGCTGCATTCTCATTTGTGTGGACACTCCGTCCTCGCCTGAACTCAGCATTCAACGCTGCTCACGCAACAAAAAAACTCGTCATCCTGAGCGGGTTTTGCGAAGGATCTCTCCAGCTTTCCTCCGCGTCGCACACTCGTACGCCCGCGCCGCAGATTGTCTGCATCTCACACCTGCCCAGGCTCCTTCTTCTTCGCCGCCTCAATCTCCAATGCCCGATTCACCTGCTGCCAAGAACGCTTTCGCACCGGTGCCGTAACTCCCGCCGAACTCGCCACCTTCCCATTGCTCGGCGTCTTCGCAGCGGTCGCCGTAGAAGCAGTTCCATCGCCCGGCGCAATTACCGGCGGAATCCCCGCAATTCCCAAAATTGAATTCATCAGCGCCCGATTCTCCGCCCGCAGCCGCTCAACCTCCGCCTCCAGCGCCCGCACATACCGACTCGTAATCAGCCACTTCCAAAATTCCTTCACCCAAATAATTGGTGTAATCGCCATGAAAAGATCGTCCTGTGGCACAACCATTCTTGGCTGTGACGGTTTTAGCTGCTTACATACAGATCACGTCATCCTGAGCGGGTTTCGCGAAGGATCTCTCTTGCTTTTCTTCTTAGGTTTTCTCAGCGCGATTGTTTGTTGCGAGAGATCTACGGTGCTCCGACGTATCGGCTATCGCCTGCTCTTTGCTTCTTTGCTTCCCCCCCTATCTCCTTCTCCTCACAAACGACACCGGCCTCACTCGCGACGTCTCCTCCAACTGCGCCTTCATCGCCTGAATCGCCCGCACCGTCGGATCGCTCGCCGTCACCCGCGCCGCCAATCGCTGCTCGAGCGGCGCCTGCGCAAAACTCTGCTTCACTCCGTATCGCGACTTCAATCCGTACCGCGCCGCGTCCGCCGCATCGTCGCCGTTCATCTTCTCCACATCTTCAATTCGATTCGGATCGCGAATCAGGTTCGGCAGCGTTCGTATCAACTCCGCGCAGCCATCCGTGATCACCCACTCGGCCGCGTCCAGCATCTGGTACATCAACATCCATCCGCCGATGCGATCGTCATCTGCCGGCACAGGTCGCGGTAGCCCCGCGCTCGCAAACACGTCGCCCATCTGTTCCGCGATCGACGCCTCATCGGTCCGCCGCGCAAACGCATCCGGCGAAAGATAGATCGCATCGATCCGTTCACGCGTACCGTTGAATTCGCTCCGCGCCACGATTTCGCGCGCCAGTTCACGCGGCGGCGTCCGATGCGTCACGTACTCCCGATACGTCGCAACCCGCTGCTCCGGCGCGTTCTCGACCGCGTAATCGCCGAGCGCCATACCCGGGAGCGCCAGTCTCCGTACTGGCGCAGTTGACTTTCCCCCATCGTTTCCGGGAATCGCCGTGTGCCAATAAACGGCCGCCGGATGTTCAAATCCCCAATCGACGGAAATCCAACGCGGCCACCACTCTCGCCAATCGAGCGCTTCGCGCCGCACAACGTTTTTCTCGAAATCAAATCGGTCGAAATATTGCCCCGCAAAGACATCCCAGTCTCCATCCAGAAACGCGCGCCGCAAATGTGAAGGCAACGCCCGTAGCGTTTTGATGTAATTTTCGTCCGCCGCATAGATCGGGTTATCCTCCACTCGCGCCGGAATGAACTCGTATTCGCTTGGATCGTATTCGCCGGCCGATTCCATTCCCGCCGCTGGCTTCTTGTCGATCCACAACGCCTTCACCCACGCGTGCCCGATGTTCCCCGGATTCGTCGCACCCGCCATGCACGGAAACGCGTCCGCCACCGGACACCGGTTCCGGCTCGTCAGAAATTGCCACTGACGCAGCGTAAACAGCGTCAGCTCATCGATCCCGATGAATAAAAACTCCGCACCCTGGTATTGATAGACATCATTTTCAGACTGACAGTAGCCGAATCGCGTCGTCGATCCGTTCCACCACTCCACCACGTGCTTCGAGTCGTTGAAGCTGCGGTACAACTCCTTTGGAATGTCGCGCCGGAAATAAAGCAGCAGCGATTGCTCGAGCTCTGGAAAAGTCCTGCGAAGCAGCAGCGTGTTCGCGCCCGGATGCTCATTCGCCTGGAGCACCGCCTCCATCAGCAGCGCTTTCGACTTCCCAGGTCCCGCCGCGCCGCCAAACAATCTGTATTTTGCCGCCGACTGATGAAACTCCCTCTGCTTAGGAAATGGTTCATAACCCAGCTCAACTCGCGCCGCCTCTTCCTCAACCCACTTCTCTCCCCCGCTCTTTACATTCGCCACGCTGATCTCGCGCCTTACATGTGGTAACGCCGGCACTCTGCCGACGCTTTGCCTTCTTAGTAGCGCCAGCGTCTCGCCGGCCGTCGTGTCACCGATTTTGCCGCAACGCTGTCATCCTGCCGGCACGGCTCGCATTTGGTTTCACATGCTGCGCGGCATCATCCCCGCACATTCTGTATTCGTTTGTGTGGTTTTATCCCGTCATCCTGAGCGGTTTGTGCGAAGGACCCCTCTTGCTTTTCAGTGCCGGTCCATCCTGCAACTCCTAGACGTCCTAAACGTCCTTTCTCTCCTCTACCTCATGCTCCTCAAAATACTCTGTGCCTCAACAACGGATGCACCCGCGCCACAATCTCCGTCGCCTCAAACGTCGACGCTCCGGTCCTTACTCCATGAACCGCAAGCGCCGCCTGCGCTCCATCCGAAATTGCCTTCTGCGAACGCGGATGCGGCAACGCCTCAAACGACGGATCGTCCTCAAGCCCGCCGTGCGTCCCTTCATCCGCCTCCACGAGCACCAGAATCCGCGCCGACTCCGCCAATTCATCGAGTGAAACGCCGTTCTCGCCCGGGAGCGCCAGTCTCTGTACTGGCGCCTCTGACGTACCCTCACGGTCGAGGCTCGACGGCTCAGCGTTGCCTCCATCGAGCAGCAGCCAATGCGAATTTGCAAACGATCCCGCCCGCCTCTTCCAATCTCCAACCGTCGTAATGTAATAACCCTTCCCCGTCATCGCCTCGCCCTTGCCGCTGAATTTGCCGCAGTTGTTGAATTTGCGCTTTGCCGCTGACTTGCCTTGTAGCGTCGGCGTCTCGCCGGCGTTCTTCTTGACCTGCTTTTACTTCTGTCGTTAATTTTTGTACCGGTCGTCTTTTACAGTTTCAGGAAAAGAAGGTTTTCAGGAGGTCGGAGCTTTTTGTCTTTCTTGCCCGGCGCGATCGCTGTTCACCCGCTTATGCCAACCGGGCTACCTCCTGAAGATAACGCCGCGGACTTCAGCGAGGTATTCGAACTCACGCAAAACGGCAGCCGCTTGCTCCGTTCGGGCTCTTGAGGAATCTTCAGTACCTTTGTGCAATGAGAATTCGACTGGACGTCTAAAAGCGGACGTTGATTTGATACCTAACGCTAGGAAATCCGCTCGCGGCCCTCATCGAGCCGAGGCTAACCAGCGCTGTAAGCGCGGCACAACTTAGCCCAGCGCGTGAGCGCTGGGTGCGTTGCCAGAGATCAATAGCGCCGTAGGCGCGACACAAACCCTTGCCTTAGCGCTCCGCCATGCTTTCGCCTCAGCACACTACTGTCTCACTTAGAGTCAACGGATGGATGCATCTCGTTGAACCGATGGAAGTCATTGTTCCCTCCAGTCGACGCCTGCAAGTTGCGACTTCCGTCGTGCATGTACGGTGTCATTGCTGCGTCTACCGAGCCCAGGCGTCCTGATTCTCAGCCAACCCGTCTATAGGCTCAGCACTATCCGCTAATGTGTTGGCTTCGGTCTTCGCCGAAAAGACTCGTTGCTTTCAGTCTCGCGATACCCTTTCAGGCCTTCGTTTTCCAATCAGGCGCGGCCGAGATAGTTCAGGATAAAGGGCGGGCAAAGCCAGCGCACGGACCGTTCAAACACTCGGACAGCTAGTCCCTTCGCTTCTCCAAACTCTTGTGGACTGCAAAAATCGTTGCGGTAGCAATTCCATATACCCCGGCGAGCAAACACGCTATGTCGAGATGCAGCCTAATGTCGTTCACATCCGGAGAATGCGCATAGACGTCCCACAGTAAGCCTTGGAACAGAACAGCCCCAACCAGTTCCCAAGCCGCGACGTACCCAAGCCCCAGAAAAATCGGCAGCAGGCATAAAGACACCCAACTACTTCGCTCGGAAACAGCACGCCAGACGATATAGATAATCCCGGCGACCGCGAGCGCATACACAAGCGGCTTTCCAAGTGTAGCGATCCGACTTTGCGACACGAACGCGAACAAAGCCAAAGACGCCGCTTGCACAAGAACACCCGCCAGCGATAGCTTGACGATCCTCAAGAAATTCCCCTAGTTAACGGTCACATGCACTGGCCCCGGCGACTGTTTCAGCCTGTCGAACAACTCGTTCTGATTGACACCATCTACTTTCAAACATCCCTCTGACCCTGGACGTATATCTCCACCATGAAGGAAGAAGCCGCTGCGCCCGTGAGTGTTCGTGCCCGGTTCGGGATGGAGCGGAACACGATATTCTCCCCAGTCCCTGGGATCAAGCCACGTTCTAGAAATTCCCGCCTTGCTGATTTCTGATGGATCAATCGTATACTGCCCGGGGGGCAGCGGCCCCGTGCTTTTGTCGGCTGGATTTGTGTCCCCGTTTCGGCCAGTCGTATAGTGGAACGTATCAACAAGTTTTCCATTTTGGTCGTAGAGCCAGATGGTCCCGTCCTGTGCTTCTATCGAGTATTTCGCGTGATCCCCATCGGCCTTATGAAGATGCGCCTTGCGCTTATCGGAGGAATTGTCCTGCCCTTGATTGGCGGTTCCCTGCGCCTCATGGACAAAAACGTGTCTCCCGTTGATCGTCACCCAGTGACCTTGAGACTCGCGGGTGTGTCGCTCAGAAACAGTCGGCTTCTGACTCCCTGCGAAATTCTCGATAATCCCGCGGTTCTCCGGTGCGTCATCTCCGAGATCGAGTTCCGAAGGACCTGTCTCCCGTTCCGCATTGTCGTAATAATAGACGAGTGGCGTCACACCGAGCTTCCCGCGTGCCCGCGCGCGCTCCATCGCCCGTCCGTAGGCCGGATTCATATAATGCTTTCCATTTATGAATGGCATCGCTGCTCTCTTCTCGGCAGACCTCATTGCAATTTGCACGCCATCGCACATTGTCTGCTTGTATTCTGTGATTCTTCTCGTCAGGCCGAATGCCGCTCGCCCAAATCGTACGCAGTCTCTGGAACGCGCAGAAGGTTTTGACTTCCTCCTCTACCTCCTTTGCCTCCTAAACGTCCTCTGCCTCCTAGTTTTCAAGCCAGCGCCGCAATCTTCTGCCCCACATAAAACGCCACCGCACCGCCCAAAAACAAGGCCGCCACCGCAAGATGATGTACGCTCAAAATCGCTCCCGCCGTAAACGCTCCCAAACCTGACAACTGAACGATATATCCCACCGATTTCCGGCTCGCGCTCATCTCCCCGTTCCTTTCTGTTTTACGTCCTTAGGTTTCGCGGCTCTTTGAGGCCGCGGAATCTCGTGTACCAGTTTCGCCGGCAACTTCCCGCACTGCTTTGCGCCAGGTCGCGGCCCCGGCGCGTCATCGAGATACCGGAAACAGTTCATCAATATCTCCGCCCGCATTTTGTCGGTCGTATCCGGCGTTTCTTTCTCGATCACACTTCTCAGTTTTTGGGCTACTTCTCTCTCGTCAAGCCCCTCGCACCGCAGCGCATCTCCAATCCTCACGCGCTTCCGCCGCCGCTTCCTCTTCTTGCGTGCCTTGGTGTCCTTGGCTTTTATGTGGGCGTCCTCAGGCGTGACGGCAAGGCTTGATCCGCCGATTGCGGCGGGTGTTGCTGCGGGTGTGGATTCAGTAGGGACACCACTCGTAATCTCTCGTTCGTTCATGGCGGTTCCTCTGGCAATGCATGTTGTGTGTGTGTGTTCCTTAATGATGGCTATGGTCTAAGCACGACTGCGTTGATGACTTGAATCACATAGTGGCGCGCTTGCACGCTGCGCCACTGTCCGTGAAGCACTAGCGCTCGGGTCACAAGTAGCGATGGCGTCGTAGAGACCGGTTTTTTCT
>Ga0105240_10015574_pt1 | contig 10331 bp, 5 predicted proteins | sample KBSC54metaG_FD_80426 | JGI IMG/M metagenome (GOLD analysis project Ga0105240, IMG submission 80426) | Corn rhizosphere microbial communities from Kellogg Biological Station, Michigan, USA - KBS C5-4 metaG | ecosystem: Host-associated > Plants > Roots > Rhizosphere > Soil | place: Michigan, USA... | reverse complement strand
GACGACGCAGGGCGGCGAGGCGCTGTACCGGATCGAGCTGCCGGTTGCGGTGTACGGGGGCATCCAGCATGCCGATCTCTCCGACCTGCGCGTGTTCAACGCGGCGAACGAGCTCGTCCCGTTCGCGCTCGCCGATGCGACGCCGCCGGCGCCGAATCCGAGCGAGACGTTCTCGCCGCCGGTGTTCCCGGTCTGGGCGGTGCCGGGCAAGCGCGTCGACCAGCTCGACGTGCGCATCGAACAGCGCGCCGACGGAACGCTGACCTCGATCAAGACGATGGGCGCGCCGACGCGGCCGAACGCGCCGAAGCAGGCGGTCAACTACATCATCGATGCGACGGCGATCGCGCTGCCGATCGCGGTGATGCGCCCGCAATGGCAGACGGAGCCGGAGAACTACATCGGCTCCGCGCGCGTCGAGGCGAGCGACGACCTGAAGGACTGGAAGACGATCGTCGCCGGCGCGTCGCTCGTCTACCTGGTGCAGGGACAGACGCGTCTCGCGCAGGACAGGATCCTGCTGCCGCCGACGAAGGCGAAGTATTACCGCGTGACCTTCGGCGCCAGCGCCCCCATGCTTTCCGACATGCAGATGGATGCGCCGGCGCTGCGCGGCGATCCGCCCAGGCAGTCGATTCGCGTGCCGGGGCACGCCGGTGCGAAGCCGGGCGAGATCGAATTCGACCTCGGCGTGCGGGCGCCGGTTGATCGCATCCGGATCGACGTCAGGCAGAGTAACGCGCTGGCGCCGGTGCGGATCGAATCGCGTTTCGACGCGCGGGCCGAATGGCGCCCGGTCGTGACGACGATTGCCTACCGGATCGTCCGCGACGGCAAGGAGATCGCGAGCCCGGACGTGCCGGTCGCGCCGAATACCAGCCGCGAGTGGCGCGCAGTCGTCGACGCAGCCAGCGGCGGGCTCGGCACGCCGCCGCCGGAGCTCGAAGCGTCGTGGCCGGCGCGCAACCTGGTGTTCGTCGCGCGCGGCGCCGGGCCGTTCACGCTCGCCTTCGGCAAGAAGGACGCGACTCGCGCCGCGTTGCCGCTGCCGTCGCTGATTCCGGGATATCGCGACCAGGGGGAGAACAGCCTGCCTGCCGCGACCATCGGCGCGCTGCAGGTTGCACCGCCGCCGGCGCCGTCGCTCTTGCCCGGCTTTCTCGCCGACCAGGAGCCGCAGCGCATCGGGCTCTGGGCTGCGCTGATCGCCGGCGTGCTATTGCTGGCGGCGATGGCATGGAAGCTGTCGCGGCAGATGCAGAAAGGCGCGGCCGGGACGACAGCGGCGCGCGCGGACGAGCCGAAGTAGCCGCGCGGCCGAACACCCAACTCCTGCGGGCTGCTAGAATCGACGACACCTTCCGCGGTTCCCTGCCATGTCCGGCAACACTTTCGGCCACCTGTTCTGCGTTACGACGTTCGGCGAGTCGCACGGCCCGGCGATCGGCTGCATCGTCGACGGCTGCCCGCCCGGCATGGAGCTGTCCGAAGCCGACCTGCAACCGGACCTCGACCGCCGCAAGCCCGGCACTTCGCGGCACGTCACGCAGCGCAAGGAAGAAGACAAGGTCGAGATCCTGTCGGGCGTCTACAACGGGCGCACGACCGGCACGCCGATCGGCCTTCTCATTCGCAATACCGACCAGCGCAGCCAGGATTACGGCAAGATCGCCGAGCAGTTCCGTCCGGGCCACGCGGACTTCACGTACTTCCAGAAATACGGTCTGCGCGACCATCGCGGCGGCGGCCGGGCCAGCGCGCGGCTCACCGCGCCGGCGGTTGCCGCTGCGGCAATCGCGAAGAAGTGGTTGCGCGGACAATATGGGACGATCATCCGCGGCTATCTCAGCCAGATGGGCGAGATCGAGATCCCGTTCGTCGACTGGGCGATGGTGGATGAGACGCCATTCTTCGTGCCGAACCGCGCGATCGTCCCGCGGCTGGAAGCGTATCTCGATGACATCCGCAAGGAGCGCGATTCGGTCGGCGCGAAGGTGCGAGTCATTGCGGAAAACGTTCCGATCGGCCTCGGCGAGCCGCTCTACGACAAGCTCGATGCCGACATCGCCTACGCGATGATGGGAATCAATGCGGTGAAGGGCGTCGAGATCGGCGCCGGCTTCGCCAGCGTCGCGCAGCGCGGCTCGATCCACGGCGACGAAATGACGAAGCGCGGCTTCCGCGCGAACAATGCGGGCGGTGTGCTGGGCGGCATCTCGACCGGCCAGAACATCGAAGTCAACATCGCGATCAAGCCGACATCGTCGATCGCGACGCCGAGGCGTTCGCTCGACATCCACGGCAACGAAGTCGATGTCGTGACCACCGGCCGCCACGATCCCTGCGTCGGCATCCGCGCGGCGCCGATCGCCGAGGCGATGCTGGCGCTCGTGCTGATCGACCATGCGCTGCGTCATCGCGCGCAGATCGGCGAACCCAGGCGCGCGGCGGACGTGTTCGGACCGCCGGGCTGATCGGCGCGCCCGCGTCGATCAGGAACGGGCGTAACTGCGCGCCGTCATGGATCTTTCGCAGTAACCGTCGATTCCGCAGTCCCGCGCGCGAAGCGGATGCGCAGCGGCTGGCCGATCTGCAGCGCTTCTGACGCCTGGACCACGGCGTTGCCGGTCGTGGTGACGATCGCATAGCCGCGCTCGAGCACCGACTCGGGATTCAGGTGGCGCAGCGCGACGGCAAGCCGGTCGAGCCGCCTCTCGCGCGCGAGCACGTCGCGCCTTGCCGCCTGCGCCAGCGCGAGCCGCGCACCGGTCACCACGCGCTGCTGCGACAGCGTCGCGGCGACGCGCCGCTGCAGGCGCCCGCCGAGCGTGCCGATGATGCGCTCATCGTGCGCAATCCGCCGGGCCACGCAACGGCGCATCCGCTCGGCGAACTGCGCAAGCCGGTGCCGTTGCGCGGCGATCCGCGCGGCGGGATGCTGCAGCCGGCGACCCAGATAATCGGCACGCTGCATCTCGCGCTCGAGCCTGCGCGTCAGCGCCGCGCGGGCATGCAGGAACAGGTTGCGTATCGTTGCGTCGAGATCGTCGCGCGAACGCACGATCAGTTGCGCGGCGCCGGTCGGCGTCGGCGCGCGCACGTCGGCGACGAAATCGCAGATCGTGAAATCGGTCTCGTGGCCCACGCCGCTGACGACCGGCAGCGACGATTCGATGATCGCCAGCGCGACGACCTCCTCGTTGAACGACCACAGGTCCTCGATCGAGCCGCCGCCGCGGCAGACGATCAACGCCTCGATCCGGTCGACATCGCGGCGCGCGTTCGCGATCCGGATCGCCTGCGCGACTTCGTGCCCGGCGCCGCGGCCCTGGACCGAGCACGGATAGATGACGACGCGCACATGCGGACTGCGGCGGCCAAGCGTCGTCAGCACGTCGCGCAACGCGGCCGCCCCCGGCGAGGTGACGATGCCGATGGCGCGCGGATAAGCCGGCAGCGGACGCTTGCGCTGCGCGTCGAACCAGCCCCGCGCTTCCAATTCCGCCTTGAGCCGCGCGAATTTCTCGTACAGCGCTCCGGCGCCGGCCAGGCGCATCGCATCGATGTTGAGCTGGAATTCGCCGCGCGCTTCGTAGAGCGTCGGCAGCGCGCGCGCTTCGACCTGCATGCCGTCGCGCAACGCGAAACCGGTCAGTGCCGCCTTGCTGCGGAAGAACACGCAGCGCACCTGCGCGCCCGAATCCTTGAGCACGAAATAGCAGTGCCCCGATGAGGCGCGCGTGAAGTTGGAAATCTCGCCGGCGACCCACGTCAGCGGCAGGTTGCGCTCGATCAGTGTCCGGGTGGCGGCGACGAGCTCCGAAACACTCAACACCGGGCGCAACAGCGCAGCCGGCGGCTCGTCCCGAGCCAAACTCTGATCGTTTTGTCTATAGTTTGTCATGGACAAATTGTTGTACCCGGCTGCAACTGCCGCGCCCGAAAGATCCGGTAAAACTTGCTTGAACCCGTGATTCTGTCTAATAAGTCCATGAATAGATGAATATTTTGTCCGGACAACAAATCGCCGTGATAACGAAAACCCCAATGGGGACAAGACTTAAGCGTCAAATGTACAAGTTGCCCACATGATTATCCACAATTAATGTGGACAATCCCCATCAGGCTGGGCGCCAGTATCCATGCGGGTTCCCAAATGCTCATCGCCGGTGCGCTCAAATTTCATAGCGCAACACGCTGGTGCGGAATGTCGGGATGGAGCAACGGTTACAATGAACGCCGCTTCGTTTTTTGTCCAACAACCCACACATGTCATCGCCCGGTTCACCGCGGGAGGCTCATCCCGCGCCCAGCAACTTCATCCGCCAGATCATCGAGGAGGATAACAGGACGGGCAAGTGGGGCGGACGTGTCGCGACCCGGTTTCCGCCGGAGCCGAACGGCTACCTGCACATCGGCCATGCAAAATCGATCTGCCTGAATTTCGGACTCGCGCGCGATTTCAACGGCGTCTGCCACCTGCGCTTCGACGACACGAATCCGGTCAAGGAAGACCAGGAATTCGTCGACTCGATCCTGGCCTCCGTGCACTGGCTGGGCTTTCGCTGGGGAACCGATCACGAGGGCGACGGCGACGAGCACCTGTATCACGCGTCGGACTATTTCGACCAGCTCTACGACTACGCCGTGCACCTGATCCGCAAGGGGAAGGCGTATGTCGATTCGCTGACCGCCGAGGAAACGCGCGAATATCGCGGCAGCTTCACCGAGGCCGGACGCGAATCGCCGTACCGCAATCGCAGCGTCGACGAGAACCTCGACCTGTTCCGCCGGATGAAGGCGGGCGAGTTTCCCGACGGCGCGCACGTGCTGCGGGCGAAGATCGACATGACCTCGCCCAACATCAACATGCGCGACCCGGTGCTTTACCGGATCCGCCACGCGTCGCATCATCGCACCGGCGACAAGTGGTGCATCTATCCGCTCTACGACTACACGCACTGCATCTCGGATGCGCTGGAAAAGATCACGCATTCGATCTGCACGCTCGAATTCGAGGATCACCGGCCGCTCTACGACTGGGTGCTCGACGAGCTCGCCGACGTGCTGCCGTGGCATTCGCGGCAGTACGAATTCGCGCGCCTGAACGTCACCTACATGATCACCAGCAAGCGCAAGCTGAAGCAGCTGGTCGAAGAGAAGCACGTCGAAGGCTGGGACGATCCGCGGATGCCCACGATCGTCGGCATCCGCCGCCGCGGCTTCACGCCCGAATCGATACGGCTGCTCTGCGATCGCGTGGGCGTGGCGAAGGCCGACCAGTGGATCGACTACAGCGTGCTGGAGGCGGCGCTGCGCGACGACCTGGAGCCGAAGGCGCCGCGCGCGGCCGCGGTGCTCGATCCGGTGAAGCTCGTCATCGACAACTATCCGGACGGTCTGGTCGAGGACTGCACGGCGCCGGTGCATCCGCATCGGCCCGAGCTCGGGATGCGCACGTTTCCGATCTCGCGCGAAGTATGGATCGAGCGCGACGATTTCACCGAGTCGCCGGCGAAGGGATATTTCCGGCTGTTCCCCGGCAACAGGGTGCGGCTGCGGCATGGCTACGTGATCCAGTGCAAAAGTGCCGACAAGGACGCCGCCGGCAACGTCGTCGCGGTGCACGCCGACTACTTTCCCGACAGCAGGAGCGGGACCGACGGCTCCAACGCGTACAAGGTCAAGGGCAACATCCACTGGGTCAGCGTCGCCCATGCGCTGGCGGTCGAAGTACGGCTGTACGACCGGCTGTTCACCGAGCCGCATCCGGATGCCGGCAGCCGCGATTTTCTCGAGCTGCTCAACCCGGATTCGAAGAAGATCGTGACGGCGCAGGTCGAGCCGGGCGTAGGCGCTGGCCCGAATGCGGTGCACCCGGGCGACCGCGTGCAGTTCGAGCGGCACGGTTACTTCGTCGCCGACATGATCGACTCGAAGCCCGGCGCGCCGGTGTTCAACCGGATCGTTACGCTGAAGGATGCCTGGCAGACGACCAGACAAGCGCCGCCCGAAGCGCGCTGACCGTCAGCGACGCTCGCACCGCAACGGACCGTGCAAACTGCGTTGCGCGGTCAGCCTCGCTTCGAGAAGAGTCCGCGAAACCAGTCGCGGACGATCGCCCAGATCAGCGCAAGCCCGTTGAGCTCCGACGCCGGCTGGATCGCGGGCGCCGGCGCGCCTCGTGCGCCGGAAGCACCGGCACCGGGCGACGGACGTGCCGATCCCTGCGCAATCGCCGCTGCGTCGGCCGCCGGCAGCGCGGCGACTGCAGCCGCGTGATCTTCCATCAACGGCAGCGCGGCCACACGCACGACGAAATTCGCCGCGAATTGCTTGAGGATCTGATCGGATACGGCGTCCATCATCCGGTTGCCGAACGCCGCGGCCTTGCCGCCGACCGATGCCTCGGCGTTGCCGACCAGCGCGCTCTTCCCGTCGGCCGACGGCTCGACGCGGGCGGTCAGGTCCATCGAGGCGACCGACGAGCCCGTCGTGTCGGTCCCTTTGGCGATCAGGTGCATCGTTCGCGTTTCCGGACTGAGCTCCAGCACTTCGATCTCGCCGCGGAACGACAGGTTGGCCGGCCCGAGCTTCACCGACACCGTGCCCTTGTAATGCGTGTCGTCGACCTTTGCGGTGACCTTGGCGCCGGGCATGCAGGAGGCGACCGCTTCGATATCCGACAGCACCGACCATGTCGCGTCGGTACCCGCCGGCATCGGGAACGTGCGTTCGATGCGGACTTTCATCGTGCCTCCATCAGAGAACTGCACATCGCGATGCCCGGTCTCAAGGACCGGACTTCGCGCACTTCGCGAAGATCCGTTCGACGCGCGGACGGTCGGCTGGATCGCAGACGCCGGGCATCGCACACCAGGCGACCAGCCGATCGCCTGCATTCTCGGCGGTCATGCCGCCGGTCTTGAAGCGGTCCTTCAGCTGCTTCACCTGCAGCGCCAGGCGCTGCGACTGCAACGCCGGCGGGCTGTCGAGTCCCAGCACCAGTTCCAGCTCGAGCAGCATCTCGCGCCGCGGCTCGGCATTGGCGGCAATTGCCGCCGCATGCGTAGCCGTTTTGCCCGGGTCCGTCAGCGCACCGACCGCAGCGTCACGGCGGGCCGCCAGTTTCTTCTCCTGCGCGCCGGCGAGATCCGGCAGCGCCGCCCAGCGCTCCTGCGCGTCGTTCATCGCGCTCTGCGCGGTATTGGCATCGGCGCCCGATTGCACGGCGCGGTCGAGGCTTTCGCACAGCAACTCCTTCGCGGCGAGCACCTGCCATGACGCAGCGGCGCGCGAACGCTCGCGCCCCGACAGCGCGTTCTCGACCGCCGTCCGCGCCTTCCTGAATCGCGGCTCGGTGTCGCGCACCGCATCGCGCGCCGCGGCGTCGGACGTCACCGCCAGCTTCTTCCACTGGTCCTGTGCCTCGCGCAATGCGCGCTTCAGATCCTGGTCGGACTTGTCGCCGGCCTTGGCGAGCGCCTCGAGCTGACTCGCGACCTCTTCGAGCGCCCGGCGGTGCTCGGACTTCTTGCCGTCCTCTTCCTTGCGCTTCGCGTTGCGCGCGTCGAACACCGCGTCGCATGCGCTGCGGAACTGTTCCCACAGCGCGCGCTCGTCGCGCTGCGCGATCGGCATCGACTTCGCGTGCTCCTGCCAGCGCAGCTGGATCGCCTTGACCTGCGACGGGATGTCGCGCTCGGTCGCCTTCGCGGACAACGCGCGCACTTCCTCGATCAGCGCCTGCCGGCCCGCCTTCGCCTTGTCCCGCGCTGCGTTCAACGCGTCGCGGGCCGGCGCCATCGCCTCCCTGAGCTTCGTGTCGAGCTTCTTCCATGTCCCGGGATCGACGCTGCCGAGGTCGCCCTCGCGCCATGTATGGTCGGTGTCGCGCAGCCACTTTTCGATCGCGCGGTAGTCGGGCGTTTCGGTGACCAGCGTCGGCGCATGGGTCGCGGCCATCGCAATGAACTCCTCGCGGTGCTTGCGCGCATCCTTGCGCTGCGCGGCGACCTCCGCGAAATGCCGCGACGCCGGCGCGTAGGCGCGCTCGCACGCGCGATCGAAGCGCTCCCACAATGCCTTGGGGACGCCGGCGTGCTGCGCGTCGAGCGCCTTCCATTCGTTGCGCAGCTTCTGCACTTCCTGCGCCAGCATCGCGTAATCGGTGCTCGGCGCAGCCAGCGCCTCGGCCCGCTCGCAGAGCTGGACGCGCGCGTTGTGCTGGCCGAACGATTCCCAGCGCTCCAGGTCGACCAGTTGCTGGACGGCGCGCGACAGGCGCTGGATCGTCGGTTTCGGCAGGACGCCCGCGCCGGCCTTGATCGTGCGGATCTCGTCGGTCGCCGCGCGCGCCGCGTGCAGCTGACCGGCCGTGAGCGCCTGCTCGGCGGTGTGCAGCAATGTATGCAGCTTCAACCGCAGCGCATTGGCTTCCTGTTGCGTCGCCTGGATCTGCGCCAGCCGGCGCTGCTCGATCGTCGTCACCGCCGCTTCGAAGCGGCGCGTGAGTTCCGGCGTGCGCGTCGAGCGATCGAGCGCCTGCCAGCGCGCCGGCAGGTCGGCGTTGTCGATCGACGTGTCGGCGGCGAGCTTCTCCGCTTCGATGACCAGCGCTTCGGCGCCGGCCAGCGCTTCGTGCTCGCGCTCCCAGAGGGCGATCTTCTGCTCCGCCTCGTCGAGCTTCGCCGGCGCATTGCGGTCGCCGACGCGCGCCGATTCTTCACGGAATTCGCGCAGCGCCTCACGCGCGGCAGTCAGCTCCTCGGATGTCTCCGGAGTGGGCCGCGCAAGCGACGCGATCCATTCGCGCAGCCGGCGCTCGTACGCGGCGCGGGTGCGCTGCTCTTCCTGTTCGCGATCGAAGCGCTCCTGGATCACCTGCCGCGCCGCTTCGCAGCGCGCGAGCCGCTCGGTATCGCCGCGCAGGTCGAGCGCCTGCCAGCGGCGGTTGAGCTCGACGACGGCGGTCAGGATCGGGCCGGGATCGGCAGCAAGCGCCTCGAGCTGCGTCAGGATCGCGTCGGCTTCTTCGCCCTGGTTCTGCCGGCTGCGGATCGCATCGAGGCGCTGGCGCGCGTGACGCGCGATCCCGTTGTCCTTGTTGCGGGCCGAATCGGCGAGCTTCTGCAGCAGTTCTCTCGACTGGATGCGCAGGGCGGCGGCCATCCGCGTTTCCGCGTGTTCCGCGCTGAGCGCCAGTTCGACCAGGGATTCCTCGCTGCGCATCGTCGCGATCGCCGCCTGCCGGTGCGACGATGCGGCGGCGTGCCGCGCGACGCTGGCGCGTTCGGCATCGGCCACCGTGTCCGAAGCCAGCGCCGCCTGCAATTGCTCGGCGCCCGCTGCGGCCGACAGCGAATCGAGCAGCGCGCGGCGAACGTTTTCGTCCGCCTCGGTGCCGAGGGCGCTGGCGAGCACGCCGGCATTGTTCGACTGCCGCGCGGCCGCTGCGCGCACCTCCGGCGCCGGATCTGACGTGAGGACACGCGCCAGATCTTCCGATTCGGCCGGCAATTCGGCGACGCCTTGCAAGCGCTGCGTCGGATCAGGATGTTCGAGTCGGGGCTGGCGCGGAAATATCTTGTTCAACATCGGGCGGGCGTGGGGTCACCGGAGTGCCGTTGGCGAGAGTTCCGCGATAGTAACCAAAATCGCGCTTCACCGTCGCTGTAAACGCGCGCATCGCCCCGGTTGCAGGATCGCCCCTCATGCATGACTTTGACGCATGGGTGTCTTCCGCGGTAAGGTTTGCCGCATTTTCCGATGGAGTCGAAGCACATGAATGGATTGCCCCGCCTGCGCCGCCTGGTCTTCGCGCTGCTGGTATCGATCGTCGCCATGCTGGCTGCCGGATGCGCATCGAATCGCGTGATCTCGGACGGCCCCCACCACAACCTGATGCTGAAGGGCTACGACCCTGTCGCGTACTTCACCGACGGCAAGCCGATTCCCGGCAAGGTCGATATTGCCGCCCGGCACGACGGCCTCGACTACCGCTTCGTCAACGACCTGCACCGGAAGATGTTCCTCGCCAATCCGGAGCATTATGTGCCGAAGTACGGCGGCTTTTGCGCGCAGGGCGCGGCTTATGCGCTGATGTTCGGAGGGGAGGCGGAAAAATTCCAGATCATCAACGACCGGCTGTTCATCTATGGCGACCAGGGCGCGATCGACGCCTGGAATTCGAGCCCGAAGAAGCACCTGGAATACGCGGAGCACTACTGGGAATCCGAGATGAAGGGCATGCCGTACCGGCTGCAGACCGCGAAGCGCTTCATCTTCAAGGTCCCGCACTACAAGACCGGCAAGGAAGTGCGGGCGCTGCT
>Ga0105240_10015571_pt1 | contig 10334 bp, 9 predicted proteins | sample KBSC54metaG_FD_80426 | JGI IMG/M metagenome (GOLD analysis project Ga0105240, IMG submission 80426) | Corn rhizosphere microbial communities from Kellogg Biological Station, Michigan, USA - KBS C5-4 metaG | ecosystem: Host-associated > Plants > Roots > Rhizosphere > Soil | place: Michigan, USA... | reverse complement strand
GGCGGAGGTCTCGCAGCGCGAGATTGCCGAACTCTACCAGGCGGACGCATGATGAGCACCACATACAAAGGTCCGATGCCGGGCGGCCCCTCGCCGGCGCGTCAGATCGGTACGATCGCCGCGGTCGTGCTGATCGCCGCGCTTTTCGTTCAAGCGTGGATCGTCGTGCAGGCGCGGCCCCAGGACCTCGTGACGGGTGCTCATGGGATGGCCGATATCATCTCGCGCGCCCTTCCCCCGGCCTTCGATCAGTTCAAGCCGACATTACTGCCGGTGCTGGAAACGATCGACCTGGCGATCTTCGGCACTGTATTCGGCGTCGTGCTCGCCTTCCCGCTCGCTATTCTCGCCGCACGGAATCTGACGCCCGCCAAGCCGCTCTATTACGCGGCGCGCGCGGTCATTGGCGTGGCGCGGGCCGTGCCCGACCTCGTATGGGCGTTGCTGTTCGTGACCGCTGTCGGTCTCGGGCCATTTCCGGGCGCGCTGGCGCTTGCGGTCCATTCCGTTGGCATGCTCGGACGGCTCTTCGCGGAAGTTATCGAGGATATGGATATGGGTCCCGTCGAAGCACTGACGTTGACGGGAGCGAGCCGTATACAGGTGTTCACGCACGCCGTCGTGCCGGGCGTGCTTCCTTCGCTGTTGGGCATCGCGCTGTACCGCTTCGATGAAAACCTGCGATCCTCGCTCGTGTTGGGCTTTGTCGGCGCCGGTGGTATCGGTTTCCTGTTGCTGACGGCGATGAATCTGTTTCAATATCAAACGGTCGCGTTACTGCTGATCGTGACTTTCGTGCTCGTCGCGTGCGCCGAGCGGATTTCCGCCTATCTGCGAACGTTGGTCGCTTGAGAGGACGCGCTTCGAAACAATGCTGAGGCAAGGCCATGTACATCGAAAAAATGGGCGGCGTCGACCCCTGGACGCTCGGCGAGGTATTGTCCGGTGAACCCAGGATCGATCCGACATCCGTCGTTCGGAAGAGCGAGCTCGGCTGCTATACGTATCTCGGCCCGCGCACGCAAATGGCGGATTCGGTCTTCGGCGACTACAGCTACGCGATGGGCGACAACCAGATCGCGCATGCATGTATCGGCAAATTCGTGAATATCGCTACGTGCGCGCGCATCAATCCGCCCAATCACCCGACGTGGCGGGCCACGCTTCATCATTTCACCTATCGCTCGCAATCGTATGGGCTCTCGCTCGATGACGATGACGAAATCTTCGAATGGCGCGCGCAGCACCGCGTCGAGATCGGCCATGACGTATGGCTCGGTCACGGCGCGATCGTCATGCCCGGAGTGAGCATCGGCAACGGAGCGGCCGTCGGCTCGGGCGCCGTCGTGACCAAGGACGTTCCACCCTTTGCGATCGTCGTCGGCGTACCGGCGCGCGTGTTGCGCCTGCGCGTCGACGAACGCACGGCGGAGCGCCTTCAACGGATCGCGTGGTGGGACTGGCCCCGGGAGCGCCTCGATGCCGCATTGGCCGACTTCCGCACGCTCGATGCCGCCGCGTTCGCCGAGAAGTACGACGGCTGATGTGAGCGCCCGTCAAAGAGCATCGAGCCGGCGTATGGCATGCTCGGGCAGTACGAGCGCCGCCGCGGCAAGGTTTTCGCGCAGATGCGCAACCGACGATGTGCCTGGAATCAGCAATAGGTTGGGCGATCGGCGCAGCAGCCACGCGAGCGCAACCTGCATCGGCGTCGCGCCCAGTTCATGCGCAACTTCGGCAAGCGTCGACGACTGCAGCGGTGTAAAACCGCCGAGCGGAAAATACGGCACGTAGGCGACGCCGTCGCGTGCGAGTTCGTCGATGAGCGCGTCGTCGTCGCGATGCACGAGGTTGTAGTGGTTCTGCACGCAAACGATCTCGCCGATCCGTCGTCCCTCTTCGATCTGGGCGCGCGTGACGTTACTCAAGCCAATATGCCGAATCAAGCCTTGCTGCTGCAGTTCGGCCAGCGCGGTCAGCGGCGCCTCGATCGAGCCCTCCGCCGGCCCATGGGCGTCGAACATGACCCGCAAGTTCACCACGTCGAGGACGTCGCGTCCGAGATTGCGGAGATTGTCATGCACTGCTTGAATCAGTTCCTCGGCTGAGTCCGCTCGTATCCACGAGGCGTCCTCACCACGCCGCGCACTGACCTTCGTGACGATCACGAGGTCATCGCGATACGGGTGAAGCGCCTCGCGAATCAACTGGTTGGTGATGTGCGGCCCGTAGAAATCGCTGGTGTCGATATGATTGACGCCCGAATCGACCGCTTCGCGCAGTACTGCTAGCGCGGCGCCCCGGTCCTTCGGCGGCCCGAAGACTCGCGGCCCCGCGAGCTGCATCGCGCCATAGCCGAGCTAAGCCGTCATAATCCGCACAGGTTGTACGAAAAGGCGAACAATGCAAATCGATCTGGCCGATTTGAATGCATTCGTGATCGTCGCGCGCCAAGGGATTTCGCGACGGGGCGCGCCTGGTGGGCGCGAGTGCCTCGGGACTCAGCGACGCGGTGCGCCGGCTCGAGGCGCAGCTCGGCGTCAGGCTGCTCCATCGCACGACGCGCAGCGTCGCGCCGACTGAGGCGGGCGAGCGCTTGCTCGCGCGGCTCGGGCCCGCTCTGACGGAGGTCGAAGCGGCGCTCGATGAGATCGATGGCTTTCGCGATCGGCCCGCTGGCACACTTCGGCTCAATGTGCCGCTCAGTGCCGCGCGATTGATACTGCCCAGCATCGTCCCGCCGTTTCTGGAGGCCTATCCCGAGGTACGGCTCGAAGTCACGACCGATGAGAATTTCGTCGATGTGCTCGCGGCGGCTGCGATGCGGGCATACGTTACGACGAACGGCTCGAGCAGGACATGATCGCGGTGCCGATCGGACCTCGGATTCAGCGCTTCGCGACGGCGGCTGCCCCGTCCTACCTGGATCGCCGTGGGCGTCCCGAGCATCCGCGCCAACTGCTCGATCACGCGTGCTTGCGCGGCCGTTTTCCGAGCGGCGCGATGCCGCCGTGGGAATACGAACGAGACGGAGAAGTCGTGCGCGTGGAGCCGGCCGGTCCGTTGCTGGTGCAAGTCGGCGCAGGGATCGATTTGATGATCGATGCCGCGCTCTCCGGCTGCGGCATCGTTCATCTTTTCGAAGGATGGTTGAGCCCTCACCTACAGCGCGGCGCGTTGGAGCCGGTGCTTGAGTCGTGGTGGCGACCGTTTTCCGGGCCGTTCCTTTACTACTCGGGGCGGCGCCTCGTGCCGGGTCCGCTGCGCGCCTTTATCGAATTCGTCAAGACGCGCGAATAGGCGCAATTAATCGAGCCCTGTCACCGGCTTGCCAATCAGCACGCGCCACAGGTCTGGCCGCCCCTTTGCGCATTGCCACCAGAACCCGTCCGGCAATTCGGCAGCAAATTCCTCGAGCAACGGTTCGGGATTGTGGTCCGATACGAGTTCGAGCGCCTGGCCGGGGGATAGTCTTGCAAACGTGTCGAACACCATTGAATGGCGCTCGCTCGGATCGACGGTGCCGACGTCGACGACGATTACGGCAGCAGGGGTTATGAGGGCAGACATGTTGGTACTCCAGAATGAAACAGCAAAATAAAATTCATCCAACATGTATGTTTTAGCACAGAGGCGGATACCCGAACCCGAGCTGGGTCAATTGGTCGCACACGATGAAGGCGTGCTACACGCGCGCCAATACTGGCGTGCGGGTCTTCGGCGAACTCGTCCTTCGTAACCCAAAGCACAAGAGTTAGAAAGAGTCGCTGCGGGACGAAGTAGGTGGCCGCGCCGGCAACGATTTCAGCAACCGCAAAAATTGCCTTGAACCACAAGCTCAATTCAAATGCCAGACGGAGTTTTTGTTCGTCGAGGAGCTTCTTCAGGGCGATCAAGGAAAACTCTCCATTTCACTTCCATTGCCCGCTGCCCGCTCGACGGCCACTTCCCGTTTCGCCCGGTGCGGAAGACAGCCCCGGTTCGGCGAGTTCGTCGCGTACGAAACGCGCGTATCGTAGCGCCAGCGTCGGCAGCACGATCAAGTTCAGCGCGGTCGACGTGATCAGGCCGCCAAGGATGACGATCGCCATGGGCCCCTCGATCTCGTTGCCCGGCGCACCGCTCGTTACGGCGAGTGGCATCAGGGCGAGTGCGGTGACGAGTGCCGTCATCAGGATCGGCACCAGCCGTTCCGATGCGCCGCGCACCGCGGTGTCCATGTTCCAGGTCATGCCGTCGATATGAACCAGGTGCTCGTAGTGGCTGATCAGCATGATCGAATTGCGCAGCGAGATGCCGAGCAGTGTCACGAAGCCGACCATGCTGCCGAGCGACAGGTTCGCGCCGGTCAGCATCACGCTCAGGACACCGCCCACGAGTGCAAAGGGCAGATCGATCATGACCAGCGCCACGGCTCGGCGGCTCCTCATCGCAAGGAAAAGCAGCACTGCGATGCCGATCAGCGCAATGGCGCCGTATGCCAGCAGGTCACGCTGCGATTGCGCGCGTGCTTCGCTTTCTCCGCTGAAAACAGCATACGTGCCAGGCGGCATTTTGATCTCGCGATTCACGCGCGCCTGCGCTTCCCTTACGAAGTCGCTGACCGGCCGGCTGCCGAGATTGACCGATACCGTTTGCACGCGCTGTCCGCCGTCGTGCGTAATCTGGTAGCGGCCGGCGACCTCACGGATCGTGGCGAGCTTGGAGAGCGGCACGGCAAAACCGTCGGCGTTGCGCACCATGAGCTTGCCGATGTCATCGACGCTCTGACGCTGGACCGGGTCGAGCACAACGGCGACGTCGTAGCTGCGGCTGCCCGCGTAGATCTGCGATGCGCTCACGCCAGAGTAAGCGGCCTGGATCGCATCGAGCACTTCGACGGGCCGGAAGCCCCAGCGGCTCAGGGCGTCCGAATTCAGCTTCACTTCCAGTTCCGGAATGCCGGGTGGCGAGTCCACCCGCACGCTGGCGACGCCGTGAATCGTGCCGATCAGCTGGGCAATATGCCGCGCCGTCCGATCGATGACGTCGAGATTGTTGCCGAACACATTCACGACCACAGGGGCCGTCGCGCCCGAAATGGTTTCGTCGATCCGCTCCTCGAGAAATGTGTTGACCGATGTCGAGAGGCCCGGAAAGCCCGCCAGCGCCTGGCGAATTCGGTAAAGGGCCCAGCTTTGGGCCGATCCACCCATTGGCTCGAGGTCTACCTCGAACTCGGAGAGCTGCACACCGGTCGGGTCGACCACGCCGTTGGCGCGGCCTGCGCGCTGCGCCACGAGACGCACGCCCGGCACCCGCATCAGCGCCTTCGAGACTTGCGCGCCGATGCGCATCGATTCTGCAAGCGAGGTGCCCGGTGCGAGCCCCATGTGAACGGTGTAATGGCCTTCGCGCAGTTGCGGAATGAAACTTCCGCTCATGAAAGGCAGCGACGCTAGCGCGACGGCGCACATTATCGCAACGATCGCCATGACCGCTTTCACGCGCTGCTCGACTTTCGTCAGCAGCGCGAGGTAACGTGTCTTGATGCGCCCGATCATGCGCGGCTCCCGTTCGGGCAAGGGCCCCTTCGCGAGCAGGGCGAGCGCCATCGCTGGCGTGAGTGTCAGGGCGACGCCGAGCGACGCGAGGACAGCGAGAATGTAGGCGATGCCGAGTGGCGCGAAGAGCCGTCCCCCTATACCGGTGAGCGTGAGCACGGGCAGGAAGATCAGCATGACGATGAAGGTCGCGAACACCACGGCACTGCGGACTTCGAGCGAGGCGCGCAGCACCACGCGAGAGGCGGGCAGCGGCTCGCGCCGCGAGCGGTTTTCGCGCAGGCGCCGGTAGATGTTTTCGACGTCGATAATGGCATCGTCGACCACCTCCCCCAGCGCGATGGCGAGCCCGCCCAGGGTCATCGTGTTCAGGCTGACTCCGAACGAAGTGAGCACGATGATCGCGACCAGCAGCGACAGCGGAATAGCGACTGCCGATATCACCGCGGTGCGTACGTTGAGCAGGAATAGAAACAGTACGGCGATCACCAGCACGGCGCCGACGACGAGCGCCAGGCGCAGGTGACCGACGGCGGCCTCGATGAAGTTGGCGGGTCTGAAGACGTTCGCATTCACGTCCACACCTTGCCGGGCGAGTGCGGGCACGAGTCCCGCGAGCGTCTTTTCGATATTGCGCGTGACGGCCATCGTATTGGTCCCGAACTGGCTTTCCATTACAACCATCACGCCGGGCTTGCCCATGATCGATGCTTCGCCAACGGTTGGCGCACTGCCCCAAGTCACATGGGCGACATCACCGATGCCAACTGCCGCGCCGTTGCTGGAACGGAGGACGACACCGGCGAGTCTCTGCGGCGTTGCGATCTGGCCGTCGGCGTTGATGGCGATGCGCTGATTTCTGTTCTCGATGAATCCGGCACCGCGCACGCCTGTGGCCTGGCGAGCCGCGGCAATCACGTCCTGAATCGACAGGCCATGGCCGATCAATTTTGCGGGATCGACCTGGATCTGCATCTGGCGCGTCTCGCCGCCGAATACGATTACGTCGGCCACGCCGGGGGTGCTCAGCAACTGCGGCTTGACGGTCCACTGGGCAATGTCGTAGAGGTCCGCGAGCGAACGCGTCTTTGACGTGAGCCCGATGGTACGCACGACGCTCGTCGTCGTGGTGAGCGGCAGGAGCTTCGGCGTCGTGACGCCAGTCGGCAGCGTGCCCGCGAGAGCGCTGATGCGCTCGGTGACGAGTTGCCGGGCCTGCATCACGTTCGCATGGTCGTCGAAGACGAGCGTGACCGACGAGAGCCCCTGCATGGACCGTGAGCGCATCGACTGCAGGCCGGTCATGCCGCCCAGGCCATTTTCGACGGGCTGTGTGACCAGGGCCTCCACCTGCTCGCTGGTCATCCCCGGTGCTGCCGTCTGTACGATGCTCATCGGCGGCGCAAATTCGGGAAATACATCGAGCTTCGCGCGCGTCAGCGTGAAGAGACCATAGCCGGCCGCCATGACGGCCAGCGAGAAGATAACGCCGCGAAAGCGCAGCGAAAACCGGATGATCGAGTCAAGCATGGGGCGCGGAGTCGCGTTGTTCCGGGGGTGTCATGCACGGGTCGCTGGATCAGTCATCACATTCGGGCGGGTCCTTGCAGGCGGTGGCGATGCCCTGAGGCTTGAGCTCTTCGGAGAGCAGCAGTTGCGCACCCTGCGTCACGATCTGGTCGCCGGCGTGGAAGCCGGATGTCACCACGAAGCCTTGGTCCTCCTCGCTTGCGGCCGGCACGTAGCGCCGCGTGAAGCGCCCGGGTGCCGTGAGCACGTAAGCCCATGTCTGGCCGCCGTACCACACCACCGCCGCCTCGGGGATAAGCAGCCCGGAGACGGCCTGGCTCGATGTCGGCACGCGTGCGCTGGTACGGAGATTGGCTGGCAGCGTGGTGTCCGCAACGTAAAGCCAGGGGCTCCCCTGCACGGTGGGATCGGCCAGCGGCGAGGCGGAAAGCCGTTGGGCGGACACCGTGCCGCCGTTGGGTGTGTCGACCGCGATGCGCAGGGGCGGCGCCATGCCGGAGCTTGCGGGCAACGTGACGCGCAATACGACGGACTGCCCCGACCGCAGGCGCTGGAACAGCTTCGAGGCCGGTTCCGCAGCAGCATTCGCGAGTGCGTCGCCAAACTGCTGCCGCATTGTGCCGTCTATTCCGTTGAGCGTGACCTTGGAGGATTGCAGTTTTGCATCGTCGCCCTGCATCGTCGCCTGTGCCGCTTGCAGACTCTTCAGCGAAATATTGCGGTCGTCCGCGTACAGCGTGCGGCTGCCCTGGTACTGCGTGCGCGAATTGGCCGCCTGCGCGCTGAATGTCTCAACGTCGGCGCGTGCGCTGGCGAGGCGGCTGCGCAGATCGAAGAGCGGCTGCAGATCGATGACCGTAGCGTAGGCGCTGATGCCGGACTGGCTCGTGATGGCTGCAAGCGGCGCCACCTCGATGTGGCCGGCGCGTTGCGCCTCGGGGCTGACGACCACGACGGTTTCGCCATTGACCGTCTGCACCGCGGACGGCGGTGACGAGGGCGCATCCGCGGTCGTCGAGGAGCCGGAGTCGTAAAGGGACCGATAGATGTACCAGCCCGCGCCTGCGGCAAGCGCCAGCGACACGACGGAGAGAAGAATCGGTCGGAATTTCATCGTGTTGTCCCTTCACTGATGAGGGTATTGCTCGCTGCCTCATGACCGAGCGGCTGCTGCATCGCATCTTCGAGTGCGCCGACGGCCCGCTGGACCGCGACTTCGGCGTCGAGCCGGGCGGTCTCGCTGGTCTGATAATCCGCTTTGGCCTGCGTGAAAGTCAGGCGGTCCGCATTGCCGCTGAAGAATGCGGCCGCCTGGCTGTCGAGTTGCCGACGGGCACTCGCCAGATGCGCGTCGGACAGTCGCAGCACGTCGACGCTCGACTGATAGCGCGCCAGCGCGTGCGCAAGGTCACCGAGGATCTTGTCTTGTAACGCGCCGGTACGCACCGCTGCTTCCTTGCGTTTCGCCTCGGCTTCCTTGATGCCGCCCTGGTTCTGATCGAAGATGGGCAACGTGATGCCCGCGAACCCGAAGCCGATCTTGTGGGTGCCCGTGTCGTAGGTGTAGCCGGGGCCGAGGTGAATGTCCGGATACTGTTTCGCGACCTCGAGTTGAAGCGCCGATTCTGCTGCGGCGTAATCGGCAAGCGAGGCAAGCAGGTCGGCGCGATGAAAGATGGCCGCGCGCTGTGCGTCCGCAGCCGGCGGCGCAGGCGCAACCGTGCCGAAAGCGACGAGATCGAGCGTCACGCCGTCGAGCGCGGTGACCGGCACACCGAGGGCGGCCGCCAGTTGCGCGCGCGCATCCCGTTCGGCACTGCGTGCGGCGGCCAGATCGCTCTGGGCCTGGGTGTCGGCCAGGATGGTGGCATCGACGTCGGACTGCGAATACTGGCCGACTGCGAGACGGTGGCGGCTCATCACGGCGATCTGCCGCTCGGCGTCCGCCCTGGCGGACAGGAAAGTCATGCGCCTGCGGGCAGCATAAACCGCGAGCATGGCAGCCCGGACCTGTGCGCGAACCGTCCACGCCGCATTGACAACGTTCAGCCGGGCGGCTTCCGACAAATGCGTTGCCTCGTCTACGCGATGGCCGCGCTTGTGCGCCGTCTCGATCGGTATATCGAGCGAAGGCCCCCAGGTGAAGGGCGCGCCCTGCCCGGGGTTCGGCGTGTTGTACTGGAACGGCAACTGCAGGACCGGATTGGGAATGGCGTTGGCGACGTCGATGCCGGCTTTGGCCGTGTTCCACTGCGCACGAGCGATGTCGAGGGCGGGACTGTAGTAGAAGGCCGCCAGCGTGAGCATCTCGCGGTTCCAGCGTTCAGGCGGCCACGGCGTCACGTCGTGGCCCGTTTGACGAGCAATGTAGGCGTGCAGATCCTCGCTCGTTAGCGAGCGCTCCTCGAATTGTCGAGCAAGCTGGGCGGGGACAATCGGCTGGGGACGGTAGGTCGTACAGCCGAGCACTCCGGCAAAGGCGATGAAGGCAATCGATAGCGCGCGGCGCATGCTGGCACCCCGTCGGGCCTCGTGCTGCCCACGCGGGCAGCTTTCGGCTGGATGCTATGCCACCGGTTGTGAAGTTTTCGTCAAGAAGAAGTCCGATTGAGAGCGGCTCAGGGCCGCTTGGTCACCGGCAGGCGGAGCGACACGCGAGTGCCGATGGTGCCTTTTTCGGGCTCGCTGTCGATCCGGATTGACCATCCATAGCGGTCACAGATCTTTTTGACGATTGACAGGCCGAGCCCGACGCCAGGCGCGGCGGTTCGCGGAGGACCGGCCTGGTAGAACCGGTCGAAGACACGCGGGAGCGCATGCGCTGGGATGCCAGGCCCGGTGTCTTCGATATGCAACCAGCCGTCGGCGTAGCGAAGCTGAACGCGTCCGTGATCGGTATGCCGGACGGCGTTGTCGATGAGGTTGGACAGCACGATCGCAAGCGCCGACCGGTTTGCCAGCACGCAAAGCTCGCGTCCCACGTGATTGGTGGCTTCCAAGTCCTTCCGGGTGAGGCGATCGGCGAAAGGCGTCAGCGACGTTTCGATCATGTTCGCGAGTGCCACCGGCTCGACATCGCGTGCCGAATCCTCTCTCGCCAGCATCAGCAGCGCGTTGGCGAGATCACGCATGTTGTCGGCCGCCCGCTCGATCTGCTGCAGACGTGCGCGCGATTTGCCGCTGATCGCCGTATCCTCCTCAAGCAGTTCGCAGCTGGTCTTGATCGTCGTGAGCGGTGTTCGCAGTTCGTGGCTGACATTC
>Ga0105240_10015570_pt1 | contig 10335 bp, 9 predicted proteins | sample KBSC54metaG_FD_80426 | JGI IMG/M metagenome (GOLD analysis project Ga0105240, IMG submission 80426) | Corn rhizosphere microbial communities from Kellogg Biological Station, Michigan, USA - KBS C5-4 metaG | ecosystem: Host-associated > Plants > Roots > Rhizosphere > Soil | place: Michigan, USA... | reverse complement strand
CTGACCCAGGAGATGTACGCGATCATCGTGATGGTCGCGATCCTGACCTCCCTGATGACGCCGCCGCTGCTGAGCTGGATGCTTTCCGGGGTCGAGACCAAGCCGGAAGAGGTCGCGCGGCTGGAGCGCGAAAAGCTGCTCGCGCGGCTGCCCTTTTCGCGCGAGGGCGCGAAGCTGCTGGTGCTGAGCGGTGGCGGCCCGCACGCGCAACTCGCGGCCCACCTGGCGGCGGCGCTGGGCAATCATCACGACGCGAGTATCACCGTCTTCCACGCGACCACCACCGCGACCGTGCCCGCGACTGCGCATGACGACGCCGAGTTCGCGCGCGTGAAAGCGATCGCCGAAATGAGCGGCGCCCAGAATATCCTGCAACGCAGCGCGTCGGCCGACTCGATCGCGCAGGCCATTATCAAGGAAAGCGAACGCGGCTACGACGCGATCTTCGCGGGCGCGTCGCCGCTGGAGGGCGATTACGCACTGGGCGGTGAAGTATTGCGCGAACTGGTCGATCGCGCGCAGACGCCGGTGGTGATCGTACGCACAGTCGGCGCACATCTGCCGTTCAGGAAGATCCTCGCGCCCACCACGGGAGCGCCCTTTTCACGTCTCGGCGCCACGCTCGCGATGCTCTATGCGAACGCGACCGACGCGCGAATCACGGCGCTGTACGTCAAGGAAGGGCCGACCATGACGCTGCGCGATTTCTACCGGCGCCGCGCCACCGCGCCCGAGGATGGCGCCCCGATCGTCGAGGAGTTGCGGCAACTCGGACAGCAGGTCGGAGTCGAACTCGACGCGCGAATCGAATCGGGCGGCAAACCCGAAAGCACGATCCTGAACGCTGCGAAAAAGGGCGGCTTCGACCTGCTCGTGATGGGCGTGACGTTCCGGCCGTCGGAACGACGCCTCTACTTTGGCCCCAAGGTCGAGTACATCCTGCGCAACGCGAGCTGCGCCTTCGCGGTGGTGGTGACGCCGGAAAAGCCGGCGCGCTCTTAAGCCCGTCCCGCAGTGCGACGATCTATCGACTTATCCGCGGGACCGGCCTGCGCGCGGACGGGCGCTCAGTGGCTGTGCTCGTCGCCCGGAAACGGCTGCGCGTATTCTACCAGCACGCCGCGCGTCGCTTTGGGATGAAGAAAGCAGATCATGCCGGCGAGCCCCGCCCGCGGCTTCTGATCGATCAACTGGATGCCCTTGGCCTTCGCGCCGTCCAGTTCACGCTCGACGTCCTCGGTCTCGAAGCACACGTGATGCAGTCCGCCGCCGCGCCGCGCGAGGAACTTTCCGACGCCGTTGTCGGGACTGAGCGGTTCGAGCAATTCGATCTCGCTCGCGCCGACCTGCAGCAGCGCCGCCTTGACGCCCTGGTCGTGCACCGTCTGGCTCTTCGTCAGGCGCAGGCCGAGCAGGTCGCGCCACAGCGCCATCGCCTGTTCGAGGTTCGGCACCACCACGCCCACATGATGAATCTTTTTGAGCATCGTCAACCTTCCGAATGATTGTCGCACAGCTTGTGCTGCAGATCATTCCATTGCGCCTTCATGCCCGGCGAGCCCAGATTCGGATGCTCGCTGCGGGTCACGTTGAGCTTGCTGCACGCGCTCGCGAGGTTGCCCTGGTGCGCGAGGATTTCGGCCATGCTGAACTTGGCCTCGTAAAACAACGGGTCCGATTCGGCCGCCACCGACTCCACCCGGCTCCATAAATCGATCGCGTCCTTGTAGTCCTTTTTGTCCTGCGCGATGCGCGCCAGCCCCGCATTGGCGTCGGGCGAAGCGGCGTCGGCGGCGGCGACCTGCGTGAAGGTCGCCTGCGCCTTATCGACCTCGTTCATCGCGAGATACGCCTGCCCGAGGATCGAAAGCGTGCCGGTCAGGTTCTTCACCGGAATCTTGCCCTCGCTGACCTGACGCTCGAAATAGCCGTAGATGATCGCGGTCAGCCGCGCATCCTGCACGAACCCCTCGTGATCGCCCGCGGCCTGCCGGGCCGCCGCGCTCTTCCAGAATTCGAGGCCGATTTCCTTGATGAAATCGTTCTGATCGGGATTCGCCGCGTCACGCGCCACCAGCGCCTGCGCCTCGCGCGTGAGCTGCTGATATTGCGCAGTTCGATCGAGCGCCTCGACCCGCCATTCGTAAATCTGGTTGAACTTCGCGTTCATCGCGGGATACTGCGACTCGAAACCGCCGAGAATCGTCGCGACTTCGCGATAGTCAATCTGCGGCTGATGCTCGAGCAGCGTCGCGAGCATGTAGATGGCACGGCCGCGACTGTCATGCAGCGCCTTGTGCGTCGCGGACGGCGCGGCGCGCTCTGCGCCGGGTTCCATGTTGATCGCTGCGGTCAGCGCCGCGATGGTCTTCTGGCGCAGCGTCTCGCGAGCGGCCGTGCTGACTTGCGCGGGCGCCGGGCTGGCAGCCGGCGTCAGCCCATTCGCGCTTTCAATCTTGACCCCGCCGGCCGCCGCGAGCGCGCGATAGTAACATTCGGCGGCGTTGAAGCGCGCCGTGAAATCGTAATCGGGATTACCCTGGACCTGGTCGTATTCCTTCGCGGCTTCGATGTACTGACCCTTGTGCTGATAAATTTCGCCCATTCGAAAGCGCGGCTCGAACGCGTAATGACCCTGCGGATAGCGCTTGAGATAGTCTTCGGCCGCGGCAATCCATTTGTTTTCGAGATCCGCGCTGCGCATGCCGCCGCGCTCCCATTGGAGGCGCGGAATCTTGAAGAGCATATACGAGGCCCATTGCGCGTCGGGATTTGACGGCTGCTGCGCCACGTCCTGCGCGACCTTCTCGACCATGTCGATGCGGCCGCCCACGTAGTAGAGATCGGCGGCAAACTTGTAGGCCTTCGGGTATTGCCCGCTCTTGGCGGCGGCCCAATACATCGCGGCGGCGGCGAGCGGCTGATGTTTGTAATACGCGACGTTGGCGCCGAGCCAGTTCTCGAAGCCGTCGGTGGTCGTGCCGAACTCCGCCGTGGGATCGCGGACGTTGTCGCCCGCCGTCGCCACCACGATCGCCCAGCCGTCGCGATCGTGCTCGCGATCGCGCGCATAGCCGACGATGTTGCGATGCAACTCCGCGCGCTTGGCCGCATCGGTCGCCGCCGCCTCCTGCCGGAACATCTCGCGCAGCCGCAACATCTCCAGCCCTTCGCGTTGCGCTCCGGTCGCCGCTTGCGCCAGGTTCGCCGTCATCCCCTGCGCCTGCTCGGTCTTGCCCATCGCGGCGTATGTCATCGCCAAGCCCTGCTGCGCCGCGCGATATTGGCGCGTCGCGGGGCCCGCATCCATGATGTGCTTGAAATCAGTCACCGCATGCGCGTACTCGCCACGATCGTATTTGCCCAGCTCGCGTTCCGAGTACGCCCGTCCGAGCAGGTTCTCGCGAACCAGTTCTGGGGACAGAATCAGCAGGGAGCTGTCGGTGAACCCGTCGATCGCCTGGTTGAGCAGATGGCGCGCCGTCGCCGGTTGGTCGGCGTACAACCCCGCGCCCTCGAAGCGCAACCACGAAAGCGGATAGAGCGCACGCAGCGCCAGTTGCTCCGACTGGTCGTATTCGCAGCTACCGCCCTGATCCAGCGTCTCGATGCAGGCGTCCTTCTTCTTCTGGTAGATGGTGTACATCCGGTTGAGCATCCCCTCCAACTGATCGTAGGTGCTCAACAACGCGCTGGAGGGACGCGCGCCTTCCGCGACGCGCGCGAAATCGGCTTCGGCGGCGTCGAGTTGCGCGATCGCCTCGCTGGCAACGGCGGGGTCGCTCGCGCCCTCACTGACCTGTGGCTCCAGCGCGTTAATGCGCCGGTTCAGTTCGCCCAGGCTTTGCGCCGCCGCCATGGACGCTGCCATCAAGATCGTCGCCGCGATCAGCGTGCTCAGCGCGCCCCGCGGCGCCTTGCGGCGTAGCCCGGTCACTGGCTTCATAGATGCTCACCCGGTCCCCTGGAATAAGCGCCGAAACCGTCCCCAAAAGCGGCGTCAGTTAAGGATAAACTGGCGCACTGGGTCAAGTGAAGGCGATTTTGTCGGCAACTTCGATGACGGCGCTCAAGCTGGCGACGCGCGCGCCGCGCCCGGTAATCGAGCAACGCTCGGATGCCCGCCGATCGATCAGAACCGCCGCGATTCCCGCTCCCAACGCACCCGCCAGATCCATCTGTTCCGAATCGCCGACGTGCAGCGCCTCGCCCGGCGTGAGCGCATGGCGGCCGAGCGCCGCAGCGAAGATCTCGCGCGCCGGCTTCGCCCATCCGGCCTCTGACGATATCGTCATCGAGTCGAAATACGCGCCGAGGCCCAGCCCGTTCATGATCCCGTAAACGCGATAGTCGAAATTCGAGATCACGCCGAGCGTGTGTCCGCGCTGCTTGAGCCGCGCCAGCAGCGGCTCCGCCTCGGGGTCGGCCTTCCAGTTCGCCGGGTCGCCGAGGAAATCGAAGAGCGCCGCGAAGTAGCCCTCGAAGTCGCGAAACGTCCCGAACTCGGCGAAGGTGTCCGCGACCACGCGCCGCCACCATTCACGCTCGAGCCGGCGCAGTTCGGCCGCCTCGTGGCCGAGGCCGAACGCGAGCCCCGGCGCCGCACCGAAGGCGCGCCGGAACGCCGCCCCGACCGCCTGGCCGTCCGCGTCGAGTCCGTAGTCCCGCGCCAACCGCGCGTAGCTCTGTCCGATGCGCTCGCGCGGGACGATCAGCGTCCCCGCGACGTCGAAGAAGATCGCCCGTACCCGTTCGGCCATCGGTGCGCCCGCCCCCCTACTCGCTGCCCGCGCCGGGGCCGCCCAGGCCGTCCCACACCTGCACCAGCGTGCCCATCGCCGATTGCGGCGAGATGAAGAATTGCCGCTCGCCGCGCCAGTTGTTCTCGCGTCCCACGATCCGCTGGCCGTCGGCGCGCAACTGCTCAAGCGTGCCGTCGAAATCCTTTACGTCGATCGTCACGTGATGCATCCCTTCGCCGTAGCGATCGATAAAGCGGCCGACGAAGTCGTCTTCGGTATTGGGTCCGGGACTTTGCAGGAATTCCAGCTTGATGCCGGCGGCCTCGATATGCGCCAGCACGAAGTTGCCTTGCGACTCGCTGCGGATGGGGTAGTTCAAAACTTCGGCGGGAAAATAGCGCCGGAAAAATTCCATCGCAGGATTGATCTGGCGCACCGCGATCGCCACATGGTCGAAGCGCGCGCGACCGTCGTCGGCCGGACGCGCCACCGGTTTCGTGTAATCGAGCGGCTGCCAGAGCTGAATCAGCACGCCGAACGCCGAGCGCGGCGAAATGAAGCAGGTCTTCTGCCCATCCGCAAAGTCGTGCTCATCGACCACCCGCACACCGCCTGCCTTGAGCGCCGCGATCATCGGATCGAGATGGTCGATCTCGAAACATATATGATGCAGCCCCTCGCCGCGGCGCCGGATGAATTGCGCGATGAACCCCTGCCGGCCCGGCGACTCCTCGATAAACTCGACCGGCGTGCCGCCGAGGTAGAAATCCTGCCACAGAAAACCACCCTGCGCCTGCTCGCTGACCTGCTTGTCATTGCGCGGGAGCGTCGGAAAGTAGCGGCTGAAAAAGCCGACTCCGCGATCGATTGATTCCACCGCGATCGATACATGGTCAAACCGCATCCGCACGCCTTCAACTGGACTCATCGATAACAAGCTCTCCCCAGCATTGGATAATCGTTGCCGCGCATCGCCTCGCGCGCCGCACTCGCGGCCGTCAGCTTCGGCGCGCGCTGCCGAAACGGTCGAACACAAACCGCCGCATCAGCGCGCCCAGGCTGCGCACGATCAGCGGCCATCCGTGCACGATCTTGCCGCCATAGACGCCGAGCGACTGGCCCGCGCGCGACAGCATCGGGACATTAAAGAAACTCCAGTCGCGCGTCGAGCCTGCCGTCAACCGCCCGCACCACTATATAACCGCCGTCCTTGAACGGGCCGGCGTTAACGATGGTGGTCGGCCCGATGGCATCGATGCCCGCCGATTCGTGGATATGCCCCGAGATACAGACCTCGGGCTTGATCTCCTCGATAAACCGGCGCGCCGCCGTACTCCCTACCGCGCGGCCCCCGACAATGCGATCGCAGCGGGTCTCGAACGGCGGCGTATGGCAGACCATCAGCAGCGGACGCACGTCGCGCACCGCACCATAACCGCGCATCAGCGTCGCGTAGATTTCGTCCTCGCTCAATTCGGTCGGCGTCTTGAACGGTGTGATATTGGAGCCGCCGCAGCCGAAGATGCCGATGCCCTCAATCACCGTCCCCCGTCCATGCAGCGCCACGCCTTCGCGCTCGAGCAACGGGATCACCTCGGCCTTGTCGAGATTGCCCGGCAGCGCGAGGACGCGTCCGCAAGCCCCGCGCACCTCATCGATTACCTTGGCGGCGTCGGCGCTGCCGCCGAAGTTCGTGAGATCGCCCGATACGATAACGAGGTCGGTATCGCGCATCACCTCGCCCATCCGCGCGAGGTTGCGCGTCGCCATGTGCACGTCGCCGAAGGAAACTATTTTCATCGCTTTTAAGCCCGCGCCTACGATAGCGCACCCGCTCGAACGCTCCTAGTTCGCCGCCGCGGGGAGCGCCGAAGAGAGTTGTTGAGCAGCGTTGGAAGCGGGAATAATTGAGCATGACCGCCCTCGACCGATTCGCGTTCGTGCTCTTCTCGCCCAAGTCGTCGGGCAACGTGGGCGCCGCCGCCCGCGCGCTCAAGAACATGAGACTCGGCGATCTGCGCCTGGTCGCGCCCCGCGATTACGATCCACGCGCGGCCGCCGCGATGGCCGTGCATGCCGGCGACGTGCTCGATCGCGCGCGCATCTTCCCGGACCTCGCCGCCGCCCTCGACGATCGCACGCTCATCGTCGGCACCACCTGCCGCGTCGGACCGTACCGCAGCGAGACCCGCGCACTGCGCGAAGCCGCCCCCGCGCTGGTCGGCGAGAGCGCGGCCAATCGCGTCGCGATCGTCTTCGGTCCCGAAGACTTCGGCCTGACCAATCTTGAAATTGCCCGATGCCATCGGTTGATCACGATTCCCACGGCGCCGGACTATCCGTCGCTCAACCTCGCGCAGGCGGTGATCGTGGTGGCCTACGAACTGATGCTCGCGGCAGGTGCGGCCCGCACGCCTGCATCAATCGGCCAATTCGCCTCCGCCGGCGACGTCGAGGCGATGCATCACCGAATGGCCGAGGCGCTCGTCGCCATCGGGTTCCTCCCGGCCGAAAATCCCGATCACCTGATGCTCACGCTGCGCGCGATGTTGGGACGCAGCGGAGTGCGGCCGCGCGAACTCGAAATCCTCAATGGCATCGCTCGCCAGGTCCGCTGGGTCGCCGAGGACGGCGCCGCCACCCTCGCCGCCAAGCGCGCATCGGGGCGAAAACTGCGTTGACGCATCCTTTCCGCCGCCATCAGGAAGCGCGATAATGAAGTGCGTTTCGGATCGTCGCGGACGGCCACCACGAAACCCAGGAAAGAGATCAACGAAACACCGATGGCCGAGATAATTCAGCTTCGAGAATTCCAGGCGGCGCGCGGGCGTGCCGCCCGTCGCAATCGCGAAGAGCAAAGCCTCGAGCGCGCCCTCGCGATCATGCGCGACAACCTGGCCATCGCGGCCGCCGATTTGTGCGAAGCGCCGGCCGTCGCGCAGCCCGAACTCCTCGGCCGCATCGAGCAGCTCACCGCGCTCATCCGTTACGGGATGCGAATGGTCGGCGACGCAGCCGGCGGTAGTGCGGGCGGCCCGGATGAGGCCAACGCTCGCTCCAATCGCTAGCCGACGCGCTCGACGTTCTTGATTCCTGCGCTCAAGGCGAATACCAAATAGGGATTCAAGTTACTCCGCACGCGCTCCCCGGTAGCTCAGTCGGTAGAGCAGACGGCTGTTAACCGTCGGGTCGCTGGTTCGAATCCGGCCCGGGGAGCCAACTCACCCATCGTCACCAGGTCAATGTTGCACGCAAGCGACTCTCTCGGTCGCGCGCCAGCGCACACCACGCGCCGTGCGCGCCTGTGCAACGCCGCGAATCTGCCGCGCGAATTTGAACTGCGCGTCAGAGCTGCAAATCCGCACGCTGCGCGATCGCACCGCGCGATGCATAATCGCGTCGCGATCGCGCACGCCCACTTACCGCTACCATGATACCGAGGGTCATCTGCACACGTGACCCTCTTATGCACACCGACTCGTAGGGTTCGATAATCGTCCGAGCTTGGCTTCGCTGGTCTTGACCGGATCGCAATTCGAACTCATCGCCCCGCCGCATAATTTGGCACGCATCTAGCGAAACATCTGTTGCCAGAAGTAGCCGGAGCATCCGTGCACGCATGCGGAACAATTGCCTGGCGTGCGAAATTGCATCAGCCGGGCGCGCGCCGAGGAATCCATGTCGCAAAAGATTCGGCGATGCGCAGGGTTTGCCGCGAGATGCGCACGCACATCGCCGTTGCAAGGTTACGACACTGGAATTTGCGAGGCTGTGCGTAACTGAGCACAGTCATGAAGAGGTCTGTTGATATGTGGACACCGCTGCGCAGTTATGCAACAGTACGCGCAAGTAATCGCGCGTCTTTGAGTCAGCGGATGATGGCAGACCCTGTGGATACCTTAAAAGCGCGGGTGCTGGTGGTGGATGAGGGCACGGTTGCTCAACTGACCATCAACGCCCTGAGAAAAGCCGGCTTCGACACTGAAGGTTGCTCCAACGGCAACACCGCCCTCGCCACCGTCGAAACCGGCGGTGCCGATGTCGTCGTCTGCTCGATGCAGATGCCCGGCGTTGACAGCATGGACCTCTTGCGCCGGATGCATGCGCGGCGGCCCGACGTCCCGGTCGTGATGCTCGCCGCCGACCCCAGCGTACACTCCGTGGTTTACGCGATGCGCCAAGGGGCCTTCGACTACGTCACCAAGCCGTTCGACGACGAGGCACTGGCCGCGATCGTGGAGCGCGCGCTCGAGATGGGCTGCCTCAAGCGCGAGAATCGCGAGCTGCGCGAGCGACTCGACGTGGTCAGTTCGGCCGCTGGCTTCGTCGCCGAAAGCCCGCAGAGCAAGCAATTGGTCGCGATGATTCGGCGGGTCGCGCCGGCACGCTCCACCGCGTTGATCGAGGGCGAAAGCGGCACCGGCAAGGAACTCATCGCGCGCATGCTGCACTACTGGAGCAACCGCGCAGAGGGCCCGTTCGTCGCGGTCAACTGCAAGGCGTTTGCCGACGGTGTGGTCGAGAGCGAACTGTTCGGCCACGAAAAAGGATCCTTCACCGGAGCGATCGCGGCACGTGCCGGATGCTTCGAGCGGGCCTCGGGCGGCACCTTGTTCCTCGACGAAATCGCCGAGGCCGGCCCCGACTTCCAGGCCAAATTGTTGCGCGTACTCGAGGATGGTGAAGTATTGCGGGTCGGTGCGAGCAAACCGCGGAAAGTTGACGTGCGAATCGTCGCCGCAACCAATCGCGTACTGCGCACCGAAATCGCGAGCGGACGTTTCCGCGGAGACCTCTACTTCCGCCTCAACGTCATCCCGGTGCGGATCGCACCGCTGCGCGATCGGCCGCAGGACATCCTGCCGCTGGCCCGCCACTTCCTCGCGTTCTACTCGGCCGAGGCGGGCCGTCCGCTCGGGCTCTCTCACGAGGCCGAAAAAGTGCTCCTCGCCTATCCATGGCACGGCAATGTGCGCGAACTCGAAAACGTGATCGAGCGCGCCGTCGTCATGAGCGGAGCCGAGGTGCTCACGCCCGATGCGTTTGCGCTCGAAACCTCAATCACGGAGCCGGCCGACACGTCTGACGACCTGGCCGACCTGCTTGAACCGGAGCCCGCCAAGCCGAACGAGACTCTGCAAGCCTGCCTCGATCGTGCCGCCGTCACAAAGATCAAGGCCGCACTCGCGGCGGTCAATGGCAATCGCGCCGAGGCCGCAACCTTGCTCGGCGTCGATCGCACAACGCTCTATCGATTGATGAAGCGGCTCAATCTGCAGTAGCCAGCGGCCGACGCCGCACAGATCTGAATGCAGTCGGGACGGGCGCGCGCTTCACGCGTGCGTGAACCGGAGCGGCTCTTCAGTCTCGCCTACTCTGAACGCCGCTTGACACACGAGGGTGCGCACGCCTCGCAGGTTGGGGGCCGCCGCAAAGAAGAGCGGCGCGCCCTTTCGGTGCGCGCCGCTCACAATCGCGAAATCAGAGGCCGCTATCAGTGACCGACTGTGTGAATGATCTGGATCACGGCGGGGCCGACGATTACCGCCAACATCGCGGGCAGTACGAACAGCACTAGCGGAAACAGGATCTT
>Ga0105240_10015565_pt1 | contig 10336 bp, 8 predicted proteins | sample KBSC54metaG_FD_80426 | JGI IMG/M metagenome (GOLD analysis project Ga0105240, IMG submission 80426) | Corn rhizosphere microbial communities from Kellogg Biological Station, Michigan, USA - KBS C5-4 metaG | ecosystem: Host-associated > Plants > Roots > Rhizosphere > Soil | place: Michigan, USA... | reverse complement strand
GTTGGCCGGCGCGGATCGTCGCGCCCTCGACGACAATATCGCACAGTGTGAAGCCGGCCGGCGCGAAGACCAGGATCGTCGAGCCATGCTCGAACCAGCCCATCTCGTCGCCCTTGCACAGCCGCGTCTTGCACGGGAAGCGCCGCACCGGTGTCTCGCGCCGTCCGCGCGTGACGTCGAGAAAGGTGAGCCGAATCCCGGCGACGAGGATCGCCGCGACCGGCACCAGCAGGATCTTGCCGCCGCCGACCAGCCGCGCCCGGATCACCGCCCGCTCGTTGCGGCAGAACAGCCGCTCGATCCGCTTGAGCGCGACCGGATTCACATTCCAGGTGTCGCCGTAGAGGCAGCTGACCTCCTCGACCTGGAGGTCATGCGGCGCGTGGAAATGATGGTACATGCCGGCGGTCAGCCGCAGCGTCGCATAGGACCCGCCCTCCAGCCAGCTGCCCTCCTCGGCCTCGCCGAGCAGCTCCGGCAGAGTGTAGCCGAGCCCTTTGATCTGCATCACCCGGCCGCGCTCGATCCGGCCGCAGGCGCCGACGATCGCGTCGCTCGGGCTGACCAGCAGGCCCGGATCGGGATCGAACCGCCGCGCGCCGTCCTTCAGCCGGCGGGTGAAGCAGTCGTGGACGCTACGGAACTCGTTGGTCGCGGCATCGGACAGATCGACGTCGCAGAACATCCGCCAGGCGGCGAGTGAGAGCCGGCGGATGAGCGGCTGCTCGATGCGGCTGAGGCGGCCGGCCAGCCGCGTCGCCAGCCGGCGCGGCAGGCGGTTGGTCAGGAGGAAGTTAATCTCTTCCTGCTGGGTTATCCGGAGTAGCGTTGAACGCATTGTCACAAATCAGTCCGCGTTTTGCGGTAGCGCCCGCAACAATGATGACTGGCATTGCCACTTGGCTGATGCCCGCTGGTGCGATGGGGGCGGTCGCTGCTTTGATCTTGGGACGACAGCGCATGCAGTTGTCGCTGGCGAAGCATGGCTCGCTGGCGGGCCATAGCAAATGGTCGCGCCGCCTCGCCCGGCTGGTGCCCTTCTATGATTATCAAGGGGATCGCTTCTTCGCGAGCGACGACTGTCCGGCCGAGATCGCCCAGCGCCGCCGCACCGGCTTCGATCGGCTGGCGGAGCGCTATCGCACCATGTTTCCGCGCAGCGCCGCGCTGACCGTGGAGGCGCGCGCCGGCATCTCCGATCTGCAGTTCACCGGCGCTTACCGCGTGCCGTTCCAGTACAGCCGGCTGGTCCGCGAGAAGCTCGTCGGCGGCAATTTCCTCGCCGCCTCCGAAGGCGTGCAGCTGATCGACCTCGACGGCAACCGGCTCTACGACCTGACCGGCTCCTATGGCGTCAACGTGCTCGGTTACGACAGCTACAAGCGGTTCATCGCCGAGGCGGTCGAGCGCGCCGGTATGCTCGGGCCCGTGCTCGGCGGCTATCATCCCGTGGTCGCCGACAACGTCGCGCGGCTGCGCGCGCTGTCCGGCCTCGACGAAGTATCCTTCCACATGTCGGGCACCGAGGCGGTGATGCAGGCGGTGCGGCTGGCGCGCTATCACACCGGCCGCAGCCATCTCGTCCGCTTCACCGGCGCCTATCATGGCTGGTGGGGCGAGGTGCAGCCTGGCGTCGGCAATCCGGTGCCCGAGGAGCGCACCTATACGCTCGCCGACATGTCGGATCACACGCTCGCGGTGCTCGCCCGGCGCCGCGACATCGCCTGCGTGCTGATCAATCCGCTGCAGGCGCTGCACCCCAATTCCGGCGCGCCGGCCGACAGCGCGCTGGTCGATAGCAGCCGTCGCGCCGGGGTCGACCGAAAAGGCTATAGCGACTGGCTGCGCCGCGTCGCCGATACCTGCCGCGCGAACGGCATCGTCCTGATCCTCGACGATGTCTTCACCGGTTTCCGTCTGGCGATTGGCGGGGCGCAGGATTATTTCGGAGTCCGCCCCGATCTTGTCACCTATGGCAAGAGCCTGGGCGGCGGGCTGCCGGTCGGCGTGCTGTGCGGCCGCGCCGATCTGATGCGGCGGTACCGCGACGACCGGCCGGTCGACATCTGCTTTGCCCGCGGCACCTTCAACAGCCACCCCTATGTCATGGCCGCGATGAACGCCTTCCTGCGCGCGCTCGAGACGGCCGAAGTACGCCAGCTTTACGACGGCCTCGACGAACGCTGGAACGCGCGCGCGGCGCGGCTTAATACAATGCTGGCGGAGGAGGATCTGCCCGTCCGGGTCGCGAACCTCTCGACCATCTGGACGGTCTGCTACACCGCGCCGTCGCGCTACAACTGGATGCTGCAATTCTATCTGCGCGCTGAAGGGCTGGCGCTGAGCTGGGTCGGCACCGGCCGGCTGATCTTCAGCCTCGACTATGACGATGCCGCCTTCGCCGAGGTCGCGTCGCGCTTCGTCGCGGCGGCGCGCAAGATGCGCGAAGACGGCTGGTGGTGGAGCAATCCGGCGCTGACCGACAAGGCGATCCGGCGCCGGATGCTCCGCGAGATGCTGACCCACCGGTTTTTCGGCTCGTGCCGCTAGGCTCAGTGCGCGCGTGAGGCGAGCGGCGTGTCGTCGAACCGCTCGCCGCGGGCGAGGCGGATCGGCGCCTTGTGGTAGAGTTTGAAGTCGTTGAACGGATCGGTCAGGATCTTAGCGCCCCAGGTCAGCCCGGTCGGGATGTCACGCGTGAGGCAAAGCTGGCCGATGCGGAACAGCAGGCCGATCGCGGCGAGCGCCAGCCAGACGATGCCGAGATGGCGCAGGAAGGCGACCGGGCCCTCAGGTGCCGCGCACAGGCCGAACATCGTCGGCTCGGCCAGCAGCACTACCGGCGCCAGCGCCCAGAGCGTCATCAGCACCCATTTGCGCGCGAGATTATAGCCGACCTTGACCGCTTCCTTATATTCATGGGTCGCATCATTGACGTAGTCGTAGCCCTTGGGCTCGAAGAAGAAATGGCCGGCCTGGCGGCTGGTCATCGCGATGCACCAGCCGAGCAGGCTGGCGATCGCCGGATCGTGGAACAGCAGGATATAGGCGCAGATGAAGGTGCTCGCGCTGATGAAATGCAGGCTCTGGTTGACCAGGCTGTGGTGATAATAGCGATGGTCGTCCCAGCGTTGCTCGGCCAGTCGCTCGCGCCACCGCTGCGCGGTCATTTTCTCGTGCAACCCACGCATAGACTTACTCCAGATCAATGCACGCTTGCCGCCATCTCGGTCTTGGCGAAGCGCACCAGCGAAAAATGGCCCAGCGGGGGCAGCGCGCGATGCTCGACCAGCTCGGCGCGCGACGTCGCGGCGACCCAATTGGCATAGCGCGACCAGGAGAATTCGGTCCTGAAGCCGAGCCGGCTGGTCAGCGGCATCAGAAACTTCTCGACCGCGGCGCGGAAGCCATGGTCGGCGCCGACGCGGGTGGTGATGACGATCTCACCGCCGGGTTTCAGCACGCGGAGGAATTCGTTCAAGGCCTGCTCGGGGTTGGGCACCGCGGTGACGACATATTGAGCGACGACGACATCGAAGGAGTCGTCGGGAAAATCGAGCGATTCCGCGTCCATCACCCCGATATGCTCAACATTGTCGAGGCCGAGCTCGCTAACCCGCTCGCGCGCCTTGGCGAGCATCGCCTCGGAGATGTCGACGCCGACGACCCGGTTGCTGCGGTCGTAGCCCGGCAGTGAGATGCCGGTGCCGACGCCGACCTCGAGAATCCGTCCGCCGACGCGTTCCGCCGCGGCGATCGCTTCGCTCCTGCCGCGGCGAAAGACCCGGCCGAACACAAGATCATAGATCGGCGCCCAACGGCCGTAGGCGCTGGCGACTTGTTCGGTGTTCATGGCTGCTCCTCCACGATTGTGCTGTCGAATTCGGGCGCGGCACATGTCTCAAGCAAGTCCCATGGTGTGGCCGGGTAAAACATTTCTCGGTTTAAGATAAATGACATGTCCGATTCAGTTCGAAGACAGTGACTCTTCGGCGGCAATAAATTGACAGTCCGAAAAACGTAACAATTGAGCCATCAAACAGTCTCCGAGTTCTGTCATAAGGGGATGTCCCCGCAGTGTTTTTTGCGCGGCTGACTTGGGGCAGGACGAATGGCGTCACGACCGGAGCTCAAAGCTGAGGCAGGCTTTGCCGATGCGTCGAAGCTCCGTTCTCTTCAGCCGCTGGGCCCCATCGTCCCGAGCTGGCTGAATGAGCGGGTTCCGAAAGATCCGCATCGGCCGCGGCTGCAATATCGCACCGTCTGGGTCTCCGACACGCACCTCGGCACGCCCGGATGCAATGCCGAGCTGCTGCTCGACTTCCTCCGCTCGATCGCCTGCGACAAGCTCTATCTGGTCGGCGACATCATCGACGGCTGGCAGCTCAAGAAGGGCTGGTACTGGCCGCAGCGGCATAACGACATCGTCCGTTCGGTGTTGAAGCTCGCCAAGCATGGCAGCCGGGTGATCTATGTGCCCGGCAATCATGACGATGTGCTGCGCGACTTTGTCGGGCTGCATTTCGGCGGGGTCGAGATTCTTCCGGAGGATATTCACGTCACTGCCGACGGCCGGCGGCTGCTCGTGCTGCACGGCGACATGTTCGACAGCGTCGTGCTCTACGCCCGCTGGCTCGCCCATCTCGGCGATCATGCCTATACGCTGATGCTCAGGACCAACGACATCTACAATGCCGTCCGCCGCTGGATGGGCCTGCCCTATTGGTCGCTCGCCGCCCATCTCAAGAAGAAGGTCAAGAACGCGGTTCAGTTCATCTCGCGCTACGAGGAGGTCGTCGCGCGCGCGGCGGCCGATCGTCACGCCGACGGCGTCGTCTGCGGCCATATCCACACCGCCGAGATCCGCAATTTCGGCAACGTCACCTATTACAATGACGGCGACTGGGTGGAGAGCTGCACTGCGCTGGTCGAGCATCACGACGGGCGGATGGAAATCATCGACTGGGCGGAGCGGGTGCGCAACGAGGTGCGCCCGCGGCGCGAGAAGAAGAAGCGGCAGCCGGTGGCGGTTCCCGCGTGAGGATTGCACTCGTCACCGACGCCTGGGAGCCCCAGGTCAACGGCGTCGTGCGAACCTTGCGGACCACCGTCGAGCGGCTGCGCGGGCGCGGCCATCAGGTCGAGACGATGACGCCCGACGGCTTCAAGACGCGGGCTTGTCCCGGCTATCCGGAAATCCGCCTCGCGCTGGGCTGCGGGCCGAAGCTGTCGCGGCGGCTGTCCACCCTCGATCCCGAGGTCGTCCATATCGCGACCGAAGGCCCGCTCGGCTGGGCGGCGCGCAATTGGTGCCTCGCCCACAGCATGCCGTTCACGACATCCTTCCACACGCGCTTTCCGGAATATCTGGCGCTGCGCACCCATATGCCGGCGCGCTGGTTCTGGCCGATCCTGCGCCGCTTCCACCGTCCGTCGAGCGCGGTGTTCGCCGCAACCGACGCGCTCGCCCAGGAGCTGGCGACCTTCGGCCTCGGCCACACGCATCGCTGGTCGCGCGGGGTCGACACGACCGCCTTTTCGCCCGATGCGCCGCTGCTTGCCGCGATGGCCGGTCTGCCGCGGCCGATCCAGCTCTATGTCGGGCGCGTCGCGATCGAGAAGAACATCGAGGCGTTTCTCGAGACCAACGTCCCAGGCAGCAAGGTCGTGATCGGCGACGGGCCGGCGCTGAAGGGCCTGCAGCAGCGCTACCCATCGGCCAAATTCCTCGGCGCAAAACATGGCGCGGAGCTCGCGTCTGCTTATGCCACTGCCGATGTCGTGGTCTTTCCCAGCCGCACCGACACCTTCGGCCTGGTCGTGATCGAGGCGCTGGCGAGCGGCACGCCGGTCGCCGGCTATCCGGTCAGGGGTCCGATCGACATCATCGGCACGATGGGCCGCGGCTTTGGCGGCAATGCCGGCCGGATCGGCGCGCTCGACGACAACCTCAACCTGGCGATCCAGGTCGCGCTCGGTGCCAGCAGCCGCGCCTGCATCGAGGAAGCGCAGCGTTACGACTGGGAGCGCTGCACCGATCAGTTCCTCGCGGGTTTGCGGCCCGGACGCGCCTCGCCGCGGCGCAAGCGCCTCTTCGCCATGGCGTAGGCTTAACGTGGCCTATTTGTCCGCGTCGACCAGCTCGGCGCCGCTGCGCTCCGAATTATAGTCGTAGGTTTCCCAGTCGATCTCATATTGCTCGGCCTGGTTGCCCCAGGACAGCCAGCCCGGGCGGCTGCCGCGGGCGAACATCTCCAGCCGCGGGGCGGGGCTGCAGGACTCGATCAGCTGGTAGAATTCGTCGGGCTTGCGGCTGTGCTCGCGCTTGCGCGCGCCGACGAAATTGACCTGGCGCCGGCCGGGCTTGAGCGTGCGCGCGTTCTTGCCGCGCACGCCGAACAGCAGCAGCTCGGTGACGTTGCGGAAATAGAAGCCGACACCGCGCCCGTCCGAGCCGCCGTCCTTGCGGATCTTGTGCCAGACGAGGTTGGATTTGTAGTCGAACCCCCAGGCCTGCATCACCGTGATCCCGTTGGGCAGCAGCGCATTGGGCACCCAGAGATAGAGATGGCCCGGATTGGCAGCCGCCTCGGCGACCGGCAGCGCGCAAATCTCGTCGAGCGACAAGGTGCCATAGCGCGACAGCCGGCGATGCTCGGGCGCCATCTTGCCGGTGCGATTGGTGAAGCGCCAGGGCGGATCGGCGAGGATCGTGGCGAACTGCCGCCCAGCCATGGCCTCGGCGAATTCGGCGGCGGGATCGATCATCATGGCCATGCTCCGCTCCTCGATGACATAGCCTAGCGCCCGATCGGCGGGGCATCAATTTCTGCGATGCGAAGATTTGCCAGGGCAGGGGACGGTCTTTCCACGCCGGCCCGCCTGGCTTAACGGCCGGCGGCGGCGCTCTGGGGATCATCATTGTCAGAGGGACTGAACAGCACTGAACCCCAGCGCAGCGCGAGCAAGACCGCGCTCGGCGTCGCGATGACGCGCGCGTTCCATCAACTCCTCGATGGCGAGCCCAAGATTCTCGACGATCCGATCGCGGCGCTGCTGTTCGGCGACGAGTTGCGCCGGCTGATTGCCGGCCGTGCCGGCCAGCTGCCGGATCCTGGTCTCGCCGGGTTGCGCGCCCATGTCGTCCTGCGCAGCCGCTTCACCGAGGATCGGCTGGCCGAGGCGGTGCGGCGCGGCGTGCGGCAATATGTCATCCTCGGCGCGGGCTTCGACAGCTTTGCCTTCCGCCAGCCGGACTGGGCGCGCAACCTGCGCATCGTCGAGGTCGATCATCCCGGCACCCAGGCGGAGAAGCGCAGGCGGCTCGCGCAGGCCGGGCTGTCGGCGCCCTCAAACCATGAGTTCGTCGCGATCGATTTCGAGACCACGTCCCTGCGTGAAGGCTTGCTGGCCAGTGGACTGGATTTCTCCCAGCCGATCTTCTTCTCCTGCCTCGGCGTGATGATCTATCTGACGCGCGAGGCGGTCGACGCGATCTTCGCGCTGGTCGCGGCTTTCCCGGCCGGCAGCGAGATCGCCTTCACCTACTCGACCAGGGACCGCGCCTTTTCCCGACTGGCCGAGCGAGTCAGCGCGATGGGCGAGCCGTTCCAGACCCATTTCGATCCCGAGCAGCTCAGGCAGGACCTTCACGATCTAGCCTTCTCAGAGGTCACCTTCCTGAGCCTCGACGAAGCGGACAGGATGTACTTCCAGGGGCGCGATGACGGATTACGCCCGCCGCTTCGGGCGGGTATCGCCGCCGCCGTGGTGGGGCCGCTCGCGTCAGCCTAGCTGTTCAAAGCTGATCAGCCGCTGCTCCGGCTTGGCGGCGGTCAGCCGGATGTTGAGAGTTTCGCCCGGCACGCCCTGTCCGGGAACGGTCGCGACGACCGGCAGGTCGCGCAGCTGCAGCCGTAGGCCGCGCTGGTCGACCGTCGTCACGATCGCGGCGAAGACATGGCCTTCCTGACCCTCGAGCATCACCGCCTCGGCGAGATCGATCACGGCGCGATCGACCTGCCCGCTCAGCCCATCGGCATGGGCCATGACCTGGGGCAGCCTGGCGAAAGCCTCGCTCACGACAGCGGGCACCGGCTGGCCGTTGGCGATCGCCAGCGTCGCGCGGATGACATAGCGGTCGGCGAGGCGGCGCAGCGGTGCGGTGGCATGGGCATAGGTCGCGGCCATCGCCGCATGCCAGGGCACCATGCCGGGCTGATAGGGCGCATAGGAGGCGCCCGGGCTCGCGCGCCGGATCGCCAGCATGAAGGCGGCCTGGCGCGGATCATGCGGGTCGAGGCCGCGCTCGAAGTCGGCGAGGCTGGCCGCCGCCGGCCAATCCAGCGCGAAGCCCCGGGCGGTGAGGCGCAGCCGCTCGATCGCCTTGTCGTCGGGCGGCGCCATGACACGGAACAAGCCGGTCTGATGAGCGAGCAGCACATCGGCGATGGCGAGATTGGCCGCCAGCGACAGCGCCGCATTGCGCTCCTCGGAGAGCAGCCGCGGGCGGAACTCCAGCGCGTAGCGCCCGTCGCCCAATGCCGCGACTTCCTGCTCGGGCGGATCGACCCGTGCCGCCCCGCGCCGGGTCTCGGCGGCATCGATGCGCTCGGCCAGCTCGACGAAGCCGTCCGGCAGATCGTCGTCCCGGACGCCGTCATAAGCGAGCTTGGCGCGGCTCCGGATGATCGCCCGTTCCACCCCGTCGAGCCGGACCGCCCCATCCGCCGCCACCCGCACGGTGAAGATCACCGCCGGCCGCGGCCCGTCGGGCAGCAGGCTGGCGGCGGCTTCGCTGAGGATCGGCGGATAGAGCCCCGCCTTGCCGTCGGGCAGATAGAGGGTGCTGCCGCGACGCCAGGCCTCCGCGTCGATTACGCCGCCGTCGTCGACGAACCAGGCGATGTCGGCGATGGCGTAGTGCAGCAGCAGCTCGCCCCCGTCGCGGTCGATGGCGAAGGCCTGGTCGAGATCGGTCGAGGTCGCCGGGTCGAGGGTGACGAAGCGCATGGCGGTGCGGTCGCCAAGGGCAGTCGGGGCACGCCGCGCGGCATCCGCGGCCGCGTCGAGAACCTCCGGCGGGAAGGCTTGCGGCACTTTGTACTGGGCGCGGATCGCCGCCAGGCCGAGCGCGAGCGCATTGGTCGGATCGGCGAGGGCCTTCATCGCCGCCTAGCTAATGCGCGAAATGATGGTCGGGGAGAGAGGATTCGAACCTCCGGCCCCTGCCTCCCGAAGACAGTGCTCTACCAGGCTGAGCTACTCCCCGACGGAGCCCGGTCGTGAAGGCGCCTCGGGGGGCCGACCGGTGTAGCGGTGGCGGCTATTAGCCGGGCGGCGGGAGGGCCGCAAGCCTCTCCCGCACCGGATCGAGCGATCAGCGCTGGCAGGTTGCCGGTGCAGGACCCATATTGCCGCGATGCCGATCGAAATCCGCACCAATCTCGAAGACCGCCCGATCGAGGCCTTCATCCCCCACCGCCCGGTGCGGCCGGAGAAGGGCGAGGGCGGCAAGCAGTTCCGGGTGGTGTCCGACTATGAGCCCTCGGGCGATCAGCCGCAGGCGATCGCCGAGCTGGTCGCGGCGGCGCGGGAGGAGGAGCGCAACCAGGTGCTGCTCGGCGTCACCGGCTCGGGCAAGACCTTCACCATGGCCAAGGTGGTCGAGGCACTGCAGCGGCCGACGCTGGTGCTGGCGCCGAACAAGATTTTGGCGGCGCAGCTCTACGGCGAGTTCAAGCAGTTCTTCCCCGACAATGCGGTCGAGTATTTCGTCAGCTATTACGACTATTACCAGCCGGAAGCCTACGTCCCGCGCAGCGACACCTACATCGAGAAGGAAAGCTCGATCAACGAGGCGATCGATCGCATGCGCCATTCGGCGACGCGGTCCTTGCTCGAACGCGACGATGTCCTGATCGTCGCCAGCGTCTCCTGCCTTTACGGCATCGGCTCGGTCGAGACCTATTCGTCGATGACCTTCGCGCTCGAGAAGGGCAAGTCGGTCGACCAGCGCGAGATCATCCGCAAGCTCGTCGCGCTGCAGTACAAGCGCAACGATGCGGCATTCAACCGCGGCAATTTCCGCGTGCGCGGCGACAGCCTCGAGATCTTCCCGTCGCATTACGAGGACACCGCCTGGCGGATCACCTTCTTCGGCGACGACATCGAGGAGATCGTCGAGTTCGATCCGCTGACCGGCAAGAAGATCGCCAGCCTCGACAGCGTCAAGGTCTATGCCAATTCGCATGATGTCACGCCCGGCCCAACGCTGAAGCAGGCGATGGAGGCGATCCGCCATGAGCTGGAAGAGCGATTGAAGGAGCTGGTCGCC
>Ga0105240_10015563_pt1 | contig 10337 bp, 5 predicted proteins | sample KBSC54metaG_FD_80426 | JGI IMG/M metagenome (GOLD analysis project Ga0105240, IMG submission 80426) | Corn rhizosphere microbial communities from Kellogg Biological Station, Michigan, USA - KBS C5-4 metaG | ecosystem: Host-associated > Plants > Roots > Rhizosphere > Soil | place: Michigan, USA... | reverse complement strand
CGGCGATGACGAGCTGTTCAATCGAATTGCAATATTTCTGCCCCTGTTCTGTGTGATGAACCTGCTGACTGTACAGGGTGTATATCTCCTTTATGAGCGGCTGGCCCTGACGGGGTGTCCTATACGCCGCTATATGGAATGGTGGGTCACCGGCTATGGCTGTCTTGCCAGCGCCATCCTTACCTTTATCAACGAGGCCGCGCTGGGATGGGAGAAATGGAAGAACGCCATGACCGAGACCAATCGTCTCCAGAGCGCCTATCAGAAAAGCCGTCTGATGAGCCTCCGCCGGCAGCTGCATCCACACTTCCTCTTCAATTGTTTCAACACACTGTCCAGTCTGATACAGGAGGATGAGAGCGAAGCTGGCAGGTTCCTGGACGAACTCACCAGGGTGTACCGTTATTTATTGAAAGGCGCCGAAGAACAGTTGGTGAGTCTGCAAGAGGAGCTGAAATTCATCGACTCCTATCTATATCTGGTCAAGACCCGGTTTGGAACTGCCCTGGGGGTGGTCGTCGATGTGGACCCGGAGGAGTCCGCAAAACGCATTGCTCCCATGAGCCTGTTGGTGGTGCTCGAGAATATAATTTATCGTAACGTCTTCAGCAAGGCCCACCCGTTGCAAATAGATATACGTACATCCATGCACAGCCTTATCATCGATAATACCCTGCAGCCAAAGCCCGTGGCAGGAGATGGGTTCGACCAGGAAGAAGGACTGGACGACCTGGTGAGCAAGTACAGGCTGCTGGGCCGGCCGGAAGTAGAGATACACGAGTCACCTACCCGGCGTAGCGTGATCATCCCCCTTATCGAATTAAACGAATCCCCGCTATGAAATTCGCCCGACCGTTAAAGTCACATGTAGTAAGCTTTTGGGTATCTATGCCGGTGATCACGCTTGCATGGAATGCGATCTTATACCCGGGCAGGTTCCTGACCGACTGGCGGGTATGGGCCTTCTCCTGGCCCCTTATATATGGCATCGGCATCGTGAGCTGGTACCTTCACGAACAATACGATTCTTTTATCCGCCGGAAATTTCCCTCCCTGAAACAGACGGCCCGGCGAATATTTTTCAAGGCCCTGGTCAACCTGGTCGTCATGACGCCGAGCGTGCTGTTCATATTCTATGTTTATGACTACTTCCATATTTTGGGGTATAACCTTCGTACGGCCGATCTGAAATGGGGGTACCTCATCGGGCTTTCCATCAATATGCTGTTCGAAACCCTCTGGGAAGTGCTGTATCTCCTGGAAAAATATCGCGATAGCCTCTCGGAAAAGGAGCTGCTGGAGAAGATGAATATGGACTACGAGTTCGAGAACCTCAAAGGACAGGTCAACCCGCATTTCTTATTCAATTGCTTCAATACCCTCTCTTCCCTCATCGAAGAGGATAAGAAAGAAGCCGAACATTTTCTGGACGAGCTGAGCAAGGTCTACCGGTACCTGCTGCGTAACAACGAGGACGGGATCAGCACCGTAGAGAAGGAGATAAAGTTCATCCAATCTTATTATGAGCTGTTGCGGACGCGCTATGGCGAGGGGCTTCAGCTCAGCATCGAGATAGACCGCCGCTATTATCCCTATCAATTGCCGACACTGAGCCTGCAGCTGCTGGTGGAAAATGCCGTCAAGCACAATATCGTCTCGCGGCAGCAGCCCCTCGTGATGGAGATCTTCACCACCGCCGGTAATAAACTGGTGGTGAATAATAATTTGCAGCGGCGGACCACCAATAAACCATCCACCCGCATCGGGCTCAGTAATATCCGTGCCAAGTACAAGTTGATGAAATGCGAAGGTTTCCAGGTGGTGGAGGGGGAAAATAATTTTATGGTCGTGCTGCCGCTGATCTGGAATAACAATTAAAAATCGAACTACCATGAACATACTCATTGTTGAAGATGAAGATCTGGCCGTTAAAAAGATACAAAAGACCTTATTGTCCGTAGAGGGTGCAGCCAATGTAGTAGGGGTCACCGACAGTATAAAAAACACCGTGGAATGGCTCCAGCAGCATGAGACGCCCGACCTGATCCTGATGGATATCGAGCTGGCGGATGGTCAGAGCTTTGAGATATTCAAGCTGACGGAAATAAAGAGCCCCGTGATCTTTACCACGTCTTATGACGAATATGCGTTAAAGGCCTTTAAGGTTAACAGCATCGATTATCTGTTAAAGCCCGTGCAGAAGGAAGAGCTGCAGGCTGCGCTGGATAAGTACAAACAAATGAAGAAAAGCTATGGCTCCAGGGACGGCGAGATGGAAGAAGAGCGTCTGAACAGCCTTCTGAAAGAGCTGCGCAGCAGGCTCGAGCCAAAGGAGTACCGGCAGCGATTCCTCGTCAAGCACGGTCAGAAGCTGGTGAGCATCGAGATGAATGAGATAGCTTATTTCTTTAGCGATGGACGGCTCAACTTTTTCAAAACCATCGACAACCGGAAATTTGTAGTGGACTATACTATGGATGAGCTGGAAGATATGGTGGACCCGCGGCGTTATTTCAGGATCAGCCGGAGCTTCTATGTATCCGTGGGCAGTATCGACAGGATAGAGGATTACTTCGGCAACAGACTGATACTCGCCTTGAAACCCGACGTGGATAAGGAAGCCCTCGTAAGCAGGGAAAAGGTAGCCGATTTTAAAAAATGGATGGGCAAATAAGGAGGATGGCCGCACCCCGGTCGTCATACTGTATCTCCAGCGTACCGTGGATGGCCTGGGCCCTTGTCTTCATTTCTTCCAGCAGACGGAAGTAACGTGTGCTCCGCTCATCGGGTCGTACTTCCGTGGAAAAAAGGGTCAGGTGTAGGTGGGGGCGCTGATAGTCCAACTGTATCAGTACGTTGGTGACCTTTATCTCTTCCACCAGCATACGCAACGCCAACTTGTATATCAGCAGGAATTCATGACGCACTTTCATGTCGGGCCGCAATGTGCGGAGAGTTTCTTCCGCCTGCAGTTCGATACGGACATTATGTCTCAGGGAGAGGGCGCCCGCAAACTCCCGCATCCTGTCGATGGCTTTATCCATCGTGTCGTTGGCCGGATCGATACTAAATAGCATATCATCCATGGCGATGATCATGTTGTGGCTTTTATGATGGATCTCATCGATGTAGCTGATGGATTGTTGCGGGTACTTCTGCGCACGGATACGGGCAATTTCACTGAGCACATTGATATTTTGCAGCGCCTGGTTTACTTCTTCATGCAGACCTCGTGAGATCTCGCTGCGCATGTTCTCCATGGCTTCTTTTTTCTGCATGCGCTGACGATCCAGCCAGTACAGGAGGACTGCGAACGCCAATAACAGGAATCCCAGGAACCACCAGGTGCGCCAGAAAGGACCCCTTATAAGGATACGTACTTCTTTGATGTGGGGGCTCGTCTTATCCTTGCCATTGCGGGCATTGATACGGAAGGTGTAGCTGCCTGGCGGGAGATAGTTGTACACCGCGTCGTTGGACTGGGCCAATGTCCAGTTATCATCGAGGTTTTGCATCTGATAGGTGATGCCAAATGAATTTTGGTAGGTGAGGGTGGAAAAGGCAAACCGGATCGAGTTCTCATCATAGGGCAGCTCCAGTGTACCCTGACGGGCCAACGAGTCCAGTGGCAGCCATTTGTTCATGACGGCAATACCCGTGATCTCCACATCCGGAGGCTGCTGACTGCCGCCCGTGATCTGTTCAGGCTGGAAGACGATGATGTCGTGAATAGTGCCAAAGGCGATCCGTCCGTCGTGAAGCAGGCTGCCCGAGGCAGGGTTGAAAGCGTTGGAGCCGATGCCATCCCCCTCGTTGAAGGTGCTTCTTACTTCATTGGGCAGGTTCAATCTGGCTAGCCCGTTGCGGCAGGTGATCCAAAGCTGACCTTTCTTATCCTGCATGATATTGGTGATGCCCTCGAAAGGAATATCCCGGCCTTGTCTGGCGGTTTGGATTATCCCGGTGTAGACATTGAGCATGTAGAGATTGTCAGATGCCACGGCATAGAGGCTATCCGATACCTGGACGATGTCGTTGGTCGTGATGGTGGAGAGTTTTTCCGACCCGGGCTTGTCGGGAAGATAGTTGTAGAGGATGGACCCGTCGCTGGGACGGATATGGAAGAGACCGTTCTTTTGGGTACAGGCCCAGCAATCGCCCCGCCAGTCGAAATACAGACGGATGACACTGCTGTGAAGCGGCTGCATGTAGACAAAGGTATTGGTGGCGGCGATCCATTTTATCAGATCGCCCGAATGGGTACCCAGCCAGAGATCGCCATTCCTGTCTGCCGCGATCTGACGGATGGTGGAGTGGTGAAAAATGGGCGGATCCAGCTTTTCCGTAGTGTGGGTGGCGGGATGGGAGATTAAAAGAACGCCATGCTGAAGCCCTCGCCAGATGTCACCGTTGGGGCGTTCATGTATACACCAGGTAGCTACTTCCCCTGCGCGAAGACCTTGTGTCACGTACCATCTGTCGATGGGATGGAAGCTGCTGTCATAGGCAAAGATACCGCTGCCCCAGGTGGAGACTATGATGTCACCGTTGCTGATCTGCAATACGTCGGTAACGTCGGGAGTGAAAACGCTGTCCCGGCCCGGTCTTTTGTCGGGGATGGTCTGGAACGCCTGGGCGTAGGGGTTGAACCTGTAAAGTCCTTTATCCGTACCCAGCCAGACATTGCCTTCCCTGTCTTCCAGCATAGACGATACATTGTCGTAGTAGAGGCCGAATTCTCCCAGCGTCCGGGATTGAAGGGGTTCGAACTCCCCGCTGTTCTTACGAAGGATGGCGAGCACGTTGAGCCCGATGAACCAGATCGTGCCATCCTTTTGTTCTCCGATGTGCCGGACCTCATGGTATACGTCGTGAACGAGTCTGTTGAGCGAAGGATGTCTCGGTGTGACCTTGTTCGTATGGATATTGTAGGTATAGAAAGAGGAGCCCGGACCGCCATGGGGCCAGACATTGAGCCAGAAATTGCCTTGTGCGTCCAGGTAGCCAAGACCCGTATATCTGTATTGCTGGTAATGTTCTATCACCGGATCGTGATCGATGTTGTGATCGCGATAGGAGAGGGTGCGGCGGCGGGTGTCGTATTTTACTACTCCTGAGTCCGATGTAAGATAATAAGCGTGGCGGACGCTGTCCTCGTAGATACCTGTCGACGCCCAGCCTTCCGGCATCTGGAAAGGGACATTTTTACGATTGAAAGCCCCGGCCCCTTCATCATACGCCAGGGTGGCCTTGTAGTTGAGGAAGAGGAGGATATTCCCTTCGTAGTCGACGTGGATATTCCCTTCCAGACCGCTGAGCTCCGGCTCCGGCCAATCGATCTGTACGGGATGGTATTGAAGATTATCAAGATCGATATAGCCTATCTTATTGTACTCACATACCACCCAAAGCCTGTTCTTTTTATCCAGCCGGATGACCAGGACGACGTCGTTGGGGAGGGAGTTGCGGCCTTCGGTCTTATGATGCCAGAGAATAAAGCGCTGGCCGTCATATCGTTCCAGACCGCTCATCGTGGCTATCCAGATATAGCCTTTGGAGTCTTGCTGGAGGCCGTTTACCACATTGGAGGCCAGGCCGTCACGCATACCCAGGTGTGAGAAGAGGTATTGCTGCTGGGCCGGCAGACGGATGCAGGCGAGGAGGATGACGGTGAGATATGTTAAAAATCGAAGCACAGCCCTGTTTAATGGCCGAATGTAGGGAAGTATTGTGGTATCCCGGTACAATTCATACACCGAAAACCACAATTCATACAACAGATGTAATATATCGGTCCCCCCGGCGACCAATAAAATATGCTCAAATATCATCTTCGGAAGAACAAATTATATTCCCTTATAAATTTACTGGGTCTGACTACCGGCATGACCGTAGCCATCCTCATCGGACTATGGGTATACGATGAGCTGTCCTGGGACAGGGGTCACGATCACTATAACCATCTCGCTCAGGTGATGGATACCCAGCTTATCAACGGCGAGCTCACCACGGGAGAAGGGAACGCCATCCCCCTGGCGGAGGAGCTGCGGAGCAAATATCCCGATGACTTCCGGCGGGTGGCTCTTTTTTACCCGTTGTTCACCCATACTGTGACCGTGGACGATAGGAAAATATCGGCTCCCGGCAGCTGGGTGCAGAAGGATCTTCCCGAAATGCTCACGCTTCACATGTTGAGGGGCAGCCGGGACGCCCTGCATGATCCTGCCAATGTATTGTTGACCCGCAGCCTTGCCCACAGCCTGTTTGGCGATGAAGACCCTATGGATAAGATCATCAAATTGGACAATATGGCCACCGTAAAAGTAGGCGGTGTATATGAAGACCTGCCGGAGAATTCCACCTTTCATGAGGCAAGGCTGCTCCTGTCCTGGGATAAGGCTCTCACCGTGCTGGACTGGTTCAAAGGCGTACAGGGCGACTGGGGCATTCGTTACTGGAAACTATATGTAGAGTTGAATGATAATGTGGATCTCAAAAAGGCATCCGCAAAGATCCGTTCTATCATGAACGACCATGTAAAAGGGGATGGGCACGAGACATTGATGCTGCACCCGATGGAGAAATGGCATTTGTACAGCACGTTCAGTAATGGAGTATCCGCAGGAGGCCGGATACGTATCGTTCGTCTGCTGGCGGTCATCGGCGGCTTTGTGTTGTTGCTGGCCTGTATCAACTTTATGAACCTGTCCACGGCGCGCAGTGAGAAAAGAGCCAGGGAGGTAGGGATACGTAAGGCCATCGGATCGTTACGGGGACAGCTGATCGCGCAGTTTTTGGGCGAGTCGATGATCTTCGTGCTGATGGCCGGGGTGCTGGCCATCGTGACCGCGGCATTGTGTATGCCTTTTTTCAACCGGATGGCCGAAAAGCAACTGTCCCTTCCCGTTGGAAGCATTCTTTTTTGGCTGGGAATGCTCCTGTTCATAGCGATCACCGGTGTGGTAGCGGGGAGCTATCCGGCTTTTTATCTATCCTCTTTCAGGCCGGTGGAAGTGCTGAAAGGCCGTCTGAATATGGGCCGGGCTGGGTCCCTGCCGCGTAAGGCATTGGTCGTCGTGCAGTTCGTCGTATCCGTCACGCTGATCATTAGTACCGTAATGGTGCGCCGGCAGCTGGATTACGCCATGGACAGACCCGTAGGATATATGCGGGAAGGACTTATTGCCGTCACCATGAACAGTGGGGACATCTATGGCATTCCATATAATTCCTTGCGGGATGAGTTGCGAAAGACCGGGATGGTAGCAGATATGGCAAAATCTTCCAGTCCCGCTACCGAGCCGCCATGGACCTCGTCCGACCTGTATTGGAAAGGGAAGGACCCGCATATACATCCGGAGATAGGGGTGGTGACCGCTACGCATGACTATGGCAGGACCATGGGTTGGCATATTTCGGCCGGTAGGGATTTTTCGAGGGAGTATTTATCCGACACAGGCGCCATTGTCCTGAACCAGACCGCAGTGCGGATGATGGGCTTGCAGCATCCCGTGGGAGAGATCATACAGGTGGCTGGTAAATCCCGTACCGTCATTGGGGTGACGGATGATATGGTGATGGCTTCGCCTTACAAACCCGTAAATGCTACCGTCTTCTGGCTGGATTATGATGCAAAGGGACTGAATGCCATGGTCGTGCGACTGGCGTCAGGTGTGCCCGTGCATAAGGCGCTGGCGGCTACGGAAGAGGTGTTCAGACGATTGGCTCCCGGCGGGGCTTTCGAATACAAGTTCATCGATGAGGAATATGCCCGGAAGTTCTCCGATGAGGTGCGGATAGGCCGTATCGTTACCGTCTTTGCTTTTCTGGCGATCTTCATCTCCTGTCTGGGGTTATTTGGATTGGTGTCCTTTGTGGCTGAGCAGCGAACAAAGGAGATAGGTATCCGCAAGGTATTGGGTGCAAGGGTCATCGGTATCTGGGCCTTGCTGACCAGGGAATTTGTCGGACTCGTATTGGTCTCCTGTGTCATTGCCATACCCGTTGCCTGGTTTTTTCTCCATGACTGGCTGCAGCAGTATGAGTACAGGGCTGCATTGAGCTGGTGGGTGTTTGGAGCGGGTGCGATTGGGGCTATGCTGATCACCCTGGCGACCGTGAGCTATCAGGCTGTCCGGGCTGCTTCGATGGATCCGGTGGAGAGCCTGCGGTCAGAATAGCAGCCTTCCTCGCTCGTCCAATTCTTTTGGCACCGTGATCCGATATTGATCCACGTAGATCCCATTCCGGACGATGCTGCGCTTGCCTTTGCCCAGATCTATATTTCTTCCATTGATGTAGTCGATCCATTCGTGACCGGCTTTGTCCGCCAGGTAAAGGAAAAGCCGGTTTACTTTTACAGAGCGGCAATTTTCAAGCAATGTTTGCGCTTCTTCTAGCGGCAGATCATTTAACCCTTTCATTAATTCGAAACATTCCATAAGATCCTGTTGATGAGGCGCCAGATAAAGGCATTCCATCAGTGCTCGGGCGGGACTTGAAACAGTGAGGTCATGGCCTTCAAATTCCCGGTTTATTAATCCTATCCGTGGGTCTAAAAAGGAGGTCCGATGGAGGTCGAATTTTACTTCCCAATCATACCTGGTAAACCAGGCGGGTAATTTCTCATCGACGCCTCCGAATAATGTCAATTTAGTTGTTTGCAGTTCCTGGCGGAGGGCTGTTCCGGCGGCCAGGTGTATGGATAAATTGCTTTGTTGCTGTAAAGCATAGATGGCTCCTTCAAAACTGGGTTTATCCCCGGCGCGGACATAAGCTCCTGCTCCTATAGGCCGCAGCCAATTACTCCTTTTATATTGTTGTTGGAGGTCATGGCTGTAACCTTGTTGTTTAAGCCAGGACGATTGCAGGGCGGTACCTGCTTTTTGAAGGTTGAAAAGTTGGTTTAATTTGGCTCCATTTTTCGTATTCACACTACTAAAATTCGACAATTTTTAAACCAAATCTGAAACCTAATTTTTCATACCCAGGGCAGCCCGTCCCGAAGTTCCACAATCACCGCAGTTTTACTGCAGATAAAGGATCACCGCGCTGTGACCAGCCAGCCGGATGCTGCCCGTATGGGTGTCGCGGGAACCATCCATCGCCAGACCTGTATGCCACACACCTTCAGGAAGAGTGAGCTCCTGCTGGGTGTAGCCGCCATTAAATCCCACCCAGATATTTTTCCAGCTGTCCATCATGGCGGCGCCGTTCAGTGTATAGGCGACGGTGCCGGCCGGCGCATGTTCGTCGAAGTGCAGGTACTCCGCAATTTGCGCTCCTGTATACATCCGGAAAGCAGGATGCTGCCGCCGCAGCCGGATCAGATCCTTCACATATTGCACCACATCCCGGTGCAGGTACTTGCTGTGCCAGTCCAGCGCGTTGATGCTGTCGGGCGATTTATAGGAGTTGTCGATACCTTTTTTGGTACGCAGGAATTCCGACCCCGCATGAAGAAAGGGTATCCCCTGTGAAGTGAGGACGATGGTGAGCGCCAGCTTGTGCATTTGTTTTCTGGAAAGATCCGAAGCATCGGGGCAGGAGAGGGCCAGCTTGTCCCAAAGGGTATTATTGTCGTGGCATTCGCAGTAGCTGATAACCTCATCGGGGCTCCACGCATAAGGCTGTTTCGAATAGTTGACCCTGCTATAATCTATCTGCGGGTGTTGACAGGCGGCAGCGACACCGAATTTGATGGATTCTGCGGCATCGGCCCGCCCGCTGGCAAAACCAGTATCGTGTATGTTGAAAACACTGCCTTTTATTCCATCCCGGATGTCGTCGCTGAATACCGCTATGTTGTGGAGCTTGCTGACATTCTTTTTCAATGCACGGAGACTGTCCGGTAGCGGGCTGTCCCCGGCCGTCCATCCTTCGCCATAAAGGAGTATGTCCGGCCTGGTCTTTCGAAGGGAGTCCGCCAGCAGGTTCATCGTGGCGATATCATGCACCCCCATCAGGTCAAAGCGAAACCCATCGATGTGGTATTCACGGGCCCAGTACAGCACACTCTCCAGCATGAACTTCCTCATCATAGGCGCTTCACTGGCCGTCTCGTTGCCGCAGGCCGTAGCGTTGGACAGGCTGCCGTCGGACTTGTGCCGGTAATAATAGCCTGGTACCAGCTCATTGAAGTTAGAGGATGCTGTGACCCCTGTATGGTTATATACCACATCCATGATCACCCGCAGACCATTGCGATGCAGGACGGCGATCATTTCTTTCAGTTCCTTTATCCGCGAGATGCCATCGGCGGGGTTGGTGCTGTAGGAACCCTCGGGAGCATTGTAGTTCAGCGGATCATATCCCCAGTTGTATTGCGGGCTGTCCGG
>Ga0105240_10015562_pt1 | contig 10337 bp, 9 predicted proteins | sample KBSC54metaG_FD_80426 | JGI IMG/M metagenome (GOLD analysis project Ga0105240, IMG submission 80426) | Corn rhizosphere microbial communities from Kellogg Biological Station, Michigan, USA - KBS C5-4 metaG | ecosystem: Host-associated > Plants > Roots > Rhizosphere > Soil | place: Michigan, USA... | reverse complement strand
CTCGCGATCCGCGAGGCGATCACGTGCACGAGCCGTCCCGTGCCTGATCCACCCCCGGACGGGCTTCAGTCCAAGGAGTGCGCAGAGTGTGCAACAGTAGTCCTGGCGGGGCGCCGCCATCACGCCCGGCGGCTCCGTTCAAGTTCCTCACAGTGGGCTTCGTGTCAGCTTGGCTGATGTGCCTGCTTGCTGGCGCCGTCGTCGCACAAACGCCCTCATGCCCGGGAATTCACGTCACGATATTGAACATACGAAACGGCAACGGCACCGTCGACTGCGCACTGTTCGACGCGCCGAAGGGCTTCGCCGTCGACGCCCTGCACTCTGCAATGAGGCTCGTGGCCATGAAGGTGCCGCCTGACACGGAAGCTCGGTGCGACTTTGAGAACATTCCGTCCGGCACCTATGCACTGGTCGTTCTTCATGATGAGAACATGGATGGCAAACTGGATGCGAACTGGCTCGGCATTCCAAGTGAAGGTTACGGGTTCTCCAACGACGCCAAGGCGCCGTTCAGCGCGCCGTCGTTCTCAGATGCCGCCTTTGCGTACGACGGACAGAAACTGGAATTGACGATCAAGTTGCGGTACTGAGAGCAGGTGAAGCGATTCCGGGCACGCGTGGAAGTGAGGTGACGCGCCGCCATTGGCGGCAACCTCCAACCCCATTGCCTCGAAGGCAAGCGCCTCGTTACGGCGTGACCGAATGTGCACAATACGTCGCAACTTCTCTCGGCAGTGAAGCCAGCCCCCCATAACAAGGCATCGAGGGCCTACCACAGCGTGCCTATGGTGCCGACCGACGGACGCACCCGCTCGCGACCCTCATCCTGCGCGCGCGCAGTGATCTCCATGAGGGCGAACACACCAATCAACGCGGTATTGCACAACGGCGCCCCCATGTAGGGTACCGTACACAGCGGCCTCCGTGTACGGCAATGGTGGGAAGTACGGACGCGCGGCGGCATTGAGTGGAATAGTCTGTGCAAATCGCTCTTCAATGGCCCGGGACGTCAGCGTTTCAATTCGCTAATTCCAAGACGGTGGGAGAAGCACAAATGCTCGAAGCGCTTGCAGTCATCCTGGTCGCCCTGTGGATCCTGGGTCTGGTCACTTCCTACACCCTCGGCGGTCTCATTCATGTCCTTCTGGTCGTTGCCATCGTGGTGATCGTGGTTCGTGTCATCCAACGCCGACGCGTGTAGCGAGGAGTCAGAATGAGCGCAGTCAAGATCGCGGCCATCGTGCTGATCGCAAGCGGCATCCTCGGCCTGGTGTATGGCGGTTTCAGCTACACCAAGGAGAGTCATGAAGCCAAGATCGGACCGATCGAACTCTCGGTAAAGGACCGGCGGACGGTCAACGTTCCCGCTTGGGCTGGCGTGGGGGCGATCGTGATCGGCGGTGCGCTGCTGCTCTTTGGAGGCAAGAAGAGCTAGCCGCTGCGTCCGCTGTCGCCCTTCGGTTCGCCGTCCGCCGACTTCAGCCGACAGCGAGCCCATCAAAGTTATGAGGACGCGATTCTGACCACCGTCCTGCCCAGACGCCTGCTGGCCTCCGGTCGGCCCAAGCCGCAGACGATTAGCGTCTCGCCAATCGCGGTGGAGTGCGGGGCGATGGACGCGGTGCACGTCTATGCGCGGCTGAACACCCGCCCCACGGGGTTGACCGTCGAAGAGGCGAATCAGCGCCTCGAGCAGTACGGACCCAACGTACTTGCGAGGGACCAGCGCGCGGGAATTGGCAAACTACTCTGGCGAGCGGTACTCAATCCGCTGGTCCTGTTGCTCACGGCGCTCGCGACGATCTCGTTTGCGACTGGCGACCTGCGAGCCGGGCTCATCATGGTATCCATGATCGTCCTGAGCGTGGGCCTGACGCTGGTGCAGGGGGCCAAGGCCGGCAGCACCGCTGCAAAGCTCAAAGCGATGATTTCCGTGACGGCTTGTGTGTCGCGCGGCGGCAGCGCAAAGGAGATCCCGGTCGCCCAGCTGGTTCCCGGCGACGTGGTGCAGCTCGCCGCCGGGGATATGGTTCCTGGCGACGTGAGAATCGTTCAGGCGAAGGACCTGTTCGTGAACCAGGGGTCGCTCACCGGCGAGAGCTTCCCAGTGGAGAAATCCGAGATCGAGACGAAGGCCGCGGCTGCGGCGGCCGCGCCGATTGCACTGCGCAGCATCGCGTTCCTGGGAACCAGCGTCGAAAGTGGTACGGCCAGTGCGGTGGTCGTTGCGACAGGCAAGAGCACCTATCTGGGCAGCATGGCCGAGTCTCTCCAGGAACCGCCGGCGGCGACGGCTTTCGATCGCGGGATATCCCGGCTCACCTGGCTCATGCTCCGCTTCATGATGGTGATGGTGCCTCTGGTGTTCCTCATCAATGGAGTGACCAAGGGCAATTGGATCCAGGCCTTCTTCTTCGCGCTGGCGGTCGCCGTCGGCCTGACGCCGGAAATGCTGCCGATGATCGTGACGGTGTGCTTATCCCAGGGTGCGGTTGCGATGGGACGCAAGAAGGTCATTGTCAAACGGATCAACGCTATCCAGAACCTGGGCGCGATGGACGTGCTGTGTACCGACAAGACCGGCACGTTGACGACGGACCGAGTCGTTCTCGAGCGCCATTGCAACGTCATGCTTCGCGAGGACGAGGGCGTGCTCACGCTCGCGTATCTGAACAGCCACTTTCAGACCGGTCTGAAGAATGTCCTGGATCGTGCGGTGCTGGCGCACACCGAGACGCGTGCCCAGGCCGACATCGGCGAATTCACCAAGGTCGACGAGATCCCCTTCGACTTCCAGAGACGCATCATGTCGGTCGTGGTCCGCACACCCGAAGGCAAGGACCGCATCATCTCCAAGGGCGCTCCGGAATCCCTCCTGCCCAGGTGCAAGAGTGCCGAGCTGGACGGCACGCTCGTGCCACTGGACCTTCAGCACATCGAGAGCTTCAAGAAGGAGCATGAGCTGCTCAGTTCCGACGGCTTCCGCGTGCTGGCTATCGCCACCAAAGACGTCGAGCCACGAGGCCCTGTGACAGGCGATGCCACCCCTTACGGCAAGGCCGACGAGAGCGATCTGATCCTGCAAGGCTATGTGGCATTCCTCGATCCGCCCAAGGAAGGCGCCGCGGCAGCGATCCAGGCTCTGCAGCAGCACGGTGTCGCGGTCAAGGTTGTGACCGGCGACAACGATCTGGTGGCCCGCAAGATCTGCAAGGAGGTGGGACTCCCGTCCGAGTCCGTATTGATGGGTGACGAGATCGAGAAGATGAGCGGCGAGCAACTCGCCGACGCTGCCGCGAAGGCCACGCTTTTCGCCCGGGTCTCCCCGGCACACAAGCAGAAGATCATTCAGGCTCTGCAATCCTGCAAGCACACAGTGGGTTTCATGGGCGACGGCATCAACGACGCCCCTGCGCTCCACACCGCGGACGTGGGTATCAGTGTCGACACTGCGGTTGACATTGCCAAAGAGGCGGCTGACATGATCCTGCTGGAGAAGTCACTGCTCGTGCTGGATGAAGGCGTGATCGAGGGCCGCAAGGTCTTCTCCAACATCATCAAGTACGTGCGCATGGGGGCATCGAGCAACTTCGGCAACATGTTCAGCGTCCTGGGAGCCAGTGTGTTCGTGCCGTTCCTGCCGATGCTGCCGGTGCAGATTCTCGCCAACAACCTGCTGTACGATATCGGACAGACCACGATTCCCACCGACGCAGTGGATCCCGAGCGAATCCTCGCGCCGCGCCGCTGGGATCTGGCGGAGCTCACCCGGTTTCTCCTCTTCATCGGGCCGTGCTCGTCGGTTTTCGACTACACGACCTTCCTCATGATGCTATACGTGTTCAACTGCTGGGATGTCTCTACGGCGCAGGCCGCGGCGCACAGCGCCAGCGTCTTCCAGACCGGTTGGTTCGTGGAGAGCTTGCTGACGCAGACGCTCATCATTCATGTCATCCGGACCAATAAGATCCCGCTGCTGCAGAGCCGGTCATCCTGGCCGGTGCTCACGATGAGCGTGCTCATCATGGCAGTCGGAATCGCTATCCCGTTCTCGCCCGTGGGCCCATACCTGGGATTCTCGCAGCTGCCTACGCTCTATTGGCCGCTCCTGGCAGCCACGCTGTTCTGCTACGTGCTGCTGACGCAAGGAGTGAAGATGTGGCTGGTGCGCCGCGGATGGATTTGAACCAGGGCTCTTGCAGCGTTGTGGGACCGGTTCCGTAAGGAGGAGCAAAGATGGCTATGACACGTACCCCAGGAACTAGGCGGCGACAAGCCCTGCCGACCGACGTTCAGGTCGGGAACAGCATCCTCGCCGCCCTCCTCGCCACCGAATACAAGCACCTCAGCCCTAAGCTCGAGCACGTCACATTGAAACGCGGGGAAATCGTCTATCGGGCGGACCAGGAAATCCAGGAGGTGTACTTTCCGGAACGAGCCGTGATCGCCATGATCGACAGCACGCAGGATGGCCGCACCGTCGAGGTCGGCATCATTGGATGCGAAGGCATCGTGGGCATCAATGTCTTCCTGGGCGGTGCAGTCACGCCCGACAAGGCAATTGTGCAGCTCCCGGGCCGGGCGATGAGGATGAAGGCGAAGGATTTACGGAAAGAGCTGCGTTTCGGCAGCCCGCTGCAGCGGCTGCTTCTGGACTACGCGCGAACCTTTCTTGCGGTCATCAGCCAGTCGGTGGCCTGCTCTCAACACCACAGCATAGAGCAGCGCGTGGCGCGCTTGCTCCTCTCCATGAATGACTATGCCGGCTCACGCGAGTTCCTGATGGTCCACCAATCGATGGCCGCCCTGCTGGGGGTGCGTCGCGAGGGTATTACCGAGGCGGCCCGCGAGCTTCAGAGAGCCGCCTTGATCCGTTACCGGCGCGGCAACATCAGCGTTCTCGCCCGGCGTGGCTTGGAGAACAAATCATGCGAGTGCTATCAGTTCATACGGCAGCAGTACAAAGAACTGCATCGAAAGTTGCCGCACCTGTAGTCGCGGAGATGAAATTGCGCGCTGCGCTCGCGACGAACGCCCCGGTGAGGTCCAGCAGCTCGCCTTAACGCGCTCGATCAGGGCAGCGATTTTCGCCATGTCCACGAGCGCCATCGCGGCCAGACTCGTCACACTGACGCTCGTCGCGACGGCCGCTGTCGTGCTGTTGAGCGTCGCCCCGAACACTGTTCACGCCGTAGCCGTTGGGTGGACCTCGCCCTCTATCACCTTGCCTGAACGGTGCTCACCGCTCGCGGGCTGCACGACCGGCGGAAGCTCGCATGCCGCCGCCGCAGCGGGTGCAATCGTCGCAACTCGCCAAAGCACGCCAACTCCCCATCGCAGCAGGCGTCCCCTGAATCGCAAGCGTCGACTGCTCATCGCCATGTCTCCAGGCCGGGAGGGCGTGCACGCGCCTACTTGAGCTGCATGTCGTTCTTGACTGACTTGACGCCGTCTACAGCGCTCGCCACCCTGATCGCGGACTTGATATCGGCGGGTGAGCTCACGAAGCCACTCAGTTGAACGACGCCCTTGAACGTCTCAACATTGATCTCGGAGACCTTCAAACGCGGTTCGCGGAGGACCGCAGCCTTGACCTTGGTGGTAATGACACTGTCATCGACGTACTGTCCGGTGCCCTCATGGGTGCGCGTGGCTGCGCAGCCGAAGGTCGCCATCAGTACGAGGGTTGCGGTCAGTGCAGCAAAAGCTCTGATCGGGTACATAGAATGGAACTCCAAGTTGATGAGCAGAAGGTTTCGGACCTCTGATCAGAATGGATTGCGCTGATCGCGGGTGTCGCGCGGTATTGCGCGCGCCGTTTACGTGACAGTCTAGTTGCGCCGGCAGCCTGGCTCGGTGCGCTGGCGTACACAGGCGCGACTGTTGGTCAGGGTGGCCGTCTGCTCGGTTTCTCTATCTCATATGGCGGTCGTACACGTCCCCGGCGACCGCGTAACACCGCGGGACACACTGCTTCCAGCCCGTCGGCTGCCGCTACACGGAGATTCGTGTTGTGCTCCCCTCCGGCGGCGGCGCTGCGTGGATTCCGCTGAGGCGCAGCGCTGCCCGGACGTTTCGGATCGCGAAGATGGGGAGGAAGCGCCTGCTGCGCGCACCTACCTCGAGCGCTGCCCGTTCCTGCTCGTAGAGGCGAGTTACTTCATCGACCGAGGCCGTGGACCCCTGGGCCAGGAACGCGATGATTCGTTGTCATCCGCACGTTTGTCTGGCGGAAGGGACATTGCGCACGCGCCGACGGTGGACCCCCTGCGTACGGAGGCGCACAGACCCTATTTGCTGCACTGTTTAGTCTTGCGCAATGGCCGGCCAAAGACAACACCTCGCGATCGGTGCCCCGGGGTGTGCTACGTCAGGGGACATGCCGAGCGTCGAGCCAACGGTTGAGGCGAGCCATCGCACGCCAGGTGTACGAACGCTGCCCGCTTGGTTTGCGCTACTAAGCCTACGCAGGCTGTTGACTATGCACTCCTGCCGATGCGCTAACTCAGGCGCGAAACGTTCCGCGGTTTGCCAACGTGATGTCCGCGCCGCCTGAGCTCGCCCGTCGCGCACTCGAAGCCGCGCCAGATGCGATGCTCCTCATTGATGCCTCGGGGACCATCCGGTATACGAACCGTCAGGTGTTCACGCTCTTCGGGTACCCACATGACGAGATCATCGGGCTCCGCATCGAGCAGCTCATGCCGGAGCGATTTCGGAGTCGACACGTTGCCCACCGGGAGCACTACACCAACAACGTCCGGCCAATGGGAGTGGGGCTGGAGCTTTACGGCCGGCGCAAAGATGGCACGGAGTTTCCAGTCGAGATCAGTTTGAGTCCCATTGAGGATGGTGACCACGTCCTCGTCGCCGCCGCCATCCGCGACGTCGCCGACCGCCACCGTGTCCAGACCGACCTCGGCATGGCGCGCGAATCGGCGGAGCGTGCGCGCGAAATCGCCGACCGCGCAAATCTGGGGAAGAGCCGCTTTCTGGCCACCGCCAGCCACGACCTGCGTCAACCCCTCCAGACTCTTTCGCTTCTAAATGGCACTCTGCGCCGGATCGTGACTGAACCGGATGCCAGCGACGCTCTCTCGCAGCAGGAACAGGCAATCGGCGCAATGTCGCGGCTCCTGAACGCGCTGCTCGACATCAGCAAGCTCGAATCCGGGGCGATCAAGCCCGAACCGACCGACTTCACGGTGGCTGCGCTCTTTGAAGAACTGCGCAGCGACTTCGCCGGTCTCGCGGCGAACAATGGCCTGAGACTGCAGATCGAGCCGTGCACGGATTGTGTGTACAGCGATCCGTCTCTGGTGGAGCAGATCCTGAGAAACCTCGTCTCGAATGCGATCAAGTACACGCGGCAAGGCTGGGTTCAGTTGCGCTGTCTGCACGAGGCCGCGTTGATCCGCGTCGAAGTGCTCGATACCGGCATGGGCATTCCCGCCAATCAGCTCGCTTACATCTACGATGAGTTCTATCAGGTCGGGGTTCCCACGAACACTTCGCGTGATGGCTACGGGCTTGGACTGAGCATCGTGCAGCGCTTGGTCAAGCTGCTCAACCTGAGGCTCGATGTGCGCTCTGAGGTAGGGAAGTCCACCTTCTCACTGGTGCTCTCCTCGAGTAGCGGGTCGGTTGCACTCAGGCAGGTAACGTCTCGGGAACCGATCACACGGCCGCCGCAGATTGGCCCAGTCAATGTGCTCCTGGTTGAAGACGATCCCGCCGTGCGAGATGCGACGCGGATGTTGTTAAAGTCGGAGGGGTATCGCGTAACAGCGGTCGAATCCCTGGCCGACGCCTTGCAGAAGGCGCGCCATGAGAGCGTCGATCTCTTGGTGACAGACTATCATCTGTGTGGCGAGGAGACGGGCATTCAGGTGATTACGGCGCTGCGAGAGCTGTTGGGCTTCGCTCTGAAAGCCGTACTCATGACCGGAGATACTTCGACCGCAGTACGGGAATTGCCGCGGGACACCCACTTGCAGATTGCGAGCAAACCCATAAAGGCAGAGGAGCTGCTGGCACTGCTCCGCGGGTTGCTGGCCGCCTGAGGTCACGAACCTGCGAGCGTGATGCCGCCACCGAATGAGGGCGTCTACGCCCATGACCGCGCGGCTGCGCAGATTCACCTTGGTGTGGTACTGCAGCAGGAATTACTCAGCTCTCAATGGCTCTGCGCAAGCCGCTCTCCAGAGACTGGCGGCCACCGCCCACGCGTCGATTCATGTGTCTTTCGAAGAAATGATATTTGTCGCGCCCACCTTCTTTGGCGCGATACATGGCGATGTCCGCATGCTTGAGCAAGGTCTCCGCGTCTGACCCATCTTCGGGGCAAGTGGAGATACCGATGCTCCCCGTGATGTCGACACGGTGTTCGTCAAGATGATATGGGGCGCTCAAAGCGAGGAGTATCTTGTGCGCGCTGATCGCCGCATCTTCGGCGTGCGCCACCTCCGAAAGAACGATTACGAACTCATCGCCGCCCTGTCGGCTCACAGTGTCGGAGTTGCGCACGCAAGCAAGCAACCGCTGCGCTACAGCCTGTAGCAATCGGTCTCCGACCGCATGGCCGAGGGAATCGTTGATGTGCTTGAAACGATCCAGATCCAAGAACAGTACCGCAAGCTTCTTGCTGTGACGATGTCCGGCGGCCATCGCTTGAGTCAATCGATCGTTCAATACCGCTCGATTAGGTAGACCGGTGAGCCCGTCGTGCTGCGCCAGATAGGACATCTTGACTGCCAACGCGCGCGCCTGCGTGACATCGTGGAAGACCATGACCGCCCCGGTTACACGCCCATGACGGTCATGGATGGGCGCGGCCGAATCCTCGATACCCGCTTCCGCGCCGTCGCGACGGATGAGGACGCAGTCCTTGGTGAGGCGGACCGCTTCGTTTCGCTCCAGCGCTGACCTCAGGGGGTTTAGCACGCGCGCGCGCGTGGTTCCGTTTACGATCCGCATCACCTCCTCGAGCGGATGCCCCGCGGCCTCGTCCCGTCGCCAGCCGGTCATACGCTCCGCCACGATATTGAGGTACGTCACCTTGCCGCTGCCGTCGATGCTAACGACAGCGTCGCCGATGGAGTTCAACGTGACTTGCGCCAGTTCACTTTCCGCGAACAACGCCTCTGCGTTGGCAGCACGCTGGAGCATGCTCTCCAGTGCTTTACGCAGAGAGTGCGCCTCCAGGCTGTGCTTTAGGAGATAGTCCTGGGCCCCACGCTGAACGGCCCACTTGGCAATGGACTCATCGTCCGAGACGGCGAGAACGAGGATGGGAATGTCGGGGGCGGACCGGAACAGCCGCTCGAAGGTCTCCGTGCCGCGGCTGTCTGGCAAGAACAGATCGACGATGATTGCTGCGATGCGATCCGCGGGGACCTGCTGCTCCTTGGCGTCTCCGGTGATCCGCTGGAGAGCTTCGGAGCAGCGGTGTACGCGCTCAAGCCGGAATTGACCGCCGCCCGCGTCGACGAGTGCCTCGAGCACGGTCGTGTAATCGGACTCCTTGTCGTCGATCAGAAGAACGCGGCGCGGCACTGGACTCTTTCGGCAAAACCAGCCATTACGCACCATTGCAGTTTCGAGTCACACCGTATGTACGCTGTCGCACACTAACGGACACCACCATCCGTTATGCTGTCCGCCGCTGAAACGTCCGACTGGGGCTGTTCACAACAAACAACGGCTCCATCCATCGCACCAGATCGCGCCGCACGCGAGCGTTCCGCTGCAATTCGCGCGTTGACCCGCAAGCTGAACGCCACCCCGAGCGCCCAACGCTACGAGCGTCGCAACGAGAGCGAGGGCGTTGCCGTGCCATCACCGAACGGTGATGTCTGCCCCGCGGTCCACGCTGTCTTTCCATTTTCGTGCAGCGCGGGCACCCAACTGGAGCGAGACGATGAAACGCCACAAACGTACTGACTTCTTCGCCGAGATCGAGCGAATCGAACAGGTGCTCAGCCGGCTCATGGACGACACACCCGTTGCCGACATCGCGGCCGGCTCTCGGTGCGCTGGCGCACAGACCTAGCGGGGCCTTCTGCCTAGCTTGCCGATCACGGCACTGGCGCGAGACGCAACCATGATCAGCACGCACTGAAACGGATGGGTTGATCGCATTGGTGGCGTGGCTACCATCGAGTCACCAGTCGGGGGATCGGCATGAACGAACAATTTGATTGCACCCTCGGTGCCCACGCGAGCGCCGAGCAAATGAACGGGCACGCGGTCGACAGCGAGCTTGCCGAGAGTGGGCTCAAGGTCGGCCACGACGAGACGTTTCGCCCCAGTAATCATGACATCGCGGATCGCCT
>Ga0105240_10015561_pt1 | contig 10339 bp, 9 predicted proteins | sample KBSC54metaG_FD_80426 | JGI IMG/M metagenome (GOLD analysis project Ga0105240, IMG submission 80426) | Corn rhizosphere microbial communities from Kellogg Biological Station, Michigan, USA - KBS C5-4 metaG | ecosystem: Host-associated > Plants > Roots > Rhizosphere > Soil | place: Michigan, USA... | reverse complement strand
TGCCGAGCGCGCGCGGCCTGCATAGGACAGGCTCTGCTTGGCGCCGACAACGGCCTGCAGGTGATGCCGATGAACCAGGGCGCCTGGTTCCAGATCCGTCATCACCTGCAGGCCGTTGTCGGCGCCAAGCAGAGCCTGTCCTATGCAGGCCGCGCGCGCTCGGCAGCACCGGCTGCCGGTCACCTCAACACCCATGTCGCCGAACAGACGGCGCTCGTCGAACAGGCGCTGGTCGCGCCCGTCGGCACCGACCACTCCGCGGAGTAAGACAAGCATGTCCATCGAAGTCAAAGTCCCCGTCCTGCCTGAGTCCGTCTCCGACGCCACCATCGCCACCTGGCACAAGCAGGCCGGCGAAGCGGTGAAGCGCGACGAGAATCTGGTCGACCTGGAAACCGACAAAGTCGTGCTTGAAGTGCCCTCGCCCGTCGACGGCGTGCTGAAGGAACTGAAGTTCCAGACCGGCGACACGGTCAACAGCCAGCAGGTCATCGCGATCATCGAGGAAGGCGCCGCTGCTGCCGCGCCGGCTCCTGCCGCTGCGGCTGCACCTGCACCGGCCGCTGCTGCGCCGGCGGCCAGCCACGCTGCATCGGGCGACCTTTCGCCGGCCGCACGCCGCGCCGCCGAAGAAGGCAAGGTCGACACCGCCGGTATCGCCGGCACCGGCCGCGATGGTCGCATCATCAAGGAAGACGTGGTCAACGCACCGAAGTCGGCTCCCGCCGCCGCCGCACCGGCCGTCAAGCCGACGCCGGGTTCGCGTCCGGAAGAGCGCGTGCCGATGACGCGCATCCGCGCGCGCATCGCCGAGCGCCTGATGCAGTCGAAGAACTCGATCGCGATGCTCACCTCGTTCAACGAAGTGAACCTTGCCGAAGTGACCAAGATGCGCAAGACGCTGGGCGAGCAGTTCGAGAAGTCGAACGGCGTGAAGCTCGGCTTCATGAGCTTCTTCGTCAAGGCCGCCGCCGAAGCGCTCAAGCGCCACCCGGTGGTGAACGCCTCGGTCGACGGCAACGACATCATCTATCACGGCTACCAGGACATCTCGATCGCCGTGTCCACCGACAAGGGCCTGGTGACGCCGGTGCTGCGCGACGTGCAGGACATGAGCTTCGCCGATATCGAAAAGGGCATCGTCAACTACGCCAAGAAGGCGCGTGACGGCAAGCTCGGCCTGGACGACCTGCAGGGCGGCACCTTCACCATCACCAACGGCGGCACCTTCGGCTCGCTGCTGTCGACCCCGATCGTCAACCCGCCGCAGAGCGCGATCCTTGGCATGCACACCATCAAGGAGCGCGCCATCGTCGAGAACGGCCAGGTGATCGCCGCCCCGATGATGTACCTGGCGCTGTCCTACGACCATCGCATCATCGACGGCAAGGACGCGGTGCTGTTCCTGGTCGATATCAAGAATCAGTTGGAGAATCCGCAGCGGATGTTGCTAGGTCTTTGAGCGCCTCGCTCAAAGACGAAATAGGTAACGAAGCTCTGGCGGCGAGCGGTGCGATTCTCCGCATGCTCGCCGTAACCCAAAAGCCGCAGCTCCCAAGCGCGGCAAGCATCAAGGAAACACCATGAGCGACAAATTCGACGTCATCGTCATCGGCGGCGGTCCCGCCGGTTATCACGCGGCCATTCGCGCCGCGCAGCTGGGCCTGAAGACGGCCGTCATCGACGCGTTCGTCGGCAAGGACGGCAAGCAGGCGCTTGGCGGCACCTGCTTGAACGTGGGCTGCATCCCGTCCAAGGCGCTGCTCGATTCGTCCAAGCAGTTCTACAACATCGCGCACAACCTGCCGGTGCACGGCATCACGGTGGAGAACGCCAAGGTCGACCTGGGCACCTTCATCGGCCGCAAGGACAAGATCGTCAAGCAGTTCACCGGTGGCGTGGCGCAGCTGTTCAAGGCCAACAAGATCACCAGCTACTTCGGCACGGGCAAGCTGCTCAAGGGCAACAACGTCGAAGTCACCGGCAACGACGGTGAGAAGCAGACGATCAGTGCGACCAACGTGATTCTCGCCTCGGGTTCCGTGCCGATCGAGCTGCCGTTCGCAAAGTTCGACAACAAGTTCATCATCGACAACGCCGGCGCGCTGGACATCAGCGATGTGCCCAAGCGTCTTGGCGTGATCGGCGCGGGCGTGATCGGCCTGGAGCTGGGCAGCGTGTGGCGCCGCCTGGGTTCGGACGTGACCGTGCTCGAAGCGCTGCCGGATTTCCTCGGTGCCGCCGATGCCGACATCGCCAAGATCGCGTTGAAGGAATTCGCCAAGCAAGGCCTGGCGATCAAGCTCGGCGCCAAGCTGTCCAAGGCCGAGGTGAAGGGCAACGAAGTGCACCTCACCTATAACGACAAGGACGGTGATCACGACCTAGTGGTCGACAAGCTGCTGGTCGCCGTGGGCCGCCGCGCCTATACCGACGGCCTGCTGGCCGACGACGTCGGCGTCAAGCTGGACGAGCGTGGCCGCATCGTGGTCGACGAGCATTGCCACACCGGCGTGGACGGCGTGTGGGCAGTCGGCGACGCCGTGCGCGGCCCGATGCTCGCGCACAAGGGCTTCGAAGAAGGCATGGCGGTGGCCGAGTGGATCGCCGGCAAGGCCGGCCACGTCGGTTACGACACCATGCCGTGGGTGATCTACACCGAACCGGAAATCGCCTGGATCGGCAAGACCGAGAAGCAGTTGAAGGACGAAGGCGTTCCCTACAAGGTCGGCACCTTCCCGTTCGCCGCTATCGGCCGCGCCGTGGCAATGAACGAAGCCATCGGCCAGGTGAAGATGATCGCCCACGCAGAAACCGATCGCATCCTCGGCGTGCACATGGTCGGCCCGGGCGTCTCCGAGCTGATCGCCGAGTGCGTCGTGGCGATGGAATTCAAGGGCTCGTCCGAAGACCTCGCCCGCATCGTCCACGCGCATCCGACGCTTTCCGAAGCCGTGCACGAAGCGGCGCTGTCGGTGGACAAGCGCGCGATTCACAAGGGCAACTGAGGGATCGGCGTGCTGTAAGCGCGCGAACATGGCCCGCTCGTGGCAACATGAGCGGGCTTTTTTGTTTAGGAGTGAGTGGAGAGGAGTGAGGAGTGAGAGAAAAGCCGCGGTCTGCAAGCTCTCTGTAGGAGCGACTTCAGGGAACCTCGAATAACCTCAGTTTTCATCGTCGCCCCGGCGAACGCCGGGGCCCAGCGTCTTCAGTACGTTGAAGCGTAAGGCACTGGATCCCGGCGTTCGCCGGGATGACGACTAGGAAAGGGTTTTTAGAGGTTCCCTTCAGTCGCGACATGTGAGCCTCGGGCCGCGACTAAGCCGGCTTTTTCTCTCACTCCTCACTCCTCTTCACTCACTCCTCTCAACCCGCCCCTCACTCCAAAGCACCCACCCCCATGCACCCCACCGCCCTCTGCGTCTACTGCGGCTCCAACAGCGGCAATCATTCCGAATACACCGAGGTTGCTGTCTCGCTCGGCACCGAAATGGCCAAGCGCAACATCAGCCTGATCTACGGTGGCGGCAAGGTAGGCCTGATGGGTACGGTGGCCGATGCGGTACTCAACGCCGGCGGCAAGGCGATCGGCGTGATTCCGCGCCAGCTGGTCGAACGCGAAGTCGCCCACAAGGGTCTGACCGAGTTGCAGGTGGTCGACACCATGCATCAACGCAAGACCCGCATGTTCGAGCTGGCCGACGCATTCGTCGCGCTGCCCGGCGGCTACGGCACCATGGACGAGATGTTCGAAATGCTGACCTGGGCACAGCTGGGCCTGCACCGTTATCCCTGCGCGTTCTACAACGTGCGCGGCTACTACACGCCGCTGCGCGGCATGATGGATCACATGGTCGGCGAAGGTTTCGTGCGCAGCGAGCAGCGCGAAAACATATGGTTCGGCGAAGGCATGGACGCGATGTTCGACTGGATGAGCGCCTACCAGGGCGGCTATACGCCCAAGTGGATCGACAGCAGCAGCGTCAAGGCCTGAAAAGGATCGAAGCATGAGCTCCACCGCATCGTTTCGCGCATTTCGCATTCATAACGACACCTCAGGTTATCGCGCCGGCGTGGAAACCATCGACGCCGATGCCTTGAGCCCCGGCGAGCTGCTGGTCGAGGTGGCCTACTCCTCGGTCAATTTCAAGGACGCATTGGCCGGCACCGGCAAGGGCAAGATCCTGCGCCAGTACCCGTTGAACGGCGGCATCGATGTCGCTGGCCGCGTCGTCGCATCCACCGACCCCAAGTTCAAGGAAGGCGATGCGGTGCTCTGCACCGGCAGCGGCCTTTCCGAAACGCGCGATGGCGGCTATAGCCAATACATTCGCCTGCCGGCGCCGTGGGCAATTCCGCTGCCGGCCCATCTGAGCCTGCGCGAAAGCATGATCCTGGGTACAGCCGGCTTTACCGCCGCACTGGGCCTTTGGCAGATGGAGAACAACCGGCAGACACCGTCGCTGGGTCCGATCGCCGTCACCGGCGCTACCGGTGGCGTAGGCATGCTGGCGATCGATATCTACTCGCGTGCCGGCTACGAGGTACACGCGATCAGCGGCAAGGCCGACCAATTCGACGTATTGCGCGAGCTAGGCGCCAGCGAATGCCTGGACCGCCACCAGTTGGCCTTCAGCGGCAAACCGATGGACTCGGCCCGCTTCGGCGGCGCACTGGATAACGTCGGCGGCAAGATGCTGGCCGGGCTACTTCCTCTGATCCAACCCTATGGCAACGTTGCGGTTTGTGGCAACGCCGGCGGCTTCGCCTTCGACAGCACGGTCATGCCCTTCATCATCCGTGGCGTCAACTTGCTGGGCGTGGCCACGGCCGGCACCGCTCGCGACATCCGCGACCAGGTCTGGCAACGTCTTGCTTCTGACTGGAAACCACGCCATCTCGACCGCATTGCGACACGTGAAGTCGACCTGGATGGCCTGGCCGGGGTGTTCGACCCCATGCTGGCGGGTGAGTCATTTGGTCGTACCTTGGTGCGTATTGGCCCTACCGCCTAGACAAGTCGCTTGGAACCCGCGATAAACGCAGCTTAGAATCACTGAAACAACTAGGGGAACTTATTCCTTATGGCACGCATCCTGATCGTCGACGATTCGCCGTCGCAGTTGCTTGGCATCAAGCGTATCGTCGAAAAGCTCGGGCATGAGGCGGTGACCGCCGAAGACGGCGCAGCCGGTGTCGAAGCCGCCAAGCGCGAAATGCCCGATCTGATTCTGATGGACGTGGTGATGCCCAACCTCAATGGTTTCCAGGCCACACGCACCATCAGCAAGGATCCGGACACGGCGCACATTCCGATCGTGCTGGTCACTACCAAGGACCAGGACACGGACAAGGTGTGGGGCATGCGCCAAGGCGCGAAAGCCTATGTCACCAAGCCGATCAAGGAAGAAGAGCTGGTGACGACGCTGAAGACATTGCTGCCCGCATAAACCGGCTTTGCTTCGATAAAAAAACGGCGCCATGGCGCCGTTTTTTTTAATCGCTAAACGCGCGGGTCATACCCGCCAAACGCATCGCGCAAGGCTTCATACGCCTTGCGCTCTTCCTCGCTGGCTGCGGCGGGCGCGCGAATCGACAGCTCGACCAGTTGATCGCCTGGCGTCGAGCCCGGCATCCCCCGGCCTTTAAGGCGCAGCTTGCGACCCGATTGCGAGCCGGCGGGAATGCGCAGGTCCACGGTGCCGGCCAGGGTCGGCACGGGCACCGTGGCGCCCAGGGCGGCTTCCCAGGGGGCGATCGGCAGGACGTGCAGTACGTTGTGACCCTCGAGGCGGAAGCGGGCATCGTCGCGAATACCGACCTCCAGCAACAGGTCGCCACTGGGACCACCGGCATGGCCTGCATGGCCCTGCCCGGCGAGGCGGATGACCTTGCCAGGCTGGATGCCAGCCGGAATCTTCACTTCCAGCGTGCGCTCGCCGCCGTGGCTATCCTGCAGCACCAGACGGGTGCGGCCACCATCGAAGGCGGTCTTCAGGTCGATCTGTACCTGCGCCTGCACGTCGCCGCCGCGGCGCGGCCGTGGCGCACCGCGCCCTGCGGCTCCACCGGCGCGCGCGCCAAAGAGGCTTTCGAAAAAGTCGCTGAAGTCGCCATGGCCGGAATCGCCGAAATCGAAACCCTGCCCGCCCTGCCCCCACCCCGGCGGCGGACGGAACTGCTCGCCACCGCGATAGCCACCGGCGCGCAATTGGTCATAAGCCGCGCGCTTTTCTTTGTCGCGCAGCACTTCATTGGCTTCATTGACCGCCTTGAACTTGTCTTCGGCGCCCGCTTCTTTGTTCTTGTCCGGATGATATTTGCGCGCCAACTTGCGATAGGCCGCTTTGATATCGGCCTCGCTGGCATCGGGCTTCACACCCAGGATGTCGTAATAATCTTTGAATTCCACCGCCGCTCCCCGGCCAATGCTTTAAGCACATGCAGCCTGCCGCAGACGATTGTCCGCGACAGGCCTTTCATGTCATTGCAGTCTACCCGCGAAAGCCAGGCGACCGTGAGCCGGTCGCTTGGCTTCATGCCTCAATACAGGCGTATCAGTGCGCGGTATCGATCGCGATACGGCGCGGCGCCGTCTGCGCACGCTTGGGGATCACGATCTCCAGCACGCCATGCTTGCCGCTGGCGGTAATGCCTTCGGCATCGGCGCTTTCCGGCAACGAGAAACGGCGGTTGAAGCTGCCGTAGGCCCGCTCGATACGAGTGAACTTCGCGCTCTGCTCGGTTTTTTCGGCAATGCGCTCGCCCTTGATGCTCAGCACGTTCTTGTCCATGCTCACTTCGATCGTCGCCGGATCGATACCCGGAATATCGGCCAATATCACGAAGCGGGCGTCTTCTTCCTTGATATCCACACGCGGTGCCCATTGGCCCGCTGACGGGCTGGCAACGTCTGCTTCGTCGGTGCTCAAAAAGCGGTCGAACGCATGACGCGCATCGTTCAAGTTGCGCAGCGTGCCCCAGGTCAACTGAGAGGGAATGCGGTTCATCGGGTAACTCCTCAATAGGGTTGCGGCTGGTTGCCGCCTGGTACAGGAAATAGGCGCTGGCCGGACAAATTCAAGACGACAGGGGCATGGACAGGCCCTACCATGCGCGTTGTTTTCCCTTCCTTCAGCGTGGCTACCATGAGCATCCAACCGGGCGAGACCCTCCCCGATACCGATATCTACCTGGCCGGCGAGACGATCGAACGCACCCGGACCGCCGACTTGTTTGCAGGTCGCCGCGTGCTGCTTTTTGCAGTACCCGGCGCGTTCACGCCCACCTGCTCCAACAAGCATCTCCCGGGCTATATCGAGCACATGCCCGCGTTCCGCGAACGCGGTATCGAAGTGATGTGCCTGTCGGTGAACGACGCGTATGTGATGCAGGCGTGGGGCCGGAATCAGCACATTCCGAACGATCTGCTGATGCTCGCCGATGGCAATGGGCAGTTCACGCGCAGCATGGGCCTGGAACTCGATGGCAGCGCCTACGGTATGGGTCTGCGCGCACGCCGGTTTGCACTGTTTGCGGAAAACGGCGTGGTCAGGCTGTTGCGAGTAGAAGCGCCGGGTGAACTGAAGGTCTCGACCGCCGACGCCATGCTTGGCGCCATCTGACTCCCGCATTGCGCTGGACAACAAAAAACCCCGTTCTTGCGAACGGGGTTTGATGTAAAGCATTGCAACGCTATCAATCCTGAGGCGTATCGGGCGACTCGGGGGCAGCCGACGGCTCCGCACCTTCCTCACCCGTTTCCTCGCCCTCACCCTCGGGCAGTGCATCGAGACGCACCACACCGACCAGGGCTTCGTCCGCCGGCAAGCGGATCAGCGTCACGCCTTGCGTGTTACGGCTGAGCTGTGAAACTTCCGCCACGCGTGTGCGCACCAGGGTGCCCTGGTTGGAAATCAACATCAGCTCGTGTGCTTCGGTCACCTGGGTGGCCGACACCAGCGGGCCGTTACGCTCGGAACACTGGATACCGATAACACCCTGCGTACCGCGGCCCTTCTTCGGGAACTCTTCCAGCATCGTGCGCTTGCCGTAGCCACGCTCGGTCGCGGTGAGAATATCGCCTTCGGCAGCCACGATCAGCGACACGACTTCGCTGCTCTCGGCAAGACGCATACCGCGCACGCCGGTGGCGGTGCGGCCCATCGAGCGGACTTCGCCTTCGTCGAAGCGCACGACCTTGCCGTTCGAAGCAAACAGCAGGATATCGCTATTGCCGTCGGTCAGCGCCACATTGACCAGCGCATCGCCCTCATCGAGGTTGATCGCGATCTTGCCTCGCTGCAGCTGATAAGCGAACTCGGTCAGCGGCGTCTTCTTCACCGTGCCCTGACGGGTGGCGAAGAAAACGAAGCGATCGTCGGTGTACTCGTGGACCGGCAACACGGCCTGCACCTTTTCGCCCTCAGACAGCGGCAACAGATTGACCATCGGCTTGCCACGCGTATTCGGGCCCGATTCGGGCATCTGATACACCTTCAACCAATACACACGACCGGTGCTGGTAAAGGTCAACAGCGTGTCGTGGGTATTGACCACCCACAGCTGCTCGACGAAATCCTCATCCTTCAACGCCGAGGCCGAACGACCCTTGCCGCCACGACGCTGCGCGCGATAGGTACTGGCCGGCTGGCGCTTGACGTAACCGGAGTGCGACAACGTGACGACCACGTCTTCCGGCGCAATCAGATCCAGTACGTTGAGGTCTTCCTGCGAATGCTGGATCTCGGTACGACGCGCATCGCCGAACTCGCTGAGAATGTTTTCCAGCTCTTCGCGAATCACCGCGAGCAGTCGCTCGGGATCTTCGAGGATCTCGATCAAACCGCGGATCGTGTCGAGAATCTGGCGATACTCGTCCGACAGCTTGTCCTGCTCCAATCCGGTCAAACGATGCAGACGCATCGCCAGGATTTCCTGCGCCTGGATATCGGACAGCTGATAGGTATCGCCCTTCAGGCCATCGCGCGGGTCCATGTCTTCCGGGCGCGACATGTCGGCACCGGAAGCCGTCAGCATGGCGCTGACCAGGCCCGGTTGCCACTTGCGTGCGAGCATGCGTTCGCGCGCCTCGGCCGGCGAGGCCGAAGTACGGATCAGCTCGATCATCTCATCGATGTTCGCCAGCGCAACCGTCAGGCCTTCAAGGATATGCGCACGCGCACGCGCCTTGCGCAGATCGAAGATGGTGCGGCGGGTGACGACTTCACGACGGTGGCGAATGAAGGCCTCAAGGATATCCTTGAGATTCAACAGCTGTGGGCGGCCATCGATCAGCGCCACCATGTTGATGCCGAAGGTCACCTGCAGCTGGGTTTGCTGGAACAGGTTGTTCAGCACCACATCGCCCATCGCATCGCGACGGATTTCGATGACGACGCGCATACCGTCCTTGTCAGACTCGTCGCGCAGCTCGCTGATGCCTTCGAGCTTCTTTTCCTTGACCAGCTCGGCGATCTTTTCGATCAACCGCGCCTTGTTCACCTGATACGGCAGCTCGGTGACGATGATCGTCTCGCGGCCGTTGGTTTCGGTCTCGATATCGGCCTTGGCGCGCACCAGGATGCGGCCACGACCGGTACGGTACGCCTCGATGATGCCCGACGAACCGTTGATGATGCCTGCCGTCGGAAAGTCCGGGCCGGGGATGTGCGTCATCAGGTCTTCGATCGACAACGACGGATCGTCGATGAGCGCGATCGTGGCGGCGATCACTTCATTGATATTGTGCGGCGGCACATTGGTGGCCATGCCGACCGCGATACCCGCCGAACCGTTGATCAGCAGGTTCGGCACGCGGGTCGGCAGTACCAGCGGCTCGTGCTCGCTTTCATCGTAGTTCGGCCCGAAATCGACGGTTTCCTTGTCGATATCGGCCAGCAGCTCGTGCGTAAGCTTGGACATGCGCACTTCGGTGTAACGCATGGCCGCCGCGCTGTCGCCGTCGACCGAACCGAAGTTACCCTGGCCGTCAATCAGCATGTAGCGCAGGGAGAACGGCTGCGCCATACGGACGATGGCGTCATAGACGGCCACATCGCCATGCGGATGGTATTTACCGATCACGTCACCGACCACGCGGGCCGATTTCTTATAAGGCTTGTTCCAGACATTGCCTAATTCGTTCATCGCGAACAATACGCGGCGATGCACGGGCTTCAGACCATCGCGGACATCCGGAAGTGCGCGGCCCACGATCACGCTCATGGCGTAATCGAGATAGCTCTGACGCATTTCGTCTTCGATGCTTACGCGAATGATTTCTTTGGCGAGTTCTGCCATCAATCGGTTCCCTGGAAGAAGAAAAAGGCCGCAGGCC
>Ga0105240_10015558_pt1 | contig 10340 bp, 11 predicted proteins | sample KBSC54metaG_FD_80426 | JGI IMG/M metagenome (GOLD analysis project Ga0105240, IMG submission 80426) | Corn rhizosphere microbial communities from Kellogg Biological Station, Michigan, USA - KBS C5-4 metaG | ecosystem: Host-associated > Plants > Roots > Rhizosphere > Soil | place: Michigan, USA... | reverse complement strand
GGGTCTGCAAAACTCTTAACAGCGGTTCGAATCCGCTCTCACGCCTCATTAAAATGTCTTCTCATCGTTTAGGTTTATAATTGGTTAGTAAGCGCCCCTGCCCATCAGGGGCCTTACTTGTTTAAGGCGAACAGGTACCGAATATTTATATTAGCATAAATTTAAACAAGCTAAACCGAATGGATAGTTACTTCACCGATAAGGTCGCCTGGATAACCGGGGCGTCATCAGGCATTGGCGAGGCCCTGGCGTATGCACTTTCAGCAGCCGGTGCAAAGGTTATTTTATCAAGCCGGCGTACCGAAGAATTGGAGCGGGTTAAGGCTGCCTGTATGTTTCCGGCAAATGTGGCCGTGCTGCCGCTTGATTTGCTGGATACCCCCTCACTGGAAAACAAGGTTCCAGTAGCTATCGCCTGCTTTGGCCACCTGGATATTATGGTGCATAACGGTGGTGTAACCCAGCGCTCCCTTGCTGTGGAGACAGATTTGAATGTTCACCGTCATATTATGGAACTAAACTATTTCAGCTACGTAGCGCTAACTAAAGCTTTATTACCTCATTTTATCGAACAAAAATCCGGTCATTTTGTGATAACCAGCAGCGTAATGGGCAAAATCGGTACGCCGATGCGCGCAGGATACGCTGCATCAAAGCACGCACTGCATGGCTACTTCGACTGCCTTCGGGCTGAAATATCGGGCGATAACATCAAAGTTACCATTTTAACACCGGGCTATATCCGTACCAATATTTCCAAATATGCGCTTACCGATAAACCTTATGGCGCGGCGGTCAGCTCTGAAAATATAGACAACGGACTTCCGGCCGATAAAGCAGCGCAACAAATCATGCAGGCCATAAAAAGGGGTGCCTATGAAGCTTATATCGGCAAGTTCGGGCTCGAAAGGATTGCACTTTGGATGAATCGTTTCATCCCTTCTTTATTGATAAAGGTGGTACCAAAATTTAAGCCTGAATAAAATCTTTTCCAGCTATAAGTTTTTAAGGATTAGCAGGCGGCGGATTACCTCCGGGAGCCGGTGCCGGATTATTACCCGGCGGGTTTACATTCGGCAGAGGCGCAGCAGGAGCGGGTGGATTTGCCGGCGGAACCGGTGCCGGATTAACATTCGGAACCGGTGCAGCAGGTGCGGCCTGTTGCGCAGGCACCGCAGTTGGAGCTGCATTCGCGTTTTGCGTGGCGGCACTAACCGGGGCATTTTGGTTTTCGTTGATTTTCAGGCCCAGGTAAGCGCCGGTGCTTATACCCATCAAAGCAAGCAATTGCGTGGTTATGATAGTACTATCGGGCAGTTGCGGATGATTGGCAACATAACCGATGTAAATTGCACCTACAACGATAGTCCAGATAACGTTTTGAAGACGATGAATGCTAACGCCCTTTTCGTCAGAAATAATATCGATAAAAAATCCTTTCGACGGATAATCCTGCTGCGGAATAGCATCACCCTGGGCATCTCTCTGGCTGTTATCGATAGTTTTTGAAATTAATGTAGTGCCGGCGGCTATGCCTATCAACGCTAAGTTTACATCATTAAGAACAGGAATATCAAAATGCTGTGATGTTGAACATTTTAGAAAAACATAAATAAACGAACTGATTACTATGACAGTCCAGAATGCAAGCTGTGAACGGCCAAGACTAAATGAAGGCCTGGCCTTTTCCGGCTTTTTCATCGTAGCCGCTACCTTGCAAAAATTAGCGTCATTAAATATTTCATTACGGAGCATGGATGATTTCTCTGCTATAATTATAACTATAGCGCTAAGAATGATTAAGATGATGTAATACATAATTGAAATTGTTTTAAGGTTTAAATAAGGTAATAGCAAATCGCTGCTTACCCTGGGCTTAGTATATCAAACTTACTGATACAGAACGAATAATGCAATAGCCAGATAGAAATATCTTCCATTTTCATAGACCTGATCTGAGATAAGTTACACTACGAAAAAACTTAACCAAGCTTAGCTGGAGCAGTACAAAAATACCGACATCTAATTTGCCTTTTGTTACCTAATTAGTTAACTTTGACCGTGCAAGCAAAATTCGCCAGAGAAATTTTTTATTATAAAAATTATTACCTCGATTTTTTTAATAAACTAAAGCCTGATGTTCAGAAGAAATTTAACTGGACTTTGCAGTTGTTAGCCACACTCGATAGAGTGCCGGAAAAATATTTCAAACATATGACTGGCTCGTCTGGGATATTTGAAATAAGGGTTGAGGTTGGGTCTGACATTTTTAGGGTCTTTTCTTTTTTCGATGAAGGAAAGCTAATTATACTTCTGAATGGCTTTCAGAAGAAAACTCAAAAAACTCCGCAAAATGAAATTGCGCTTGCCGAAAAACTAAAAAAAGAATATTTACATGAAAAATAACAATAACCTTACTTCATTTGCTGATCACCTGGATACCCAATATGGAGAACGCGGCAGCGAAACGCGGGAAAGTTACGAAGAAGGCTTCGAAGCCTTTAAACTTGGTATAATGATACAAGAGCTTCGAAAAGGCCAGGGTTTAACCCAGGAGCAATTGGCTGAAAAGTGTGGCACTACTAAAACTTATATCTCGCGAATTGAAAACAACGCCAGCGATATCCGGCTCTCTACTTTAATGAGAATTGTACATGAAGGTTTAGGGGGACATCTGAAACTAAGTGTGGATATATAATGTCTATCGGCTCTCCTCCACATATCTTGCAAACTTATCCAGCACCCCTTTGCAAAATTCCTGCTGCATTTCAAGCGGCTCATTCGCGTCGGGCTCAAAAGTTTCTGTAAGCTTAACCGGGTTACCGTCCATAAAGCTAATGGTTGACTTTCGTCCATCATCCAATGTGTACCGGATAAACTCATAAGGCTTAACCTCATCATAAGTCCCCTGGAAATTAAAGCTAAAGCTGCCGTCCTTCATCTCCATTACATACAGGAAACGGCCGCCGGGGCGCAAGTCATTTTCAGCATGCGGCGTATGCCAGTCGGCACTGGGCGTATTCCATTGTTTAATATCTTCGGGATTATTCCATAGCTCCCAAACTTTTGCAATTGCGGCGTTGATTTCGGTTTCTGCGGTAAGCGGGATTTTTGCGGCTGCGCTCATGGTGTTTGAATATTTATCAGCAAACTTAAGCTACCGGCGCCGATAATACAGCGGGAGGAAACGACATTATGGGGGTGTTATTGCGCCAACAATGATCGCGCCTCCCAGCAAATTGGATGACCTTGCGCTATCGGCGAAATCGACTAAAAATCGGTGAAGTCAAAAAACTAATGCTTCTTCGTTCCGGCAAAATTCTTTTCCCCTGCTTCAACGGCTATTTCCAAATGATTTTCATCCGGCGGCTTAGGGCAGCTATATCCTGCACTGAAGGCGCAATAAGGGTTGTAGGCTTTGTTAAAATCCAGCACAGCTATATCGCCTTTGATGTCGCCGGTACGCATATCGATATAACGTCCTCCGCCGTAGGTTACGCCGCCATTGGTATCATCGGTAAAGGGCAGGAAAAGATAATCGGCATATTGCGGAAGCTTGGAAAGCGCAGTGCTTTTGTATAAAGTCAGCTGCATTGGTTTGCCCTTAAGCGTGAATGATAATATAGCATACCGTGCATACTGGCGGCCCGTACCGCTGAACACCGGCATTGTAAATTCTGCCTGGTTTTGCAATACTTCAACTTTTGCATTTACGCGATAGCTGCTGTCGGCATCATAAAAACGCAGCGATTGCAGGTCATCCTTTTTTAGTGGCGAGCTGGCATCAGTCAAAAAGTCGTCCATATACTGCTGACGAAATTTTGCAACTTGAGCGGTGTAGTCCTGGCCAAAGCAACTCAGGCTCACCAGGCATAATAGGCTTAACAGGTATTTCATAATATCTGCCATATAAGGCAGGGACAATATATTTAATTTTTATCGCAGAATTATCGAAACATTACACTTACCTATAGTGAAGGCATTTTTCCGATGCCGCCCGGGCATATCGGGTGAAACGCTAAGCAAACCTGGCTGACAAAACTCCCCCGGGATTTATAGCTCTTTCTTTGTTTTGATAATCAATATTATTACGGTAATTTTAATACATGAACATATTGATCACCATCCTGTTAATCATCGCAAGCGTCATTGTCCTATTGTTACTCGCAGCATTGTTTATGACAAGGAAGCATTACGTAAAACGCGAAATCATCATTAACGCGCCGCGGCAAAAAGTATTCGACTATATCAAATTCCTTAAAAACCAGGAGACCTTCAACACCAACGCCATGGCCGATGCCGACCGGAAAAAAGAGTTCAGGGGAACCGATGGAACCGTGGGTTATATCTATGCCTGGAGCGGTGATAAATCTGCCGGTGAAGGTGAAAAAGAAATTATGAATATGATTGACGGGCAAAGCGTTGAAATGGAGATCCGCTTTGTGAAACCCATGAAAACCAGTGCCCGCATCCTGATGGAAATGGAGTCATTAGCTGATGATCAAACCAAATTATCATGGAGCAATGCCGGCGCTTTACCATATCCTGTAAACATCATGATCCCGATGATGCAAAAACATGTGGTGAAAGATATGGATACAAGCTTGGGTAACTTAAAAGCTATTCTTGAAACAGGCGTTTGATCAGGTCTCAAGCAATCCCTTCTAAATTCTCCCGATAATTCTCTCCCACCGGCAATATTTCCGTTCCAATCCGCACATTATTTTTATCCACCATATCTACAAACAACCGGTTAACGAGGTATGACCGGTGTATCCGCGAGAATGGCGGACACGGCAGCAATTCGCTTAAATACTTCATCGTCATGTGCGTAAGCAGGTTGCCGGTTTTTGTACACAGCAAAATGTAATCTTTAACCGACTGCGCGTACAAAATATCGTTATGCTGCACTTTAATTAAACGGCCGGAAACTTTAAAATAAGTATAATCTTTCCGCTCCTCTTTTTGTGGCGGATGGGCCTTCATTACCTTGCGGATGCTTTGCTCAAAACGTTCGTAAGTGATTGGTTTGAGCAAATAATCCACTGCATCCAACTCGAATCCGGTAACAGCATATTCAGCAAACGCAGTGGTAAATATAACCGCAGGCGGACTTTTTAACGATCTGACGAAATCTAATCCGCTGATGCCGGGCATTTTTATATCCAAAAACATCAGGTCGGCCGAATGATTATGCAATGCCTGGAAAGCGTCAATAGCGCTGCTGCATTTCCCGGCGAGTTCCAGCGCGGGATGGCGGTTAATGTAGTTCTCCATTATCTCCTGCGCAAGCGGTTCGTCGTCGATAATGAGGCAGCGTATCATGCGTTTTTTATGATTAGATTAACGTTATAAATATCCGGTTCGTCGGTTATCTCAAGGGTATAACGGTCGGCATACAAAATATCTAATCGTTTCCGTACGTTAATGATGCCGATGCCCGCTTCTTTATCGCCCTGTAATTGCCTTGGCTTGCTATTGCTTACCTGCAGCGTTAACTCTTCCTCGCTTTGGCAGATAACAGCATGAACAAAGCCCCGGCCTGTTTCTTCTTCAAGGCCATGCTTAAAGGCGTTCTCTATAAAAGGCAACAGTAATAATGGCTCTAATTGATATTCCGGACGGATATCCTGCGTATCAAATTGTATATCAACCTTTTCATTACGCCGCATCTTTTCTACCTCGATATAGCTTTTCAAAAATTCTATCTCTTTTGATAACGGCACCACCGGTTGGTTGGCTTCATACAAAATATAACGCATCATCTCGCCAAGCCGTGCCACCATTGGGGCTGTATTGGGTGATTGTTTGAGGGCCAGCCCGTAAATATTATTAATAGTATTGAAAAAGAAGTGCGGATGAAGCTGTGCCTTAAGATAATTGAGCTCCGATAACAGCTGCTGCTCTTTCAGCACTTTTATATCATTATCCTGTGTAAGCGAGCGAACAAGGAAGGCCAGCCCGATTAGCGGGAAAATGGCCGAAATGAGTAAATAATTAAAGGTGAAAAAGATTGCCGGGTTATGCAAATCCCGTAAGGCCCGCTTGCGCAACGCGGCAGAAACGATGTCGGAATGGATAAGCACCCAGTTAGTAATATATTTTTCGAATAGATGATCGAACAACACAAAGGCGATAGCGGATAGTATGATACCGGTTAGGTTCCGTTTAAATACGTAGCGCTTAACAAAGCCCCAGTAATAGAGACCGTAAACCAGTATTTCGAGCGACTCGGTTACCAGCCGGTATCCAAAATCATTGCTGAATTTCGAAATATTATGTTCTTCGTAAGCGCTGTATTCCAGGTCGCTGATGAGGCTTACCGCAAATGAGAGGAAAAATAAAAAGCCAAGCTCTGCCCAAAAATATTTTCTGTTTATCAGCGAACGCAATGCCTTCATGCTGCAAATTAAAGATAATACTTAAGGCCGGAGACTCCATTTAATCGCTTTTCGACAAAGCATTCCTTTTTTTCGACTAAAATTCCGATTCGGCCTTAGGTCGAAAATTTAGCCCCACCGGTCTAATAATTAAAAATCATATGTTTTTACACTATATTTTTGGAGGAAACAACTGCGATATGAAACATTTAACTATCCTTTTCGCTGCGATTACCCTGCTTGCATTTGCTTTTACGGCCGCCCCTGCAGGCTACCATATTAATGGAACTGTTACCGGCCTGACCGATGGCACCTGGCTTTATTTACGCACTGCCAAACCAGATAAAGATATCGACTCCTGCCAGGTTACTGCCGGCAAATTCAGTATGAGCGGGCAGATAGCCGAAAAAGCAACGCCGGTGTACCTGCATACCGCTAAATACACCAATTACGTGCATTTCTGGCTCGAAAACACAACCATCAGCATCGACATTAAAGCCGGCGAATTTAAAAAAGGGAGGATAAGTGGCTCAGCTACACAGGATGAGGATAAAAGATTAGATGCCATGCGCTTTCCATTTAGTAAGAAATCAGACAGCTTGTCGCAGGTATTGGAACAGACTAAGGATAGTACGACAAGAAAAAATCTCCTGGCTCAAATTCATGAATTGGATGGCCAGGCCAAACAGGTAGACCAGAATTGGATAAAAAATAATCCAGGCTCGCTTATCTCTGCCAATTTGCTTGATATTTACGCCACCACATGGGGCAGGGAAACTACCAACGCTTTGTATCTAAACCTTTCCGCCGATATGAAAGCCACCGTTTATGGACAGAATATTAAAGAATACCTGGCGGTGAACAAAAACATCAAAGTCGGTGATAAATACGCCGATTTCGAACAGGCCAATACCGAAGGTAAACCGGTTAAGCTGTCGCAGGTAAAAGGGAAATATATCCTGCTCGATTTTTGGGCGTCGTGGTGCAGACCGTGCCGCGAAGAAAACCCTAATCTGGCCGCTACCTATGCCCGTTTTAAAGATAAAGGCTTTGCCGTTTTGGGTGTGTCGCTCGATGATAATAAGGGCAATTGGTTAAAGGCAATAAAAACAGACCAGCTAACCTGGGAAAATGTATGCGACCTGCGCGGCGATAAAAACCAGGTGGCATTGATGTATGGCATCAACGCCATCCCCAATAATTTTCTTATCGATAGTAATGGCGTGGTTATCGCCAGGAACCTGCGCGGCGAGAAGCTGGACGAGGCCCTGGAAAAGCTGCTGGAAAAGTGATGTGTTTTTTTGCAAGAGCTTGTTAGAGCGAGAGGCGTCGCCTCAACCGATGCCATAACTACGGGGCGCAACCCTTCATGCCACAACATTTGCCGTGCCGATGGCACTCTTTCCTTTTGTTGGCAATCTACCACGGGTTGAAACCCGTGGCTACGATATGCGCCGGGCCGATGGCCCTATATAAAACCGGTATTGTCCAACCACCGGTTTTAATCTTTACGGCATCAACTTATAGCCTTCCCTGATCACCGCCTCATTAACCGCCTTAACCCTGTCCATTTCCATTTTTTCGAAGGCGCGGTCGTAAGTCAGCATGCCGTTAACCTCATGCTCCACGTCGGTGGTTTGGGTGTAGATGGCTACGCTGAGGCCTTTGTACTTCATCAATTGCTCCACCTCGTCTAATAAAAAAACGTAGCGATCTGTCAGGCGCGCTTTGGTTGGCTCATAGTCATAAGCGTTGTTTTCAACAGGCCACATGTGCCCGCGCACGAACAGGCCTACGCCCCCGAATTCGCCTAAGGATGCGGCACGATGTTCATCAGGCACCGATGCCCCGTACGGACCAACATAGATATGCGTGTCTACGTAATCTCCATTACCCGGGTCGCCATAGGCTTTTTGGTAGGATGGGTTATTATTGAAGCCGGAATTGCCGTTAACTAATCTCGACGGGTCGTATTTTTTAACCCAGTCGGTTATTTCCTTTACATCAAAGGCACCCCAGTTTTCATTAAAAGGCACCCAGGTAATGATGGATGGCGAGTTATAATGCTCGTCCATAACCGCTTTTAGCTCCTTGCGGAACTCGGTGCGGACTTTAGCGGTATCCTCGTTTTGATACCAGATGGCCGGCATATCCTGCCAAACAAATAAGCCCAACTTATCCGCCCAGTAATAAAAGCGCTGCGGCTCGGTTTTCATGTGCTTGCGGATGAGGTTAAAGCCGGCATTTTTGGTGAATTGAATATCCGATTTAAGTGCCTCTTCTGACGGCGGGGTTAGTATACCATCCGGCCAGTAACCCTGGTCGAGCAGGCCGAGCTGCATGATGAATTTGCCATTAACCAAAGGCCTGTTTACGCCGTTAACTTTGCCCAGCTTAATATCGCGCATACCGAAATAGCTTTTAATTTCATCCAATGTTTTGCCATGCGAATCTTTAAGGCTGATGGTAAGGTCATACAAAAAAGGCGCATCCGGCGACCACAGCTTTGCCGATTTTATCGGCAGGTAAAAGCTGGTTCCGCTAACTGCGTCTGCCACTGAAACCAACTGACCGCCATCAAGCGCAACAGCATTTACTTTGGCTTCGGCAGTGGTATTTACCAGGATCTTTAAGCGGCTGTTGGCCAAATCTGGCAGCAGGCGTATGTTTTCTATATGTGTTTTGTTCACCGGCTCCAGCCAAACTGTTCTCCATATCCCTGAGCAAAACGTATAATCCCCACGCGGGCCATTTTTACCGGATGGCGGGCGACCGTCGTTCAAATCCTGCACGGCAACAACCAGCGTATTTTTTCCGGAGGCTAAGTATTTCGTTATATCAAAGTTAAAAGCATCATAGCTGCCGGCGTGTGTACCTGCTTTGTGCCCATTCACAAACAGCGTGGTATGGTAAGCCACCGCATCGAAGTGGATAATCACCTGCTTGTTTTTCCAGCCGGAGGGCATGTCAACACTTCGGCGGTACCACATGTTGATTTCCTGCTTGCGCTGGATGCCCGACAATACAGATTCAGGGCAATAGGGTACCAATATCTGCTCGGCTTTATCAGTAAATGATACCGGGGAAGCCGGGTCAAACGCATCAGCGGCGCTTTTCCCGCCCATGTAATCCCACTTGCCGTTCAAACATAGCCAGTCGTTTCGCTCCAGTTGTGGCCTTGGATATTCCGGGAAAGGGACAGCGGCTTCCATGGCTGATTTTGTCCATTGCGTAGGCAAGGCTGGTGCCTGGGCAAAAACGAAGGAATAATTAATGAGTATAAAAAGCGATAGTATAATTTGGCGTTTGTTCATGTTTGGTGCGAGTAAGTGCCGAATTTATTAAAATAACTTTAATTGGCGATACAGGATACAGGTATTGCAAGGGCAGGCATCCCCCCATTACTTACCTGATTACTGCAACCCAGCCAGAAAGCACCTTTTGACCGTTTTTAGGATCGATTACATAGTAATACGTGCCGGCCGGCACCGGCTGGCCGTTATAAGTACCGTTCCATGGAACGGAGTAGCCTAAGGATAAAAATATTTTTTGCCCCCACCGATTAAATATCTGAACTGTTGATTTAGGATAATATTCAAGAATTTTTATGTCCCAGGTGTCATTTACTCCATCACCATTTGGGGTGAAGGCATTCTCAATTGCTATTAGCGACAACGACGGTACAATGGCTAATATACCGGGCACATATGTAAAGTTATAGTCTGGCGAAACGGCGCCGCTAACAAGTATCTGATATTCGCCAACGGGTGAAAGGGATATAGCGCTTGTTGTTGCTACCGGTTTAGTTACAAGCTGTAAAGGGCTGTCGTTATTTACAAAACCGGCATAGGTTATTGTCAATGCAGGATTCACGGCTCCGAACGGCTTCGTTTGGTTATCAGCAATAATGGTTAACGCCGCAGGAGTTACAGCGCTGACAGGCATAGGCTCATCAACAGT
>Ga0105240_10015556_pt1 | contig 10340 bp, 6 predicted proteins | sample KBSC54metaG_FD_80426 | JGI IMG/M metagenome (GOLD analysis project Ga0105240, IMG submission 80426) | Corn rhizosphere microbial communities from Kellogg Biological Station, Michigan, USA - KBS C5-4 metaG | ecosystem: Host-associated > Plants > Roots > Rhizosphere > Soil | place: Michigan, USA... | reverse complement strand
TGATACGGTCAGGACGCAGACGCAGACAGTTAATAAGCAATTGTCTTTGTCGAATGGCACCCTGACCTTCAACGTTGGGTGGACGAGTTTCGAGCCTGACGATGTTTTCCTGGGCAAGCTGAAGTTCGGCGGCGTCCTCAATGGTGATGACGCGCTCGTTCGGTGGAATGTACTGGGAGAGGATGTTTAGAAATGTCGTCTTACCGGCGCCGGTACCCCCCGAGATCAAGATGCTGAGGCGGGCGCGAACGGCGGCGGACAGAAGCTCCATCATCTCTGCCGAGATACTTTTGAGTTGAACGAGTTGGTTAGCTGCCAGCGGACCGGTGCCGAAACGACGAATCGACATCGAAGGTCCATCGAGGGCCAGCGGCGGAATGATGGCGTTCACACGGGAACCGTCGGGCAAGCGGGCGTCGACCATCGGAGAGGACTCGTCAACACGGCGTCCGACGCGGGAGACGATGCGATCAATGATCTGCAAGAGGTGACGGTCGTCGCGGAAAGAGCAGTCGGCGCGCTGAATGAGCCCGCCCTTTTCAATGAATACATGGTCTTTGTCATTAACCATGATGTCGGAGATCTTAGGATCTTTGAGCAGGGGTTCCAGAGGACCGAGTCCGAAGACTTCGTCCAGCAAATCCGTCTGAATCTTCTCTTGTTCGTCGAAGCTGAGCGGCACCCGGCGATCGCTGATGATCTCGTTGATAATGCTCGAGACCGCCTGCCGAGCCTGGCTGGAGTTGATGCGGGATAGCTTTTCCAGGTCGAGCTTCGAAAGCAGTGTACGGTGTACCTCTGCTTTGAAATTTTCCAGATTCATTGATTCCACGATGCGCCGTCCTTCACTTCAGAATCCGTCAAATAAGGGGGGATTATTTGAAAAGGCTAAAGCCTTTCCGCTTTTCTGGTTTGGGGGGCATTCCGCAGGCCGCCCGTGCCATGTCCTGGAGAACTCTTGCGATGCTTGAATCGTCCAACGCCAGCGGAGTTGCCTCGTTCTGCATTCTGCGAACGTTGAAGTAGTCGCTGGGAATCTTCCATGAGATTGGTTTTGTGAGTGCCTTTTCGATGTGCTCTTCATCGACGCCCATCGAACTTTTCACATAGCGATTGAGCACGATTTCGAGTTTCGGTGTTCCGGCTTTGAAGAACTCGGATATGAGCCGGTGCGAGTTACGCAGTTCTGGGATACCAGCCTGCATGACCAGGTATGCCGTATCGGCTTGCTCGAACCACCCGGCGTCGGTCAGGTCGAAACGTGATCCTGCATCGATGACCACATAGGCAAATTCCTGCCGGGCCACATTGAGCATCTTTTCGATGGCGTCGTTGCTTGCCTGCACATGAGGGAATCTTCCGGGAGCGGCAAGCACGGGAAGTCCCGAGCTGTGCTTGGTAAGCAGCTTCGTGAAGAAGTTAGAATCGATGCGGTCTGCGTTCTGCAGAGCGTCCGCGGTGGAGAACTGGGTAGTGAGGCCGAGGCTGAGAGCGGCGTCGCCGAGGGGTAAGTCGAGATCGATAAGGGCCGCGCTCTGCTGACACTCCTGCACGAGAGCGACGGCAAAGTTACAAGCTACGGTCGTAACTCCCGAACCGCCCTTGCCGCCGAGGAAAACGAGCAGCTTGCCGCCGGTCTTCTTGGCGGTGCCTTTTCCGCCGGTACGACGTGAGCCGGCACGGGTAAGCGCATCGGAAAGCGCGTTGGCATCTATGGGGTCTGAGAGGAATTCACGAGCACCGGCGCGCATGGAGCGCACCATGATGTTGGGGTCGAGCCGCGAGGTGTAGACCATCACGGTGGTGCTGGTAGTGGAAGCGACAAACTCTACGAGTTCGAGAGCGTATTCGACGTCTGACTCGAGGTCGATAATGACCGCGTCAAATGCTTTTTCGCCCAGCATCCTGGGCATTTCCTTCAGGGTCGGGGGATAAGAAGAGTATTCCCGGACGATGGCGGCATGTGAGCTGTTCAATGCAGTCACAATGGTCCTGCGGCGCTGTTCACTGGGACAGATCAGCGCGATGGACAGGACATTTCCGCCAAGGGGATCAGTATCGTTCGTGTTATCGGTCACAAATTCAAAGCTCCCAGGTTATTGCACCAGACTGCGGTGTCTCCGAGTTCAGGGCATTTGTCAGCATACTTTAGTCGTTCTTGAATCACCTTCTCAACGAGAAAAGAAGGAAATGAGAGTACCAATTGCTATTGCGGGAGCGTAAGGCATCTTTCGTGCCTTTGGGTTGGAGAGGTTGAGGTCCGGAGGCGTATGGAGTCCACGCTTTCTCCAGCCGAACAACAAGTCCCCTGCTCCGGAAAACATTTCGCCTAAGAATCCCCCAAAAGTGGCCCAAGCCAGCGCCATGATTCCGCCCGCCACACCGATCATTACGAGGGCGAAGACGAGCTGCTGCCACCAAATCCATGCTCCGATAGCGGCGCAGAGCTTGACGTCGCCCATGCCCATTCCGCCCATCATCGCCAATATTCCGTAGACCAGGCCGCCTAACAGCATCCCGATTAGGCTCTGACCTAGCCCATGCCATCCTTCTACCCAGGTTGAAACGACGATCCCGCCTAGCAAAAATGGAAAAACCAGCCAGTTTGGAATGCGGCGGCTGCGGATGTCAGTTACAGTTGCCACAATCAGCACGGCTAAAGTCGGCCACCAGGCATACGGGTGCTGAATGTGCTGCAAGGCATTCCTCCTATGCTCTCCCGTCCTGATGGCTGCAGTTAGAGCAAATCGGCCCCAGTATGGACGCATCTTAACTCACGCGCGAATCAATGCGTTACATTGGGGGTATCGAGCCAAGTGTACACGGAAGTGCACCTGTGGAGTACCCCCGGCCAATCAGGGGTATACACCGGAGTAATGCCCATCGACGGCATGAAAAAGCGAGAGAAGAACCCGTGTTTTCCTATCCTCTCATCTAAGCGGCTTTGCGGCTACCGGAGTGGGGCAAAACTTTCCGGTTTCCCGAGCTGGTCCCGGAATGGGCATGGCGAGTTAGGCCATCCGCGGAGGAACTCCATCGGTGTAACTCGAGTTATGCACTTTTGATAGCTCCGATGGTTCCCTAAAGAGTTCAGAGTTACTCCGGCTTTCGAAGAACCGGCCATCAGCCGTTGTATGCTTCTTTTAATGTTCAGGCGACATGCTTTTGCCCTTATTCTTACTGTGGCTCTGTCGCCCTCGGCAGCATTAGCCCAATCGGACAGCCCACGCCCGCCGCGTACCTCGATCTCGGCCAAGGCGGAGCCGGCTACCCCGGTTACGACGGAAACAGCTCTGCAACAGCCACCTCAGATTGTGGTCACTGCTCCCCCTGCTCAGGCGCTGCCCTGGTCCTGGCACGACAAGGTTCTCTGGGGTGTTGAGATCGTCCTCGTGATTCTTGGGTATGCGGGAGTGCTTCTCGCGCTCAAAACCCTCAAGATTATCCAGCGGCAAGCAGAGTTTGGGGTTTCCGCGGCGCAGGCGGCGCTGCAGTGCGCAAATGCCGCGCTGGAAAGCTCGCAGGCGATCGTTGATTCGGGGCGTCCGTGGATCGTTATCACGGTCGAGCCGTTCCTGAGTGTCGAGCATGGGTTCAAGGTGATGGCGACGAATCGCGGGCGAACTCCGGCGCGCATCCTGGCCAAGGCCGATTGCGTCAGGATCGCCAAAGACGAAACCGAGCTTCCCACGCCACCTGATTATGACGCCGGTAAATCGGCTACCCCGTTTGAACCGATCATCCTGCTCCCGGGTGAGACAGCGGGTATCCGTCCGTTCCGGCGATCGGATGTGCGCTCATACTGTTCGTCGGAAGAACAAATGAAACGCCTGGAGCGATGGGAAGAAAAGTTGTTTGTGTACGGGCGTGTAATGTACCGCGACCTGATCTCGCCGATGGATCAGCCGAACCATGAGACTGACTGGTGCTGCTGGTACGTCTATGGAGACAAAGACGCCCTCGTACTCGCCGGGCCGCCGGAATACAACAAGCACAGCTAGCGCCGGTTCGGGAACCTCGACGGCCCGCAACAACGTATCATTGCTCGTACCCAATCGATCCTGTTCGAAAATCTGCCGGGAGCCCCAGGGGAACACATGCCAGTCGTTGAACTCGCAGGAGTGACAAAGACCTACGAGAGCAAGATCGCTGTGCGCGATCTCAGCTTGTCTATTGAAGCGGGCCAGATGTTCGGATTGCTCGGTCCGAATGGCGCCGGGAAAACGAGCTCAATTCGCATGATGATGGGCATCACCATGCCGGATTCGGGGACGGTTAAGCTGTTCGACAAGCCGTTTGAGCGCAGCACGCTGGAGCGAGTGGGTTATCTACCCGAAGAGCGCGGTCTTTACAAAAAGATGAAAGTGCTGGAGCAATTGATCTTTTTCGGACAGTTGCACGGTCTCACGGCAAGCGATGCCGAGAAGCGCGCGACAAGCTGGGCGAAGCGGCTAGAGATTGACGAGGCCCTGCCGAAGAAGACCGAAGAGTTGTCGAAGGGGATGCAGCAGAAGATCCAGTTCATCGGTTCCCTGCTCCACGATCCGGGGCTGATCGTGATGGACGAGCCTTTCAGCGGGCTCGACCCGGTGAATGCCAAGCTGCTGGAGCAGACCCTGCTTGAGCTGAAAGATGAGGGAAGGGCGATCGTCTTTTCGACGCATCGCATGGATCAGGTGGAGAAGCTGTGCGATTCGATATGCCTTATCAACAAGGGTCAGGCAGTCCTTGCGGGCCGTGTACGCGAGATCAAGTCCCGCTATGAGCGCAACCACATTATTGTGGAGTTCGAGGGAAGCGACCGATTCTTGGCGAGCCCGGAGATTGCCCAGACACAAAACTTCTCAGGACATGCGGAGATCAAGCTGAAGCCTCACGGTGACGCGCAAAAGCTGCTGCGTGAGGCATCAGCCGAGGCGAAGATTTACCGGTTTGAAATGGTTGAGCCTTCACTTGAAGAGATTTTCATTGAGACCGTAGGGGGCAGTGTTGATGCGTAACGTTCTGCTGGTTGCCAAACGCGAATACCTTGAGCAGGTACGCGGCCGGGCTTTCAAGATGACAACGTTTGGCGTACCTGCAATCTTCGCCTTAATTCTGGGGATCGCTTTTTTATCGAGCCGGGGTCTCGGTTCCGGGAAGCACCTTGCTATTGGGTCGAGCGATGCGCTGCTGGCCGGCGAGATCAAGGGTCAGCTTGTTGGCGACAAGGACACCAAGACGAAGGTCGACGTAATCTCACCGGCGACGAGTGCCGACCGGGAGACGCTCGTCGATGAGGTGAAGACCAAGAAGATCGAGGGATTTCTGTGGGTCGAAACTCCTGCCGGGAAAGCGCCGACCGCAACCTACACCTCACAATCCTCTGGAGACTTTATTACTGGCGCCCGCATGAGGGAGGCCGTAAATCATGCAATGCTCGACGCCCGATTGCAGAGCGGCGGCTTGCAGCACCAGGCGGCGGAGGATCTTGTTAAGGGAGTTCCTGTTGAGACTTTCCAGGTAAAAAAAGACGGTTCGGTCGTGAAGAGCAATGCGACGGCGTCTTTCTGGAAGGGCTACGTGATGGCGATCCTGCTTTCGATGACGACGATGGTTTACGGGATGAACGTCGCGCGTTCGGTGATCCAGGAGAAAACGTCACGGATTTTCGAAGTGATGCTGTCCATCGCCAAACCTGCGGACATGCTTGCGGGCAAGCTGATCGGCGTGGGGGCGGTGGGTTTGACGCAGATCGGGATCTGGCTGATTGCAGGAGCAATCATCCTTGGAACTCCCTTCGCCTCTACTATTCTGAGCGGCGATTATGCGGTTCACGTTTCAGCGCTGGAGACTGTACTCTTCCCCGTTTACTTCCTGCTTGGATACCTGCTCTACAGCTCGCTTTTTGCCGGGCTTGCAGCCACTTGCGAAACGGAGCAGGAGTTGCAGATGTACATGCCGCTGGCCGCGGTGCCCGTGTGGTTGAGCTTCTCGCTGATCATGGTGGTGATGAACGATTCAAACTCGGCCTGGGCGGTAGGGGGATCTCTCTTTCCTCCCACTGCGCCGATCATTATGTTCCTGCGGATGGCGTCGCAGACACCACCGGCATGGCAGTTTGCGCTCTCGATCGGACTCCTGGTGCTGAGTATTGTGACAGTTCTCTGGATTTCGGCGAAGCTCTACCGAGTGGGAATCCTGATGTATGGCAAGCGTGCAACGCTCCCGGAACTGGTGCGCTGGCTGCGCTACAGCTGAGAGAGAACAGAACCCAAGGCGGAAAAAATGCCCGGACCTTGGAGGAAACAGCGGACCGGCCGGGCACAGAGTTATTTGGAATGCCGGAGGAGAAGTTCCTGCTCCGGCATTTTTTTGGCTAAAAGTCTGCGCGCAGGCCGAACTGCATGTGGCGGAAGCTACTGTTACCGCCCAGCACCGTTGTGTAGTAGCCGAAACCCGGCGCTGTCAGCTCATTGTTGAGAATGTTCAGGTTTGTAGTACGGTCGTCGAAGCGGACCGAGTTCGTGACATTGAAGACCTCCCAGGCAAACTTGAGCCTCGCTCTTTCGCCGAGATTCCAGCTCTTGGCCAATGACGAATCGATATCGAAGACGCCATCTCCCCGGAACTTGTTTCGCATTCCGGCTTCACCGGGATAAGGCAAGCGCATAGGCGAACCGTGCGTGACACCTTCACTGATCGCCGCATCATCCGCGAAAACCTGCGGGAGTGTGTTTTTGATATGCTTGCCGACCTTAACGGGAGCGGTGTTGACAGCATAGGCCTGAAGCTCCCAATTTGTGGTCCATCCTGGTTCGATGATCGAGAACGGCAGTCCGCTCGTCCAGCGACCGATACCTGACCACTGCCAACCTCCCCACAAGGCATCTCCGAGCTTTCCGGAGTTGCTGAGCAATGACTTCCCGCGCCCGAACGGCATCGCATAGCTCCAATCAGCCGTAATCAGATGTGTTGTGTCGAAGTCAGAGAGACCGCGGCTCAGTGATGGATTCCAGACATTCTGGATGGCGCTATACGATGTGTTGGAACGTTCCGCGTCCGACCCCATGTCGATGGACTTGGAATAGGTATAGCTGAAGTCAAGTGTCAGTCCGTTGCGCGATGGATGACGCAGGGTCAGCTGCCCGGCGTGGTAGTGACTGGAGCCAATTGAAGACAAGCTGATGAGCGACGAGAATTGCCCGCTCCAGAACGTGCCGCAGGGCGGCCCGTAATAACATCCGACGACGGAATCCAGGTCGGAAAGCGCACCAGTCTCGCCATAGACATATCGATTGGTCGCCCACTCTTCGTTGTAAACAGCGTCCGTTGCGGACTCACCGTCGAAATCGAGATTCTTCATCTGAGGGAAGACGTCCTCGAAGTACTGAATGGTGGGAATATGCTGAAATGTTCCGTCCGTGGCGAGGCTTGAGCCGCCCAGCTGATCGGAGGCTGCCGACATCTGCGAACCGGCGGTGAAGTAATCCCCTGCTCCCTGGGGATCGTTGAAGTTGACGGGCTCAGCAAGGTCGAGTTGTTGGAAGAGGTGACGCCCCAGACGACCGACGTAAGCGCCCTCAAGCATGAATCCTCCCGGCAACTCTCGCTGAACGGAAAGATTGAATGCCTCTGTGTAGGGCGTCTTGATGTGGTTGTCGATGCCCCAGTTGATTCCAAACGTGTCGTCAGGAACCGTATACGGATAAATCTGTTGGTCCGGTGCAGGTGGGACTGGCAGGTTGGGCAGATCGTGAGGACCCGTGAACCGTGGCGCCGTCCTGTAGTTGACGGAGTTCGCCGGACTGCTGAACTGCGAGGAGAGGCCGAAGGATCCGAGAGTGGAGAACCTGTTCGTCAAAGCCTCGCCGTAGTGGTCATAGTAAAGGCCGAAGCCGGAGCGAATTGACGTCTTTGAATCCGGAGCGTAAGCCACCGAAAGGCGCGGAGCAAAATTGGTCTTCTCTTTCGCCCAGAAGGCGGGGCCGTGGTTGACCTTGCCGATCGGGGCGAATTGCAAATCGTCTTCGAAGACGCGTCCCTGAGCCGCTTCAGTGCCTCGCTTGATGTACCAGGCATGTGTGTCGACCGTGGGCGCGATCTCCTGGCCGTGGGTCTCGTATGGAGTTTGAAGGATGGTGTGGCGCAGCCCGAAGGTTACGGTCAGGTTCGGGCGCATGCGCCAAGAGTCCTGAATGTAATATTCGAATTCGTTCGACTTGAACTGGCGGCTAACGAAAGAGCCGTCGGGAAGCAAGTCCGCACTGGTGGCGCTGGTGACCTTGTAGTTATTGCTCGAGTCACGTTCGGCCATCAAACCCAGAATCGTTGCGTATGCCTGATCGAAGGACGTCTCGAACCCCGGGTCGACGGCTGGTAGTCCTAGCGTAGTGGGGTCCGGAGAAAACTTCGAACTCAGATACGAAGGGTTGGTATTGGCCCCGTTATAGGAGTTGAAATCGTTGGCCGAATTGGCTGTAATGCCCCGCCAGTTTCCGCCGAGACCAATCGTGTGATTGCCTTTGATCCAGCTGAGATTGTCATCAATGGTGTTGACTGGAACACTGACGATGGAGCTTCGAGTTTCTGCAGTCGGCGTGGAGAGGAAGCGAATGTCAACGTAATCGCCCTTGCCAACGCCTGCACTTGCATAAGCCTGGCGGATGTAGGCGTAGCGCACATCGTTGACGATATTCTGCGATGCGGTAAGTGTGTACCCGAGCGCCAATCCCTTGCTGTTGTCTTCAAGGAATGCCGAAGCGGGCTCTCCGGGGAACTGCTGAGCACCTGCGGAGACGTCCTTTTGCAGGTTGCCGCGAACGAAGAAATGATTCCTTGCATTCGGCGTGAAATCGATCTTGCCGATATTGGTATTCAGGCGGGAGGGAGCGGGTGAACTGAAGTTGTAGCTACCGCTGTTGATTCCATCGCCACCAGCCAGGACTGTCGCAGGAGGTTCTACGGAAAGGTAGTCAAGAATAGCCTGGTTCACGCCTGGGCCATTTGGACACTGTGTGCAGCCGGTATCCAGTTGGGCAATCTGCTGGGGAGTGAGGAGGACGGTTGAACCATCGGTAGCAAAGTAGCCGACCTGTCCGGCGAAGAATGTCGCCGAAGGAGTGATCTGCGCTACGGCCTGGTTCGTGGCCAGCCGCTGACCCTCGTAGTTGTAAAAGAAGAACAATTTGTTCTTCAGGATCGGACCGCCAAGGCTGCCGCCGAACGTATTCACGATGTATTTCGTCGGGCGATTTTCCTGACCATCGGTGATCTGTTCATTCTTGATGAACCAATTGTTGGCAACCGTGTTGGATGGGCGATGATACTCGTACAGCGAACCATGAAACTGGTTTGTGCCGCTCTTGGTCAGCAGAGAGATCTGCGCACCGGAGGTTCTGCCGGCATCAGCATTGCTGTCTGCAGTAGTGACCCGGAATTCCTCTGTGGAATCGAGCGTCGAACGTAAGACGCCGTTGAAGGCATAACCGTTGACCTGGTCATTGTCGTCGACACCATCGAGCGTAACGTTGCCTTGGTCAGAGCGTGCGCCTGAGACTGCACCTTGCCGGCTGTCTAGGTTACTGGCGTTGGTTTTATCGCCGAGCCCGACTGACTCTCCGAGGTAAAGCACACCGGGTTGCAGACTGAGCAGCGAAATTGGATCGCGCCCGTCCATCGGCATCGCTTCAATGGTTGCGTTTCCAACGGCATTGCCGATGCTCGCGTCGGTGGTATTAAGTGTTTGGGCTGATGCACTGACATCCACCGTTTCGGCTGTGGCTTGAACGGTAAGGTCGAAGTTGATGGTTGCTGGCTGGTTCACCAGAAGTTCGGCCGTTTTGGATTGGTCACCGAAGCCCGTCGCCGTTGCTGTGATGGTGTACCGCGCTGGAGGGATCTGCGGAAATGCATAGTTGCCAGCATTATCGGCGACGGCGGTGAAACTTGTGCCATTCGTCTTATCAGTGATCGTGACCTTGGCTCCGGGAACGAGTGCGCCGGATGGATCCTTGATGGTGCCACGGAGTGAGGTGGTTGCGGTCTGGCCGAGGGAAAGAGAAACCATGGAAAGGATGCATAGAAGCACCCATACCCATCTTGTGTGTTTCACGGCTTGCCTCCAAAAAGTAATGCTTCGTGAATCGTTCGTGGATACGATGTTAGTGATTTCGTCACACGCCGGTTCGGTGCCCATCCCTACGAAAACCGCACATCTGGTCGCCAAACAGTTCATTCATCCCCGCATCACTGCTGTTGGTGGCAAAAACAGCATTGTTCCAGGGGTGAGGCGACGGCAGGGGGCTATGAAGCGGTAGTTGCGCGGGTTCTCAACGCACGACTCTCAGGTTTGCGGAGAC
>Ga0105240_10015554_pt1 | contig 10341 bp, 11 predicted proteins | sample KBSC54metaG_FD_80426 | JGI IMG/M metagenome (GOLD analysis project Ga0105240, IMG submission 80426) | Corn rhizosphere microbial communities from Kellogg Biological Station, Michigan, USA - KBS C5-4 metaG | ecosystem: Host-associated > Plants > Roots > Rhizosphere > Soil | place: Michigan, USA... | reverse complement strand
CACTGGTGGTGTTTGGCTCGTTGCTGGGACAAGTACTGGCGGTGTTTTCAGTGCGGCGCGGGTTCAAGCTGGAACGTTTGCTGCCATTTGTGCTGGGCGGCCTGATCGGGATCCCGATCGGCGTGTTCATTTTGCCTCTGCTCAACGCCAACATGTTCAAGCTGTTCCTGGGCGTCTTTCTGGCGATCTGGTGTCCAACAATGTTGTTAATTCCCAGAATGCCGCCCGTCAGATTCGGCGGACGCGCTGCCGATGGCGTGATCGGTGTCATGGGAGGCATCATGGGCGGTATCGGTGGATTCAGCGGTGTCATTCCTACGCTGTGGTGCAATCTGCGCCGGCTGGACAAGGACGAGCAACGGTCCGTGATCCAGAACTTCAACCTGAGCATGCAGGTTGTCACTCTGGCGATTTATATTTTCAGCGGCATTATTACGCGCAAGATGTTGCCGATGTTCGGCATCGTCGCGCCGGCGATGTTGATTCCAACGCTGTTGGGAACCCGTCTCTATCTCGGTATCAGTGAAGCCACCTTTCGCAAGATCGTCTTGAGTCTGTTGACCTTGTCGGGCTTTGCGCTACTCGTCTCGTCGATCCCGAAATTGCTTGCCTGATATCAGCGCAGGTCAGATTAGATCAGCGCGCCAGCAATCCGGCAAAGACCGGAATCAGCCATGGCGCCAGAAAAGCCGTCAGCACACCGTTAAGTCCCATGCCGAGACCGGCGAAAGCACCCATCTCCGGGCTTACCTGAAAGGCGCGCGCCGTACCAATGCCGTGCGAGGTCACACCGAGCGCGAAACCGCGCACTTCGGCAGAATCAATACGCATGCGATTGAACAGGAAGCGCGCAGCAATCGCGCCGAAGATCCCGGTACTGATCACCAGCACCGCTGTCAATGCAGGCAGGCCCCCGAGCTTTTCCGCAACACCCATGGCGATCGGTGTGGTAGCGGACTTGGGTCCGATGGACACCGCCAGTTGGTACGATCCACCCAGCAACACGGTCAAGGTCACTGCCGAGACAATCGCGGTCGCAGAACCGGCCAGCAACCCGCACAGCAAAGGTAAAAAGGAACGGCGCAAACGCGGCAACTGGCGCGCCAGCGGAATCGCCAGTGCAACGGTCGCAGGCCCAAGCAGGAAGTGAACAAACTGAGCACCGGCAAAGTATTCACTATATGGCATGCCGCTTATCAGCAGCACGGTACTGACCAGCGCGATGGCGATCGCCACGGGATTGGCCAGCGGAGAAAACTTGCAGCGGGCGTAGATCCAGTATGCGACAACATACGCGCACAAAGTCAACGTCAACCCCAGCAGCGGCGAGGCCGACAGATACACCCAGATCAGACCGAATGGCGGCAGCTCACGCATGATCGTCCTCCTTGCCTTCGTCCGGCTTGCCAAGCAAAGCTTCTCGTCGTTTCTGCCAGTTCATGACAGCACGGGTGACGGTGGCAGTCACAGCCAGCGTCAGCAAGGTACTGACCGCGACCGCCAGAATGACCGTTATCCAGTGTCCTTTCACCTGCCCGGCAGCGGCGACGATGCCGACACCGGCCGGCACAAACAGCAGGGACAGATGCCGCAGCAGCTCGGAAGCCGTCGCTTCGACTTTCTCCAGCAAAGGCGGATACGCCACCAGGCTGAAAAACAGCAGCAGCATACCGACGACGGGACCGGGAATCGGGAGTTTCAGGGCGAAGGTAATGCCTTCGCCGAGACATTGGAAGACCAGCAGGGTCGCGAAACTGGCAAGCATTTCACTTCCCTTTGGCAGATGTGATCAATCAGGACAGCTTGGCTTCTTCGAAACGCTGCGACAGCTCCGCACGCAGCTTCTTGCGCAGCTTGGCGGCTTCGAAGCGACGCTTTTCCTCTGCTGTGAACGGGCGCAGCGATGGCACCGCCACCGGCTTGCGTTCCCCGTCAACCGCCACCATGGTGAAGAAACAGCTGTTCACGTGACGCACTTCTTGAGTACGAATATTCTCGGCCACCACTTTAATGCCGACTTCCATTGATGACGTACCGGTGTGATTGACGCTGGCCAGAAAGCTGACCAGTTCGCCGACGTGGATAGGCTGGCGAAACATCACCTGATCCACGCTCAGCGTCACTACGTATTGACCGGCGTAACGGCTGGCGCAAGCGTAAGCGACCTGATCGAGGAATTTGAGAATGGTGCCGCCGTGCACGTTGCCCGAAAAATTGGCCATGTCTGGCGTCATCAGAACGGTCATGGTGAGTTGGTGAGATGGCATGTCCATGGTGCGCGGCTTTCTCTTTTTTGTTGAATTCAAGTGATATGCTTCATTTACGTCGCACTGCCGGCTAACTTGAAGCAATTCCGGAGCCTGAATTCTGAATTTTGGCTCGTATTGTCTTCCGATGCAGCGCAACAAAGCGGAAAGCCTAACTGGAATAATCCTGTCAGGCAAGCCCAAAGCTAAGCAAGTTTCTGGCCTTGTCGCACTCTTACCGCCCCTCCCGGCTTATCTGTACGCTGCTCAGCCCGCTTTTGAGAAGTGGGCATCCGCATTGCGCAGGAACTTGTCGACCGACGCCGTGATGGCTTCCGGCGACCAGCCGGCCATATGCGGTGTCAGCACCACGTTCTTGAATTCGAGCAATTCCACCGGCGGCTTGGGTTCGCTTTCATAGACGTCCAACCCTGCGCCGCCAAGTTCACCCTTGCGCAACGCCTCCGCCAACGCTGCCGTGTCGACCACACTGCCACGCGAAATGTTGACCAGAAAGCCTTTCGGCCCCAGTGCCTGTAACTCGCGCGCGCCAATCAGATGCCGGGTGGCCGCGCCGCCCGGCGTGGCAATGACCAAGACGTCGCACCAGCTTGCCAACTGCGGCACGCTTTCAAAATACCGGTAATCGACATCGTCCCGGCGTGACCGGTTGAAATAGCCGATCTCCATGTCGAAGGCAGCCGCCCGGCGCGCGATTTTTTTGCCAATGGTGCCCAGCCCAGCCACTCCCAGGCGTTTGCCTGCAAGTTGCGGCGGAAGGACCAAGGCCTCGCGCCAGATACCGCCGCGGCAAGCGATATCGAGCTGGGGAATATTGCGCATCACGGCCAGCACCAGGCCCATCGCGTGATCTGCGACGCAATCGTCATTGGTGCCCGCACCGGTAGCGACCTTGATGCCGCGCTTCTCGGCATGTGCACTGTCGATGTTCTCAAAACCGGCGCCGAGAGCGCAGACCAGCTCCAGCTGGCTCAGGATATCCATCTCGGCCGCAGTGAGTCCGGTTGAGCCATTGGTGAGCACCACTTTGACGTCTTTGGCGACGCCGGAAACAGCGGCATCACGAGTCTGCTTGTCGGGCGCATAGAGGATCTCGAAGGCACCGCCGATGGTGGCTTTGCTTTGTTCGGAAAGATGAATAAGGACCAGGAGTTGAGGTTTCATTGTCGGATTGAAATGGAAGGGAGAGGCGTAGTCTGAAGATATGCAATTTTATGGCGAATTGCATTTCGACGCGCGACCGCCCTCTGGTGCCCTGAAAGCAACACCATTCGTACTCTTGCTTGACGCGTTATTTCTCATCCTTTATATTGCGCCCATCTTAATTTTTGGTGTTAACACGAAGTGGACAGTTGCTCTGGTTATTTAACGCAGACGGGTCGATAACCCGGACACGCTTCCCTCGCAGCACCATCATGGCTGCAGCCGAAGTTGTTCCGGTTGCAGTGTCGCGGTGAATTCTCACCCTTCCCTATCCAAGTCTTCCCGTCTTTCATTTTTAATGCTTGCGCAGGCGCCTTGTTGCTGCCTCGGCAAGCACGATGTGCGCGTCTCCGAGTTCATGTGCTAAGGCTTGTGAGCTACGCGCCGCGCACGTCCGGATGTGGAAGGATTTTTTCATGGATGCACACGTTTTCGCACTACGGATTTTGCTGGCGCTGGTTCTCGGCTCCATCATCGGCGCCGAACGCCAGATGCGTCAGCGCATGGCCGGCTTGCGCACCAACGCTCTCGTCGCCACGGGCGCGGCACTGTTTGTCATGGTCTCGGCATTTGAGACCGACCCGCAAGGCGCTACGCGCATCGCTTCTTACGTCGTCTCCGGCATTGGTTTTCTCGGTGCCGGTGTGATCATGCGCGAAGGCGCCAATGTACGCGGCCTCAACACCGCCGCCACCTTGTGGTGCTCAGCCGCTATCGGCGTGCTCTCGGGACTCGGACATGCGTTGGAAGCCACTATCGGTGCCGGCGCCATCCTGGGCGCCAACGTGCTGTTGCGCAGTGTCGCGCATCTGATCAACAAACAAGATCTGCAACGTGCAACCGAAGTCGAACAGGTCTACCGCCTCTCCATCGTTTGCCGTCCCGACGATGAAGTACAAGTCCGCACGTTGATGCTTCATATGCTCAACGGCATGCCGCACCTGATCGTACAGTCGCTGCATAGCGAAGACCTGCCTTCCGGCAATCAGTTGGAAGTCCGGGCGGACCTGATCACGTCGCCAAGCAATCATTTGCAGCTGGAACAGATCGTCAGCCGGGTCAGCCTGGAAAAAGGCGTCAGCGCAGCGCGATGGGCAGTCTTGAATGTCGTCGAAGTGTAGACCGCTGGCGTTATAGCAGCATTGCAGGAACAGCTTGTACATCGCTTGAGAACACCTGAAAGCAATGACGCAAAAGTTACACAGAATTTATACATAAGAGGATCATCTCGCCGCAACCGGACAATTCTGCGAGGCGAGCGATCCAGGGGAAAGGAGTAAAGCCATGCGCATCACCAAACTGGAAACCAAACTCGATACCTTTTTCAACGGTAACTATTTCTTCAACAATACGCCACCGGTTGCGCTACAGCGCCTGCCTTACAAAGTAATCGCCTCATGCCGTTGCGACGAGGCTCAGCACATCGAAGAACTGATCCTGCTGCAATTACAGGACGGTTTTGATCAGGGTTATGAGCTGGAAATCAAACCTCGCGCACATCAGCAACTGGTCGACTACACCATCTCGCTGACCTGCACCACCACCGAACGCGCCGCTTTGGTGCGTCTGGTCAGTCGTCTCGGCCTGGAAAAAAGCGTACGCAGCGTGCGGTGGCAAAGCGTGCCGGGCGCACGTAGCTGAGCTATACGGGGGGCCGCTGCTTCATGGGTGAAACGCAGGATCAGGCAGCGGATGAAGTGCGAAGGCATTCATGTCAGCAAGGGAAATGAGTGGGATTAACTCGTCTTCTCTTTGCGCACATTCCTCCACATTACTGCTATCGTGTAAGTACTTCGTTGCTATTTTCACTAATACAAAAATAAGTACAAATAAATACATGACGCAAGTACATTGCGTCGACAGCAAAAACTCTTTGTTATAGCCCGTAGTTATGTTTCACCGATATCCGTTCATAGAACGAAAATGGAATCGATCTAGATGACTACCCCTGAAGAGGCGCCGGCCTTAGCCGTGTCCAGCGCCAAACGCGTCAACATTCGCATTTTTGCCACCGTCTTTGTCGGGTTGGTCTGTATTTCCATTCTCGCTCTGCATATCTTCTTTTCATGGAATGTCCGCAGCAAGGACATTGACGATGCGCAAGTTGCCACAGCCAACCTGTCGCGGGCGCTGGCAGAACATGCCGAGGCAACGCTGACGTCTGCCGATTCGGTGTTGTTCGGCATCGTGCAGCGGCTGGAAGTGGAAGGCAACGACCGCGAAGCTCTGGCGCGCCTGTATCCGTTGCTGGCGTCTTATGTCAAGGAACTGCCGCAGCTGCAAGGTTTGTTCATCTACGACCAGACCGGTAAATGGCTGGTCAACTCTCTCGACGATTCGCCATGGATGCTGAACAACTCGGATCGCGAGTACTTCATCTATCACATGACCCATAACGACCGAGGTGCTCACGTGGGCGTGCCGGTCAAAAGCCGTTCCACCGGCGACTGGATCATTCCTGTTTCTCGGCGCATTAATCACCCCGACGGCAGTTTTGCAGGTGTCGCGCTGGCGACAGTGGCTGTCGACTATTTCCTCAAGTTTTACACGAGCTTCGACACCGGCAAAAAAGGTGAAATCCTGCTGGCGTCACAAGCCGGTATCCTGCTTGCTGAAAGACCGTTACAAGTCGACTCCATCGGCAAAAACATCAGCAATGAAAATCTGGTCAGCGACCACACGCGCCGTAACAAACGCGGCGTGGCGCTGCTCAAGTCTCCACGAGATGGCTTGCTGCGTATTTATAGCTACAAGCGGCTGGAAAAATACCCGCTGTTTGTGACAGCAGGCGTGTCTTACGACGAAGTTCTCGCCGGCTGGCGTACGGAAACGCTGCTGCAATCCATTGGTGTACTCATCCTCGTCGCCATGCTGGCCTGGTTGGGAAAACGCCTGGTCAATCAAATCAAGCTGCGGGCCCAGGCCCAGCAAAAACTGCTGGCTGCCCGGGAAAAGCTGGTGGAAATGAACAAGACTTTGCAGAAGATGGCGCTGGAGGACAGTCTCACCGGGGTCGCCAACCGGCGGCAGTTCGACGTGACGCTGGCAAATGAATTCAATCGCGCCAAACGCGAGAGCCAGTCACTGGCATTGCTGATGATCGATGTCGATCACTTCAAGAAATACAACGATACCTACGGCCACCCTGCCGGCGATGTCTGCCTGCAAAAGATCGGCAAAGTCATCCAGATGAATCGTCCCGGCGACCTGTCGGCCCGTTATGGCGGAGAAGAATTTGCCATTTTGCTGCCTAATACGGATCTGAAAGGCGCGGTCAACGTTGCGGAAAAGATCTGCGCTGACGTACGCAATCTCAATATTCCACACGGCAAGAATCCGACCGGCATTGTCACCATCAGCGTGGGCGTCCAGGCCATCGTGCCGAACAAGAACTGTAATCTGATGGATCTCGTCAGCGCCGCCGACAAAGCGCTCTACACCGCGAAGGCGCGTGGTCGCGATCAGGTTTGCAGCAGCGACGATGACATTCCGCCTGCCTGCGGCCCGGGCTGATGACCTATCTCGCCGTTCTCGTGCTCTCAGCTTGAGCGGTCTGTGAATACTGTTTGCACTCTACAGCCGGGGTACCTTCGGCAGATCGTCAACCGCTAGTAATCAATGGTGTGGCAACATTTCCACTGCCGCTTTTCGCGCTTCCTGCTCGGCTGACTTCTCGTCCTCAAAAGTGGTATCCAGCAACACGCGCTGGCACGGAAAAATAGCATTTCGATGCATGGGATTGGTCGACGGGCCAAAGATTGTGACCGTCGCCGCCCAGTTATTGCTATCCGATGCCAGCTTCACACCGGAATACTCGATTTCGTAATCGCCTACCTGTTCTATCGGCATGGTGATGTCTCCTCGTTAGCGTACGGTTTTCGTTTTTTCAGTTTCCTGCCTGTTTCTTACATTACGCTCTTTTCCTCTACTTCGGTCTTTCGCCGTCTCTGAATCTATCAATTCGACTCTGGCGTACTTCGCCGCTTGGCAACGGATGACTAATCAATGGGCGTCGGTATCCTTAGTGCGATCGTCCAGATGACTGATTGCGTAGCCCTTCTCGCCGATCTGATGAAACGCATCCTCTGGATTGAGCGTGAAATGCTTCTTGCCATCGCGCTCAAAGTCCACGTTGAGCTCATGTACCAGCCAATCGGTACTGGCGACTTCCTGAGGTAAAGGCTTCTCGGTCGGAACAACGAGATAAGAACAGAGGTCGCTGTCTTCAGACCTTTTATACACATCTACTTTCATCATTTCTCCCTTGCCGGTTTGTCAATCATTACTCAGTTCACTCATGTTACGCATGATCAAAAATACGTGCTTTTCAGCATGATCTTCAAGTGGGACTAGGGTAAAAATCATTAGTTCAACCCGATTTCATCGAGCCTCCGGGATGAACCTTGGCTCGCATTTTTCCTTGTTTTCGATATTCAGCAGCATGCTTACTGCCTACCTCTTCACCATAGAACATCCGTGCAAAATTGCAGAAATTCCCGCGGCGCAGCCCTCAATTCCTGTTTATGGAATAATGCCCGGAACGCCAATCTGTACCTTCAACCGGGCACGCAGCGCTGTAACAGGGAGAGCAAACTGAACCGCATTGAGCAATTACGAATTTTTTGCATGGCTGCAGAAAGCGCGAATTTTCGCGAAGCTGCCGTGCGCATGGGCATCTCGCCGCAAGTCGTCACGCGCGCCGTCAAAGAGCTGGAAGCAGCTTTCGGTGAATTGCTGTTTCACCGCAATACCCGCCAGGTACGCATTACCGCTTTTGGCGAGCGCCTTATGCATCGCGCCCGCATGTCGATCAATGCACTGGATGATTTATTTCTCGACAACAACCATCGCAACGATAATGAATTGCGCGGAATCGTCCGCATCACCGCGCCCAGCACGCTCACGCGCACCTATCTGCTGCCGATCCTGAACAAGATCGCGCTTGCCCACCCGAATATCACGCTGGACTTGCGCCTGTCGGAAGTCATTACCGATGCAGTCGACGACAAGATCGACATCGGTATCCGCGTCGGCTTTCTGCGCGACAGCCGCTATGTAGCGCGCCCGGTCGCCAAGGTGGCATTCTTTGTCTGCGCCACCCCGGCGCTGATCGCGCGCTGCGGTGTCCCGACCACGCTTGAGCAACTGGTTGAGCACCCGATGAGCGCCATTGTTGACCGCAACACCGGACGTATCTGGCCCTGGTATTTCGCCGACGGCCAGCAAGTCGGTCCGCGCATGCCGGCTTTCATTACCGACGATCCCGACACCGAGCGCCGTTCGGTGCTCGACGGTGTAGCCTTCGGTCAACTGGCGGCTTTCATGGCCATGCCCCATATTCGCAATGGTGAGTTGGTCACCGTGCTGCAGGATCTGGAACCGACGCCATGGGATCTTTATGTTTACCGTCCCCAGCGCGGGCCGGTACCTGCACGCGTGCGCCTGGTATTCGATGCACTGGTGGATACGCTATCAGCTTCGGGGGATTTCCCGATCGACTCGAAATCGGCTACGTAGGACTCTTCATGGAATTATTCCTCAAACAGGAATCGAGAATTCCAAAGCTTTTCATTTCAACGTACAGCAATCATTGCGATACTCCTGCGCTACGGATTGCTGCTACATTGCCTATGGCAGCGAAATATTCCCTCACTAGGTCATCCCCAAGTCGGAAAGGTATAAGAACAAATGCCCACGCTCACCATCAACGGTAAACAGCACAACGTCGATTTGCCTGAAGACACCCCGATCCTCTGGACCTTGCGCGATCAGCTCGGCATGACCGGCACCAAATTCGGCTGTGGTATGGCTTTGTGCGGTGCCTGTACGGTCCATCTGGACGGCCAGCCAATCCGCTCCTGCATTACGCCGATTTCTGCCGCCGCCGGCAAGCAGATCACCACCATCGAAGCAGTTTCCCAGGACAAGATCGGCAAATCGGTGCAAGACGCCTGGATGGCGCTCGGCGTGCCGCAATGCGGCTATTGCCAGGCCGGACAGATCATGTCCGCCACGGCGCTGCTGAAGACCACGCCAAATCCGACCGATAAAGACATCGACGACGCCATGAGCGGCAACATTTGCCGCTGCGGTACGTACACTCGTATCAAGGCTGCCATCAAGCAAGCTGCGGCACAAAACGGAGGCGCAAAATGAGCGCAGTCTTTGATGATCTCGGCAAAGTACAACTGAGCCGCCGCAGCCTGCTTAAAGGCATCGGCGCATTTACCGGCCTGGCGTTGACGGTTGGTGTCAACGGCATAGTTACCGCTGCCGATGCGCCTAAATTCGGCGGCGACGGCATGCCCGGCGGACTCAAGGACAGCGCATTGCTGTTCGTTTCCATCGGCGCAGACGGTGTCGTCACCATCGTCGCCCACCGCTCCGAAATGGGCCAAGGCGTGCGCACCAGCCTGCCGATGGTGGTGGCCGATGAACTGGAAGCCGACTGGAGCCGTGTGCGCGTAGTGCAAGCGCAAGGTGACCAGGAAAAATACGGCAATCAGAACACCGACGGTTCGCGCAGCATGCGCCACTCCTTCGGCCCCATGCGCCAGGTTGGCGCCACTGCTCGCCTGATGCTGGAAACCGCCGCGGCAGCGCGCTGGAAAGTACCAGTTGCCGAAGTCGAAACTAGGAATCACGAAATCATCCACAAGCCCAGCGGCCGCAAGCTCGGCTTTGGCGATGTCGCAGCTGATGCGGCCAAGCTGCCGTTGCCGGCGCGCGATGCGGTTCGCCTGAAGACGCCGCAGCAGTTCCGCTACATCGGCAAGGACAGCACGCGCGGCATCGATTTGCACGATATCGTCACCGGCAACACGCAATACGGCATCGACACGCGCCTGGAAGGCATGGTCTACGCCGTCAT
>Ga0105240_10015552_pt1 | contig 10342 bp, 10 predicted proteins | sample KBSC54metaG_FD_80426 | JGI IMG/M metagenome (GOLD analysis project Ga0105240, IMG submission 80426) | Corn rhizosphere microbial communities from Kellogg Biological Station, Michigan, USA - KBS C5-4 metaG | ecosystem: Host-associated > Plants > Roots > Rhizosphere > Soil | place: Michigan, USA... | reverse complement strand
CCCAGCTTCGGCCGGTCGGCGACCGCGTCGGGCAGCCGCAGCGGCTGGGTGAAATCATGCTCGACCGGGATGACGTTCAACCCGGGAAACTGGCCGGCGAGCATCGCCGCGGAATCGCGCAGGAACTCGCCCGAGATATCGATCGGCACATAGGCGGCCGGCGCGGTCCAGCCGAGCAGGTGCGGCGTCTTGGTCGACGACCCCGAGCCGAACTCGACGACGACGCGGCCGGGGCCGGCGATCCGGCCGATCTCCCTGGCATGGCGTTCGAGCAGGCCGGTCTCGACCCGCGTCGGATAATATTCCGGCAGCGCGGTGATCGCCTCGAACAGCTCGGAGCCGGCGCGGTCGTAGAACCAGCGCGCCGGCACCGCCTTCTGTGGCAGGGCGAGACCGGCGAGGACATCCTGGCGGAAGGCAGGATCGACGATGGCGCGGTCGCGCTGGCGCTCGCGTTCGAGATCGAGATCGAGAAGCATGTCAGAGGTCCCTTGCCAGCCGCAGCCCGGTGAATTGCCAGCGCTGATGTGGGTAGAAGAAGTTGCGATAGCTAGGGCGCGAATGACCGCGCGGCGTGGCGCAGGACGCGCCCTTCAGGACCATCTGCCCCGACATGAACTTGCCGTTGTACTCGCCGACCGCACCCGCGGCGGGGCGGAAGCCGGGATGCGGCAGATAGGCGCTCGCGGTCCATTCCCAGACATCGCCGAACATCTGCCGCAGGCCGGTTCCGGCCGGGGCCGCGCGCGGGCGGACCGGGCCAGCTTCGTCGAGCTGATTGCCCTCTGCCGGGTCGAGCGATTGGGCGGACGCTTCCCATTCCGCCTCGGTCGGCAGCCGCGCCCCCGCCCAGCGGGCATAGGCGTCGGCCTCGTAGAAGCTGATCTGGCTGACCGGTGCGGCCGGATGGAGCGGATGCAGCCCGTCGAGCGCGAATGACGCCCAGGCGCCATCACCGGTGCGACGCCAGTAGAGCGGCGCCTCGATCGCATTGTCGCGGAGCCAGGCCCAGCCGTCGGACAGCCACAGCCCGGGCTGGCGATAGCCGCCATCGGCGATGAACTCGGACCATTCGGCATTGGTCACCGGCCGATCGGCGAGCGCATGGCCGTGGAGCAGCACGGGATGGCGCGGCGCTTCGCAATCGAAGCCGAAACCGTCGCCGTCGTGGCCGAGCTCGACGATGCCGCGCCGACCCTCGATCCAGCGCATCGGCGGCGCCAGCGGCGCGGGGCGGTTGCGCGGCCGATCCCACACCGCCGGCAGCAATGGGTTCTCCGCAAACAGGTTGAGCATGTCGGTCAGCATCAGCTCCTGATGCTGCTGCTCGTGATGCAGCCCGAGCTCGACCAGCGCGACCGCCTCGTGCGACAGCGTCGGCACGGCGGCCAGCACCGCCGCGTCGGTCGCCGCCCGCCAGGCGCGCACCGCGTCGAGCGACGGCCGGGTGAGCATGCCGCGGCGCGGCCGCGGATGGCGCTCGCCTTCGCCCTCGTAATAGCTGTTGAACAGATAGGCGTAGCGCTCGTCATAAGGCCGGTGGCCCGGCACATGGTCGCGCAGGACGAAGGTCTCGAAGAACCAGGTGACATGCGCCAGATGCCATTTCGCCGGCGAGGCGTCGGGCATCGGCTGGACGGTCGCATCGGCGTCAGACAGGGGCGCGGCGAGCGCCTCGCTCAAGCCCCTGACCGCGCGGTAGCGTTCGGCAAGCGGCAGCGCCGCGCTGTCGATCGAAGGTCGCGATGCCATGATACCCCGTCTCTTGGTCGGCCGCCCGGTAGAACGGGAATCCGACATGATGGTTTCATTTCGCGGTCACCGCGTCGCGCCGGGTCTCCAGAGAATGTCGCCGCCGGCACCCGCATTGACAGCACGGGCGAGGGTAAACAGGTGATCTGACAAGCGGTTGACATAGGCAAGCGCGACCGGATTGAGCGCCACGCTGCGGCCCGCGGCGACGATCTCCCGCTCCGCCCGCCGCACCACGGCGCGGGCGAGGTGCAGTGCCGCCGCCGCCGGTGCCCCACCCGGCAGGATGAAGCTGGTCAGCGGTCCGAGGGTCTGGTTCATCGCGTCGATCTCGGCTTCGAGCCGCGCGACCTGGGCCGGGACAATCCGCAGCACCATCTCGCTCGGCGCAAAATCCTCGCCGGGCGTGGCGAGATCGGCGCCAAGATCGAACAGCTCGTTCTGGATCCGCGCGACCATCGCCCGGTGCTCGTCGCCGAGCGGCTGAGCCGCGGCCAGGCCGAGCGCGGAATTGGCCTCGTCGATCGCCCCGACCGCGGCCATCCGCGGCGCATCCTTGGGCGTGCGCGAGCCATCGACGAGCCCGGTCTCACCGGCGTCGCCGGTGCGCGTGTAAATCTTGTTGAGCTTAACCAGCGGCCCGCTCAGCTGCCGTGCGAGCCGACCGACAGCAGCAGCAGGATGACGAGCAGGATCGCGATCGCCTGAAACAGGATCCGCATCTGCATCATCTTGTTCTGGCGCAGGCCCGAGGCGCTCGGCCCCGAGCCGGGATTGAGCCGGCTCTCATGATCGGTGCGCAGGAAGATGATGATGCCGCGAACCAGCGCGGCGACCGTCGCCAGCATGGCGAGCACGAGCAGCACGACGAGGAAGATCTTCATGGCGCTTATCTAAGAGTTCGCCAGAGTGAATCCAAACGGTATCTCCCCCTGGCGCAGGGCGCTGGCCAGCGCGGTGGGATCGGCCCCGCCGGCGCGGAGATCGGCCAATGTCGGGGCGCCGGAGCGCTTGGCCAGCCGCCGCCCGTCGCGGTCGGCCAGCAGCGCATGATGGTGATAGTGCGGCACCGGCAGGCCGAGCAGCGCCTGGAGCAGGCGGTGGACGTCGGTGGCGGCGAACAGATCGCGGCCGCGGACGATGTCGGTGACGCCCTGAGCGGCATCATCGGCCGTGACCGCAAGATGATAGGACACCGGCGCGTCCTTGCGCGCCAGCACGACATCGCCATGGCGTTCGGGCGCGGCGACCACCTGCCCCTCCGCGCGATCCTGCCACGCCAATGGCCCGGCAAGCGCCGCCGCGCGAGTGACGTCCAGCCGCCAGCTATGTGGCTCCTCGTCCATGCGCCGCGCGCGCGTCGCTGGATCGAGCATGCGGCAGGTGCCGGGGTAGATCGGCCCGTCGACGCCATGCGGCGCGGCGGCGCTCGCCGCGACCTCGGCGGCGACCTGGGCGCGGGTGCAAAAGCAGGGATAGACCAGATCATCGCGCCGCAGCCGGCTGAGCATTCCGGCATAATGTGGCAGGCGCTGCGACTGGCGCTCGACCGGTCCGTCCCAGTCCAGCCCGAGCCAGGCGAGGTCGCCGAGGATGCCGGCGACATGCTCCTCGCGGCTGCGCCCGGGATCGATATCCTCGATCCTCAGCAGGAAGCGCCCGCCCTGGCTACGGGCGAAATCATGGGCCAGGACCGCCGAATAAGCGTGGCCGATATGCAACCTGCCGGTCGGGCTCGGCGCAAAGCGCGTAACAATCATCGATTCAACGACTCTTGACGCTCGCCCCGGCGCAATGCTGTCATGCGCACGTCACTCCCATCGTTCAGGGGGCGGCCAGACGCGGCGTCTCGCGTCCTGAGTGCGACAGGTCCGCAAGATGGCGCGCATGAGCGGGGACCGAATGCGCGCATGTATCATCCCGATCTGATCCGTCATCCCGAGAGTTGCCCGGCGTTGGTCCTCAACGCCGACTATACGCCGTTGAGCTATTATCCGCTGAGCCTGTGGTCCTGGCAGACCGCGGTCAAGGCGGTGTTCCTCGAGCGGGTCAACATCGTCGACCATTATGCCCGCGAGGTGCACAGCCCGACGCGCTCCTTCCGCCTGCCATCGGTCATTGCCCTCCGGCAGTACGTGAGGCCGGCCGCCCATCCCGCCTTCACCCGGTTCAACCTGTTCCTGCGTGACAGCTTCGCCTGCCAATATTGCGGCTCGGGCGAGGATCTGACCTTCGACCATGTCGTGCCGCGCGCCGCCGGCGGCCGCACCACCTGGGACAATGTCGTCACCGCCTGCGCGCCGTGCAATTTGAGGAAGGGCGGCCGCACGCCGCACCAGGCGCGGATGGCGCTGAACCGCAAGATCGGCCGGCCGACCAGCTGGCACCTGCAGGAAAACGGCCGGCGCTTCCCGCCCAACTTCCTGCACGAGACCTGGCGCGACTGGCTCTACTGGGACGTCGAACTGGAAGCGTAATTTGGGGTGAGACGCGCCTCCGCGCGTCTCGGCGGCACCGGCCCGCTGGAACCGAGCCGAAATGCGCGCCTGACGCCCGTCGGATCGAAACCACCGGCCCAGCGTTTGCCAGCCACGCTCGCCGCTTGACCTTGTTCATGCTGCAGCGCAGCATGAGGCCATGGTCGACGCCCCGATCGCCCAGAACCCGGACATCCGCTATCTCGGCCGGCTGCTCGGCCAGGTGATCCGGCGCTATGGCGGCGAGGCGATCTATCGCCGCACCGAATATATCCGCAGCGCCTCGGTCGACCGGCATCGCGGGGTTGCCGGCGCGGACGCGATCGATCCCGGCCTCGCCGCGCTCAGCCTCGACGAGACCGTCGCCTTCACCCGCGGCTTCATGCTGTTCTCAATGCTCGCCAATCTCGCCGAGGATCGCCAGGGCATCGCCGCCGAGCCCGGCACCGGCCTCGCCGAGGTCGTCGCCGGACTCGACCATGCCGGGGTTGCTCGCGACGACGTGCTGACGCTGCTCGACCATGCGCTGATCGTCCCGGTGCTCACCGCCCATCCGACCGAGGTGCGGCGCAAGAGCATGATCGATCACCGCAACCGCATCGCCGCCTTGATGCGGCTGCGCGACGCCGGCGCCACAGAAACCCCCGACGGCGCGCTGGTCGACGAGGAGATCGAGCGACAGATCGCGCTGCTCTGGCAGACCCGCCCGCTGCGGCGCGAACGGCTCTATGTCGCCGACGAGATCGAGACCGCGCTGGCCTATCTCAAGGACAGCTTCCTGCCGGTGATCCCGGCGCTCTACGCGCGCTGGGAGCGCGCGCTCGGCACCCATCTGCCCGGCTTCCTCAAGGTCGGCAACTGGATCGGCGGCGACCGCGACGGCAATCCCAACGTCACCGCGGACTCGCTCCGGCTGGTGCTCGCGCGCCAGGCGCAGACCGTGCTCGAATATTATCTCGACGCGCTCCATCGCCTCGGCGCCGAGCTGTCGATCTCGACCGAGATCGCCGAGACCACGCCCGCGGTCGAGGCGCTCGCCGAGGCGAGCCACGACATCAGCGACGCACGCCGCGACGAGCCCTATCGCCGCGCCATCGTCGGCATCTACGCGCGGCTGGCGGCGAGCTATCAGGCGATCACCGGCACGCCGCCGCCGCGCCCGGCGCATATCGACGCCGAGCCCTATCCCGACGCCGCCAGCTTCCGGGCCGATCTCGTCACGCTCGGCCGCGCGATCGCCGGCGAGGGCGACGGCGTCATGGCCCATGGCGGCGCGCTGTCGCGGCTGATTCGCGCGGTCGGCGCCTTCGGCTTCCACCTCGCCACGCTCGATCTGCGGCAGAATGCCGATGTCCATGAGCGGGCCGTCGCCGAGCTGCTCGCCACTGCCGGCATCGAGGCCGATTACCGCGCGCTCGACGAAGCCGCGCGCGTCGGCCTGCTGCGCCGCGAGCTGGGAACGGCGCGCCCGCTGTCGAGCCCCTATCTCGATTATTCGGATGAAACGCGATCCGAGCTGGCGATCGTTCACGCCGCCGCCGAGGCGCATCGCCGCTACGGCCCGGCCTGCATCACCACCTATCTGATCTCGAAATCGGCAAGCGTCTCCGACCTGCTCGAGGTCCATATCCTGCTGAAGGAGGCGGGGCTTTACGACGGCCCGGCGCAGCGCGCGGCGATCATGGCCGCGCCCTTGTTCGAGACGATCGGCGATCTCGAGAACGCGCCGGCGGTGATGCGCGACTGGCTGACCCTGCCGGAGATCGCGCCGATTGCCGCGGCACGCGGCCATCAAGAAGTGATGGTCGGCTATTCCGACAGCAACAAGGACGGCGGTTATCTCACCTCGGTGTGGAGCCTCTACCAGGCGAGCATGGCGCTGCGCGATCTGTTCGCCGAGCTCGGCGTCGGCATGCAGCTGTTCCATGGCCGCGGCGGCGCGGTCGGCCGCGGCGGCGGATCGGCCTTCGCCGCGATCCGCGCGCAGCCGCCCGGCACCGTCCAGGGCCGCATCCGCATCACCGAGCAGGGCGAGGTGATCGCCGCCAAATATGGCACGCGCGACAATGCCGCGGCCAATCTCGAGGCGATGGTCGCCGCCGCGACCCTCGCCTCGCTCGAGCCGCGCACGCTGAGCGACGAGGAGCGCGCGACCAATGCGCGGCTGATGGCCGGGATCTCGGAGAATGCGTTCCGCGCCTATCGCGCGCTGGTCTACGAGACGCCCGGCTTCAACCAGGTGTTCCGTCAGATGACGCCGATCGCCGAGATCGCCGGTTTGAAGATCGGCTCGCGCCCGGCAAGCCGCACCCAATCCGACCGCATCGAGGATCTGCGCGCGATCCCCTGGGTGTTCAGCTGGTCGCAGGCCCGCGTGATGCTGCCCGGCTGGTACGGCGTCGGCGATGCGCTCGATGGCTTCGGCGATCTGCCGCGGCTGCGCGCAATGCTCGACCAGTGGCCGTTTCTCAGGACGACGATCGACAATCTCGAGATGGTGCTGGCGAAATCGGACATGCGCATCGCCGCGCAATATGCCGCGCTGGTCGAGGATCGCGCGCTCGGCGAGGCGGTGTTCACCCGCATCCGCGACGGCTGGCAGCGCACCCATGATGCGGTGCTGGCGATCACCGGCCAGCCGCGGCTGCTCGCCGACAAGCCGGCGCTCGACCAGTCGATCCGCCTGCGCCTGCCGTATATCGAGCCGCTCAACCTGCTCCAGATCGAGCTGCTCAAGCGCCACCGCGCCGGCGAAACCGACCCGCGGGTCAGCGAAGGCATCCAGCTGTCGATCAACGCGATCGCCACCGGCCTGCGCAACAGCGGCTGATTGGCAGAGGCGCTCGCGCGCGCTAAGCGGGCGCGATGAGCGACACACCTCCCGACCGGCTGTCGAACAATGTCGAGAGCAAGTTCTACGAGCCCGAGCTGCTCGCCCGCGGCATCGGCATCCGCTTCAAGGGCGTCGAGCGGCATAATGTCGAGGAATATTGCATCTCGGAAGGCTGGGTCCGTGTCGCAGCCGGCAAGTCGCGCGACCGGCGCGGCAATCCGCTGACGCTCAAGCTGAGCGGGCCGGTCGAGGCCTGGTATCGCGATACGGCCGACGGCGATACGCCGGCAGCTGCGCAGCCCGAAGACGAAGAGGGCGCGGGCTAGAGCCACTTCGCCAAGTGAGCCGCCCACCAACGACCTCCCCTCCCTGGGCCAGGGAGGGGATAAAGGGGTGGGTTCGCCATGGCGGCTCGCGTCGGATTCGGATCCGCCACTGTGAAAATCTTTCGATGTCCGTACAGCGCGCTTCGCGCCACCCATCCCTAGCCCTTCCCTGAATTAGGGAAGGGGATCTAGCGGGAGTCTGCGTCACCTACTGCTGGAATGGCCTAGGCTCGGATCACGCCGCCCGCGCCTCGTCGTGAGCCGCATCGAATTCGACCTGCGCCTCGTGGATCGCAGCGATGTTCTCGGTCGCCCACCCGGCCAGCGCGCAGACCGGGCCGCGCAGCGAATGGCCTAGCTCTGTCAGCTCGTAATCGACCCTGGGCGGGATCGTCGGCGTCACGGTGCGCGTGACCAGGCCGTCGCGCTCCAGCCCGCGCAGGGTCAGCGTCAGCATCCGCTGCGAGATGCCGAGGATTTCGCGCTTCAGCTCGCTGAACCGCTTCGGCCCGCCAGAGAGGATCTGCACGACCAACACGCTCCATTTGTCGCCGATGCGCTGGAGCACCTCGTTGATGCCCCGGCAGACCGGCGCGTTCGGATCATGGACCATGGCTCGGTTACCTCGCTGTGCCTGCGTCACAGAATTGTGCGTCGATTACAAAAAACTGCCTTCTTGCGGGCCATACGTTGCTGGTTATTTAGGGTGCCTCGGTAACAATTCCATACCTAGGAGGCAATAGTGACCATCCTGCACATCGACAGCAGCATCACCGGCGAAAACAGCGTCAGCCGGACCCTCACCCAGGCGATCGTCGATCGATTGGCCGCCGCCCAGCCGGATACCGAGATCGTCCGGCGCGACCTGATCGCCGAACCGCTGCCCCATCTAACCCTGGACGCCTATGCCGACGGCAGCGTGCTCGACGAATTCTTCGCTGCCGACACCATCGTCATCGGCGCGCCAATGTATAATTTCTCGCTGCCGACCCAGCTCAAGGCCTGGATCGATCGCGTCCTCGTCGCCGGCAAGACCTTCCGCTACACCGCCGACGGCCCCGAAGGCCTGGTTCGCGACAAGCGAGTGATCATCGCGCTGGCGCGCGGCGGCTTCTACGATGCGAGCTCGCCGGCCGCCGATTACGAGCATCTCGAGCGCTATCTGCGCACCGTCTTCGGCTTCATCGGCATCGAGGCCGAGTTCGTCGCCGCTGACGGCATCAACATCAGCCCGGCGCATCGCGAAGAAGCGATCGGCCGCGCGCTCGGCGAGACGGTCAAGCTTGCGGCGTGACGCTATCCAGCCAGCCGAGATCGACGGTGAGCCCCGGCCCGGGAGCGGCCGGGGCCGCGTCGCCCACGATCCGCTCGGCGTCGGCGCGGATGCGGTCGAGGATCGTCGCCGGCACATCGCCGCGATGGCAGACACGATCGGCAGCGGCGAGAAGACGCGCCTCGCGCAAGGTCAGATCGTCGGGATCGGCCGAGCGCAGCGCGATACGCTCCAGCCGCGCGGCCGCGATCGGCGCGCCGGCATCGAGCCAGCGATCGATCGCCGCCACATCCTGGGCAAGGCCCGGATCGAGCGGCCCGCCCGGCGCCAGCGCGGCATCGATCGCCATGCGGCGGTCCCCGGCGTCCGGCCAATGCGCACGGATCCGCCCGCGCGCGGCGAACAGCGCTTCGGCGAGCCGGCCCAGCGACGCCGGCAGAAGCGCCTCGATCCGGCCGCGCAGCGCCTTGGCGAGGCCGGCAGAGGCACCGGCGGTGCCGATCGCGATCTGCACCGGCGCACGATCGACGATCGCCGGCACGAAGAAGTCGCATAGCGCCGGCTTGTCTGCGGCGTTGACCAGCAGGCCGCGCGCGCGCAGCCGCGCCACCGCCGCCTCGGCCGCCGCGTCATCATCGATCGCGATGAAGGCGAGCCGCGCGTCGTGATTATCTTCGCCAACCGGGACTGCACCGGCGCGCTCGAGCAGTCGTCGCCGCGGCGCGGCGGCATGGCCGTCGCCGATCAGGATGACCGGCTGGCCGGAAAGGCGAAGAAAGATCGGCAGGCTGTCCACGCCCGCCTTCTCCTCTTCGTCCGCGGCTTTGCCTAGAGGGTCTTGATGAAGGCGCGAACCGACCCGGCGAGATCCGGCCGCTCCAGCGCCAGCGCGATATTCGCCTGGATGAAGCCCGCCTTGTCGCCGCAGTCATGGCGCTCGCCGTCGAAGGTCTGGGCATGAAAGGGCTGCTTGCCGATCAGCCGCGCCATCGCGTCGGTCAGCTGGATCTCACCGCCTGCGCCGGTTTCCTTGGCATCGAGAATCTCGAGCACCTCGGGCTGGAGGATGTAGCGGCCGACGACGGCAAGCCGCGACGGTGCCTTGTCGAGCGCCGGCTTTTCGACGAGCCCGCGCACCTCGGTCACCGGTCCCTCGATCGCGCCGGGATCGACAATGCCGTAGCGGTTGACGTGTTCGGCCGGCACCTCGAGCACGGAGATGACATTGCCGCCCTTCTTCTCATAGGTCGCGACCATCTGCTTGAGGCAGGGATCGACCGGATTCCACAGCAGCTCGTCGGGCAACAGCACGGCGAAGGGTTCGTCGCCGATCAAGTCGCGCGCGCACCACACGGCATGGCCGAGACCGAGCGGCTCCTGCTGGCGGACGAAGGCGGCGCTGCCCGCCGGCAACCGGCTGTGCCGCAGCAGTTCCATGGTGTCGTGCTTGCGCTTGGCGCCGAGATTGGCCTCGAGCTCATAGGCCAGGTCGAAATAGTCCTCGATCGCGGTCTTGCCGCGGCCGGTGATGAAGATCATCAGCTCGACACCGGCGGCCAGCGCCTCGTCGACGGCATATTGGATCAGCGGCTTGTCGACGATCGGGAGCATTTCCTTGGGCACCGCCTTGGTCGCCGGGAGAAAGCGCGTGCCGAGCCCCGCGACCGGAAATACCGCCTTG
>Ga0105240_10015550_pt1 | contig 10342 bp, 8 predicted proteins | sample KBSC54metaG_FD_80426 | JGI IMG/M metagenome (GOLD analysis project Ga0105240, IMG submission 80426) | Corn rhizosphere microbial communities from Kellogg Biological Station, Michigan, USA - KBS C5-4 metaG | ecosystem: Host-associated > Plants > Roots > Rhizosphere > Soil | place: Michigan, USA... | reverse complement strand
CCAGGGTCGGCCGCTGCAGCCGTTCGATCAGCCAGGCGGTGGTGGCCGACTTGCCGGTGCCGGTGGCGCCGAGCAGCACCACGTCCTGCTCGCCGGCGCGAATCCGCCGCTCCAGCTCGGCGATCGCGGTTGGCTGGTCCCCGGACGGCTGATACTCGCTGATCACCTCGAACTTGCCCGTGGTGGGGACGATGTCGCTCTTCACCCGCATGCAACCACAGTACGAGCAACCACCGACAACGAACGAGCGGTCACCGGCCGAGCGATCGGGCGGCTCGGGCCGAGGAGGCCAGGCTGGCCAGCGTGGTGACCATCAGCACCGCCAGGATGACGGCCAGCGACAGCCAGACCGGCAGGTCCGGCGCCCAGCCGATCGGCCGGCCGCCGTTGACGAACGGCAGGCTGTTGTCGTGCAGCGCATGCAGGATCAGCTTCACGCCGATGAAACCGAGCAGGACGGACAGCCCCAGGCTCAGGTAGACCAGCCGTCGGAGCAGGCCGCCGATCAGGAAGTACAGCTGGCGCAAGCCCATCAGCGCGAACAGGTTGGCGGTCAGCACCAGATACGGCTGATCGGTCAGGCCGTAGATGGCCGGGATCGAGTCCAGCGCGAACAGCAGATCGGTGCTGCCGAGTGCCAGCACCACGATCAGCATCGGGGTGGCCAGCCACCTCCCGTCCCGCCGCACCGCCACGTGCGGCCCGGCGAAATCGTCGGTGGTCCGGATGCGGCCGCGCAGCCAGCGCACCAACCGGCCCTCCCGGTAGTCGGTGCTGTTCTCACCGGCCGTCCGGAACTCGACAGCCAGCTTCGCCGCCGTGTACACCAGGAACGCCCCGAACAGGTAGAACACCCAGCCGAAGGCATGCAGCGCGGCGGCCCCGGCGCCGATGAAGATGCCACGCAGCACCAAGGCAAGCACGATGCCGATCAGCAGCGCCTCCTGCTGCAGCTGCCGCGGCACGTTGAGCTTGGCCATGATGAGCAGGAACAGGAACAGGTTGTCCACCGAGAGCGAGTACTCGGTGAGCCAGCCGGCGTAGAACTCGATGCCGTACCGGCTGCCGGAGACGATCAGCACACCGGCCCCGAAGGCCAGCGCGGCCCCGACGCTGACGGCCAGGCCCAGCACGCAGGCGGCCAGGGACGGCTCGTGCGGCCGGCGGCCGAGCACGACGATGTCGGCGGCCAGCACGGCCAGCGCGACGATGATGGTCAGCAACCAGATCCAGGACGGCACCTGCACCGCGACAACCTCCGGCTCAGCCCGGTCCGGTACGACGAACGCACCGGACCGCTGCCGAAGGTCTCACCCGTCCGAAACCGGACCGGCGTCCCGGAACCCGCATCGGGCGGGCTCGTGCTGACGAGTTGCCGAGGTTGGATTACTCCCCTTCAGTGCCGACCAGTCTAACCACCGCCGGCGCGAGGCCGCCGAGATCGCTCAGCCGGCGATCTCCAGCAGCGTCACGTGCATGATCGCGCCACTGGCCACCTTGTAGCTGAGCTGGTCACCGGGCCGGGCGCCGAGCAGCACCGAGCCGAGCGGGCTGGTCGGGGTGATCACCTCGACCCCGGAGCCGGCCTGCTCGACCAGCCCGATCAGGAAGTCCTGCGTCTCCGGATCGTCGTCGAACCGGATCCGGACCAGGCTGCCCAACTCGGCGACGCTGGCCGGGGCCGAATCGGCGTCCGGGGCCTGCAGTTGCACCTGCAGCGCGGCGATCCGGGCATCGAGCTCACCCAGCCGGACCAATGCCTCTACGTTGCCGGCGTGGTCGGCCGCATCTCCCGGGGCGCCGGTCGCGGGGATGCTCTCGAGGGCCACCTGGGCGCGCTGCGCCTGCAGATCCTCCAGCCGAGCCATCAGCGCAGCCCGCGCCGAGCGGGACAGGGAGGGCATGATCATCATCGTCGTCACGGCAGGTCCTTTTGGTGGTGCGGCACCCGTGGGTTCGGGTGGAGTTTTCGGTTGTTGATCGTGGTCTGTTCGGTTGTCAGGCAGCTTTTCTCAGGTTGTGAATCAGCACAGCAAACCGCGGGTTCCGCCCGCGCAGAGTTGCTACCTCGACGCCTGCGGTGACCATCGGCCCGACCTGGTAAGGAGCATCGGCCGATGTCCGACTTTTTTAACCGTCGCGGCCTCGTTTTATTCATCGCCGCGCCGAAATTTCCGCCGAGGTGGCTGATTACACAGCCAACGCTGAAGAAAGCCGGGCGAGGCCGGGTGATCCAGCCGCGCGCGAACTCGTCCAGGCGGATCGGCCGACACCTGCTGCTCGGTTCGCTCCTCGCTCGCAGTCGCCTCCACAAGACCGGGCCTCATTGTGCTGTGATGTGGATATGCAGCAGCTGTTACCGCATCCCTCGGCCGAGGTGGATCTGCACGCCTACTACGCCGCCGACTGGGTGGACTCCGGCGGCGTCCGGATCAACTTCATCGCCAGCGCGGACGGCGCGGCGACCGCGGCCGGGTTGTCCCGGGGCTTGCAGACGCCGGGCGACAACCGGGTGTTCGCCGCGCTGCGCGATCTGGCCGACGTGATCCTGGTCGGCGCGGCCACCGCCGCCGCCGAGGGCTACCGGCCGTCCGTGCCCGGGCCGAGCCGCCGGACCGTCCGGACCGGATACGGGCTGGCCGAGGCGCCGGCCATCGCGGTGGTGTCGGCCAGCCTCCAGCTGGACCTGGCGGCTCCGTTGTACCAGGCAGCCGAGGCGGCACCCACGCTGCTGATCACCAGCTCGGCGGCCCCGGTCGGCCGGCGCAACGACATCATCGACCTGGCCGGTGGCGGCGCGCGGCTGCAGCTGATCGAGGCACCGGCCGACGGCTACGGCGGGGTCGACCTCGGCGCCGCGGTGGCCAGCCTGCGGGAACTCGGCTACCACCGGATCCTGTGCGAGGGTGGCCCGCGGCTGTTCGCCGCCGCGGTGGCGGCCGGCGTGGTGGACGAGGTGTGCCTGAGCTACTCGCCGATGCTGGCCGGCCCGGCCGGCTCCCGGATCCTGACCGGGCCGGGCCAGCTGACCGGCTTTCCGGTCGAGCTGGAACTGGCCGGGCTGCTCGAGGAGGACGGCGCGCTGTTCACCCGCTACCGGGTGCGCCGCTAGGTTCGCTGCTGCGCCTGGCGTACCGGAGAGCGAGCCGCGCTGGGCGGCTCAGCCCAGGCCGGGCACGATGTCGGCCAGCCGGAAGGTCAGCGGCTGTTCGACCTGGGCGTAGGTGCAGGACTCCGGCGTACGGTCCGGCCGCCATCGGTTGAACTGCGCGGTGTGCCGGAACCGGTCGCCTTCCATGTGGTCGTAGCGCACCTCGACCACCCGCTCCGGGCGCAGCGGCACGAACGACAGATCCTTGCCCGCGTTCCAGCGGGAGAACTCGTTGGCCCGCGGATGCCGGGCCGAGGCGCCGTCCGGTTGTGGAGCTAGCGCTGCCCAGTTCCACGGATGGTCTTGCAGGTCGGTGACCAGCGGTTGCAGCTCTTCGAACAACGCCCGCCGGGTCGCCATCGGGAAGGCACCGATCACCCCCACCGAGGCCAGCTTGCCCTGCTCGTTGTACAGCCCCAGCATCAACGAGCCGATGGCGTCCGGCCCGGACTTGTGCACCCGGTAGCCGGCCACCACGCAATCGGCCGTACGTACGTGCTTGATCTTGAACATCACTCGCTTGTCCGGCTCGTACATCCCGTCCAGCGGCTTGGCCACCACGCCGTCCAGGCCGGCGCCCTCGAACTCGACGAACCATTGCTGGGCCCGGGCCAGCTCGGCGGTGGCCGGCGTGACGTGCACCGGCGGCCGGGCGCCGGCCAGCGCCCGCTCCAGCGCCTGCCGCCGCTCGGCGAACGGCCGTCCGGTCAGATCCTCGTCGTCGAGGGCCAGCAGGTCGAAGGCGATGAACGAGGCCGGGGTCTGCGTGCTCAGCAGCCGTACCCGGGAGTCGGCCGGATGGATGCGTTGCTGCAGCGCGTCGAAGTCCAGCCCGCCGCCGGCGGTCACCACGATCTCGCCGTCCAGCACGCACCGGTCCGGCAGCTCGGTACGGAACGCCTCGACCAGCTCGGGGAAGTAGCGGGTCATCGGCCGCTCGTTCCGGCTGCCGATCTCGACCTCGTCTCCGTCCCGGAAGATCACCGAGCGGAATCCGTCCCATTTCGGCTCGTACGAGCAACCCGGCGGGATCGTGGGCACGGCCTTGGCCAGCATCGGGGCGACGGGCGGCATGACCGGCAGCTGCATAACGCAATCTTGCCGCCTTCGGTCACAGCTTGGTCAGCCGGACCACACCGAAGACCGATACCTGGCCGCCGACGCCGGCCGGGTCGGTAGCCTCGGTCGGGTGCAGCACACCAGCAGGTCACGCCGTCTCCTGATCGCCGGTACCGCCGTCCTGGCGGCCGTCCTGCTGCTGGTGTCCTGCACCTCGGGCAAGCGGCACACCGCGCCGAGCAGCACCCGGACCAGCACCAGCGCCGTGGCCAGCTCGCCGAGTTCCGGTTCGGCCCGCCCGACCGCAACCCCGACGCCGGCCAGCATCGCCTTCTCCGACTGCAGCAGCCAGTTCCAGGCAGCGATCGGCGGCAGCAAGGCCAAGAAGATGGTGTTCTCCTGCGGCAAGCTGGCGGTGCCGCTGGATTACGCCAAGCCGGCCGGCGACCGCATCCAGTTGTTCGTGCTCAAGGTGCATCTGAAGTCACAGGCCGCCAAGGACCGGATCGGTTCGCTGCTGGTCAACCCGGGCGGTCCGGGCGGCTCCGGGGTGAACCTGGCCGCCGGGCTGGTGAACGCGCTCAGCGACGACATCTTCGCTCACTTCGACCTGGTCGGCTTCGACCCGCGGGGCGTCGGCCTTTCCCAGCCGCTGCAGTGCATCCCGGACCGGGAGAAGGACCGGCTGGCCGCCGCCGACCCGGACGTCCGGACCGCCGCCGGCCAGCTGCAGGCGCGGGCCGCCGCCCAGGCAGTGGTGCGGGCCTGCGTCACCAAGTACGGCGGCGGCCTCGGCCAGTACAACACCGAGGAAACCGCCCGGGACATGGACCTGATCCGGCAGGCGGTCGGTGACAGCAAGCTGAGCTACCTGGGTTTCTCCTACGGCACCCGGCTCGGCGCGGCGTACGCGCATGAGTTCCCGGCCCGGGTCCGGGCCGAGGTGCTGGACGGCGCGCTGGACCCGGTGACCGGCGAGCTGGCCCAGGACGAGCAGCAGACCAAGGCGTTCGAGCTGGCCTTCGACCAGTTCGCCGCGGATTGCCAGGCCCGGCCGGCCTGCGCGGTGCTCGGCAACCCGCGCACCGTGGTCACCTCGATGATCGCCGCCGCCGACCGGCAGCCGATCCACTCGAGCCGCAAGGGCGAAACCCGGGTAGCCACCGGCGGCATCGTGACCATCGGGGTGCTCTCGGCGCTGTACGACCAGAGCGAGTGGGCCAACCTCGGCACCGCGCTGATCTCGGCCGAGCACGGCGACGCGGCCGGGCTGTTCACGCTGGCCGACAACTACCTGGAGCGGGACGAAGCCACCGGCCACTACTCCAACATCATGGACGCCAACCTGGCCATCAACTGCAACGACTCCCGGCTCAAGGTGACCAACGCGCTGGTGGCCGGGGTGGCCCGGCAGTGGATCGCCAAGTACCCGATCTTCGGCCGGAACGCCGCCGCGTCGCTGTACGGGTGTTACGGCTGGCCGCCGTCCGGCCACCCGCTGCCGCCGGCCAGCGCCCCCGGGACGCCGCCGATCCTGGTGATCGGCACCGTGCATGACCCGGCCACCCCGTACGGGCAAGCGGCGATCCTGGCCAAGGCGCTGGGCAGCGGGGTGGTGCTGACCTGGGACGGCGAGGGCCACACCGCCTATCCGAAGACGCCATGCATCCGGACGAAGGTGGACAGCTACCTGATCACCGCAACCGCGCCGACCGGCGACAGCTGCCCGCGCGGCTGAGCCGATGGCGGTGCTGTTCGCACTGATCGCCGCCTCGGCCTACGGCATCAGCGATTTCGTCGGCGGCTTCGCCTCGCGCCGGGTGTCCGCGCTCAACGTGCTGCTGGTCAGCTATCCGGTGGGCAGTGCGCTGATGGCCGCCGCGTTGCCGTTCTTCGCCGGCCCGCTGTCCGCCCGGACGCTGGCCTGGAGCCTGGCCGGCGGGGTGGCCGGGCTGGCCGGGGTGGCGTTGATGTACAGCGCGCTGGCGATCGCGCCGATGAACATCATCTCCCCGGTCACCGCGCTGATGTCGGCCGCGGTGCCGGTGCTCGGCGGTGTGCTGCGCGGTGAACGGCCGGCTGCGCTTGCCTGGCTCGGCATCGTGCTGGGGTTGATCGCGGTGGTGTTCATCTCCCGGCAGCCGGTCGACCATCCGCACCCGCCGCCGGGCTGGCGGCCGCTGCTGATGGCGGTGCTGGCCGGGGTGGGCTTCGGCGGGTATTTCATCTGCCTGGCCTCCACCGACCACAACTCCGGCATCTGGCCGGTGGTGATCTCCCGGTTGTGCTCGTCGGCGCTGGTGCTGCCGCTGCTGCTGACGGTGGACCGGTACGTCCGGCCTTCCAGCGGCGTGTTCGGTCTGGCCGCGGTGGCCGGCGGGCTGGACGCGGTGGCCAACCTGGCGTTCCTGCTGGCCAGCCGGCATGGCCTGCTCTCGCTGGCCGGGGTGATCACCGCGCTGTACCCGGCCGGCACAGTGCTGCTGGCCATGGTGATCCTGAAGGAACGCACCGGCACCGTGCAGCGGGCTGGCTTGGCGATGGCCGCCTTGTCGGTCGTGCTGCTGACTCGCTAACGGCGACCGGGTGCCGGGGTCCGCGGGTTCCCCTCGGCCGGGGTCCGCGGGTTCCCGTCCGCCGGTTCGAGGACGGATCTCGTACGGACGATAGCCATATCCGAGTCGGCTTTCTGGGCCGCTGCTCGTTCGGGGCCGTCGGCAGCGATCTGCCGCAGCTCATCGGCCGAGAACTCACGAAGCAGGGCCTCGTCGTTGCGGCTGTACCGGCGGAGCGGATTCAACTGGGCGAAGGCAAGTCGTAGGTACTCCTCCGCCCGGTGCCGGTATTCGGAATTGACGTCGCCTCTGCCTCGCTGAACCGCCGCCGCGGTCGCATAGAGACCCGCACCGTTGTAGTAGGAGATGGCATCGAAGGGCGTGATCGGCTCCTTGGCGAGTTCAGCCAGCGCCTTGGCGCCACCGCCGAGGTTGAGTTCTGCCCGGAGTCGCTCCGTACGGTTGCGGGTGATGCATTCTTGTTTGACCTTGTCGGAGGCCCGCGACTTCTTCACCAGTGCTTCCGCGGCAGCGAAATCCTTGGCCGCCTCGGCGAATGCTTCCACGGCGTCGGCGTGCTGGCCGGCGGCTTGCGACGACGATTCAGTGGCCACCGCCCGGTTGAGCGCGAGGTAACACGCGCCCGTGTGCGCGTGGATCAGGCCGGCGACGTAACTCGGGCGGTGATAATCCGCAAGCGCATCCTTGGCGCTGTGCGCGTCCACGAGCGCCTGCTGGGAAAAGGCCAGCGCAGCCCACGGCTTGTGTGCGTTGAGCAGTTCGTTCATGGCATAGCCGCCCAGTTGCGCAGTCAGCAGGTCGCGCAGCGCTCGGCGCTGCTTCGTCGTGCGCAGATCACCGATCAGATGCAAGCCGAGCCGCCACTTCCGTACGCCGTCGACTGCGATTCGCCCCGTCACATGCAGCGCGATCCATCGCGCGGCATGCTCGAGCAACCGCTCGAGCTGGTCGCGGTGGCTTCCTTGGCCGAGGTCCGACCAGAACGTCGCCACCGCCTCCGGCGCCCGCCCGAGCGTCCCGATCTCCACGGCGAGCCCGAGCTGTTCGTGCCCGGCGTACTGGCGGGTCAGCGCGGTGCTGATGATCTGCAAGCCGCGCTGCCCCGGCAGTGCCGCCGCCAGCGCATCGACGAAACCTTGTGCCTGTTCCGGCGCCATCGCTCTGATCCCGCCGGAAACCGCGGCGAGGTCGTTGCGCGCCGAGGAGAGAACCTCCTGACGGGGTGCGCAGATGATCTGGCGCTGGATCCGCTCCAGCTGCCTGGCATCGATCTTGAAGGAGCCGGCGAGCCGGTCGGCTATATCCCGGCCGACGGTGTCCTTCAGCGATTGCGGTGAGGCGACTTGTGACGGCTTGGCCAGACGCATCCGTACCTGCTGGCGAAGCGACGCCGACAGACCGGTCGTCATGTCGGTCGCCGGGCGACCGGCTTCGGTGATGTCACTGATGACCAACTGGAGACGCCGGCGACCGACGATCGCTCGAGCCAGTGCGATTATCACGATCAGCGTGGCACCGACAAGAAGGCCGGCGACGACTAGATTCGTCGCCATCCGCGCCACCGAGTCGACAGACATCTCAGCCGGTCGGCGAGTTCAGATAGTCTGCGAATTCATACAGATCGTCGTCGTCCTCATCGCTGAGGGGCTGTCCCCCGTCGACCATGAACTGCGCCGCGAGGCCAACCGGCCGGCGGTTCGCCTTACCCCGCCATGGGTTGCGGCTCGTCGCGTTTTCTCGGTACAGGCCGACCCGCATCGTGAAAGCACCTTCGTGGTTCGTCCAGAGTATTCGAGCAGCCTCGGTCGTCGTCTTCAGCGACTTCCACTCGGCCCGGCTCAGCGGCTTCGCATCATGTATCGGGACGTTCACGACACCCGGCGGATAGATGATGGCGATCAAGGTTTCAGACGTGCAGCCGGCGAAGTCACGGACAGCGGCAGCCTGCGCTGCGTCGTCGATCGGCTTGGCGTTGAGGTGCAGTTCGTTCACCAACTCGGACAGGTCGAGTACCCGGTCGTGCGTGGTGTACTCGAACACGAGCTTGTGGATCACCTGACGGCGCTGCTGATCTATTTCCTTCCTGCCCACCTCGCCATTCGTCCTGGTGAAGAGGTTCCGGGCGGCGAGCAGCCGATTCCCGTACGCCTCGGCAGTCTGCAGCAACTGATCCCAGGTCCCGACGTCCTGCGACTGGATGCGCTCGAACAGCGGCGCGACGATCGCGCTGGTGAAGTCGATGCTGTATCGCAGGATGTCCTCATTGCGCCGGACCTTGCGGTCGTACAGCCTGGCCGCCATCTCATCGAATGTTTCCAAGGAGAATTTTCGTAGCCGGGCGAGTCCTTTGAGCAGGTGCAGCGCCGAGACATAGTCAGGCGTACCGATCTCGGTAACGCCCTTCTTGATCTGCGCGTCCAGGGGCCCGAGTGCCGCGGTTTCGCCCAGCCGGATCTCGTCCGCGCCGAGGCACAACAACGTCGCCGCGCTTTGGGCTCTGCGTGGCACGTGGGTGACCAGCCTGCTCGTGGTGTCCTTGTCGACCCGGCCTTGCAGCAGAAGCATCATCTGATACGCGGCATTGATGTCTCCGCCGGACGAGGAGACCACCAGGTCCAACTCCGGGAATCGATCGTCGTCGAGAGCATTGGCCAACTGATCCAGCGTCCGGCGGGTGATGGGTACGTCCCGGCCTTCGGCCGGATCGCCCTCGGCCAGCAGGAAGAAGACGACCGGCCGCTGCCGAGCGGCAGCGAACCGACAGGCCACGTCGACGATGCCGGGCAGCTGCGTCGCGTGCTCGGCCGCGTCCGGTCCAGCGCCGTTGCGCACCGCGCTGGTGGGCACCGCGCCGGTGCCGTTGGGCACCACGCCGGCGCCGTCGGAGGCCGGGCTGGCGCGCTTCGGCATGTGCGTCTTGCGCCCGGTTGCGTTCGTAACCGTAGTCATCACGACACCCCCGGCGTGATCACCTGCCTGCGGATCTTCCTTGCGAGACTTCCTAAATTAAGGTCGATATCCTCTCCCAGGTAGGGGCTTTCGGCCCTCGATCGGCAACGGTTCGAACGCCCCTCGTTTCTGGTGGCGTCGAAGCGCAACGTCGCCGCGGCGAGGCGGTCAGCGGTTCGGCAGGGAACGGACACGCCGCTGGCGGCCGCCTATCCGCATTATGGGACGGGCCAGCTCGGCCACGATCGGCCCGGTTACGCCGGATCCGGCTGATCGGACCAGTTCGCCTTGTTGATCCGGGACGGTTGGACCCGGGGCGGTTCGCCTTCCATCTTCGGGAAACTCGGCGGGTACGGCGCGTCGCCGAGGCCGTGGTCCTGCTCGTCGCGCTCCGACCACTCAAGCAATTGCCCGATGTCGTAGGGGGAATCGTTGATGCCGGCATGCACGTCGCCCCGCTCGGCGAACCGGGCAGGCATGGTCTGCATGGTGAAGTCCGCCATCGCCACATCCGGCAGCTCGTCCCAGCTGATCGGCGCCGAGACCAGACCGGTGGACGCCCGGATCGAGTAGGCCGAGGCAATGGTGCGGTCCCGGGCGTTCTGGT
>Ga0105240_10015549_pt1 | contig 10342 bp, 8 predicted proteins | sample KBSC54metaG_FD_80426 | JGI IMG/M metagenome (GOLD analysis project Ga0105240, IMG submission 80426) | Corn rhizosphere microbial communities from Kellogg Biological Station, Michigan, USA - KBS C5-4 metaG | ecosystem: Host-associated > Plants > Roots > Rhizosphere > Soil | place: Michigan, USA... | reverse complement strand
GGGCAACGAACGATGTGAGGATGGCGATGGCGATCGAGGCGGCGAGCAGTGCGGGCTCGTAGCGGACCATGGGCGCGATCTGGATCGCCGCCATGCCGCAGTAATGCATGGCGGAAATGCCGATGCCCATGACGATCGCCCCGATACTGAGGCGCAGGAGGTTGACCTCCGGACGGCTGGCCAGAGCGAGCGCGAAACCGGACACGGCGATGGCGATCACCAGCGAGGTGAGGGTGATCGGAATGCTGTACGCGAGCGGAATGGGCAGCGAGAAGGCCAGCATCCCGATGAAGTGCATGGACCAGATGCCAGAGCCCATCGCCACGGCGCCGCCGAGGGCCCAGATGCGTGCGGCGCCACCGTTCGAGCGCGCCACGCGGGATGCGAGGCTCAACGCGGTATACGAGACGAACACCGCGACGGCGACCGACAGCAGTACCAGCCAATAATTGTAAGTGCCGGTCACGATTGAAAAAGCTCCCCTGCGCGGGACCCTGGCCAGGGCCACGGCCATGATGGAGGTATCGGCCGCGGGGCGGTGCTCTTGAGATGAGCGCCCGGCAAGTGTGATCCGGTACCGCTTGCGAGAAGCCCATGTGACAATTCCTGTCCACTGAAGGCGGTTTGACATAGGGAGAGACCCTGAATGAATTCCCGGTCCCCTCGCTGGCTTGCGGTCGCCGCGGCAGCCATCGTCTGCCTCGGCCTCGGTGGCTGCGGCTACAACAACCTGCAGCGCCAGGACGAGAACGTGAAAGCCGCCTGGTCGGAGGTGGTCAACCAGTATCAGCGCCGCGCGGATCTGGTGCCCAACCTGGTGAACACGGTCAAGGGCTTTGCTCAGCAGGAGCAGCAGGTCTTGATCGGAGTCACGGAGGCGCGCGCCAAGGTGGGCTCGATCCAGGTGAGCGCCGACGTGCTCAACAATCCGGAAGCGTTCGCGAAATATCAGGCGGCGCAGAATGAGCTGACTCAATCGCTCAAGAGCCTGCTGGTGGTATCGGAGCGGTATCCGGACCTGAAGTCGAACGAGAATTTCCGCGACCTGCAGGTGCAGCTGGAGGGCACGGAGAATCGCATCACCGTGGCGCGCAATCGCTACATCGACGCGGTGCGCCAATACAACATCAACGTACGCAGCTTTCCGACCAACCTCACCGCGAAAATGTTCGATTTCCAGGTGAAGCCGAATTTCACCGTCAGCGACGAACAGGCGGTCGCCACCGCACCCACGGTCGATTTCGGCGCATCCAAGCCGAGCGGCGGGCCTGTCGGCGGCCCCCCGGTTGCGCCGCCCTCTCCGCCGCCGTCGGGCACACCGCCGCCGGGCCGCTCGCCGGTTGAACCTGCACCGACGACCCGATGAGTGGCGGGGGCCGGTGGCGAGCGAGGCCGGCCGTGGGCTGGACCCTGGCCGCCGGTTTGTTGACGCTGGCAGGCGTATCGCTGTGCCTCGCGCAGTCGTTGCAGCCGATTCCCAAGCTCGAGTCGCGTGTCACCGATCTCACCGGCACGCTGACCGCCGCCCAACTGTCCCAGCTCGAAGAGAAGCTGCAGGACCTGGAAGCCCGCAAAGGATCGCAGCTCGCGGTACTCATGGTACCCACGACCCAACCGGAGGAGATCGAGCAATACGGCATCCGGGTGTTCGACATGTGGAAAGCCGGTCGCAAGGGAATCGATGACGGCGCACTGCTGATCATCGCCAAGGAAGACCGCGCGATGCGGATCGAAGTGGGGCGGGGCCTCGAGGGCGCGCTGACGGATCTCACGTCCAGCCGGATCATCTCGGAGACCATCACCCCGCTCTTCCGGCAGGGGGACTTCTACGCGGGCATCAACGCCGGGCTCGATCAGATGATTCGCGTCGTGGACGGCGAGCCGCTGCCCCCGCCCGATCGAGGCTGGCAAGGGCGCCCACAGGGCTTCGGTGCGTGGCTGCCGTTTCTGTTCCTGGGCGTCTTCGTTGGAGCTCCGCTGTTACGCACCCTGTTCGGGCGCGCCTTCGGATCGATCCTCACCGGCGCGGTCACCGGCGCGCTCCTGTGGTTCGCCGGTCAGGCACTGCTGATCGCGGTGCTCGTCGGAGGCATCGCCTTGCTGGTCTCGCTGGCCGGCTTCGCAGGGCCGCGTGGGTGGTCGAGCTACCCGCGCTCAGGCGGCTGGGGCGGCGGAATGGGGGGCTTCGGCGGAGGCTTTGGGGGAGGAGGCTCCGGTGGCGGAGGTTTTGGCGGCGGATTCACTGGCGGTGGCGGCAGTGCGGCCGGCGGCGGCGCCTCCGGTCGATGGTAGCGCCTGGATGAATACCGGCCGCCTGTTGCGCCACCTGTTCGCCACGCGCTGGAGCACTCGCTGGCGGTTCCCTCCGGCGACGCTCGCGGCCATCGAGAACGCGATTCGCGAGGCGGAAGCGCAGCACGGCGGAGAGATTCGCTTCGCTATCGAGACCGCGCTGGACTTGCCTGAGCTGTGGCACTCTCTGGCGCCGCGCCCGCGCGCGCTGCAGGTGTTCGGTCAGCTTGGGGTCTGGGATACCGCGCAGAACAACGGCGTGCTCATCTACGTGCTGCTTGCCGACCGCGTCGTGGAGATCGTCGCCGACAGGGGGATCGCCACGTTCGCTCAGCAATCGGAATGGGACGCGATCTGCCGGGAGATCGAGGGCCAGTTTCGCGCCGGTCGCTTCATGGAAGGTTCAGTCGCCGCCGTGCAGTCTGTGGGGCGGCTGCTTGCCCGGCACTTTCCGGCGCAGCACCGGGGCGAGGACGAGCTGCCCAATCAGCCCGTTCTGCTGTAGTGGCCGACGCGCGGTTTTTGCCACGGGTAGCTTTTGCCAGGCTCGGGGATGGCCGCGCTGCGGCGCGCGGTCTTGCGGCAGGTACGATGTCATATATTCTTTCGTCTATGAATCTTGAACGCCCCACGATCCGGGCTGCCCTCGCGGCGACCCTCTGTGCCATCGCGCTCAGCGGTTGCACCTTGTTCAAGCCCGTGCCCAAGGCCGCGCCACCGCCTCCGCCGCCTCCGCCCGCTCCCGTCATTCCACCGCCTTCGCAGACGGAGCGGTTCGAGCTGGCTCCCGGCCAGGACATCGTGGGCCAGGTGCAGGTCACGACGGTCGGCAAGGACGACACGCTCACCGATATCGCGCGCCGCTTCAACCTGGGCTACGAAGAGATTGTGCGCGCCAATCCGGGCGTCGACCCGTGGCTGCCGGGTGCCGGCCGGAAGGTCGTGCTGCCGACACAGTTCGTTCTGCCGAACGCGCCGCGGGAAGGCGTCGTCATCAACATTGCGGCGATGCGGCTGTTCTACTTCCCTCCGCACAAGGCCGGAGAGCCGCAGGTGGTGATCACTCACCCGATAGGCATCGGCAAGGTGGGCTGGTCCACGCCCGAGGGCGTGACGAAGATCGTGCGGCGGCAGAAGGATCCGACCTGGACCGTGCCGGTATCGGTGCTCAAGGAGCACCGCGAGAACGGCGAAGAGCTGCAGCGCGTGATCGGTCCGGGACCGGACAACCCTCTCGGGCGACAAGCCTTCTATCTGCAGTGGCCCAGCTATCTGATTCACGGCACGAACAAGCCGGCCGGCGTGGGCCTGCGCTCCAGTCATGGCTGCATCCGCCTGTTCCCGGAAGACATCGCGCAGCTCTTCGACATGGTGCCCATCGGGACGAAGGTGCGCGTGGTCAACCAGCCGTTCGTGTTCGGCTGGCGCGACGACCGTCTTTACATGCAGCCGCTGGATGTTCTCGAGGACGACACTCGCGACTGGAAGAAGGCGCCCCGCAAGCTGCTGAGCAGGTCGCTGGCCTCCACGCTGCAGAAAGATCTCAAAGCGCACAACGAGCAGGTCGACTGGGACGTGGTGTCCGCGCTGTCGAAGTCTCCTCGGGGATTGCCGGTGCCGATTTCAGCGCCCACGGCCGCTGGACCGACCTCAAAGCCCGCAGCTGCGGTGCCGATCTCGACGGCCGCAGCTACGGCGCCGGTCTCAGCACCTGTCGCTACGGCACCCGTCTCAACCGTCGCGGCCACCGGCGCCGACCAGGTCGTCGCGTCCGCGACCGTGGTTCGGAACGAGCTCCCGGAGGGCTCCACCTGGGATGGCAAGACGGATCTGCCGATGGATCAGGCGACGTTCAATCAAATGCTTTCGGAGATCGAGCCGGGATCCAACGGCGCCACGCCGGCGGCGGCCAAGACGCCTGCGCAGGAGAGTGCGGCCGGAACGGCCAAGACGACTGCGAAGACGGGCACTTGAGCGCTGATGCAGCGCCGTAATCAATCCTGCGGGCGCGTCGCGCGCGCTAGTCCCCTTGCGCCGCTCGGGCGCGGTTCTTGAAATGCCCGCTCTGTCGGAATGGCTGCAATTGATGCTCGCCGAGATCGCCCGCAAACGGGACGATGTCGAGCGTGCTCGCGAGGAAGAAGCCGAGCGGTCGCGTGATGCGGGCACGGCGGGAGCTCGTGAGGCGGACGGTGAGCGTGCCCGCAACGAGGGCCGCAAGCGCCTCTGAGGATCATCGCACCGTCTCCAATTGACGACGCGCGGCCGATCGCCCTGTGTTAGAGTCCTCACGAGCGATCGGACCCAATGGCCGTGAGGCCGCGAAGAACAACCAGTGGCTGAGAGCCGAATCTCCGGCGCCGGCGGCGTAGAACTCGCAGAACAGGGCGGAGCGGAGCGTGCGATCGCACGCGCCTCGACCGCTACGGCAGCCTTCGTCGGGCGCACCCTGAAGGGGCCCGTCAGTCATCCGATCCTCGTCAGCAGCTTCGCGGAGTTCCAGCACCATTTCGGGGGTCTGTGGCAGCCCGCCACGCTGTCCTACGCCCTCGAGCAGTTCTTCGAGAATGGCGGAGCGAAGGCGTATGTCGTGCGCGTCGCCAATGGCGCACGACCGCCGACGATCACAATGCGCTCGCCGGCCGGTCCGCTGACGCTGATCGGCCTCAATCCCGGCTCACGCGAGTATCTGCGTGCTTCGGTCGACTACGACGGCATTGCGGACAATGAGCCCGACCTGTTCAACCTCGTCGTGCAGCGCGTGCGCTCGGCAGGCTCGGAGTTGATTCAGGACCAGGAGATCTTCCGCCGCGTTTCCGTCCTGCCGGAGTCCGGCCGCTGGGTACCGGACGTACTGGCGGAGTCGCGGCTGGTGCGTGTCCTCGGGCCACCCCCGCTGCAGCGGCCGGAGCGCTCTGCGGGTGCACCTGGCGGCGGCGGCGTCGGTTATGCCGTCTCCAATCCTGACGGCGACGATGGCGGCCCGATCACGGACTACGACATCATCGGCTCGGCGACCGATCGCACGGGCCTGTTTGCATTACCGGCGGATTTCAATTTTCTGTGCATTCCGCCCCTGGCCCGGGAGCAGGACGTCGGCTCGAGCACCCTGCTGGTGGCGGCCAGGTTCTGTCGCGAGCGGCACGCCATGCTCATCGTCGATCCGCCGATGAGTTGGGTGTCCTCGCGCACCGCCCTCGATGCGCTGCGGACGTGGCCGTTCCGCAGCGACAATTCGGTGATGTACTTCCCGCGCGTGCAGGCTTTCGACCGTCTGCGGGGCAAGGTGGAAACATTTGCCTCGTGCGGCGCCGCGGCGGGGATGATCTCCCGCTGTGATGAGACCTGGCCGGTGTGGGCCGCGGCCGAGACGGACGACGCGGTATTGCGACCCGGGTTGCGGCCGGCGGTGCCGGTGTCCGAGGCAGAACGCATGCGCCTCGCGCAGGTAGGCATCAATGTTCTGGCCTCCGTGCGGACCAGCTATCGAGGCGGAGTGAGCCCGAGGACCCTGGCGGCCGGGGGACGCGGGACCTCCGATTGGAAGTACCTGTCCGCGCGGCGCCTGGCTTTGTTCGTCGCGGCGAGCATCGAGCAGGGTACCCGGTGGGTGCTCCTGGAGCCGAACGCCGAGGCGACTTGGGCGAAGGCCCGCACGCAGGTGGATGCATTCCTGCGGTCGCTCGCCGATGGCGGGGCTTTTGGCGGTCAGGCGATGGGAGAGAGTCACTTCGTCATCTGCGACGAGCGCGTCAACCGCGCGCAGTCCATCGCCGAAGGCAAGTTCAACATCCTGTTCGGCTTTGCGACCAGCAAGCCCGGCGAATTCGATGCGTGGCTGGTCACGCATCAAGCCGCGGGCAGTCGCGCGCGACCGGTCTCGGTCAATCGCCTGGCCATCTCACGGCAGCGCGTGGGCTGGGAGATCGAAACCTCGATCCTGAGAAAGCTGTCGGATCAATGATCCAGCGAGCGCACCGGCCACGACCGGCGCGCATCGTTCCGGCACCCTCATCACCTGGCTGGCTTCACGGTGCCGGCAGCCGCAGGCGCGGCGATATCGGTCAGGCGGTCTCCCTGGCTGAGACGTTGATGCTGATGACCGCGCGGACGACCTCCGCACCCCTGTCGTCCACGACACTCACGGGAACGCCGACGTTCTGAGTGTCGCTCCACTCGGTCTTGTCCAGTCTTGCCGTGGCCGTTACGCCCGTCTGCGCGCGGCGGAGGTATTCAATCGTCATACCACGCGTAACCCATGTGAGCGTCGGTGGAATGGTGACCTCGGTCACCATTCCTGCGGCCAGCTCGCACAGGTTGGCGAGGCACTGCACCGATCCGTGCGAGTCTCGCACCGCCTTGCGATTGGCAATCGCAACCCTGCAGAGCGCGGGCCGCAGCTCGATGAAGCGCGGCTGGAGAGTGCGAACGTGGGGTGCGCGGCGATAGATCATCCGGCCGAACAGCCAGCGACCGAAGCGCGAGCCCGAGCGTTTCTGCCACGAGCGCAGCGTGGCACCGACGGCATTGGTGTGAGTCATGGTGAGCCAGTCCATCTGCTGACGGGTGGCGATGGGGTCCGCGGCGATGACGAAGCTCCTGCGAAGGCATTGCCTTCGATGAGTTGACGGTCAGCGGCGTGTGGCGGCACACATTCTTCGGTTGCGCCGCCGGATGACTTGCAGAATCTATGCGAGCCGGTGCCGACACTCAAGCCGTATTGGACGCTCCTCACGCAAGGCTCGCAGAAAAGGCAAAAAAACGGGAAAATCGCTAAAGGCATTTGGCGTCCGGTCTCCATTGATTGCACACTGGGTACCCGATGAATGCGCTGCCTGTCCGCCTGCACCCGTTTCCGAGGTCTGTGTGCCTGCAAGCGCCGCGCCCGCTGGAGAAGCACTGATGGATGAGCCGCAAGTGCCCACCCGGTATGTCGTGTTCTCTCACGGTCAGGAGAGCGGACCCTGGGGTCGGAAGATCTCCGCGCTCGCGGAGGTAGCCCGCAGCGAAGGCTACGAGGCGCACTCCGTGGACTACCGCGGCATCGAGGAGCCGCGCGCCCGGGTGGCCAGGCTGGTGGATTTCTGCAAGGAGCTGGCCGGCGATCTGGTGCTGGTCGGCTCGAGCATGGGCGGCTACGTCGCGGTGGCCTCCGCTTCGCTGCTGCATGCCCGCGGCGTCTTTCTCATGGCGCCGGCGCTGTACGTGGACGGGCTGCCGCAGTTGCGCGCCGGTGTGCTCGATTGTCCGACGACGATCGTGCACGGCTGGCGTGACGAAGTCATCCCGTTCGATCACAGCGTGCGCTTCGCCGAGGCCTATCATGCCGCCCTGCACGTGCTGGAGAGCGATCACCGGCTGCACAACCAGATCCGTGTGATCCAGTACTTGTTCGAATACTTCCTCATCGCCCTCGACCTGCCGGCCACTGCGTTCGAGTAGCGCGATGAGCGCCTCATCCACCTGAATGAACTGGCTGCTACGCCGGCTGCTCGCGCTGTGGGTGCGCTTCAGGGCGCGTCCCGAGGATGCCGTGGCGCGCCTGCACGAGCGTACCAACCCCATCTGCTACGTGCTCGAGACACGCAGCGCGGCCGATCTGGCCGTCCTGCAGAACGCGTGCGTGCAACTGCGGCTGGCGCGGCCCGCGAAGCGGTTGATCGCCGAGTCGAAGGACCTGCGCTCCTTTTTCTACCTGAGCCGGCCGCGCGGCTTCTGGGGTGAGCGGCTGGATCGCCGGCCGCCCGCACAGCTGCGGCAGATCATCGAAGTGCTGCGGGCGCACCCGCACAAGGACATCGACCTGGTGCCGGTCGCGGTGTACTGGGGGCGGGCGCCGCAGAAGGAGGGCTCCTGGTTCAGATTGCTGCTGGTGGACGACTGGGCCCTCGCCAGCAGAGCCCGCAAGCTCCTGCAGGTGTTGTTCAACGGGCGCGACACGATCATCGAGTTCGACCAGCCTTTTTCTCTGCGGACCTTGCTCGGAGAAACGCCCGGCCCGGAAGGCCGCAGAGTCGCTCGCGCCTTGCGCACTCTGTATGCCAAGACACGCGCCGCACGGATAGGCCCTGATCTGTCGCATCGGCGGACGCTCGTCGCCCGCGTTCTGCGCACGCGTGCCGTACGGGCCGCGGTCGCGCAGGAGATGCGGGAAAAGAAGCTGACGCGCCACCAGGCTCTGCTGCAGGCGCTGTCCTATGCGGAGGAGATTGCGGCGAACTATTCCCACTCCTTCGTGCGTTTCATGGAGCACGCGCTGACCTGGTTGTGGAATCGACTCTACGACGGCGTGGTGTTCGGCCATGTCGAGACGCTGCAGCGCGTGGCCGAGGACAACGAGATCGTCTATGTCCCGTGCCATCGCAGCCACATGGATTACCTGCTGCTGAATTACGCGATCTATGTGAACGGCTACGCCATTCCGCACATTGCCGCCGGCATCAATCTCAATATCCCGGTCGTGGGCCGGTTTCTGCGCAAAGGGGGAGCGTTCTTCATCCGTCGCAGCTTCCGCGGCAGTGCGCTCTACACGGTCGTCTTCATGAGCTATCTCGCGGCGATCCTCGAGCGCGGGCACTCCATCGAGTTCTTCATCGAGGGGGGGCGCAGCCGCACGGGCCGCCTGTTGCAGCCCAAGACCGGCATGCTCGCCATGACCGTGCGCAGCTTCCTGCGCGATCCCTCGCGGCCCATCGTGTTCCTGCCTGTGTACTTCGGCTACGAGCGCATCGTCGAAGGCCGCACCTACATCGGCGAGCTTTCCGGTAAGCCGAAGGAGAAGGAGAGTGTCCTCGGGCTGCTGCGCACGCTGCGGCGCTTGCGGGGCCGCTTCGGTCAGGTGCACGTGAACCTCGGCGAGCCCATCGCTCTCGCGGACGTTCTTGACAAGCACGAGCCTCGATGGCGCGCTCACGCCGGTGCAGACGATCTGCGCGTTCCCTGGCTCAACCCCGCCGTCGACGATCTGGCCGGGACGCTGATGCGCAACATCAACGCGGCGGCCTCGGTCACGCCCATCAATCTGCTGGCGATGACGCTGCTGGCGACTCCGCGCCAGGCGCTGCCCGAGGCCGATCTGGTGCGGCAGCTGGATCTGTATCGCCAGCTGCTGCACGGCCTGGCCTACAGCGACAGGATCGTGGTCACCGCGCTGTCCGGGGCGGATATGCTCGCCTACGGCGAGACCATGCAAATGCTCTCGCGCGAGCCGCATCCGCTGGGGGACATTCTCCGGATGAGCGACGAGGCGGCGATTCTGGCCACCTACTATCGCAACAACATCCTGCACCTGTTCGCCCTGCCGTCACTGCTTGCCTGCGCGTTCGTCGGCAACGCCATGGTCCGGACCGAGGATCTGCAACGGCTCGCGTGGCGGATCTATCCCTATATCGCCGCAGAGCTGTTCCTGCGGTGGCATGAAAGCGAGCTCTCCGGCGTGGTCGATCGCGTGTTGGCCTGTCTGGAGCAGCAGGGTCTGATCGAGGCAAACCCGACGCGCATGGAATGGCGGCGTCCGCCGCCCAGCTCGGTCGAGGCCATGCAGCTGTCGCTGCTGGCCCAGGCGACCATCCAGACCATCGAGCGCTACTACCTGGCGATTGCGCTGCTGGTGAAGGCCGGCAGCGGCCAGATCACCCAGGCCGACCTCGAGCAGCGTTGCCAGCTCACCGCGCAGCGCATGGGCTTGCTCTATGGGCTGAACTCGCCGGAGTTCTTCGATCGCACCCTGTTCGAGAACTTCATCGATCTGCTGCGCGAGCGCCGCGTCGTCCGCATGGCCGCCGGGGGCCGGCTGGAATTCGACGAGGTGCTGTTGCGCGTGGCCGAGGATGCGCAATTCGTCCTGAGCGAGCAGATCCGCCACAGCATCCTTCAAGTCACCCACTCCTGAACGTGCGCACCACCTTGCCGCCCCGCGGCAACGGGACGTAGACTCGGCAAGCGCGGCTCCCCGGGGGGGACTATGAGAACAGGTACGTTGGGTCGTCGCTGTGCGCTCTCCGCGAGCCCCGTCACACGGGCCGACTCCAAATGGGCCCGTCCCGCATGG
>Ga0105240_10015548_pt1 | contig 10342 bp, 8 predicted proteins | sample KBSC54metaG_FD_80426 | JGI IMG/M metagenome (GOLD analysis project Ga0105240, IMG submission 80426) | Corn rhizosphere microbial communities from Kellogg Biological Station, Michigan, USA - KBS C5-4 metaG | ecosystem: Host-associated > Plants > Roots > Rhizosphere > Soil | place: Michigan, USA... | reverse complement strand
GCCTGCGGCACCCATGCCGGCCTCGATCGTCGGCTGGCAAGCGTCCCCGGGGACGGGGACGCAGCGCCTCCTTACGCCCCGCCGAGCCAACACCCCGCCCTCCACCGCCTCCCACATCGTCCATTCCACTCCGCCACGCGACCGCCGCCGTGGATCTGGGGCCGCCACGATCCGAGCGCGACGCTCGTTTAGTCGGAGCCTCGTTTTGGATCTATCGAGGGGGCGGCTTGGTGGGGTGGCTGCGCTCCACTCCCGACGCGGGGGCGGTGGAGGGCGGGGTATTGTCTCGGCGGGTACGGCGGCTTTGCCCCGTGATTCCCACCTGCCCCGTATTTCGCGAGGCTGATCCGTAATTCGGCAGCAGCCGTACGCGCTTCCACTGATGTGGTGATATACACCTCCGCCGCATGCCACTGGGGGTGCCGCTGGAGGCGGCAGAGGTGTCAGTTGTTCATGACACGGACGGACCGTGTTCGGCCATAGTTCGGCCGGCGACGTATGACGACCTAGTCCTCTGGGAGGAATGGAGACCGTTTCTCCCGCCAGATGGCGATGGCGCGTGGGACTGGAAGGTTGAGGTCGCCCGGAGCGATACCGAGGACGGATATCTAAGCATCGCGTTGGTCAGGGTCAGAAAGGACGGCGTCTTAAGATCACTTGAAGGGCTCATGAGCGTGGAAGCCCATGATGACGGCTCGTTCCTGTCCGCAAAAATCGGCGACGCCGGAATCCTGTACGTAAACCTGCTCGCATGTGCACCCGAGAACAGGCCGAATTCCGTCTGCTCTGTTGGACGCAGAGCGGTGCGCTTCGTAGGAACGTTTCTCGTGTGCCTTGCCACGGAACTATCGTCCGCTCTCGGATACAAGGGCCGCGTAGGTATTCACTCGAAGCTGACCGAGGAAACCCTTGATTTCTATAGGAATCTTCAGATAACAGAGGTAGGACAGGACCCGCAGTCAGAACTGATATACTTTGAAACCGAGCCTCGTCACTTGCCGGCGATGCTCGCGCGACTCAAGCAGCTACGTAACAACTGGCCCGGCCCCGATGGAAATCATGAGCCTCAGCAACAAGAAGGTAGATGACGGCTCGATTTTGGCGGAGAGACCGCGTGGCGGCCCTGGGCTTCTTGTGCCTAATGTCGAGGCATTCAGGAGGATCGTTCGCGACGAGGTCTGGCGGCGAAGGCGCCGCGACTTCGCCTTCGCGACTGTCATTCTTTCTGCAGTAGTGACCTTTGAGGCCTGGAAGGTCTATCGCCAGTCGCACGTGGAGGCGGCTGATGCGATCGCTCGGCTCGAACTGCGGAAGGCCAGCAGCGAGATCGAACGTGCACGGGATCAGTTGAAGGTCATCCAAGAAGCCTCCGCGATTCAGATGGCTACTGAGTATGCCTCCACGGAAATGGTCGCCACTGCCTTCGTCCCGACCGTTGAAAATAAGAGGTTCGGGTACGTCTATCTCGGGATCTGCGACAACGAGTGGGTTTCATCGACCTTCGACGGCCTTCCGCCGTGTCGAAGCGAGTTCCCCAATGGCGGCGTCGACGCCTATGCGAAGCGAGGCATCAAGGTTCGTGCGGCGCCTCCCAGGGGCGGAAGATACGGCGATGAAGTCACCCGAGTTAAGCCGGGGAGCAAGGTTCACTTCGTCTCAGTCCACGCCATGACCCTCACCGAACCGAGCTTGCCCGGACCTAACGTCTATTGGGGAGAGATCGAACTCCCCTTGTCGCCCGAACGGTAGCGTCATCCGCGGGCCGGGACATAGGCCACGATCTGCCAGCCGGTTGACCTGACCGGGGAGGGCCGTCGTACGCTCGGCGTTCCGTCATGGATGGACAACCAGCACTCCCACCCCCTGACTGGTCACGCTGGAAAGACATGATAAGCGCGACCGTCGAAGAGGCCTGCGCTCTGTCGTGCAACATCAATCCGCCAGCACTCCGTCCTAGCGGAATCTATCTTCGGAATGTCCCACCGGAAGTACAGCGGCGGATTGATGTCACCATGGACCACATTAGGAACAATGGCATCGCTGCCCAGAAATGGCGTCCAGACGCGGCGTGGACCGTCCGGTTGCTCGATTTCAGGGCCATGGCGGATCGGCTTCACTGGCCGATGGCGGTAGATTTTCCAAGGATCCCCGCTCCGAAGGCTGCGGATGGCGGCGACGACCTCTCACAGAGGGCGAAGATACCTTACGAGAAGCTGATCGCGGTTTTGGCGGACATGGCCGGCTATGCGCTTGCTGAGCCATTCAAGGACATAGATGGGATCATGGCCCATGGTGAAAAGATCGGGATCACTATCGGCAGAAGCAAAGGCGGCGAAATACTGACCGCCGCCAAGGCACGGCGCCCGAAGGAGTAGCCCGCCAGTCCAGGTGGACTCAAACCCAGTCCAGGTGGACTGAAGGTCGATCCGCTCTGGCTTCGACCCTGCTAGTCGAGATGGGGTGGGAACACACCTCTTCGGAAAAGCAGCACGCGGCGCAGTTGTCCCGCCGCCACGGGTGGCACTCGCTGTGCGCGATGCGGTAATCGCCGATGGCGCCCGACAGGCGTCAGAGCGCCTGTCGCTCTGTGAGGCGACCGTGGCCCGCATTGCCGGCCGGCTGCCCTGTCACCGCGCCAGCATCGAGCTAGCCGCGCGTCGGCTGGGGATCGACCTGGACGCCGACCGCCCGAGCCTTAGACCCAATCTAGATGGGCAAGGAGGTACCACAACCGGCTGACAAACGAGGGGCCTGTAGCGGGTGGTGAGCACCGCGCCAGGCCCCGGGCTGACCGCTCACCCAACTAACCGCGAAGGAAGTCGGACTAGCACGACAGCGCCCTAGGAAGCCTGATCGTGCCAGTACCGGCGACCCTTCGCAAGCACAACGGAGGGATCGTCATGCAGGAAAAACTGCAACGCCCGAGGTGCGCCCTGACTCCGTCAGAACTGAAGTTCCGACGGTGGCGTGCCGAACGAACCCGGCTCTAAGCCGGATGACTCTAGGATCCGGGGAGCAGACCGGCCGCTCTGAGTGCAAGCTGCCGTAACCACTGGGATAATTCTAACCCCTGACGCTCGGCAGCCGCCACCATCGCGGCTTTCTGCTCTCCGGATACCCTCATACGCACCACGTCATCCTTGGTCGCTTTGACCACGGGCGACGGCCGCGCCTTCTTCGCTACCTTGACCATCGGGGAATTCAAGGTAGCCGCGTTGTAGCTACAAATCAACTGACTTTCTAGTTGAACGTGGTTCTACGATGTGGCTACATTGTGTTTCGTGGACACGGCGACGGACATGCGGCAGAAAAAGGGCAAGGCGCTGGCCCGCGACAAGCGGATCAAGCAGATCGTCGGCTCGACTTGGGCCGTTGCCTTCCCAGTCGACGGACACCGCGTACCTCGTGAACGCGGGCGCCGGTACCTGCACTTGCCCCGACTACGAGCTTCGCAAAGGGAAGTGCAAGCACTTATGGGCCGTCGAGATCGTGAAGACGGTCGAGACGCAGGCCGACGGGACCACCGTCACCACCGAATCCATCAAGGTCACTCGAAAAACCTACGTGCAAGACTGGCCGGCCTACAACGCTGCACAGTGCGCCGAAAAGGATACCGCCCGTGTTCTCCTGCGTGGCCTGTGCGATGGCATCGAGTCCCCCGCGCACACTGGCCGTGGACCGAAGCCGATCCCGCTGTCTGACGTCGTCTTCGGCCTCGTGTCGAAGGTCTACGCGACCGTCTCGGGTCGCCGCGACGACGGAGATCAAGGCGTGTGAGGCGGCAGGACAGATCGGTCGGGCCCCCGCTTACAACACCTTGTTCACGCACCTCGGCCGTCCCGAGATGACGCCGATCCTGACCCGCGTGATCGAACAGAGTGCGGCGCCCCTGGCCAGCATCGAGACCGATTTCGCGGTCGACAGCACGGGGTTCGGGACATCGGTGTACCGGCGATGGTTCGACGCCAAGTACGGTCGCGAGATGAAGGAGAGCACCTGGGTTAAGGCGCACGTGGCCTGCGGGACGATCACGAACGTGGTCACTGCTGTCCGAGTGACCGACAGCAGCGGCGCCGACTGTCCCCAACTTCCCGCGCTTCTCGCGACGACGGCGCAGACGTTCACGGTATCCGAGATGTCTGCGGACAAGGCGTACTTGTCGAACGACAACCTCACCGCGATCGAAGCCGTCGGCGCCGTGCCGTTCATCCCGTTCAAGACGAACAGCAAGCAGGCTGGCTCGCCCGCGTGGCGCCGCATGCACGCCATGTTCACCCTGCGGGAAGAGGAGTTCCTGGCGGCCTATCACAAGCGGTCCCGCGTGGAGAGCGTGTTCAGCGCCGTGAAACGGAAGTTCGGCGGCGCCGTGCGTTCGAAGACCTTCACCGCCCAGCGAAACGAGATCCTATGCAAAATTCTCTGCCACAACCTGTCTGTCCTTGTTCACGCCATTCACGAACTTGGCATCGATCCGAACTTCGGGACGACCAGGTCAGCGACGGTGACGGGGTGATCGATCTGACGCCCGACGAACAGGAGCGCGTGAGGGTCGCGCTCCGAGCCATGCGATACCGATCGAAGCGATGGAGCATCGTCGCCAAGGGGCTTGGCTTCACGCGCAAGGGCATCATGAACGTCGCGTCCGGGATCAAGGTCGTCAGCCCCAAGACGGCCTTCCGCGTGGCCAAGTTCGTCGGCGTGTCGTTCGACGAACTGCTATCCGGGAAGAAGTACCCGCCGCCGGAGACGTGCCCAAATTGCGGGCATCATGACCTGTAGGGCGCGTTACTCGGATCGTCGGGGGCGGACGTCAGTGATGTCCTGTCGGGCCGGTTCCCGCCGAGGGGGACGTGTGAGCACTGCGGTCGTTCAAATATTCATGAGACCGGAGGAGGTGCACCTGAGAATCCAGGCGGCACAGACACAGGCGCCGCACGGAGAAGTGCGGCGAACTCGTCCGGCTTTGACCAAGGCTGAACCGTGGAAATGGAATCAAGAAGCCGGATGTCCTCGGTGCTCCATACGTCTGCGGTGGTCTCGTCTATGAGCGAGATGAAATTGTGCGGGCGATCATCGGCGCCACTCAGGTCGTACCACATCGCCACGGTAGTCTTCGCGCTGACGGTTGCACTAGCACGACTGCCAGTCGATAGCACTTGAACGTAGGACGTTGCTACGTCCTTCACGTAGAAGTCGACCGTCCACGGTTTTAGAGATCGCCCCATCGTCTTGAACCGACGTTCAAACGAGAATGACCTCTCCGTGAGAAAATCCTCGACGTCATCAGGAACAGATTGAACGGCGCGATTCTGCACTGTGAACCACAGATCGCCGACACGAACGGCTGCTTGTCCAACGCGCATGATGGCGGACGCAAGATCACCTTGGGTAGCTCTGGCTATCAGGGCGCCCTTGTACAACTCGACATCGTTCGTGAGCTTTATGTCGTCGATCAACTGGCGCTGTTTCGGCGGACGCTTCATCGCTAGCGTTTGATTTCTCAGCCAGCGCAGGCTTTCTCCGAGATCAGAAACGACAGTTTCTTCGCCCTGGTCACGGACGAACAGGTCGACTACATCGCCATCGGGATATAGAAACGGCGTGCGAACTCTGACGTACTTGCCGTGCGGAGCACACGTGAACAGCGCCCCGAGCTGTCCAGAAATCTCTTCACATGGGGTCATATGAACAGATCGTCCTGCGTCGATTTCGGCGCTGCCATCTTCCCATCGTGGGCGATCTTCGCCTCGGCGCAGAACTGCTCCCATGCAAGAACAACCTCGCTCGGCAGCGCGGTGATGTCTTCGGGGACATATGCATGCTTGTCGCGATACTGCTCCGTCCACCTGTGTTTGTGCTTCTCGCCCACCTTCACGCCACCTGGATTTTGATGATCCTTTCCAAGATCGAGGGCGTAGATTCGTCCATGCCCGGAGTATACGAGCGTGAATGAAAGGGCACCCGCAACCGGGTTGTAGGTGCCCTTCACAAAGAGTGAATACCCAGGGCCGGACGACACTTGCGCCTTGAATTCCTGGCACATCGAATGGTCCTCGTCGTCCTCCCAAGAGATGTCGCCAGTTATCCGCTTCGAACTGTCCGCCAGAAGTGCCTCGAACTCTGGATTCGTCAGCACCATGGAGAGTCTTTCGCATGATCGCGCGACCGGAGGAAGAGTCGACTTTTATAACTGCACTTATGTTCAGTGTACGGCGGCCACGCCCGAGAGGCAAGGTCACCGGCCCCGATGCCCCGTAATTCCCCCGCTGCCCCGTATTTCGACCGTCGGGGCTAATCACGAGGCAAAGCCCGGGTACGGCCGGCTTCGGGTGCCTGCGGCACCCATGCCGGCCTCGATCGTCGGCTGGCAAGCGTCCCCGGGGACGGGGACGCAGCGCCTCCTTACGCCCCGCCGAGCCAACACCCCGCCCTCCACCGCCTCCCACCTCGTCCATTCCACTCCGCCACGCGACCGCCGCCGGACATTTTGAGATCAAGAAGGCTGGAGCTCCAGAAGGGCATTCGGTAGGTCGAGAACGAATACGTTCGACGGGGGGGATTTGCTGACTTGCTCCATGATGCTTTTCGGCGTCTCGGGGATCAGCCCGACCGGGAACGTGGAAACTGGATCAGGAACGCTCTCCTTGAGATCGTCGATGAGCCAAGAGATCATACGGAGAATCGGCGCTACCTTCGCCTTGCCGACGAACTCAGCACTGACGCCCAAAAGATCCTCGGCGTGATTTCTACGCCGGTGACCCACCCCGGCGATCTCATTCCAGGTCCGAAAGAAAATCTTCGTCGCTGGGCCGATCTTTCGCCCGATGAGCTCGACGAGTCGATCGATGAGCTGGTCCGGGAGGGCCTGGTCAACTGGGAGCGTCCAGGGACTGCAGCTCCATTCAAGAATGGTTACTGGAATCTTCTCACGCGGAGGGGAAGAGAGTTTCTGGCGTACCGAAACGGATAGGCTGTCGTCGGCTTCTGCCTCCCGGAACGTGCGTCTCCAGATCTCCGGTCCCCGCCTGCGAGGCGGAGGGAGCGGACGATGTGAGAGGCGGCGGAGGGCGGGGTGCTGGCTCGGCGGGGCGTAAGGAGGCGCTGCGTCCCCGTCCCCGGGGACGCTTGCCAGCCGACGATCGAGGCCGGCATGGGTGCCGCAGGCACCCGAAGCCGGCCGTACCCGCCGAGACAGTACCCCGCCCTCCGCCGCCCCCACGTCGGGAGCGATCGGAGACGAGCCCCCACCGCCGCACGACGAGCAGGATCCGTCCGGCGAAGGCAAAGGCGAAGGTGAAGGCGAAGGCGAAAGGCGAGGGCGGCGGGCGCTGCGTCGGTCCTGTATAAGACGCGTGCATGATGACGAGGACCGCCCTGTGGGCGTTGGCCTGGCCCTGTCTCGCGGTGGTGGGCAGCAGCGGATGCGCGAATTCGCCCGCGCCGCCGGCCGCGGGGCCGGGGACGTCCGGAGCGATTGTCGGTGTGTCCGTCCCGGGGGGCGGGGTCAAGCTGGAGCGGGCCGATCCCTTCGTGGGGGGCGGGGCGGCGAAGCCGGTGGCGCTGGGCGCCCTCGACGACGAGGTCAAGCGGGCCATGGCCGAGCTGGTCAGGGCGAAGAAGGCCGAGCCGCCTCCCTACTTCATCGCCTACGAGGCCTTCGATCGCGACGAGACCGTCGTGTCGGCGAGCTATGGGGCGCTGGTGCAGTCGTCGTCCCGGCGCACGCACCTGCTGGACACCGACGTGCGCGTGGGCAGCTACCAGCTCGACTCGAGCCATCCCTTGCGCTCGGACGCGCTCGACTTCGGGGCCGACGCCGACAGTGGACACGCGGTGTGGCTGCCGCTGGGCGAGGACGCGGGCGTCACGCGAGCGGTGGCCTGGCTGGACACCGACCGGACGTACAAGACCGCGGCCGAGCAGTTCGTGAAGATTCGCACGCAGCAGACGCTGAAGGCGGCCGAGGAGGACACCTCGGACGACTTCTCGCACGAGAAGCCCGCCACCCGCGTGGGGAAGCCCGAGCACCTGGCGCTGTCCGGCCTGGAGCGCGAGCACTGGGAGGAGCGTGTCCGCGCGCTGTCGCGGCGGTTCAAGGGCCACCCCAACATCTATGATTCGCAGGTGACGCTGCAGGTCTCGTCGGTCGACCGCTGGATCGTGAACAGCGAAGGCACGCTGGTCGAGGACGCCGAGAACTACGTGCGCGTGTACCTGCAGGCCGAGACGCGCGCCGACGACGGGATGGAGCTGGACCGGTTCGAGAGCTTCGACGCCACGTCCTTCGAGACGCTGGCCGGCGATCCCGAGATCCTGCGCGCCGCCGACGCCATGATCGCCGACCTGGAGGCGCTGCGCCGCGCGCCGCTGGCCGACCCCTACATCGGCCCGGCCATCCTGGAGGGGAAGGCGGCCGGTGTGTTCTTCCACGAGATCTTCGGCCATCGCGTGGAGGGCCACCGGCAGAAGAACGAGGACGAGGGCCAGACCTTCGCCCGCAAGGTGGGCCAGCCCATCATGCCGGCGTTCATCAGCGTCTACGACGATCCGACGCTGACCCGCCTGAACGGCGTCGACCTGGCCGGCTTCTACCGCTTCGACGACGAGGGGGTGCCCGCGTCGCGGGCGATGCTGGTGGACCACGGCATCTTGAAGGGCTTCCTGCTCAGCCGCTCGCCCACCCGCGGGTTCACGCACTCGAACGGCCATGGCCGCCGTCAGGAGGGCAAGGCGATCGTCTCGCGCCAGGGCAACCTGGTGGTCGAGTCGAGCGTCGCGGTGGCCGTGCCCGAGCTGCGCGCGCGCCTGCGCGCCGAGGCGGCGCGCCAGGGGAAGCCCTACGGGCTGCTGTTCAAGGACATCTCGGGCGGCTTCACCAACACGACGCGCGGCGGGCCGCAGGCGTTCAAGGTGCTGCCCATCCTGGTCTACCGGGTGTTCGCCGACGGCCGGCCGGACCAGCTGGTGCGCGGCGCCGATCTGGTGGGCACGCCGCTGGCCTCGCTGACGAAGATCCTGGCGGCCGGGAACGACACCCAGACGTTCAACGGCATGTGCGGCGCCGAGTCGGGCTACGTGCCGGTGTCGGCCAGCAGCCCCAGCTTGCTGGTCGAGCAGATCGAGGTCGAGCGAAAGGACAAGGGCAACAACAAGCCGCCGGTGCTGCCGGCCCCCACGATTCGCGCCGGTGGCCTTCCGCTGGGGAGGCTGCGATGAAGCGCGCGCGCTGGATCGTGCTGGCGGCGCTGGGCTCGCTGGGCTTTGGGCGCGAGGTGGTGCTGACCCCCGCCCACACCTTCGTCGAGGACGACAGCGTCGTGAAGCGCGCGCTGTCCGACGAGCTGGCCCGGTCGATGAAGGACCTGAAGCTGGGCGACTCGCCCCGGCCTTACTACGTCGCCTACGCGCTGTCGGACGTGCAGCAGGCCACCGCCACCGCGACGTTCGGCGCGGTGACCGGTGCCGTCGCGTACCGCGGGCGCACGCTGCGCACCGACGTGCGGGTGGGCAGCCCCGCCTTCGACAACAGCAACACCAGCGAGTCGATGTTCAGCGCCAACATCGAATCACTGCCGGTCGACGACGACTACGCGGCGCTCCGGCGCGAGCTGTGGCTGCGCACCGACGAGGCCTACAAGAGCGCGGTGGAGACGCTGGCCAAGAAGCAGTCGGCGGCGGCCGCGCAGGTGTCCGACGACGAGGGCGAAGGCGTGCCCGACTTCTCGGCCGAAAAACCGGTCCAGATCGCCGTCCCCTTCACCGAGGTCGTGCCGGACCCCGGCACGTTCCTGGACACCGTCGGTCGCCTGTCCGGGGCGCTGAAGGCCTTCCCGGAGATCTCGGGGACCCGCGTCACCGGCACCTACGCGACGGTGCGCCGTCGCTTCGCCTCCAGCGAGGGGGCGTCGGCCGACGAGACGTCCAGCACGATGCGCGTCGACGTGGCGGCGGAGACGCAGGCGGCCGACGGCATGCGCCTGGTCGACTTCGTGACGTTCACCGCGCTGGAACCGGCGGGGCTGCCCCCGCTGCCCGAGATGCAGCAGGCGGTCGAGCGGATGGCGCGCGAGCTGGTGGCGATGCGCGCCGCCCCCATCGCGTCCAGCGGCGTGGCCAGCGTGCTGTTCGAGGGGCCCGCGGCGGCCCAGCTGGCGAAGCTGCTGATCGCCGACAACGTGGCGGGCACCCCGGCCCCGCGCACGGCGGGCGGCGGCGAGGAGCGCAGCCAGTCGAGCGAGTTCGCCGATCGCCTGGGCCAGAAGGTGGCCGCGCCGCTGCTGATGGCGGTCGACGATCCCACGCGCGCCACGGCGGGCAAGACGCCGCTGTTCGGCTCCTATCG
>Ga0105240_10015545_pt1 | contig 10344 bp, 10 predicted proteins | sample KBSC54metaG_FD_80426 | JGI IMG/M metagenome (GOLD analysis project Ga0105240, IMG submission 80426) | Corn rhizosphere microbial communities from Kellogg Biological Station, Michigan, USA - KBS C5-4 metaG | ecosystem: Host-associated > Plants > Roots > Rhizosphere > Soil | place: Michigan, USA... | reverse complement strand
ATGATGTCGTGGGCGCCCGGCTGGGGCACGTCCAGGACCGGCACGCAGTCGACGTTGACGCCGAGGCCGGCAAGGTCGTGGGCCATCAGCCGCGCGCCCAGCCGGACGATCTCACGCCGGACCAGCGGATCGTTCGCCGGCAGGTCGCCGTAGGCGCGGCCGGGCGGGTACTTCGGCCAGTGCGGCGGTCCCAGCCGCTGCACCCTGCCCCCCTCCTGGTCGATCAGCACCGGTGCGTCGGCGACGCCGAGCGTGTCCCGCAGGCTGCCGACCAGGGCCCGCACCTGGTCGGGCGTCTCGACGTTGCGGCGGAACAGGATGAAGCCCCAGGGGCGGACATCGCGGAAGAACGCCGCCTCATCGGCCCCGAGGCGCGGTCCGGCGCAGCCGAAGATGGCGGCAAGGCGGCTCATCGGACGATGCAGGACCTCCCGGCGCCCTTAAGCTTGGCGCAGAAGGCGTCGGCCTGGGCGCGGCTGGAGAAGCCGGTGACGTAGGCCCGATAGAGGGTCTTGCCGTCCTTGTTCACCGGCTCGACCTTGATGCCCCGGCCCATCATGGCGCCCGGTTGCAGGCGGGCGACGTCGTTCCAGGCCTGCTGCGCCAGCGCTGGCGACGATGTCGCGCCGATCTGCACCCAGGACTGGCCGGTCGGGGGCGTGACGGCCGCCTGGGCAGGGGGGGCCGGCGGCGGGGGGGCGTGGACCGCGGCCTGTGCCGCATGGGGCAGGGCTGCAGGCGGCGCGGCGGCGCGCGCCGGTGGCGCGGCCACGGCGGCGGGCCGATGCGCGCCGGCTTCGGCGGCGTCGGCGAGGCTGCCGATGCTGGGCGCCCGGGCGGGGGGCGCGGCGGCGACCGCATTCGTCGCCGGCTGCGGCGGCGGCAGGGCCGCATGCGCCACCGGAGCGACCGGCGCCACAGGCAGCGGCTGGGGCTGCTCGGGCGGCGGGGCCATCACCGGCGCGGCGTTGGCGGCGGCGAGATCGTTGGTGCGGTAGATGGTCAGCCCCGGCGCGGCGTTGTCGTCGGCCGTCTCGGGCGGTGCGGGTGTGCGGATGTCGGTCAGCGGGGCGCCGACCGGCGCCGGCGGCTGGTCGCCGCGGCGCACGCCGCCGCGATAGATGAACGCCACCACGACAATCAGCGCCACCAGGACCAGCCCGCTGACGATCAGGGTCAACGGAACCGGTCCGGCGCCGCGGACCGGCCGCCGCGGATCGAAGCTCAGCGGCGGTTCGGAGTGGGAGGAATAGGGACCGCGGTCGTGGTCGGACATGGAGGCTCCGGGAGGGCGCCTGCGAATCGCACGCGCTGCAAGTCTACTAGACCCCTGCCCAAGACGGCGACCCGCTAGCGCCCTTGTGGCCGCCCTCCTCCCCGTCAGTTCCAGACTTCGAGCTGGAAGAGCTTCTTGTGCTCCTCGATGGCGAAGCGGTCGGTCATGCCGGCGATGTAGTCGCAGACCACCCGCGCCCGGCCCGCCTCGTCCAGGCCGTGGACGCGACGCTGCCAGCCGTCGGGCAGGACGTCGGGCTCGGCCATGAACAGCCCGAACATGTCGGCCAGAATGCGGCGCGCCTGGCTGCGCGTCCGATTGACGCGCCAGTGGCGGTACATGCGGTCGTGCAGGAAGATCCGGAGGCGGGCGAGGTCCTCGGCCATGTCCGGCGAGAAGGCCACCAGCGCCTTGCCCAGCCCTCGCACGTCCTCGGCCGAGGCCACCCCGCCGGCCCGGGCCCGCCGGGCGGTCTCGGCCAGCACGTCGTCGACCATCGCCCCGATCATCCGCCGCACCGCCTCAAGGCGGGTGATGCGGTCGTCGAGGTCGGGGAGCTCGCGGCGGACGCCCTGCAGGATCGGGCCGATCAGCGGCACGTCCAGCAACTCGTCGAGCCGGAACAGCGCCGCCTCCAGGCCGTCGTCCACGTCGTGGTTGTTGTAGGCGATGTCGTCCGACAGCGCGGCGACCTGCGCCTCGGCCGAAGCCCAGCCGCCCAGCTCCAGGTCGAAGCCGGCGTCGAAGTCCACGATCGCCTTCCAGGAGGGCCGTTCCAGCAGCCCGCTCACCGGGCCGTTGTGCTTGACCACGCCCTCGAGGGTCTCCCAGGTCAGGTTCAGGCCCTCGAACGCCGGGTAGCGGTGCTCCAACTCGGTGACCACGCGGAAGGTCTGCACATTGTGGTCGAAGCCGCCGTACTCGGCCATCTGCCGCTCCAGCTCGTCCTCGCCGGCGTGGCCGAACGGCGGGTGGCCGAGGTCGTGGGCGAGCGCAATGGTCTCGGCGAGGTCGCAGTCGAGCCCCATGGCGGTGGCGATGGAGCGGGCGATCTGCGCCACTTCCAGCGAATGGGTGAGCCGGGTGCGGAACTGGTCGCCCTCGTGCGCCACGAACACCTGGGTCTTCTCCTTGAGGCGGCGGAAGGCGGAGGTGTGGATGATCCGGTCGCGGTCGCGGGCGAACGGCGTGCGGGTGCGGCTGTCCGGCTCGGGGTGGCGGCGACCCTTGGAGGCGCGCCAGTCCTGGGCGAACGGAGCCATTTGACGGCTCACGGAATCCTTCGCCATTTTCAGGTCCTCGCTTCGGCCCCTTTGCCGTCCTGCAACGGCGTCACATATAAGGGTGAACCGCAAACCCAAAGATCATGACCCAAACCAACGTCACTCTGTCTCCATCTGCCGCCCGGCGCATCAATGCGATCGCCGCCGCCGAAGGCCGGCCCCTGATGCTGCGGGTCGCCGTCGAGGGCGGCGGCTGCTCGGGATTCCAGTACAGGTTCGACCTCGTGGACGCGGCGGAGCACGACGACCTCAAGATCGAGCGGGACGGCGCGGCGGCGGTGGTCGACGTGGTCTCGCTGGCGCTGCTCAACGGATCGGAGATCGACTTCGCCGACGAGCTGGCCGCCGCCGAGTTCCGGGTCCGCAACCCGAACGCCAAGTCCAGCTGCGGCTGCGGGGTCAGCTTCTCGATCTGACGCGGCGACGACCGTTGTCTAGCTGAGCTGTTTCTGGCCTGATCGGACCTCTGGCGCCGACGGGACCGTGCCCATGAACCTGCTCAAGACCCTCGCCGCGGCGGCGGCGCTCGCCTTCGCCACGGCCGCCTGCGGGGCGACCCCCGAGGCTGGCATCGAGGCGCATGGGCCCTCCGGCATCTTGAAGGGCACGTTCGCAGCACCGGACAGCGTCACCGCCACGACGCCGGTGGTGCTGATCTTGCCGGGCTCCGGCCCGACCGACCGCGACGGCAACAGCCCGCTCGGAATCCGCGCCGCTCCCTACCGGATGCTGGCCGAGGGACTGGCCGCCCAGGGCGTCGCCAGCGCCCGGATCGACAAGCGCGGCCTCTTCGCAAGCGCCGGCGCCGCTGCTGACGCGGACCACCTCGTCATGGCGGATTATGCCGCCGACGCTCATGCCTGGATCGCCGCGTTGAAGCAGCGCACCGGCGCATCCTGTGTCTGGCTGCTCGGCCACAGCGAGGGCGGCCTGATCGCGCTGGTGGCGGCGAAGGATCCGCATGACATCTGCGGCCTGATCCTGGTCTCCACGCCCGGCCGACCGGCGGGTGACATCCTGCGCGAGCAGCTGAAGGCCAATCCCGCCAACGCGCCGATCCTGGACGAGGCGCTGAGGGCGGTGGACGCCCTGGCCGCGGGCCATCGCTACAACACCACCGGCATGACGCCCGCCCTGCTGCCGCTGTTCCGCGACAGCATCCAGGACTTCCTGATCGACGAGATGTCCTACGATCCGGCCCACCTGGTCGCGACCTACGCCGGGCCGGTGTTGGTCTTGCAAGGCACGACCGACCTGCAGGTCTCCGTCGCCGACGCCGAGCGGCTTGCCGCCGCGCGGCCCGGGGTGCGGCTGGTCAAGCTCGACGGCGTCAACCATGTGCTGAAGGTGGCTCCGGCCGAGCGCAGCGCCAACGCGGCGCTCTATGCCGACCCGTTCGCGCCGCTGGCGCCGGGCATCGTCGACGCGATCGCGGCTTTCGTGAAGGCGCCCCCCCGGGCTAACTAGCCGGATGCGCATCGCGACCTGGAACGTCAATTCGGTGAACGCCCGGCTGGAGACCGTGCTGGGCTGGTTCCGCGAGGCGCAGCCCGATGTCGCGTGCCTGCAGGAGATCAAGTGCGTCGACGAGAAGTTTCCGACGGAAGCCTTTGAATCGCTGGGCTACAACGTCGCCGTCCACGGCCAGAAGAGCTACAACGGCGTGGCCCTGCTCTCGAAGTCGCCGCTGGAGGACGTGCGCAAGGGCCTGCCCGGCGACGACGGCGACGACCATGCCCGCTACATAGAGGCGGTGGTGTCCGGGCCGCAGCCGGTGCGGGTCGCCTCGATCTACCTGCCCAACGGCAACCCGATCGGCACCGACAAGTTCGGCTACAAGCTGCGCTGGATGCAGCGGCTGGCCGCCCACGCCCGCGAGCTGCTGGCGCTGGAGGAGCCGCTGGCGCTGGCCGGCGACTACAACGTGATCCCCGAGCCGGCGGACGCCGACAATCCGGCCTCCTGGATGGGCGACGCTCTGTTCCAGCCCGAGACCCGGGCGGCGTTCCGGCAGCTGAAGTGGCTGGGGCTGACCGACGCCTACATGGAGGTGGACGGCGCGCCCGGCGGCTACACCTTCTGGGACTATCAGGCGGGGGCCTGGCAGCGGAACCACGGCATCCGCATCGACCACCTGATGCTTTCCCCGCAGGCCGCCGACCGGCTCGAGGGGGTGGTGATCCACCGCGACGCCCGCGGCCGCGACAAGCCCTCGGACCATGTCCCGGTGGTGGCCGAACTGGCGCTCTGAGTCCGAAGCCCACTCCCCTCGCAGACGTCCGAGACTCTCGCTAGCCTTGCCGCATGAGCGAGGTGTTGCGGCTGGTCCTGCTGGTAGGCGTCGCCGGGGCGGCGGTGACCCTGCTGACCGCGCTGGCCGCCTGGTTCATGGCCGAGGACCGCCGGCTCGCCCGCGCCTTCCGCAATGTGCTGGGCCAGCCCCCCGACGCGGTGGTGATCGCCCACGGCCATGGCTGCGGCGCCGCCATGGCCCTCGGCGCCGGACAGATCGCGGTGGCCTGGAACGCCGGCGCCTGGTGCCTGGTCTACCGCCTGGACGAACTGCTCGGCGCCGAGGTGTTCCTCGATGGCGCAGTGGCGGGGCGCGTGCAGCGCGGCGAGCCCCGCATGGCGGTCAACCGCGGCGCCGGGACGGGCGGCGAGGTGCGCCTGCGGCTGCTGTTCGACGACCCGCTGCATCCCGACTTCGACCTGGTGCTCTGGCCCACCCCCAGCGTCCGCAGGGGGGCGCCGGCCAAGGCGGCCGAGGCGGTCAGCGAAGCCAACCGCTGGCTGGCGCGCACCGACGCGGTGCTGCGACGGACCGGCGTGGCCGCGGTCAAGCCTGCCCCCGCGCCGCCGCCGACCCGCGCCGCGCGCCCGTCGGCGCCTCAGCAGGAGGACCTTTTCTCAGGGGCGGAGGAAGAGGACGAACTGGAGGACGACGGGCCGCCGTTCTGACGGTGCTACGCAACCGCCCGGCCGGCCCCCGGCGGCCGGCGCCCGGTGACCCGCGCCTCGACATCCTGCGACCGCCAGACCACGCCGCGCTCCTCCGGCTCGAGTTCCAGCAGGCTCGAATCCAGGGACAGCGCGCTCAGCAGGTTGCGCAGGCCATCGAACACCGTCTCCGGCGACAGCTGGCGTGGGCTGCGGCCCGGAAACTGATGGCGCCAGTAGCTGCTGAGCTGTTCCAGGCGGCCCATCCGCTCGCCGAGCCGCGAGAACAGCTGCGGCCCGTCGATCAGGAAGCGACGGAACGGCTCGGGGGTCTTGTCCTCTGTCAGGGCTTCGAACACGCCCTCGTAAAGCCTGAACATCTCCGCGATGCGGCGCTCGCAGTCCGTCATCAGGGTTTCCAGTTCCAGCACCGCGCGGCGCACGAACGGCTTCACGTCAGTGTCGAACCGGGAGATGTCGAGCGAGGCGATGGACCGGCGCGTCGCCTTCACCTCCGGCCCGAGCGTGCGGCTGCGCCAGCGGTAGTAGAGCACCGCCTTCCAGCAGAACATCGCCTGGGTGAACTGCGGCGCATCCATGCGCATGGCCAGGCGCAGCGGGGAGAGCTCGGGGCTGTAGCCCTCGGACAGCATCAACTGCGAGAGCCGCTTGGCCTGGGCGTCGGTGACGACGAGCGCCCCGCCGAGGCAGAGCTGGATCAGCGTGACCATCTGCTGGGCGACATAGTCGAGCATCTCGGCCCGATCGGTGGGGCTGAGGCGGAAATAGCAGGGGGCGACGTCGACCTCGTTCACCTTCAGGCCTTCGTACATGAGGAAGGGATCGAGGGTGGGCAGGCGGTCGAGCAGGCGCAGCACGGTGACATCGCGGGCGACGTCGGCGCCGCTGTAGTCCAGGTGCCGCTCGAGCTGATGCATCAGGTCGGGGTCGTCCACCAGCAGGTACTGGCCGCCGAGGTCCAGGTCGCTGTGGTCGAACGGGAAGATCACCTTGGTGACGATGGCGCCGCGGTCGCCCCCGAACTCGTACTCGCCATGTCTGGGATGGTGCTTGGCGATCAGCGTCCGGTTCAGCACCGGGTGGGTGAACATCGGCCGGGCGCGGTGGTCGGGATCGCCCGCCGCCTCCCACGCCAGCGTATGCAGGTCGAGGACGCGCGCCGAAGACGAGCGCTCGATGATGTGACGCAGGCTCTGGGCCCCGCCGATCGTCTTGAGGGTGCGCATGCGCTTTACATCAGGAAACTACAGCCCAGTGCGATTGGAGCACGGCGAGTCCTTCAATCCGATTGAACGAAATGGTTGAGGCCCTGTTAGCCGTACCGCGGCGCGCGAGACGGCCGGGGCCTCCGTCCCCGCGATGGGGTGGGAGGGGTCAGGTCACCGCGAATGCGTCGACCAGCTTGAAGAGCTGCTCCAGGTCGTGGGCGATGCCCTCCACCCGCTTGCGCTCCACCAGGGTGGAGAACATGTGGCCGATCTCGTAGCGGTCGGAGCTCTCAAGGGCGATCAGCAGGTCGGCGTCGGTGAAGGCGTAGCGGATATGGCCACCCTTGTAGGCCGTCTCCAGATCGACCAGGTGCTGCATGAAGGTCGGCGTCAGGATCTCGCGCGCCTCGACCTGGTCGTTGCCGAACACGGCGAAGGCCTTGTTGAACACGGGGTCTTCAAGGCCGACCGGCTCCAGGCCCTTCGGGCATTCGAAGTGCTTGAACCAGCCGATGTTGCGCAGCACCACCGTCGTCGCCAGCCGCTTTTTCGGCATCGTCAGCCTGAAGATCTGGCCGGCGAACACGGTGTGCCTGTTCTTGCCCGATCCCTGGGTCAGGCGCGCCTCGCAGAGGGAGAAATCCACATCGCCGCGCCGGCCGCTGAAGAAGTCCTCGAACGACTTGTCCGAGGGCGATGGCAGCAGGCGCAGCTTGAGGAAGGTGTCGAACGCCGGCGGCGTGCCGCCAGAGAGCTGGTAGTTGACCGCGATCGGCTCGCAGAGCGCCTGGATCACGCCCTTCTTGGCGGTGTTCGCCACCGCCTGCACCGGCAGGTAGCCAATGATCAGGGCGCCGACACCGGTGATGATCCACACCCAGTCGGGCGGCCCGCGGTGGATCAGCGAAGGCAGCACCGCGAACTCGAGGAAGATCAGCAGAAGGCCGGCGGCCACCGCCAGGAAGAACGTGCGCATCGCCGACTTGCGGCCCGCCTCGCACTTGATCAGTTCAGGCTTGATCTTGCCTTCGAATATCGCGTCGAAGGTGGCCCCGGACAACGGATCTCCGGCCGGGACGAGACGCTGGCCGAAGCTGTCGGCCGGCGGGTTGGCCGCGACGACAGGCGCGGCGCTGGGCAGGACGTCGGTGGCGCTCATCGCGCCGAGCTTAACGCCGGACCCGGGATTCGCGCCAGCAGCTTGGGCTTGTAGGTCAGACGGGACTTCTGAGGTGGCGCATGAAGGCGCGGCCTCGTTCGAGGCGGATCTGATGGTCCATGTCGGCAGGCGCAAGGGAAATCTCGCCCATCACGCTGCGCGTCAGCAGGACCTCGTCGCCGGCCTTGAGGCCAAGATGCGCCTTCGCTTCGGGCGTCAGCCGGACCACCAGATCGTCTCCGAACTGCTCCACCTTCAGGGTCGTCATCTGCAACCTCCTGTAAGCGTCATCCCTGCCCCAGCGGACGCCCGTCGGACGCGGACTGTCAAGAGCGGCCCCCGGCGACGCCCGCTCGGGATCGGCCTGTCCGGCGTCCGTCGCGATCGCGCCGCGGAACAACCGCAATTGCAGCGCATTCGGCTGACGTGCTTTCCTGGGTCCCAGCACGAGGCGCCCGCCCCTGGCCGGGCGGCGCCCGAAGTCTTTGCCTGCCGCCCGATAAGGCGGCGGCCCGACATTGCCGTGCGGTCGCCTGGGTTAACGAGCCTGCCGACTACGCGCCCGGCGTTGTACATACGCCTGCCTGGCCGTCGCGACTCAGGGGTGGGAGATGAACGGCACGACCCGACACCATGCCGTGGGGCTGACCCATCAGGGCTGCGTCCGGACGCTGAACGAAGACTCGCACCTGATCCGCGACGACGCGGGGCTGTGGGTGGTGGCCGACGGCATGGGCGGCCTGGAGCGAGGCGAGGTGGCCTCGGCCGCGATCGTCGATGCGCTGGGTCACGTACCGCTGGACGGCGAACTCGAGCGCAACCTGCCGCGGATCAACGCCAAGCTGGTGGAGGTCAACGCCGATCTCAACGATCTGGCGAAGAAGAGCGGCGGCCGGTTGGGATCGACGGTCGTGGCCCTCCACATCGAGGGAGCGAAATTCGCCTGCCTCTGGGCCGGCGATAGCCGTCTTTACCGGCTGCGGAGCGGAAAGCTGGAGCGGATCAGCCGCGACCACACCCAGGTGCAGGAGATGTTCGACCGGGGCCTGATCACCCGGGACGAGATCCGCGGTCATCCCCTGGGCCACGTGATCTCCCGTTGCGTCGGTATCGATCCGCGCTTCATGCCCGAGACCATCCAGGGGGCGCTGGCCCCGTCGGATGTCTTCCTGCTGTGCAGCGATGGTCTCAGCGGGCCGGTCACCGACGCCGAGATCGAGGCCTATCTGCTGGGCGCCGAGCCCGCCGAGGCCTGCCGCCGCCTGCTCGACCTGGCGCTCGACCGCGGCGCGCCCGACAACGTCACCATCGTCGCCGTCTCCAGCGAGGCGCCGTGAACGCCCCACCGCCAGACACGCCCGAGGACGCCGCCGCGCGGGCCGATACGCCTGCCGCCGCCGCGCCGAACAGCGGGCCGCCGCCGACGGTGATCGGCCAGGTGCTGAACGGGATCTATCAGGTGCGCCGCTTCGTGGCGCGCGGCGGCATGGCCGAGGTCTACGAAGGCGTCAACGTCAACACCGACGAGCGGGTGGCGATCAAGATCATCCAGAGCCACCTGGCCCGCGACCCCAAGATCCAGGCGCTGTTCCGCAAAGAGGCGCGCACCCTGACGCGCCTCAACCACCCGACGCTCGTGCAGTACCGCGTGCTGGCGGTCGAGCCAGAGCTGCACATGCTCTACATCGTCACCGAGTTCGTGGACGGGGTCAGCCTGGAACAGCTGATCGGCATGGTTCACCCGACGCTGGATGAGCAGGCCGAGCTGCTCCGCCGCCTCGCGCTCGGACTGAAGGCCGCCCACGAGCTGGGCGCGATCCACCGGGACATCTCGCCGGACAACATCCTCGCCCCCGAGGGCAAGCTGGAATTGGCCCGGATCATCGACTTCGGCATCGCCAAGGACCTGCAGACCTCCGGCGCGACCATTGTCGGCGATGGCTTCGCGGGGAAGCTGAACTACGTGGCCCCAGAGCAGTTCGGGGACTTCGGGCGCGAGATCGGCCCCTGGACCGACATCTACAGTCTCGGGCTGGTCCTGCTCGCCCTGGCGATCGGCCGCCCGGTGAACATGGGCGCGACCCTGGTGGAGGCGGTGGACCGCCGCCGGGCCGGCCCGGACCTCAGCCAGGCGCCGTCGCCGCTGCAGCCGCTGTTCGCCGGCATGCTGACGGCCGATCCGGCCCACCGGTTCCGAAGCATGGACGCCGTGCTCGCCGCGCTCGACGCGGCGATGGCGCCGCCGCCTCCGGTCGCGGACGCCGCCGTGGCGCCGGTGGCCGAGGCGCCCGCGACCGAAGCGCCCCCGCCCAGCCTGGTCGACCCGACGCCTGCTCCGGCGCCTGCGCCGGAGCAGGAGGTCGCTGCGCCCGCGGTTGCCGAGCCCCAGCCGATCCCACCGCCAAAAAGGAAGTCTGCCGCGCCGTTGATCGTCGGCGGACTGATCGGCGCACTGGT
>Ga0105240_10015542_pt1 | contig 10346 bp, 10 predicted proteins | sample KBSC54metaG_FD_80426 | JGI IMG/M metagenome (GOLD analysis project Ga0105240, IMG submission 80426) | Corn rhizosphere microbial communities from Kellogg Biological Station, Michigan, USA - KBS C5-4 metaG | ecosystem: Host-associated > Plants > Roots > Rhizosphere > Soil | place: Michigan, USA... | reverse complement strand
GTCCGCATTCTATTGACACCGCGGGCGCAACATGCGAATGCATTCGTGTCTGAAGTTGCAGCCGAGGCTGCCTTGCCTTCCTGCAGGGCGGCGCGGGGGAACCAAATTCCGGAGCGGATCTCCGGACGGGGCGAACGGGTCGTGGCAACACGGCTCAAGGTCACTTCCAGGACCAAGCCCGTCAGCTAACCTCGCAGGCAATTGGGAGGGCGATCCTCTAGGGCTCCAAGTCGGAGCACCATCTGGTCACCCTGTAAAAAGAACCGCGTCGCGCACCGACGTGGTGATGGCTTTTGCCTGCGTGTCCAGCGACTTGGGCGTTCTTGCCCCTGTCTCCTATTCGCGTAGGTGAGTTGCTTCACCACCGCCAGAGCCGGCGCATATCAAATCGGAATATGGGTTATGAAACGCATCATCCTGTTTGGGGCACTGGCCGCCTCCCTTTGGACGGCGGAAAACTGGTGGTTGAACACGCAGCAGGCGGAGCTTTCCGCACGACTCGCTGTCAGCCAATTCAACGGCGATGGCGCCGCGCATCAACTGCGCGTGTTCCAAGCGCTCAAGGACAACGTGCATATCGCCACGGCGGCGCTCGTGGTGTTCGCGGCGGTGTTTCTGTTGGGTCCGCTCGCGCCGAAATTGGTTGAGCGATTATCTGCGACCAGACTCGGCGAACGGCTGGGCAAATGGTTTGCCAAAGCGGCGACGCTGGTGGTCCTCGCATTGCTGCCGACCTTGCTCAGCGGCTGCATGAAACCGTATGACAAGCCCGAGTACGTTGAAATCGATACGAGCGAAACAGGCTTCCTGATTCCGCTCGAAGGCGACGGCACGCAACAGGCGAAATTCCAGAGCGAGGATTACTTGAAGCAACGCAAGGTCGCGGCCAAGCGCGTGCAAATCCTGCATCGCTGGTCGCAAGAGGGCCGCATCTCGAATAACGGCCGGTGGATTCCGACCGTGCGTCTCGTAAAGGTGAACCGATCGCCGATCACGCGCGAATGGATGAGCACCGAAAACGCCCAAGGTGTCAGCAGCCGCCGCCCGTCGCAAACCGACAAGGCGATCTGGATCGAGAGCGGGGACAGCGTCGGGTTCAGCATGGGCTTCAACTGCACCGCGTTCATCAGCGAGGAGGAGGCCGCAAAGTTCCTTTATTGGTACCCAAGCGGCTCGCTCACCGAAGTTATGGACCGCGAGATACGCGGGCGCGTCCAGCAGGTCGCCGCCGAGGTGGCCGCAAAGTATCCACTGGACGCCTTGCGTTCCAAGAAACAGGAAATCAGTGATGCTGTGAAGCGCGACGTCACTGCGTTCTTCTCCACGCGTGGCATCACGGTCACGACGGTCGGCATGTTCGGTGGCATGACGTATGAAAATCCGGCCATCCAGAAGTCGATCGATGACACATTCATCGCGCAACAGTTGAAAGTGGTCAGCGAGGCAAAGTTCGACGCCCAAAAGAAGGAAAACGAACGCATCGAACTCGAAGCGAACGCGACCGCGGAGAGAGCCCGCCGTGAAGCGCAAGGCATGGCCGATGCCCGCACAACGGCTGCGAAAGCGGAAGCCGAGGCAATCCGCGTGATCAATGCGGCGGCACAGGAGGCACAGAGCAATCCGTTGCTGCTGCAATTGAAGTCACTCGAGGTCGAGCGGGCACGGGTGGAAAAATGGGACGGGCGCTATCCCCAGTGGTGGATGGGCGCGAGTGCCGGCAACGGCAGCCCAAACCTGTTACTACAAGTCCCCGCGTTGAGCCCGGGCAAGAACTGAATTAAACCAACGCCGGGCGGGTCAAACCACCCGTCCGGCAATTCATAAAACAATGAAAAACGAAATCCGATTTTCCGCCCCCTGGAGCCGCTCCGTCAAAATCATCAGCGCCTTGGTCTTTGCGGTATTGCTTGGCATTGTTTTTGTGGGCAGCCGCAAACTGCCTGATTCGGCACCGCTCTCTGCGCGCCTCGCCGCGACGTTGATACCGGTGGCGATTCTAACCGGCACCCTGCCCTTCGTCGTGCGCGGGTATTTTATCTCCGATGGCGAAATGCGCATCGCGCGATTGGGCTGGCAAAATCGCTTCGCGCTGGCGGAGGTGGTGTCTGTCTCCGTCGACCCGGAGGCGATGCGCTGGTCCATCCGTTTGTGCGGGAGCGGCGGATTATTCGGCTTCTTTGGCTGGTTCCGCAACAAAACGCTCGGCACCTATCGAGCCTACGCCACCGATCCAAAGAACACCGTGGTGGTGAAGCTGAGGGACCGCACCATCGTCGTGACGCCCGATGAACCCGCCCGGTTCGTGCAGGAGATGCTAAGACGGTTAAAACCGGAATCTGAATTGGTTGGCGAATAGCAGAGGAAAACAAGCGACTCGCTGACTCAACAGTTCGCGCTCCGCTCCTTTTCACTTGGGCGGGTGCGGGCGTTTGCTTAGCGTCTTCCCGTGTTGACCGATAAACCCTGGCGAGCGGAAGCCATTGCCCGTCTCTTGGCGGCGCTTTTTGCGTGCACTTTTCTCGGCTCGCTTGTGTTGACGGTTATCCGTTTTAATCCCGCGACTGCGAAAAGTTCCACCACCGCCTTTTACCTTGAGGCAGGTGGAGCGGCGCTGGCGCTCGTCGGAATGCTGGCCGCCGTTGCAAAACCCCTTACGCTTGAAAAATTTAGATTTCGATTCGCTCTGTTAATGACGTCCTGCTTTGCCGCATTGGTGTTGGTCGGCATGGCCCAGAAAAGCAGCGGTGACACCACCCATGAACTCACCATCATGGGCATGATTGTAGCCATGCTTAGTTTTCAAGGCGCAGTGATTCCGCTGATTTTGATTTTCACGCGTCAGCATGGTTTGAAGCTCGGGGAGGCTTTCGGCTTTGGCACGCGTACGAGCCACGCCATCCTATTAGGCGCAACCGCCGGGCTCGCCTTCATTCCGATAGGCCTGGGATTTCAATATGGCATCATCTTGCTGGCGAAGCGCTGGTTCGACGTCGATCTGGCGGCACAGGAGGCGGTCAACACGTTGCGGCTGGCAGATTCATGGCTTGATCGCAGCGTGCTTGGCGTTTTCGCCGTCCTCCTCGCGCCGGTGGCGGAGGAAGGCTTGTTCCGCGGTATTTTTTATCCAGCCATCCGGCGTCTTGGCTTTCCGGTTGCCGCGCTGTTGGTCACCTCGCTCGTATTTGCCGCGATTCATAATAACGTGGCGAGTTTTGCTCCGCTCTTTCTGCTCGCCGTTATGCTGGCTAAACTTTACGAACACACCGGCAACCTGCTTACCTGCATCGTTTGCCATGCGACATTCAACGCTTTTAACTTCGTGATGCTGATTCTTCAATCCGGCCAATGAACGAATTCGAACTCATCGCGCGCCTGACCAAAGACCTGCCCCGCAACGACTCGGTCGTCGTCGGCACCGGCGACGATTGCGCCGTGCTCGAATGCGGCTCACCCGACCAGCAAATGCTTTTCAAGACGGATGCGGTGGTCGAAGGCATCCACTTTACGAAGGAGACGCCGCCGGAAAAAGTCGGTCATAAGGCCCTCGCCCGCTGCTTGAGCGATATCGCCGCAATGGCGGGAACGCCGGGGGCGGCGCTCGTCACTATTGGCCTGCCACGCGACTACGACGCGAAAATCGTCGAACGAATTTATGATGGGATGAACGCCCTGGCGAAAGCCCACGGCGTGGCCATCGTCGGCGGCGAAACCACCACCAGCCCGGAGCGTATGTTCATCTCGATTGCGCTTACCGGTTTCGTGCCGAAGGGCAAGGCGGTGTTGCGCTCGTGCGCGAAAGCGGGCGACGCCATTTTTGTGACCGGCGAACTGGGCGGCTCACTCGCGGGCAAGCATCTCGACTTTGAACCGCGCCTCGCTGAAGCGCGCTGGCTGGCCGCTCATTTCAAGGTTCATTCGATGATCGATCTCAGCGACGGTCTCGCAGGCGACTTGCGGCACATTCTCAACGCCAGTCAGGTCGGCGCGGAGTTGCTATCGCGTGCACTGCCAATTACAAAAGCGGCGAAGCTGGCGGCGAAAGCATCCACCTCCGCCAAGCCCGCTGTGCTCGCAGCGCTAACGGACGGGGAAGATTTCGAGCTACTCTTCACCGTCGCCAGCGCATCTGCGGTGAAGTTGCTCGATAAATGGAACGAGCAATTTCCCAAGCTCAAGCTGAGCTGCATTGGCAAGATTACGAATGAACCCGGCCTGCGTCTGCGCGAGGCGCGTGGGATTCAGACTCTCAATGCGAATGGGTACGTTCATTTTGCACAGCCCAAACTATAGCTGATTGCGTGGAAATCATTTCAAATAGCCCGGCCGAAACCGAGGCCCTGGGCGAACGTTGGGGACGCGAGGCACAGCGCGGACTGGTCATCGCGCTGAGCGGCGATCTCGGTGCAGGCAAAACGCAACTGGTACGCGGGATGGCGCGTGGAATCGGTTATCAAGGTCGTGTGCATTCACCCACTTTTGCATTGGTAAATATCTACGAGGGCGGGCGGCTGCCGCTCTTCCATCTCGACTTGTACCGTTTAGATTCAGCGGAGGCAGTCCACCGCGCGGGCATGGATGAGTACTTGCAGCCGGATGGCGTCGCAGTAATTGAGTGGGCCGAACGATTGTTAAACGGTTCTGAGCCACGCAACACGCAATACGCAGCGCGCAACATCCGCTCCGTCACCATCGACGTTCTCGATGACACCCGCCGCCGCATCACCTATGAAGATTCTGGCGTTTGATTTTTCTTCGACGCAACGAAGCGTCGCCGTCGCATGCGGTCGCAGCCACATCCGCGAAGTCATTGCTACTGCCAAAGGGCATGCAATGGAGCCGTTTGCAATGATTGAAGCGGCCCTAGCCGATGCGGGTATCGCACGGCGCGAAATTGAATGCATCGCAGTCGGTTTAGGGCCCGGCTCATACACTGGCATCCGCGCGGGCATTGCGATGGCGCAAGGCTGGCAGCTCGCCCAAGATGTAAAATTGCTAGGCATCTCCAGCGCAGAAGCCATCGCTGCGCAAGCTCACGAGGAAGGATTGCGCGGGGTCGTAAATGTCGTGATTGATGCCCAACGCGGCGAATTCTATCTGGCAAAGTGGGAACTTTCTGACACGAGGCAGCGTGAACCGGAGCCGCTTCATATCGCGAGCGGGGATGAAGTAAAAGCACGCGCAACGCGGGGTGAGCTTCTCATCGGTCCGGAGGTAACTCGCTGGTTTGCCGACGGAAGAATCATTTTTCCCCGGGCGTCAATGCTGGCGCAACTGGCCACTACACGCACCGATTTTATTTCCGGCACGGAATTAGAACCGATATATCTGCGGGAAACCTCCTTCGTCAAAGCGCCCCCACCACGCGTGGTTTAAACCCGATTCAGTCACCGCAAAATAAGAACGGCGCGACTTCTAATCGCGCCGTCAAATCTGGGACCTACCCGTTTCCACCCGTAGTCACTCCGCCAATTTTATATCTTGAACCTCGGCCGGCTTGGCTTGCTTGCTGTCGGCCCGCTTTTGGTCGAGCGTCTTGTTGATCAAAGCAATCAGCCCGTCATTATCGATGGGCTTCTGAAAGAAAGCCACCGCGCCGGCTTCCATCGCCTTTTCACGCAGCTTTTCCTGTTGCGCACCGGTGATGATGATGACGGGCGGCGTGTGGCCGTTTTCCATGCGTTGCAACCATTTCATCACGCCAATGCCATCCCACGCGACCGCCACCTCCGGGGGAAAATTGATATCGAGAACGATCACATCAGGATTCTCTTTCCGAGCGGTCGTGATCGCTTCCGCACCATCGTGACCGGTCACTACTTCAAAGCCGGCATGAGAAAGTTTAACGCCTACCGTCTTGAGAATCACGGGATCATCATCCACCACGAGAATCTTTGGGCAATGACCATCGATGGCTTCAGCCTTGATGGCGGGGACGATTCGGGAAACATCACCTGAGCCAACAGTGTTGGCGGACGCATCTCCTTCCGCAGGCGGCGCTTGATGACGCCGACCCCGAAAGAGGCCGCTAAAAAAGCGGGACTTCGATGCTGGAGCCTTTCCGTCCGCCGCAACTTGTTCAGTCTGCTTCATGATAATTTCCTTAAGTCCTTATGTCCTTAGTTCGTCCGCAATTGGCGCATCCGTGTCCCAACCACGGACGAATACCGCCACTTGTTCCCTTTCTACCTAACCGAGCCATTTGCATGCCAGCGGGTTGAAATCATGGTAACAGGCGCTTCTGCAAAGTGGCATCGTCTCTGCTTAGACGTGAAAGAGCAGTAGGGCTTTTCGGCCCTGAGAACGGATCACCGGGAGATGACGAGGGAGGCAACGATGTTCGGATATGCAAATTTTACGCGCAAATAATTTTCTCGGTGATGACCGGGACTCCAGTCCGGGATTTCACCGGGTGGTTCAATTCTCTACAGCGAAGGTAATATACGCGCGCATGAATTTGTTTGGCCTGCAAGGAGGACACCGAACGAAGCATCACGGGAGCGCAATTCACTCTTCGCGTAGCTTTAAGCACAACGCTGCCGCGTTCACCCTTACCGAAGTGGTGATCTCGCTCGCCATCTTTGCGCTGGTCTTCAACGGCATCCTGAAAGCCTACACCATGGCTTGCCAGCGTTCCGAGTGGAGCGCTCATTCGTTGGCGGCACAGTCACTGGCCATGCAACACGTGGAAGCACGGCGCGCAGCCCAATGGGACCCGCAGACCTATCCGGTCGTCGACGAAGGCGGCCTGGTAAATTTCCGGACCAATGACATCCTCGATATTGCCAGCAGCAAGACAACGATCTATGCGACGAGCGTCGTGTCTGTGACCACCGTGAGCTTGAATCCGCCGCTGCGGCAGATTCGCGCCGACTGCATCTGGTCCTTTCCGCCACGCGGTCTTTTCACCAACACCGTGGTCACCCTGCGCGCGCCGGATCAATGAATCTACGATGAAACTTTTAACTCAATCGCCAGACCGGGAGATGTCCCGTCGGACGCGCGCCTTTACGCTGACCGAATTGATGGTCACCATGGCTCTGTTTTCGGTGGTGATGGCGGCGCTTTTTTCGGCCCACTTGATGGGTATGCGCATGCGCCGGGTTACCGAGACAAAGCTGTCCGCCACGGCAGACGCTCGTAAGTCTTTGAATTTCGTGCGCGATGATATCCGCATGGCCAAGTCGCTCGCGGTGGGCACTGGCACCGCATCCGGTTTTACATTGATTCCCGATCTTTCGCAGCAAATCGGCAATTCAGTGCAAATTTACGCGACGACCAACACCAACAGTTTTGTCCGCTATTATATCGATGCTGCGGGACAATCGCTTATGCGGGTGAGCAGCACCAACAAGACTCCCCAACTGATCGCCGACAGTATCACCAACCGGCTGGCTTTCACCGCCGAAGATTTTCAAGGAACCGTGCTGACCAACTCGCAAAAGACCCGGGTGATCCGTATGGCGCTCGAATTCTACCAGAGAGAATATGCGTTGGGCAAAAATACCAACGCCACCGCGCAGTGGGATTATTTCCGGGTGCAGACGCGGATGACGCGACGGGCAATCGATTAAGCCAAGCAAGCAATATGAAGATAAGAGCCGCATCCCTTTCAAAAAAAACCAGCGCTTACGCGTTGATGATCACGGTGGTATTGACCGCCGTGACGCTGCTGGTGCTGGCCGCGACGTTGCGCCTGACCTCGGGTGAATGCCGACTCACCGGACGCCACAATCTTTACAACAGCGCCGTGGCCGCGGCCGAGGGCGGCACTGAGCGGGTTATGGCACAACTGGAGCGCGATTTCCAGAATCAGGCCGTCAGCAGCAACCTCAGCACGTATAGTTCACTTCTCCCCGACCAAGCCACCTGGCCGACCAAATACCAGTTCAGCGACGGGCGCGGTAATGCGAACAAAACCCGCGTCACCAGCAACGGTACGACCGTAGCCCCCAATCAACCCATCTGGACAAATTTGAATTCCTCTTTCAAGGGGCTTTACGGAATGGTCACGCCCTACCAGGTGAGTTCCCAAGCCACGGTATCGAACCGGTCAGAAACGGTTGCCGCGACGGTGACGCAAGATTTCCAACTGGCGCTGATCCCGGTCTTCCAATTTGCGATTTTTTACAACATGGATCTGGAGATCAATCCCGGTGCGGACATGGACATCACGGGCAAGGTGCACAGCAATGCCAAGCTTTATTCCGCTCCGGGCGCCAAGCTCAGATACTTGTCTGATGTCACCTTCGTGGATAAATACATTCAAGCTCGCGCTCCAGATGATCCCAGCCAAGGCTCCGGCCAGGCTCCGCAATTTGTAGGCGATCCATCCGGACCGAAGGCTGCCAGTTCCATGGTCCTGCCCGTCGGCACGAATAACTCGCCGGGCGCCATCACCGCCATTCTTGATCCACCTCCGTTTGCGGAAGATCCGAACGACCCAATGGCCAAACTGCGTTTCTTTAATAACGCCGACCTGATCATCACCAACACCACTAGCGGGGCAGTAACGGTAAAATCCGGAAAGTGGAATAATTTTGCTACGATACAGGCGGACAACGCCGACGGCACATACAGCTTTATCAACAACGTGAGCTATTACGATTATCGAGAGATGAAAACCGTGCAAGCCACGCGAATCGACGTCGCTAAATTTAAGACGTGGGTGGCGAATACTACCTCCAAGGGTGGCAGTTCGTGGAACAGCCTGGCAAAATTCACCTTGAACCACGAGTTGAACTCACTCTACGTGCTCGACAATCGCGTCAACACCGCCACCACCCTGACTGCGGTCCGCGTCGAAAACGGCAGCACCTTGCCCAACGACGGCCTTACCGTCGCGACCCCCCAACCGCTTTACGTCAAAGGTAATTTTAATTTGAACAATGGCGACACCACCCCCGGGCTCACCACCACCGCGCAGACCAAGCCTTCGGCGCTCATTGGTGATTCCATCAATATCCTTTCAGGCAGCTGGCAGGATGGGAACAGCAGTAAAACTGCGCTAGGCGATCGCAAGGCCTCCGACACCACTGTCAATGCCGCCCTCCTGGCCGGCATCGTGACCACCAAGAAGGTCAGCAACTCGGCACATTACAGTGGCGGCGTTGAAAACTTCCCACGCTTTCTGGAGAACTGGGCCGGACAGACGCTTACCTATAACGGGTCGATGGTGGTCATGTTCCCCAGCCGCTACGCGACAAACTTCTGGGTTGAAACTGGAAACTATTACAATCCGCCGAAGCGCCAGTGGGCGTTCGATGTGAACTTTCTGACTCAAAAAGGGATGCCCCCCATAACCCCAAGCGTTAAAAAGCTGGTCCGCGGAACATGGGCAGCGCGCTGATTCAGGAAGCGAGCAGGATTCCACGCTCTTCACTGATTCGGCGGTGAAGCGGTTTGAATTCCGTGCTCCGGTTTCTGTTCGCACGGGTGGGGCACCCGTGCCACTTTACCGGGATGAACGCCGCTGTGCTGCACGGCAAAGAATCCGTGCGGATCGAACAAGTTGCTGAACCCGCGCTGAAACCTGGCGAAGTCCGCATCCGCATTGAAGCGGCGCTTACCTGCGGTACTGACCTCAAAGTCTACAAGCGCGGTTACCACGCAAAGATGATCGTTCCGCCGGCGTGCTTCGGACACGAACTGGCAGGAGTGATTTCGGAGTTGGATCCGGCAGCCTCTGCTCAAGGCTGGAATGCTGGTGAACGTGTCGTAGTCGCAAATTCCGCGCCGTGCGGACAATGCCCGCTCTGCCGTAACCAGCAGGAAAACTTGTGCGACGACCTGCTCTTCCTCAACGGTGCCTATGCGGAAAGCATCGTCGTCCCTGCCCGCCTCGTAGAGAAAAACCTTCTCCGTTTGAAACCGCAAACAGGATTCATTGACGCCGCACTCACTGAACCGCTCGCGTGCGTAGTCCTTGGCATCGAGGAAACCCGGATTCGTCGAGGCCAGCATGTGCTCGTTTTGGGTGCCGGACCGATTGGCCTGATGTTCGTAGCGCTCGCCCGAAGCATCGGTTGCATCGTCTCGGTGGCCGGACGCGGCGAAAAACGGCTGGAAGCCGCACGCCGGCTGGGTGCAACGGAGGTTTTCGATGTGGGTACGAGCGGCGACATCATGGGGGCAATTCCCAAAGGCCGGAATTTTGACGCCGTTATCGAAGCCATCGGCAAACCAGAAGCGTGGGAAACCGCCACCAAGCTCGTGCGCAAAGGCGGGATCGTAAATTTCTTCGGTGGTTGCCCAAGCGGGACCACCGTATTACTCGACACCGCGCTATTGCACTATTCAGGTCTCACGCTCGTTGCGAGTTTTCATCACACGCCCCGCACCATCCGCCG